>Ga0102924_1003468_pt1 | contig 16511 bp, 17 predicted proteins | sample PaiPotPPM11metaG_FD_80116 | JGI IMG/M metagenome (GOLD analysis project Ga0102924, IMG submission 80116) | Iron sulfur acid spring bacterial and archeal communities from Banff, Canada, to study Microbial Dark Matter (Phase II) - Paint Pots PPM... ... | reverse complement strand
CTCTCCAGGCCCGTATTCGCGCCCGCCCGCCACGGTTCAGAATTCAAGGTCGCCGGTGGAGCGGCAGTCTTCCCGCCCACCGCTGATTACTCGAAACTCATCGCAAAGGATGGCGGCTCCCCGGCCGCCCAATAACACGCCGAGGTTCATCACTCGAACTCCTCCGCCTCCGCGCGCTTTGCCGTTCGCCGTACGCCGTCAGGCGATGCAGGAGCACCCCGGGCGGCCGCTGGAACCGGAGCAGAGGGCGAACCTTCGCGCCGGGCGGCCCGCCGGTCCGATGCGTGACCGCGAATTTCCGCCGCACCCTCAACCGGCTCAGCGCGGGAATTCTTCCCGCCCGGCCAAACCCGCGGAGCAGCGGTAAACCGCGCTGGGAGTCCCTGAAAATGAACGAAAGTAGGGGCGCATTTCCAAGCGCCCCTATTTTCCCCAAGGGTCTCGATGCTCGCCGCTTTCCGCCATTTACCATTTCGGCAAATTCTGCATCAAATGAAAAGAGGTTTTGCCTTCCCTGTGGAGGCAGAAGCGCGCGCAGAGGCGGCTTAATGATGATTCATGATGTTTCTGTCCATGCCGGAAAGAGCACGGTTTCGACCCCGCCGAAAGTGGGGCTTCATAACTTTCCCCTGGTTCGCGTCCGGTCTTTTGGTATAGCGCCAGCTTTCGGGCCGGCATTTTAGGGCTGCGCCACACTGGAGTTCGGCGCTACAAAGCAAAATGAGTCAGCGCCGCTCGTCCGCGAGACTCACAGGCCTCCGAGGCAGTGGTGGCGGGTCAAGTCCGGCCGCTACGGCAAATTGCGCCACTACTGGTAGTGGGTCTTTGACGGTTCGGACGCTGTTATGGCATACTTTTTTAAGATAGGGAGATAGTAACTTATGACATGCAAGCTGGGACGGCGGCTCGGGCTGACATCAGCCATATTTGCTTTTGTAGCATCGGGGCTGATGGGTTTCCAAAGCCCGGTCAATAACGTTTCGCAGGAGCCAACGCCCACGCAGCCAGCCGGCAAGTCCGCGCCGGAGCCTGACCATGCCGGCTCTTACTACCACTTCATGCTGGCGCGCCGGTATCAGGAACTCGCCGGAATTTACAGCCGCGCCGACTTCGTGGACAAGGCCGTTCACGAATACCAGGAGGCTATTGCCGACGATCCCGACTCGCAATTCCTGAAAGTAGAGCTGGCCAAACTTTACTGGCGAGTGAGCCGCGTGGGTGACGCCGTGCGGGAAGCCCAGGAAGTGCTGAGCGCCAATCCCAGCAACCTCGAGGCGCACAAGCTGCTCGGCAACATCTATTTGCGCAATCTGGGCGATAATCAGACCGCCACCAAGGCGCAGGATAGTCTGAAGAAAGCCATTGAGCAGTATGAGACCATCACCCGCCTGGACCCGAAGGATGTCGATTCTGAGGTCCTGCTCGGCCGCCTTTATGGTCTTGATAAGCAGCCGGCGAAAGCCGAAACGGAATTTAAGAAGGCCCTGGGGTCGCAGCCCAATGCCCACGGCGCGGCGACTTATCTGGCGCGCCTTTATATGGACCGGGGACAATACAACCGTGCCCTCGATGTGCTGAGAAAGATTCCGCCCAGCCAGCTTGACTTGGACAGCCTGGCTATGATGGGGCAGGCTTATTCCGAGCTACAGCGGTATAGCGACGCGCTAAAAAGCTATCGCGCCGCTCTCGATCAGGATCCCGCCAATCAGGACTTGCGCCGCGCTTATGCTGACGCCCTGATGCACTCCGGAAAAACCGATGAAGCCCGGACCCAATTCCAACAATTGGTCAGGGACAATCCGCAGGATAGCGTCTCCTACCTTCGTCTGGCCCAGATTGACCAGACAGAAGGACATTTTGATGACGCCAAGAAGGAACTGGATAAGGCCAAAACTCTGGCTCCGGAAGATCTGGAGGTTGCCTATCAACAGGCCATTTTTGACGACGCCATGGGAAATGACGCCGGGGCCATCCAGATTCTCCAAGGCATGTTGAAGAAAAATGGCGGCGATGAGGCTGCGAGTACTGAGGCGGAAAACAACAACAAAGCCATCCTGCTGGAGCGCCTCGGCCTGATTTACCGCAATCAGGAAGAATACGGTCAGGCGATGGATGCGTTTAATAAGATCGTAGCCCTTGGCCCCAACCAGGCGCCGCGAGGGGAGAGCCTGATCATTGAAACTCTGCGCTTAGAGAAGAACCCGAAGAAGGCGATGGAGGAAGCCAATCGGGCTGTAAAACAATATCCGAAGGACCGTTCGTTGGCCATGCTGCGCGCCTCCTTGCTCGGCGAACAAGGACACGTGAACGAGGCCACCGGAGTGCTGAAAGGAATGCTGAACGGCTCGCCCCATGACGCCAGCGTGAAACTGGCGATGGCCCAGATTTATATGACCGCCAAACAGTACGATCAGGCGCAAGCTACCGTGGAGGGCCTGCTGCAGCAGAAGATGGATGCTTCAAACCAGGAATACGCGCAGTTCCTGCTGGGTTCAATCTACGAGCGGCAAAAAAATATCGACGCGGCGGAGCAGCAGTTCCGGAAGGTTCTGGCGACGGACCCCTTGAATTCCGAGGCGGCGAACTACCTGGGCTATATCCTGGCCGACCGAGGCATTAACCTGGATGAATCGGTAAAATACATTCAGCAGGCTCTGAAGCTCCAGCCGAATAACGGTGCTTATCTGGATAGCCTGGGCTGGGCCTATTTCAAAATGAAGCGGTTCGATTTGGCCCAGCCTCCGCTTGAAAAAGCTGCCACCTTGCTTTCCTCAGACCCCACCGTGCTTGACCATCTCGGCCATCTCTATCTGGCAATGGGCAAGAAAAAGGAGGCCGCGCAGGAGTGGGAGCGGGCGCTGAAAGAGTGGCCCAAGGCGGTCGATTCGGACTTTGACGCTAAGCAAGCCGCGCAGCTTGAGAAGCAGCTTAAGACGCTCAAGCACCATCTTTCGGACTGACGTAGGGGCGGGCCTTATGCCCGCCCGTGGACTGCAACGGCTTCGCTCCTGATATCCTGGCCAGTGTGATTGCCTTGAGGCCGGCTGCGGGCGCGCACAAGGCCCGCCCCTACCGCTTGAACAAATCTCTATTTACGCAGGGCTTAGCGGCCTGACTTCTCCTTTGAACCGATCCATCCGCCTTCGCGCTTTTGCCAAGATCAACCTGGGCCTGAAGATTCTTTTCCGCCGCCCGGATGTCTATCACGAAATCCGCACGATTTATCAAACCTTGCGCCTGCATGACAATTTGACCCTGATGGTCGATCCGCGCGGTCGCGGCATTCAGGTGGTCTCGAAGGGAGAAGATGTCCCTTCGGGCCGTGATAACTTGGTTTACAAAGCCTGTGCCCAATGGAAGCGTGCCGCCCGGTTCCGGGGGAGAATTGAAGTTCAGATCGACAAATTCATTCCTGCCGGAAGCGGCTTAGGTGGCGCAAGCAGTGACGCTGCAGCAGTTCTTGCCGGGTTGGAGCAATTGACGGGCTGCAAAATGGACCTGGCGAAGCGGTTTGCCCTCGCCTCCGGCCTTGGCTCGGACGTTTCATTTTTTCTATTGGGCGGCCGGGTGCTCGGCTGCGGCAGGGGTGAGGAAGTCTATCCTCTGGAAGATTTCCCCGCCGCCGAATGTCTGGTAGTCTTTCCGGGATTCAAGATGCTGACGGTGGATGCCTACCAGCAGGCGACTGCCGCATTGACAACGGGGAAAGAACCGAATAGAATCGGTAGTTTCGGCGTGTGGTCACAGCGACCCTTGAACAAGTGGGGACCGGCCGAAAACGATTTTGAACGCATCGTTTTCGCAAAGTGGCCAGAACTGGGGCGCTTGAAGAGCCAGCTCATCCGGGCCGGAGCCGAAACTGCATGTTTGACGGGCAGCGGGTCAGCCGTCTACGCAATTTTTGATTCCCCCGGAAATCTTCTTCAAGCTGCGCGGAATGTCCCCCAGGGTTGGCGGACATTTCACACTCAGACGCTCAACCGTAAAGCTTATCATCGCCTGTTGCTGTAGCGGGGCTGTTCTATGAGCACCGAAGGTGTCCTGTAGCGGCATCTCCGACCGCCGGCCTTAAATTCTAAGGGATTTTCGGCGCATAGGGAGCGCCGCTTGCAGCCGTGAGATTGTAACGCTATTGCGGGACGGCAAACAGCAAAACAGCGCAGAGTTCACTGGGAGGTCGTCCAGAGGTAGGACACATGCCTTTGGAGCATGGAACCCTGGTTCGAATCCAGGCCTCCCAGCCAAGCTTGAAGAAGGAGGGGCCGGAGACGTCTTGAACGGACGAAAGATGGTAGCGAGAAGCTCAAGCGGCTTGAGAGTCTTCAGCGGAAATGCGCATCCGGCGTTGGCGCGGGAGATTTGCAAACACCTGCACGTTCCCGAAGGGAAGGTGCAAGTCGGCCGTTTTCCTGACGGCGAGGTGCGGCTTCAGATCTTGGAGAACGTTCGCGGCATGGATGTTTTCGTGGTCCAGCCCACCTGCCGCCCGGTGAATGATAGTTTGGTGGAACTGCTCATCATGATGGACGCCTTCCGGCGGGCCTCTGCCGACCGTATTACCGCCGTGATCCCTTTTTATGGCTATGCCCGGCAGGACCGCAAGGACCGGCCCCGCGTGCCCATATCCTCCAAATTGGTCGCGGATCTGGTGACTTCAGCCGGAGCCAACCGGGTGCTGGCGCTGGACCTGCACGCCGGACAGATTCAAGGGTACTTCAATATTCCCGTGGATCACCTGTATGCCACTCCGGTAACCGTGGATTATTTCCGGCGGCTGAAGCTGAAGAACGTGGTGGTGATTTCGCCGGATTCGGGTGGCGTGGAGCGGGCGCGGGCGTTCGCCAAGCGGCTTGATGCGCCCCTCGCCATTATCGATAAGCGCCGTGAAGACGCTCACACCGTGGAAGTGATGAACGTCATCGGCGCCGTAGCAGGCAAAACCTGCTTGATTGTGGATGACATGATCGATACCGGCGGCACCCTGGTGCGCAGCGCGCAGGCGCTGCTCGAAAACGGCGCCAATCAGGTCTATGCTTGCGTCACCCACGGGGTTTTCGCCGGCGATGCGGTTGAGAAAGTAGCCTCTTCTCAACTGAAACAACTGGTGATTACCAATTCCATTCCCCTTTCCGAAGATGGACAGCATTGCAAAAAGATTAAGGTGCTGAGCGTGGCCAGCCTCCTGGCCAAGGCCATTCGCTCGATTCATGAGGAAACGTCTGTCAGCAAGCTATTTATCTGAGCCTTCGGTTTGCAAGAGTGAGACTGCACCACGATCGAATTTTGAGAATTGAGGAAATGAATTCATGAGTCAGATGACCAAAGTAGAAGCTACGCCGCGCGAGGATTTTGGAAAGAACGCATCCCGCAGGCTGCGCCAGGCCGGGCACGTTCCGGGTGTGGTTTATGGCGGCGACGCTCCGGCCTTGCCAGTGACCTTGAATCCCCGTAACCTTTCGCCGGTCATCCACTCGGAGGCCGGCCATACTGCGATTCTCTCTCTAGAGATCGCCGGCAAAGAACCTACGCGGGTGATGCTGCGGGATTGGCAGGTTGACCCCGTTCACGGCGAACTTCTGCACGTAGACTTGGTGCGCGTCACCAAGGATACCAAGCTGAAACTGAAGATTCCGGTGCACGTCACCGGCGAGGCTCAAGGCGTGAAGGTCCAAGGCGGCATTTTTGAGTTCGCGCTTCGAGAAGTGGAAGTGGAGTGCCTGCCGGATGACATTCCGGATTCCGTCACGGTGGACGTGACCGAGCTTACCATTGGCCATCACCTTCGCGTGGCCGATCTGCCTTTTGGCCCGGGAATCAAGGTACTCACCGACCCGGGCCGTGTCGTGGCGCACGTCGTGGCGTTGAAGATTGAGGAGGAGGCTCCTGCTGCTGAAGCCGCCGAAGCCGCTCCTGCCGAGCCGGAGCTGATCCGCAAGCCAAAGGCTGAAGAGGAGCCCGAAGAAGCGGAAGGAAGCTCAAAGAAGAAGGAAAAGGAGAGCTAATATTACAACACGCGAAGCAATAAGTCGGCGACGATCATTCGCTGTAGCGCCGCTCTATGAGCGGCGAAATACGCCGGTCGCAGACCGGGCTCTACTTCGTTGTGTATGAGTCGGCTGGGAGCCTCGTCAGGGCATGGCTTCAGCCATGCCGTTGGCGATGGTCCAGAAATTCGGACTTTAGCCCCTGAGGCCCTCAGCGGCTAAAGCCGCTTCTCCTTGCTTTGGGGTTTGGCATGGCTGAAGCCATGCCCTGACGGTGCCTGATTCAACCTGACAAAGTAATGCTAATCGGTGGTTACCTGAGACGGATAGCAACATGAAAAATGAAGAAATGAACCTGGCATGTTGTTGAAAATACAGTAGATACCTATGGAAAACTTGCGAGGCGAAACGGAGAATCGTGAGTATCTCCCCGGCGGAAGCAGGAGCAGCGGCACCGTGGCAATCGCCAGCCCTCGGGTGGCCACAAGGGCGCCCCTACGCTGACTGCTGACCGCTATGAAGCTGATCGCCGGCCTTGGCAACCCTGGCTTTGAATATGTTCTGACGCCCCACAACCTGGGTTTCATGGCTGTGGACCGGCTGGCCGGGGATTTGGGACTTGAGGTGGCCCGGCCGGAGGCGCAATCGCTGATCGCGCGCGGCCGCTGGGAAGGTCACGAGGTCATTTTGGCCAAGCCGCAGACTTTCATGAACTTGAGCGGCCAGTCTATCGGGCGCCTTTTGAACCGGCATGAGATTGCGCCCGAAGATCTCCTGGTGTTTGTGGATGAACTGGATTTGCCGCTCGGCAATTTGCGGATCCGGTCCAGCGGCAGCGCCGGAAGTCACAACGGTTTGAAATCGATCATCGGTTCGATCCAATCGGACCGCTTCATTCGCATCCGCATGGGAATCGGGCCGGATCATCCGGTCGCGGACCGCGCAGCATGGGTGTTGAGCCGCTTCCGGAAATCGGATCTGGAAGCGGTGGCGGATATGGTGGAGCGCGCCGTGGAAGCTGCGGGCGTGATTCTTAAAGATGGCATTCAAAAGGCAATGAACCGCTACAACCAGCGGGTTCAACAGCCGGAATCGTGAGGTTTCATGCGCAAATACGAAGTGATTTTTATTGTTCGGCCCGATCTTCCGGACGAGGAAATTGAAAAACTCATCGCCCATATGGAGACCTTCGCTACGGAAGCCGGTGGCAAGATCGAGAAGGTCGAGAAAATGGGCCGCCGCCGGCTGGCATACCGCGTGGAGCGCCAGCGCGAAGGCTTCTTTGTCCTCTTCGTGCTCGAAGGCAGCGGTGATACGGTGAAGGAGCTCGAGCGGCGGTTGAAAGTGACGGACACCGTGATCAAATTCATGACCGTTCGCGTCGATGAAGAATTGAAGCACGCCGCCAAGATGAAAGTGATTCGAGAGAAGAGAGCCGCCCGGCGGCCCGCGGCAAAGCCAGCCTCAGCGCCGCCGCCCGCTGCTCCCCTTGCCCCCGTTGAGCCTGCGGCCCCCGCTGAGGGCGCTACCGAAAGCCAAAGTTAAAAGGAGTCGATCGTCATGCCCCCAACCCGAAGAACTTACAAGCCCGAAGGCCGTAGCGGCAGCAGACCCTCCAGCGGCAGCCGGCCCTCTAGCGGCACGAGACCCGCCGGAGGGTCCGGCGCTCCCGGAGGACGCAAGCAATATTTCCGGCGTCGCAAGGTGTGCAAATTCTGCGAGGAGAAGATTGACTTCATTGACTACAAGGAAGTCAAGCTCATCGGCCAGTTTGTCTCCGAGCGCGGCAAGATCCTGCCGCGCCGCCTGACGGGCACCTGTTCGCCGCACCAGCGGAGCGTGGCTCTTGCCATCAAGCGCGCTCGCAATATCGCGCTGTTGTCCTTTGCATCGAAGATTTAATCCGGACTGTTCGCAGATGCCTTTAGGTTACTGTCAAGGAAGGTTTTAACCGTGCCGGAAAACTATCATTCTGAGCCCTCCGCTTGTCATCCTGAGCGTTCACAGCCTTTCGGCTGCCCAAAATTGGCAGAAACTCGACGCGTCGCCAGAGGAGAGCTAATGCTGAATCTAAATGACTTACGCGTCGAGTTACTGCAGAGCGGAGCGAAGGATCACGGTATTTGATCTCTTCCCCGACAGCGAACGAACCAGGGATGCTTCGCGGAGTCTACCGTGAGCGAAATACGGGGATTCTTCGCTGGGCTCTGAATGACAACGCAACGCGCGCCGTGAACACCCGTCCGCAACTCGCGGACGCCGGAAATTGAACCAGGGAGTTTTTCTATGGAAGTCATCCTTCTTGCAGAAGTTGAAAATCTTGGAGCGCGCGGGCAAATTGTGAAAGTGGCGGACGGTTACGGCCGCAATCACCTTCTGCCCAAAAAGCTCGCCATCGCTGCCACTCCCCAAAACCGCAAGTGGGTGGAACAGCAGCGCGTCAGGTTTCTGAAGGCCGAGGCCAAGGAGCGGGGCGACGCGGAAGACCTGTCCAAGTTGATGGACGGCGTTCATCTTACCTTCCTGCGCAAGACCGGCGACCACGGATCGCTCTTCGGTTCGGTCACGGCCATCGACATTGCCGAGGGCCTTGGCGTCAAGGGCTACCACATCGACCGCCGCAAGGTCCAACTGCCCAACCCCATTAAGTCGATCGGCCAGCACGAGGTGGGCGTGAAGCTGCACCGCGAGGTGACCGCCAAGATCAAAGTGACCATCGAAAGCGAAAATGAGCCGGTGGCTGCCGTCCCCGTCCCGCCTGCGGAGCCGTCCGCAGCATCCTCCGAACCATCTCCCGCAGAACCTTCTCCCACGGAATAAGCGGGCAGGGCAGTTCATGCTGCGCGAACCCAGCGGCTCTTGGCATTAACACCCGCGAAGGGCCGCAGAGCTTCTAAAATGCGAAACTCTGTGCCACTCGGCTTCGGCGCACTCCAGGGTCACAACGAACGGACGATAATATACTGAGCCCATGAAGAGGACTATTCGCAAGGGGAAGCCCTGGCAGTTCACGGTGGTCATCGAGCAGGACGAAGACGGATACTACGTCGCGGGCGTGCCTTCCCTGCCAAGCTGCCATACCCAAGCCCGGACTCTCGAAGAGTTGGCCGCGCGGCGCCATCGGGAGAGCCTGAAGAATCCCGCGAAAACGATTGAGGAGTATTTGCTGACGCTTGAGACCCAGGGATTGACACAAACGGTGTTTGTCCTTCGGGAATACATGGCGGCGGGGTAGGGTAGAGTGAACTGGTGTAGGGCAGGGGACTAACACGCTGGCATGTAAGCGTGTAATCATGCTTTCAGAAGAAGCATCGGGGCCGTTCAAGGTATGATTCTTGTGTTAAAGTTTTCCCCGCAAGAGGTGCCTATGGGCTTTTGGGATCGAGTGTTCGGGAAAAAAGCCGCAGCGCCCGTGCAGCAGGAGCGGGCAAAGCCGCCTATTCCTGCCCAGCCAGCGAGAGTAACTCCATCTGCTCCAACCCAGCGTTCAAGCGACTCCGCTGCGACGGACTACCCCTCCGCAGTGAAGGCGCTTATCAGGGAAGCCCTGCAAATCATTGAGCCAAGTGTTGCGGTCGGCTCGCAAGTCACCGTAGTTAAGAGCGCAGGAGCAGAGGGGCAGGTGATAGAGGGCGCACGGAAGCTTGAACAAGCACATGAGCTGATGCCGAATGATCCTGTTCTTCACTACGCTTTGGCATCAGCTCTTCACTTAGCGGCGCAGCACAAAACTGCGGAAGAGGAGATGAGACGGCTCGTTGAAGCCAATCCGCAGTTTCTCCTGGGAAGGTGCGCGATTCAAGGCTGGGAGCGATGGCAGTCGATTTCGGTTCTGCACAAGAATTAGTATGCGACCGCATTTTATGCGGCTTTCCTAAGGGTGATGAATTCCGTCCTCGTCGCCGCCATACGCTGGGCTTTCAGTAACAAGTAGCGCAGATTCTTGTACCCCCGGCCACGCCGCAGCAGGGTCTTGATATTGCCGTTGATGGCCTCCACCACCCCCATCGCGATCCGCGTCCGGCAGTAGTTCAGAATGCCGTCCAGATGATCCAGCAGCATCCAGGCCAGTTTCTCGAAAGGTTTCAGCCGTTGCCATCGAAGCTGATCGATCCAGCTCTCGAGATACCGCAGCATCGCCCCCTCATAGCGGTAGTCCCACAGCCGGCTCAAGCTCTCCTTGAGCAAATAAGCTTTGAGCATTCTCCGGTTCAGCTTAAACAGGTGGTTCAGTTGCCGCTTCTTCTCGGTGTCCAGGTTCACCCAGCGACTCAGCAGCAACCATCGCTTCCCCTTCACCCGCTCTCGCCTCCGCCCGCCCTGGCGAAAGAACTCCGCCCGCCGCATCCGGTGGCATTGAGACGGTCGCGCTTAGTCGTTTTGCCTTGCGGCGCGCCGACGTACATGGATTGCAGCTCGGCTTCGCCGCCTTTGACGAGCGTGAAATCCGTCGCGCTAATGTGGCTCTCGCGGCCGCTTTGGAGCGCCGAGCGTTCGGCTAAAAGTGAAGCGTGCGCGGGACTCGAAGTCTCATCCCGCGAACACCTGCGAAATCCCATCAGAAGAGTTGCGCTTCTCTTTTTCGAAGTGGCTACGGCGAATCTCTGTAATGTGGTTATTGACACAATCCATGTTCTAACGAAACAATGGACATTCGAATCTCGGTTCCAGGAAACAGAGCAACGCAGAATGAACCACGACTCCCTCAAACCGGGCCGGTTCCTCTTCGTCATTCCCATCGCCATCTTTTGGCACGGAGCACTTCATTTTTTTCAGTTCGGTAACGACGCTGGTGCCTCGATGGCTTCCTTGGCGCTTATTCTGGCCTATTTTGTGGCGGCGTGAAACGGGATCAGCTGAGAGATTTTGAATGTACGAGTCTCAAATGAAAAGGAGCCAAAAAAGATGAAGAAGCCAATATACGTGGCGCTTGCAATTGCATTGTGGACCCCTCTAGCACTCGCCAAACCTAAGCCAAATCCAAAGAACGAGGGAACCGTGTTTGTTGGCGACATCAGCGACAGCATGTGCGGCTTGAAACATCCGATGAATGACGCAAGGAGATGCACGCTCGGGTGCGTGAAGGGATTTGATGGAACAACCTTCGTCCTCGCCGATCAGGAACATCAGAAAGTTTACAACCTGAGTAACCAAGGCAAGGCGAAGAAGTTTGCCGGCGAGAAAGTGGAAGTGCGGGGAACGCTCAACGGGAATACGATTCACGTCATCTCGATGAAGGCCGCGAACTGATTCCCGGCGAGGTGGCCCTCAGTGGTCGGTTGCCGTTGGGAGATCCCAACTCATGTCCATACCAGTGAGGGGTCTTGTGCCCCAAGCGAGTTCAGACTCGCTGTTAACCCTCACAGGCGGGTCTTTTCAGCAAGACGCTACTGCGCAATCTGGCGGAAAAGCCCGCCGGCCAGAGATGGTCCTTGGAATTGGCCGAACAGATAGCTCATGAAGTAATCCGCACAGGCAAGCCGTTGACTATGCCACACTGACTACGCTAGGCTCTACGCCCGTTTACTGCCGTGATATGGTGGGCATCTTTACTCGCCGGCGTTGGAAGAAGCGTGGAACTCGGCGCAGCCCTGGTTGTAGAATCTTCTGCCAACCGTATTGAATAAGGTATCTGCACTAATTCCGGCTAAGGCGCTGCAATGAAATATTCTCTAGGGCGTTACGTCTATGGCTTGGCGGCGATTGGTTCCGGTATCTGTGCCTTGGCGTGGCATGAAATCAGCAGCTGGCATCAGATCAAGGCGCTTGCAGACTCTCCTCACCGCGAGATTCTCACCTACATCGTGGCCACCATCGAAATCCTTGGAGGCGTAGCCGTTCAATGGCCGAGAACGGCCCGAGCCGGTGCTGTCGCACTGGGTGCAATCTACTTCACCTTCGCCTTGCTGGGGGTACCGCTCATCATTGAGCATCCGCTCGTCTACAATAACTTTGGCAACTTCTTTGAACAATTCTCATTCGTCTCGGGGGCCCTGATCCTATATGCGTGTTCCGGTCCAATCGCCCCGGCTCGAACGGCACGATTGGCTCAGATCGGGTACTACTCGTTCGGTATTTGTGTTGTCTCATTCGCGCTGGAACAGCTTTTCTATCTCTCCGCGACAGCAAGCCTTGTTCCGAAATGGATTCCGCCTGGACAAATGTTCTGGGCGATAGCAACCACCGCCGCGTTTGCCCTTGCCGCTATCGCTCTACTCACGGGGTTCATGGCCCGGCTCGCGTCTCGATTGACCACGGCGATGATCGTGGGTTTCGGGTTGCTGGTATGGCTGCCGGCGCTCTTTGTCAATCCCCATAGTTTTGTGAACTGGTCCGAAGGTCTGGAGACTCTCGCGATCGCCGCGTCCGCGTGGATTGTCGCGGACTTTCTCGGCCACCGACAAGCCCGATCGCAAGCGCGAATTTCCCATTTTTCATGCACGGCGTGATCTTGGCGAAAAGCACATCTCCTTCCTGAAAGGGCGTGTAAACCTTGCTGACCGCATGCCACGGCCTCGTTGTCGAGGCGTCTAAACGCCCACTTTCCGCTTCGACGGGCGGGTGGCGCAGACGCGGAGCACTTTGCCGTGTCTGCGGGACCGCACTCAGAATCAAGTCATGCCGCGCTTGTTTCGCTACTACGAGCACAACCACGTTCATTTTATCACCACCAGCACCTATCACCGTGCGCGGCTCTTTGATGCCGAACGCTTCCGCAACCTTTTCGTGCGCGCTCTCGGCCAGGCTCGCGATGCCCTCGAATTCCACTTCATCGGATAGGTTCGCATGCCGATGGATCGCCTCTCGTAGCCGCAGACTTCCTGGAAAACGGAAGTCTGCGCTACCTGCTTCTTGCGGTTGCCGTACTCTTTCTCGTACTCCCGCGTGCGCAGCTCGCCCACCAATTGCACGTGCATGCCCTTCTTCAATGTAGCCGCGAGTTCTGCCAGCCGATTCCACGCTACCGCCCGATGCCAGTAGGTGCGGGATTCGTACTCGCTCGCGGAGCGATTCCAGAAGTTCCAACTCGAACTGCATCCCGACAAGACGCGCCTTCTGGAGTTCGGGCCGTTCGCGGCCGGGAACCGGAAGCAGCGCGGAGAAGGGAAGCCGGAGACCTTCAACTTCCTCGGCTTCACGCATATTTGCGGGAAGAAGAGGAGCAACGGAATGTTCACGGTGCTGCGGCAGACGATCCGCAAGCGGTTGCAGGCGAAGCTGAGCGAGGTGAAAACCGAAATGCGGCGACGCATGCACGATCCCATCCCGAAAGTGGGGCAGTGGCTGCGCTCGGTGGTGAGTGGACATTTCCGCTATTACGGGGTGCCCATGAACCGCCCGGCACTGGCCCTCTTCCGGTTCCAAGTGGGCTGGCTGTGGCATCGCGCGCTGTCGCGGCGGGGCCAGAACGGTCGCGTCCTGTGGGGCCGGATGCGGCGGTTGATCCGCCGCTGGCTGCCTCCTGTCCGTGTTTGTCATTCTTATCCATTACGCCGCCTGGGCGTCATCACCTAAGGCAAGAGCCGGATGCGGGAAACCCGCCCGTCCGGATCCGTGGAGGGGGTTATGAGCAATCATGATCCCGACTCCGACTGTCTTTTTAACTCATTGATTTTAAATGAATTGAATGGATTTTCCCCTGAAATCGATTCAACTTACACATAACACATGGGTTAATCGAATTTAAATGGCTTTGCTCAGTGGCTTTGGATGGGTTTTGTTATCGATTCGTCCTTTGTTTCAATCGAGTTTGGGTTTGCCCCCTCAACAATCTTTTTTCAGATGTTCCGCCCCTCTCCAGCTTCAACGATCCCTCCAATTCCGCCTCGGCTGGCGGCGTCTTGTGGCCCGCTGCGGTAGCCCCTGGGGAAAGTAGTCCAATGTTGTCCTTCATTCGGCCTTGTGAGGGGCAACATAACTCCGAACTGATTTCGCCCCTGACGGGGCTTCGAAGTTTGTTCCTTCACGATCTACCACGGCTTTCGCGGTGGGCCACATGATTCCGCCGCATATGCGGCTTTCAGGGCTGAAAACCCTTACGTTAAGGTTGACGCCGGGCAGTCCAAAAATCTAGATCCTTTGTTTTCAACAACATCTCCGGTTCGTTCTGTCATTTTTAACATCTTTTGCCTTGCATCCTTGCCGAGGGCGGCGCCAGCGTGCCGTTGTTTCGCATAGATGCGCCATTTCCCGTCCCCGGGTCGCCTACATTGCGAAGAGCGCACGACGTAGACGCCACCCGCGATGAGGTAAGCTTCCCATGCGCCGCACTAAGTTGGCAATTTTCCGGTTCGTTTTGCATCACTTTACAATCCCGATCCTTTGTTTTCAATCACATCTCCGGTTCGTTTTGTCATTTTTAACATCTCTTGTCTTGCATCTTTCTCGTTTTGCCTCACAAGCAGGGAGTGGATTTCCGGCTTCGCGGGAATGACGGCATCTGTGGGGGTGATACCAAGCCCTCGCGGAAATGGCAATGCCCACGGATGTGACGGCGTCGGCGGATACGACGGTTCGTGCGGAAGCAACCGTTCCCAGGAGCACAGACCTCGCGGGCTTGCGATTCCAGGCCCAGGCTTCCGTTTTCCGCAGGGTCTCGATGGACAATTTTTGTCATCCTTAATCTTTCCAGTTCGTCCCCGGTTTCTGGGGTAGTGGTGCAGTCTGCTGTAGCGGCGCTCTATGAGCGCCGACCTTGGATCCTCGGATCCTCAACGGTTTCCGGCGCTCATAGAGCGCCGCTACAGCAGACTGCACCACTACCGGCGAATCGGCCAAATATATTTACCATATAGTACACTAGCTGCTTGCGCCGGTCAAGCCAATTCTCTCTTCTGTCTCCCGTTCCAATCCTGGAATGGCCTATATGTTTTCAATCATCAATAGGGTTCGCTCCGAAATTTTCCACCGTCGGTCCCGTAGCACCCCGTAGCGCAGACCCTCGTGTTTGGGGTCTCAAGCCTGGCAAAGAGAAATGCCGCAAAAGTTACGTCCGTGCTTCCCCGAATTTGAACACCGCCAAAGATTAGAAACATTGATTCTAAAGGCCGAATAGGCTTCGTTCCGTAAATTTTGCTTCCTCAATCCCCGGGGGCGGAGCTTTAACTCCGCCATCATGCCCCCGCCATTTTCTAATCTTTTTCCTATTCTGGCCACCCCACCGAGTCCCTGGCCATGTTCTCAACGTATCAGGGGGTGATGGGAAGGTTGAGACAAAGGAGACAAATGGGACGGTTTTTTTGCCTTGATCGCGAAGCTCATTGTTTGACGCTTTGCCCTGACTTCTTCGTGGCACGCTCCATGCTGAAGCTGCGAATTTCTTTGCAGGCTTGCACGTCCCAAAGGTGCACCAGAGGCTTATGGGCATCGCCCCAGGCAAGCAGCTTTGCCCCCGGAGAAAGCGCCGCCGGATCTCGGAGTGCTTGCAGGTCCGCGGGACTGCAGCCCCCGACCCGCCGGCCCGAACTGACCTCCCAAATATAAACTCCACGCCGTGGCGAGGCGCCGACCAACTCCTTCCCGTCGTCAGAGAATACCAGGGTTAGCATGCCGTATCGAGCCTGGGGGCGGGGATACGCCCTCCCGGTTGCCACATCCCACACGTGAATCCGCTCCCCGGAGCAGGCAAGGGTCTGGCCGTCTGGGGAGAACGCCAGCAGCATCGCCGTGCAACCCGGAAAGGTGCGCAGGACGCCACCTGTCGCAACGTCCCACAGAGTCACGGGTGCCTCGCCGGCAGAGCCACCGACCGGCTGCGCCACAATCAGTCCCTGGGGGGAGAACTGTAGCGCCCGAACCTCCATCGCGTCCCGCGCGAACTCCCTGATTTGTTTCCCCGAAGACAGCTCCCAAACCTTCAGATGGCCTCTGGCGGGCGCGAGGAGGAAGCTCTCACCGACGGCCAAGTACCTCCCCGTAGGCGAGAATGACAAAGCGAGAGGGATGTGGGCCCAAAACAATTCCAATTCCCTCAACTCTCTGTACTGCCGGCCCGTTTCGACGTTCCAGATGCGGACCGGGTGGTAGTGAATGGCGCGCGTAGGGGATGGCGCTAGCGCCGAGAGGGTGGAAGGAGCCAGACCAGCCGCAAGCAACGTCCCGTGTGGGGAAAGCGCCAGCGAGCCCCGAACCGGCCTCCAACGCCACTGGTGTATCGCTGTCACCACCCTCCCCGTCGCCACGTCCCATACATAAAAGGAGCCACCCCTGCCAGCAGCGGCTAGCCGTCTCCCGTCCCCGGAGAACGTTAGGGACAACACAGATCCCGAGCGCCACCCGGTGCGCTGCGCTCTCCCTGGCACCCCCGGTCCCGACCGCGGCTCGGCGGCAGCGGGCGGAAGGATTAAAGCCACCGCCCAAAGCAGAGCGAGCATCAGGACCGAGCCGCGTGGACGGGGTGCCGTCCCGTAAGGATCCCGCGTTGTCGAGCCGTGGGCCATGCCTTGCCTCGCGGACAAAAGCAGCCGCCCGAGGGCCATCACCGCTACTTTTGTTGATGGTGCCCGCCGCCGCCGCCAGGGGGCGGCG
>Ga0102924_1003467_pt1 | contig 16517 bp, 18 predicted proteins | sample PaiPotPPM11metaG_FD_80116 | JGI IMG/M metagenome (GOLD analysis project Ga0102924, IMG submission 80116) | Iron sulfur acid spring bacterial and archeal communities from Banff, Canada, to study Microbial Dark Matter (Phase II) - Paint Pots PPM... ... | reverse complement strand
CGCCAGAAATCGCGCAGCACGTCGCGCCAGGCGATCTCGCTGTTGGAAATCAGGTCGAGCTTGTCTTCCAGCGCCGCAGTGAAATCGTATTCGACGTAGCGGGCGAAAAAGCTTTCCAGGAACGAGACCACGATGCGGCCGCGATCCTCGGGAACCAGGCGCTTCTTGTCGAGCCGCACATATTTGCGGTCCTTGAGGACCTGCAGGATCGAGGCATAGGTCGAGGGCCGGCCGATGCCGAGCTCTTCCATGCGCTTCACCAGCGAGGCTTCCGAATAGCGCGGCGGCGGCTCGGTGAAATGCTGATTGGCGGCGATCGAACGCTTGGACAGCTTCTCGCCGCCGCTCATCTGCGGTAGGCGGCGCGACTCTTCGTCCTCGGACGCCTCGTCGCGGTCTTCGTTGTAGAGCGTGAGGAAGCCGTCGAACTTCACCACTGTGCCGGTGGCGCGCAGATCGAGGATGCGGCTGCCGACCTTGGCCTCGATATCGACCGTGGTGCGCTCGAGCTCGGCGGATTCCATCTGGCTCGCCACGGTGCGCAGCCAGATCAGCTCGTAGAGCCGCGACTGGTCATTATCCAAATGCGATTTGACGTCACGCGGCCGCCGCGCGACATCGGTCGGACGGATCGCTTCGTGCGCTTCCTGGGCATTCTTGGCTTTGGTCTCGTAGGTGCGCGGCGCACCTGGCACATAGTTTCGGCCGTAATCGCTCGTGACGACTTCGCGCACCGCGGTGATCGCCTCGTTGGCGATCTGCACGCCGTCGGTCCGCATATAGGTGATGAGGCCGATGGTCTCGCCGCCGATATCGATACCTTCATAGAGCCGCTGCGCCACCCGCATCGTATGCGCCGGCGCAAAGCCGAGCTTGCGGCTGGCCTCCTGCTGCAGGGTCGAGGTGGTGAAGGGCGGGTAGGGGTGCCGCTTGACCGGCTTGGCTTCGACCGTCGCAACGGTGAAGGCCGCGTTTTCGAGATCCTGCTTGAACCTCTCGGCGTCGGCCCCCGCGCCGATATCGAGGCGCTGCAGCTTCTTGCCGTCAGCGCCGACCAGGCGCGCTTCGAACGTCTCGCTGCGCGGCGTCGCCAGCGTCGCGATCAGCGACCAGTATTCCTGGCTGACGAACTTTTCGATTTCGAGCTCGCGGTCGGCGACCAGCCGCAGCGCCACCGATTGCACGCGCCCCGCCGAGCGCGCGCCCGGAAGCTTGCGCCACAGCACCGGCGACAGCGTGAAGCCGACGAGGTAATCAAGCGCGCGGCGCGCGAGATAGGCATCGACGAGCGCCTGATCGATGGCGCGCGGATGCTTCATTGCCTCCGTTACCGCCTGCTTGGTGATGGCGTTGAACACGACGCGCTCGACGGCTTGCGACTTCAGCGCCTTCTTCTCTTTGAGTATCTGCAGGACGTGCCAGGAGATCGCTTCGCCTTCGCGATCCGGGTCGGTCGCGAGAATGAGCTTGTCGGCGTCCTTCACGGCGCGGGCGATGTCGTTGAGCCGCTTCGCCGCCTTGGGATCGACCTCCCAGAGCATGCGGAAATCATGGTCGGGATCGACGGAACCGCTCTTGGCCGGCAGGTCGCGGACATGGCCGAACGAGGCCATGACTTCGTAGCCCTTGCCCAGATATTTATTGATCGTCTTCGCCTTGGCGGGCGATTCCACCAGTACAAGATTCATGAATAACCCGATGATTCTAGGGCCTTTTCGCCCTTCGGACGCGGCAAACAGGGCTGCCTGGCCGCCGGGAAGATGGGTAATGACAGGCCGCCTGTCAAATCGTCGCCGGTAGAAACCGGTCCGGGGCGGCCGCCGAAGCCCGCCAAAACCGCCGAAAACAATGGGGAAAACGATACGGGTAAATCGTTAAGCCCGGCCCTACATCTGTAAGTTGTCAGTTTGCAAAAAGTCTCTTGTAAGTTTATGAAGGCGCGAATCTGGGCGTTGGGAAGCAATCAGCAACACGTCGCCATGTCGGCGAATCATGTCGGCGAATTTGGACAGCGGGCCCTGGTAACGAGGCAACGCGTCGAAGAACTGCGTCGCGAATAGATAATGCCGCACCGGGACGACACCAACGGCAAGGAAGGCGAGGAAACGCCTGCTTCTGCCGCACACTATATAGCGGCGCTCGCCGGCGAACTCGCCGAGATCGCCCGGCGAAACGGCCTCGATACGCTCAGCGCCATTCTGGAAATCGCGCGGCTCGAAGCCAGCCGGGCCGCAAAGAACTGATTTTTGCCCAATCTTCGTGGCGCAATTGTCTTGCCTAGGGCAAGATGCCGTAGAGGCGAAAGCTTCCGCCGGGAGTTTTTGAATATGCGCAGTCCGATCGCGATAGCCTTTTTGGCGTCGTTCGCGTTTTCAGCATCCGTCCTCGGCGCGCAGGCGCAGGGCATGGGCCCAAGCAACGCGCGCGCGCAACAGCAGGCGCGGGAGGCAAAGGAAAAGCCGCCGAAGCCGGATGAGGAGGCTTACAAAAATGCGCTCAAGAGCGTTCCCACCCCGCAAAATGTCGATCCGTGGGGCAATATGCGCAGTGGCTCCAACAGCGGCCGCTAAAGCAGCGACACCAGCCCGCCGCCGTGGCGCTCGAGCTTGCCTGCGATTTCGAGTTCCAACAGCACCGCGCGCACCACGCGGGGCGAGCTTTGCGACAGCCGTACCAGATCGTCGATCGAGACCGGTGTCGGGCTGAGCAGGCTCAGGATCCGCGCGCGTTCGTCCGCCTCAGGCGCGCCGCCAGCTTCACTACCATTTTCGGGCTCGCGCAGTTCGCCCTCGGGCGAAGGCTGACCTAAATCCGGCTGCCGCATGATCGGCTCGACCACGCTGATAATGTCGGCAGCTTCGGTGACCGGCGTCGCGCCCTGCTTGATCAGCCCGTTAGTGCCTTCCGCCCGCGGATCGAGTGGCGAGCCCGGCACGGCGAAAACCTCGCGGCCTTGTTCGGCCGCAAGCCGCGCGGTGATCAGCGAGCCTGAGCGTTTCGCCGCTTCGACAATGACGACGCCGAGCGCAAGTCCCGAGATCAGGCGGTTGCGGCGAGGAAAATCCCGCGCTCGCGGCTCCCAGCCGAGCGGCATTTCGGAAATCGCCGCGCCACTCGGCAACAGCGATTCCAGCAGGCTTTCATGCTCGGCCGGATAGATCTTGTCCTGGCCGCCGGCGAGCACGGCGATCGAGCCGGACTGCGCGCTGGTCCGATGCGCCGCCGCATCAATGCCGCGCGCCAGCCCCGAGGCAATGGCAAAGCCCGCTTCGCTCAAGCCGGCGACGAGGATCTGCGTGATCTTGATGCCGGCGGCCGACGCATTGCGCGAGCCGACAATGGCGATGACCGGCGTGGTCAACACAGCCGCATTGCCGCGCAGCGAGATCAGCGGCGGCGCGTCGTCGATCATCGCCAGCCGTTGCGGGTAGTCCGCTTCGCCCATGGCCACGAGCGCCATGCCGCGGCTGCTTGCCGCCCCGATCTCACGCTCGGCCTCTTCGCGCGAACAGATTCTTGGCGCTCCCGCCCCGCCGCGGCGCGCCAGGCCAGGCAGCGCCTCGAGCGCCGCCCGCGCGCCGCCGAAATGATTGATCAGCGCCCGGAACGTGCGCGGCCCGACATTTTGGCTGCGGATCAGCCGCAGCCAGTCGATCCGCTGCTCGTCGCTGAGCCGGAAGGTTTTTGGGATGTCGTGCACGGAATTGCCCGGGAGGCTTGCTTCGGCGACAATGAGATATTAGCGCAAGACCGGCGAATCCAGATAGCTAGGCCTTGAGACTTCGCTAGGCGCCGATGCGGGGGACGGAACAATGAACGGCAAATGCCCGAAATGCGGACGCGTGGTCACGCCGGCCCTGGAACGCGGGGCGCTCGGAAATCCGATCCAGGGCCCCTGGCTCTCGGGCTATGTCGCGGTATGTCCGACCGCTGGCTGCGGTGTCATTCTCGGGGTGCTGCCCGATCCCGACGCCATGGTTGAAGCCATCGTCAGCAAAATGTCGGGCGAAGGCGAAGACTCCAAATAGGATCTCGCTTGGAAAGCTTTACCGAGCGGGAGGCTGCAAAAGCGCGGTGCGCAGCCCCTCGTAGCAGGCGACACGATCGCTGAGGTTGTCGAACGCGCTGCATTTCTGAAAACTCGGGCTGCTCGCCAGCCAGATGGCGGCGATCAAAAACCCGACGCACACGTCACCACGAGCGCAACGCGCAGGCCAAACCGATCCGCCGCGTCTTCCAGGGATTTCAATTCCGGCTCGCCGTCGTCGTTCGGTTCACCGAGATGGTCTCGATCGTACATGGCGCGTTCTCTGCGCGTTCTCACGTCCAGATGCTCGAAAGTTAGTTGTCGGGGCATAAAAATGCGATGTGGATGGGAGGCCGACGGTATAAAAGCCGCGATGGTGCCGGCAGTTGCCGAGCGCTCTGGCGCCTCTTAACCGCGAGTTCCACCCGAAGGCCGTTGCAAAACGGCCGCCAAAAACGCACAGTGCGCTCGACTTGGCCTCCGGTCCGCCGCAAGGCCGCCGGGGTGTGTGGGGTTCCCTTGGGGTGGATGGATGGACGCTAGCCCGGCCAAGCGCTTCCGCGTCGTTCTGATCAAGCCGTCGCATTACGATCCGGATGGCTACGTCATCCAATGGCTGCGCTCGACCTTGCCGTCGAACAGCCTCGCCAGCGTCCATGGCCTGATCGAGCAATGCGCCAGGGAGCAAACGCTCGGCCCTGACGTCGCCATCGAAGTCGAGGCCTGCGACGAGTGCAACACCATCGTCGATGTCGACGCGGTGGAGAAGCGCATCCGCGCCGCCGGCGCCGGCATGGTCGGACTGGTTGGCGTGCAGTCGAACCAGTTTCCGCGCGCGCTCGATCTCGGCCGGGCGTTCCGCGCCCGCGGGCTCACGGTGATGATGGGCGGTTTCCATGTCAGTGGCTGCATCGCCATGCTGCCGACCTTGCCGGACGGCCTGCAGGAAGCGCTCGATCTCGGCATTCATCTCTATGCCGGCGAAGCCGAAGGCCGCATGGAAGAGGTGCTGCGCGACGTCTATTCCGGCCAGGCCAAGCCGATCTACAAATACCTCAACGACCTTCCCGAAATGGCGGCCGCGGTCTTCCCGATCCTGCCGCGCTCGGTGGTCACCCGCGTCGCCGGGCACTATTCGAGCTTCGACGCCGGCCGCGGCTGTCCGTTCCAGTGCTCGTTCTGCACCATCATTAATGTGCAGGGCAGGAAGTCGCGCTACCGCACGCCTGACGATATCGAGGCGATCGTGCGCGAGAACGCCACCCAAGGCATCACCCGCTTCTTCATCACCGACGATAATTTTGCCCGCAATCGCAATTGGGAGCCGATCCTCGACCGGCTGATCGAATTGCGCGAGCGCGACAAGTTCAACATCAAGCTCCTGCTGCAGGTCGACACGCTGTGTCACCGCATCCCGAATTTCATCGAGAAGTCCGCGCGCGCCGGCTGCACCGCGATCTTTTTGGGCCTCGAGAACATCAATCCGGAATCTTTGATGGGCGCCAAGAAGCGCCAGAACAAGATCTGGGAATACCGCGAAATGCTGCTCGCCTGGCGCAAGCAGCATGTGATGACCTATGCCGGCTATATCCTCGGCTTCCCAACCGACACGCCGGAATCGATCGCGCGCGACATCGAGATCATCAAGAAAGAGCTGCCGGTCGACATTCTCGAATTCTTCTATCTGACGCCGCTGCCGGGCTCCGAGGATCACAAAAACCTGTACATGAAGGGGATCCCGATGGACCCCGACATGAACAAATACGATCTCGAGCACGCCTGCACCGCGCATCCGCTGATGTCGAAAGAGACCTGGACGCAGGTCTATGCCGATGCGTGGAAGCGCTACTACACCGACGAGCATGTCGAGACCATCATGCGGCGCGCCATCGCGTCCGGCATCAACCGCACCAAGGTTCTCGACTCGCTGACCATCTTCTCGGGCGCAGCGCGGATCGAAGGCGTGCATCCGCTGCAATTTGGGTTCTTCCGGAGGAAACTCCGCAAGCAGCGCCGGTCCGGGGCACCTAATCCGCTCGTGTTCTATCCGTGGCGGCTGTTCGATTTCCTCAAAGTCTGCACGCAATGGGGCCGCTTGATCTGGCGTTATCGCCGCATCATGGCGAAGGTGACGAAGGATCCGGCGGCGAACACGCATTTCGACGAGGCGCTGCGCCCGCATACCGGCACCGGCGAGACCGATCATTTCGTCGAAGTCTTCGCCGACAAGATCCCGCACACGCATGGTGCGCCGGTCATCGGCGGCACAGTCGTGCCCGCGGAAGCGGCGGAATAGCCGCTCATTCCCGCGCAAGCGGGAATCCAGTGGCTTGCTCAAGCTCTGCAGTAGCGTGCATCAGTGCTGGGTCCCAGCTTCGCGGGGACGAGCGGCTCATGAGGCGGGCGTCTCAGTCTGCCGTCCGATCTTGCTTTCCGTGCCCTTGAAAAGCCGCGCGATATTGGCGCGATGCATGAACCAGAGCAGCGCGGCGAGCAGGAGGAACAGAGGCGCTAGCCGCACATCACCGTGCCACCAGAGAATTTCGGGCGTTGCCGCGCTCGCGATCAGTGCGGCAAGCGATGAATAGCGTGTCACAAAGGCAAGCAGGAGCCAGATCACGCAAAACGCGACGAACGCGATCCAGGCGCCAAAGCCGAGCAGGAGCCCGATGAAGGTCGCTACCCCTTTGCCGCCTTTGAAACCCAGCCAAACCGGAAACAGATGGCCAAGGAAGGCGCCGAGCGCGGCCGCGATCGCTGCATCGAGGCCGAGCGCCCAGTTGCACAACGCCACCGCCGCTGTGCCCTTCAGCATGTCGCCCAGAAGCGTCGCCGCGGCGAGCTTCTTGTTGCCGGTGCGCAAGACGTTGGTGGCGCCGATATTGCCGGAGCCGATCGTGCGCAGATCTTCCGTGCCGGCGAGCCGCGTCAGAATGATGCCGAAGGGGATCGAGCCGCAGAGATAGCCGAAGACGAGCGCAACGGCATAGGCGAGAAGAGGAGGCCAATTGAGCGGCATCGAACTCATTTCCGTCCGAGGCCAGCGCTTCGCGCGGGCATCTCAGGGCACGGTAACACGATTTTACACAGCGCGCGCCTTGCCGCCGGTTTCGCGCGGTGCAAAGCCAGCCGCAGTCGCCTCGGTCTCGCCGGCAAAGATGACGAAATGCCGAAGCCGCTCCGGTGCCGCGCGCGCAATGACGCCAAGTCCCGGCGAAAATGTCTTGCGCGTCGTGTCGGCGGTCACAAAGCCTGCGGTGACGTCTTCGTCGATATCGGCTTCGCAATAGACGCAGCGCAGCCGCTGTCCTGCTTGCCCATCGATCACATAGAATTTGTGCGCGGCATATTGGCTTTCGGCCGGATCGCAGGTGATGCAGTTATTGTTGCGGCAAGGCACGCCGGTGCCGATCGGCTGCACATAGACCGGATGGTCGGGCTTGGCGAAGCCGCCGCCGAATTTGTGCAGCGATTTGTTCTTGTGCAGATGCAGCATCAGCGAGATCAGCGCCATGCGCACCGGCACGCCGTAGGCGGCCTGCTGGAAATAGACGGCGCGGCGGTCGGTGTCGAAACTGGCGTCGAGCTCGTTGACGCGCGGCAGCGGATGCATGACGCTCGCGTCGGAATATTTGGCTTCGCCGAGGAATTTGGCGTCGATTTTCGGGTAGGGCAGCTCCTTGCCGGTCGCCTTGTCGGTCCAGCGTTCCTTCTGGAAGCGGGTGACGTAAACGGCGTCGGTTTTCTTCTCCAGGATGAGCCCGTAATCGATTTCGGGTTCGGCATAGAGCGAGAGCTGGTGCGGCTGATCGGCGGTGACATAGAGCGCATCGATCTTGCCGTCCTCGGACGGAGCGGTTTCCTTCGACACCATGCGGCTGTGAAACTCTTCGCGCAGCCGGCGGTCGACATGCGCGGGCAATTCCATGCCGGGCGCCGGCAGCGGATCGATCGTGGCGCCGAAGCGGGCGAGTGCATAGACGAAGGAATGGATGGTGCGGCTGCCTTTGAGGTCGCCGGAAATCGCGACCTTCATGTTGCGCAGGCTCTTGTTCTTTGCCCGCAGTGTGAACAGGTCGCACAAGGTCTGGGTCGGATGCTCGTGGGCGCCGTCGCCGCCATTGATGACCGGAATCTGCGCATATTCCGCCGCCAGCCGCGCCGCGCCGTCGCGCGGATGGCGGATCACGACGATGTCGGCATAGTTGGAGATGACGCGGATCGTGTCGGCGAGGCTTTCGCCCTTGGCGGCGGAACTCACTGCCGGATCGGCGCTGGTAATATTGGCGCCGCCGAGCCGCAGCATGGCGCTCTCGAACGACAGCCGCGTGCGTGTCGAGGGTTCGTAGAACAGGCTGGCGAGGATGAATTTCGAGGCGAGATCGGTGGAACGCGCGACGCGGTAGGGGACGTGATCGTCGGCGAGTTCTTTCAAAAACCCCTGCGCGACCTCGAAGATCGTTTCGATCTCCTTGTTGGTCAGGTCGTTGATCGAATTAATATGGCGCGTTAGCGGCTGGGTTTTGTTCATTAAAGCGTTGCTATAGGCCGAATTGACGCGCTCCGGCAAGGCCCAGCTGGGGCTGTCAACAGGGCGCGAGCGCTGCAAGCCTCGGCCATCGTGTCAGTGCTAGAATTGTGACGGAGAAAAGAGCCCGGAAGGGCGCTCGCTGAAGGGGCTAGCTATGGCCACCCGCTCGCGTTTCGACACGCACGACGTGTTCAACAAGTCACCGCCCTACGAGGACGTCGATCTGTTTTCGTCGGACGCGCCGCTGGTCGGCGCGGTCAAAGCGAACGGGGCAGCGCTCGAATTGCCCGCTCTGTCGGCCTTCGGCAAGCTCTGGGGCACGGCGAAAATGTTCGCCCGCGGCCGCCAGGCCAATGAAAACCCGCCGAAGCTGCACGCCTTCGACCCCAAAGGCTATCGCCTCGACACCGTCGAGTTTCATCCGGCGTATCACACGCTGATGCGCGAGAGCATTGCGGCGGGGCTGCATGCCTCGACCTGGACCGCGACGGGACAGCGCGCGCCGGCGCCGGCCGAAGTGCTGCGCACCGCGCGCTTCTACATGGCGGCGCAGGTCGAGACCGGGCATCTGTGTCCGGTGACCATGACGCGCGCGGCTTTGGCTCCGCTTGCCGCCGCGCCCGAGCTCGCGGCCAAGATCGCCGCCAAAGTGACCACACGCAATTACGAGGCGGCCTTCCGGCCGTGGTGGGAAAAGGCCGGCATGACGCTCGGCATGGGCATGACCGAGAAGCAGGGCGGCACAGACGTCCGCGCCAATACGACCACGGCTGCGCCTGCCGGCGAGGGTTACACCATCGTCGGCCATAAATGGTTCATGTCGGCGCCGATGAGCGACGCCTTCCTTATTCTGGCGCAGGCCCCCGGCGGCTTGACCTGTTTCCTGATGCCGCGCTTCCGGCCTGACGGCACCGTCAACGCGCTCCGCTTCCAGCGCCTGAAGGACAAGCGCGGCAACCGCTCCAATGCCTCGAGCGAAGTGGAATTCGCCGATGCCTTTGCCTGGCGTGTCGGCGATGAAGGTGCCGGCATCCGCACCATCATTCAGATGGTGCAATTGACGCGGCTCGATTGCGCGGTGGCGTCCGCGGGACTGATGCGTATGGCGCTGGTGCAGGCCGTGCATCATTGCCGGTATCGCAATGCGTTCGGCAAGCCCTTGATCGAGCAACCGATGATGCGCGCGGTGCTCGCCGACATGGCGCTCGACGTCGAGGCCGCCGTCGCGCTTGTTGTTCGTCTGTCGCGGGCGCTTGATCACGCCGCAACGGATCCGCGCGAAGCGGCCTATGCGCGGCTCCTGACGCCGGCGACGAAATTCTGGACCTGCAAGCTCGCGCCCGGCTTTATTTTCGAGGCGATGGAATCGCTCGGCGGCAACGGCTATGTCGAAGAGAGCCTTTTGCCGCGGCTTTATCGCGAGGGCCCCGTCAATGCGATCTGGGAAGGCTCCGGCAATGTCATGTGCCTCGATGTGTTGCGGGCGCTAAAGGGTGAGGACGAAACCGAATTGCTGGCCGGTCTTGCGCGCGACGCCGGTCTTGCTGTTGACGCGGAGTTTCCGCAATCCGCCAGCGAAGCCGAGGCGCGGCGTCTGGTGTTGCGGCTTGCACTGTTGGCATGTACGGCCGCGCTGAAGGAATGTGCACCGTCTGCGATCGCCGACACATTTTTCAAAACGCGCGTCGAAAAAACCCACGCTGCGTTTTACGGCACGGCCGGACTCGATTCACAAACAGTTGATCTTTTGCTCAAGCGCGTGTTGCCTGAAGCGTAACAGCGCTTGTCAGGCCAATTTCTGCGCGCCTCAACCGGGACGCCGGCGCAGGAATAAAGATCTCAAAACTTCGATAGACCGATTGCAAGCGTGCCATGCGCGCATGTCGGTCGTCGGTCGTTGTTTGCAACCTATCTGACGGCGGAAGCAATGACTGCGCTTCGTCCATCGAAGAAGGAAGCGAATAAAATGCCTAAAACTCTCTCAGGCCGAATTTTCAAAGGCAGCGCCGCAATGGCGATGGCGCTTGCGGTTTCGTTCGCCGCCGCCGGTTCCAGCTCCGCCGCGACGCGTCACGTTGTGCACGGCCAGCAAGTGCGGACCTATTACAATTACGTGCCGGATCAGATCGATCCTCCGGGACTGACCGCCGGCCAGCTTGGCCTGCGCACCAATCCGACGATCGTTCCGCCCGGCGCCTTCGGTCCGCCCGATCCGGCAAGCTGCGGCGGCTTCCACTGCTGATACAGATGGCTTGAAAAGCAGGAGCGCCGTGAACACAAGCTCGCGGCGCTCGTTGTTACTTGCGTGCAAGCCGGTCGAGCGCGCCCTGCAAAATGAAAGTCGCCGCGTGCTGGTCGATCACCGCCTTGCGTTTGGCGCGGCTGGCGTCGGCGTCGATCAGCGCGCGCTCGACGGCTGCCGTCGACAGCCGCTCGTCCCACAGCGCGATCGGCAGCTCGCTAAGCTGTGCCAGGTTGCGGGCAAAGGCCCGCGTTGACTGGGCGCGCGGCCCTTCGCTGCCATCCATATTGATCGGCAGGCCGAGCACGAGACCTGCGGCTTTGCGCTCGGCGGCAAGCTCGAGAATGCGCTTGGCATCAAGCTGAAAGCGCGTGCGCGCGATGGTCTCGACTGGCGCGGCGACGCGGCGATCCGGGTCGCTGGCCGCGACGCCGATGGTCTTGGTGCCGAGATCCAAGCCGAGCAGCGCGCCGCGCTCTGGCAGCAGCGCTGCGGCGTCAATGAGCGTGACAACCGGCATCTGTCGGCTTTCTCACCTTCACGGCTCGCAGCGGCCTTTTCGCGGACTGCGGCCGCGCGTATCTTGTGGCGTCTCTCGTCGTCGCTGTCACGCAATTCTTAGCCACGTCAAAGTCTGGCACACATTTAGCGCCACATAGGGTCACGTTATGCAGATCACCTGGTATGGCCACTCTGCCTTCCGTCTCGATTTCGCAGGCCACGCGGTACTGATCGATCCGTTCTTCACCGGCAATCCCGCGTTCGTCTCCGACAAGGCCGCGGCCATCAAGGGCGTCAGTCATATCGTGCTCACGCACGGCCACGGCGATCATGTCGGCGATACCCTCGACATCGCCAAGACCAACGGCGCCACCGTCACCACCAACTACGACCTCGGCATGTGGCTCATGTCGAAGGGCCTGGAAAAACTCAATCCGATGAATACTGGCGGCACCACCGATCTTGGCGGCTTCACCGTGACCATGGTGCGCGCCGATCATTCCTCCGGTGAGATCGCGAATGGTATGCCGATCTATCTCGGCAATCCTTGCGGCGCCATCATCAAGGCCAAGGGCGAGCGCACGGTCTATCATCTCGGCGACACCGATATTTTCTCCGACATGGCGTTGATTGCCGAAATCCATCAGCCGCAGATCGCCTTCGTGCCGATCGGCGATCGTTTCACCATGAGCCCGGTGACGGCGGCGCTGGCGGTGAAACGATTCCTCCAGGTCGAGACCGTGGTGCCGTGCCACTACGGCTCGTTTCCGATCATCGAGCCAAATGCCGACAAGTTCCTGGCCGAGATGAACGGCGATCCGACCAAAGTGATCGTGCCGGAAAAGGGCAAAGCGTTTACGGTCTAGAGCATGATCCCGAAAAGTGGAAACCGGTTTTCGGAAAAGATCATGCTAAAACATTAGCCGGAGTTTGCATGCGATTGACCTCTCTCGTATTCGCTACAGCGCTCGCGCTTGTCATGTCACAGCTTGCCGCTTCACCCGCCGCAAAAGCCGCCGACATCACCGTCGTCAGCGGCGGCGCTTTCAAACAAGTGCTGAACGCGCTGATCGCGCAATACGAAAAGGAGACCGGCAACAAGGTCGCCGCAACCTATCAGACCGTCGGCCAGCACTTGGCGCTGATCCGCGACGGCAAGGAGCAGTTCGACGTCGCGATCCTGACGCCCGAGGCGATCGACGGTCTCGCCAAGGACGGCAAAGTCGTGCCGGGCACACGCGCGGACTTGGCCAAGGTCGGTGTCGGCGTCGTGGTCAAATCGGGCGCGCCGCTGCCCGATATCAGCACCGACGAGGCGTTCAAGCGCACGCTGCTCGCGGCCAAGTCAGTCGCCTATATCGACCCCAAGGCCGGCGGCTCGAGCGGCATCTATGTCGACAAGCTGTTGCAGCGGCTCGGCATCGCCGACCAGGTCCATGCCAAGGCGGTGCTGGTGCAGGGCGGGGCAGTCGCCGACAAGATCGCCGATGGCGAGGCCGAGATCGGCGTGCATCAGATCAGCGAGATCCTGCCGGTCGCTGGCGTCACGCTGGTCGGGCCGCTGCCGGCGGATATTCAGAATTTCACCGTCTATGCCGCAGGTGTTGACAGTGCGGCCAAGGACGCGGCGGCAGCCAAGGGTTTCGTTCAGTTCCTGACCGGCCCGCAGGCCCTGCCGATCATCAAGGCCAAGGGCATGGAGCCGGCCGGCACGTAGCACGCGCCCCAAAAAAACAGCGCCCGGCCGAAGCCGGGCGCTGCTTTGTCGACCGCGAGCAACGGCCGGATCGATTTTGGAAGAGTTAGTGCTTCGCCTGTTCCCAAGCGATCCGCGGAATGTCGCCGCGGGTGATGCCGATATCGGCGAGTTCCCGGTCGCTGAGATGCGACAGCTCGTCCACGGCAACGCCATAGCGCTTCCAGGACTTGAAGAAGTTGATGACGGACAACAGCATATTCTTGTTCCTTTGTTCCGGTTCCAGGCCGCACTTGAAGGTCGCGCCTGAATCGGAAATGAATATAAGTGCCAATGGTGCATTGCAAAATAGGCGTGCTGCAGTGCAGCTACGCGGATATTGCATGAAGGTAGCAACGATCTCTAAAGATCTGTGGTAAATTGTCGGCGTTTTGCGATCATTGTCACAGATATTCGCCACTTGTCATGTCTTTGACGCATTACGGAGCGGTCAGGCCGGAGCCAATGATGCCGCCGGTCGCGTTTTTATGCCGAATTTCCATGGTTCACGGCAAAACCAGTTCCAACGGCCGCGTTTGGTTCGGTCTTTGCCCGAGTTCTGCCCGCCATTGAACCTTCATGCGCCGCAGTCGAGGACTGAAATCCGCCCCGGTGTCAAAATTTGCGTCGGGGAGATCCTCCATGGGGACCGCTTTTGACCACCGCAGAAGCGCAGAAGAATGCGTCGCAATGGCGCGGCTCGCGGACGACAACGGCGACAAGGCGCTGTGGCTCGCCTTGGCGCACTCCTGGGTCATGCTTGCTGAACACGTCTCGCGTATCGAGATCGACGACGAGCAGCCCGATGATGCGTCAGAGGATGAGACGCTGGGGGCTAGGGTAGGGCGACCTTCCTAGGTGCCGGCTGTCGCCGACGTTGTCGTGACCTCGGGCCGGACGGCATGCCGACCCGAGGTCACCTGTTATTACTGGCCGTGAGAAGCGAGCACCGTCTGGCAGGCCTTGCTGATCTTGGAACGATTGGCCTGCAGGCAGCCCAAAATCCCCAGCACGTCGTTCGGATTCACCTGCAATTGCACTTGGCAGTATTTGGTCACGTCCGGATGGCAGGCCGCGCGTTCCTGGTCGTTGCCTTGGCCCTGCACAGGCGGCGGTTGCGGCGGCAGCATCTGAGCCGAAACGGCCGAACTGGCGGCAAGCACAGCGGCCAGTGACGACGCGACGATCAAGCCGGATTTCCGCGACATGGTCTCTCCCCCGGGCATTGCGCCCGCCCCAGTGTTTCACGCCTGGGAAGGTTGCCGCTAAACGGCCGGAACTGCAAACGCGCAACGCCGTTTTTACCGCTCGAAGCGGCCGTCGCCACAATTTAAATCTTTGCTGAGACATGGACGGCACAGTGGGCGCCGCAGCAAGTTGGCCGTGACGTCCTCACGTACCCTTGCGCGCTTCCGGCCTGCGGCGATACATGTCCCGCAAGCGCTTGGCAGGGGCGATTAGCTCAGTTGGTAGAGCGTCTGCTTTACACGCAGAATGTCGGCGGTTCGAGTCCGTCATCGCCCACCAGCCTTCGCTCGCGAAGCGAGAGAAGGCTGCCGCGCCGTAGCGTAGCGAAGGCGGCCCGAACGAGTTGCCGCGAGCTACGGCTCGGCAAGCCATATGTTCTTCGGAATTGTCGCGCGCCGTCACAACGCCTTCGTCGTTATGCGCGATGATGTGACTCTCAAAAGCAGTCCAGAAAAAACTCGCCCGCGGCCTCGCATCTCAAGCGAATGCGATGGCGCGCGGGCGGTGAGTGGCGCACGGAGGATCCGCGTGGCGAATCCGCCGACAGCGAACAATCAGACGGCTTCCTTGAGTTCCTTGGAAGCGCGGAAGGCCACTTTCTTGCTGGCCTTGATCTGAATCGGTTGGCCGGTCGCGGGATTACGTCCCATGCGCGCGGCGCGCTTGCGCACCTGAAGGATGCCGAGGCCGCCAATGCGGATGCGCTCGCCCTTCTTCAGATGCTTGACGATATTGCCGACAAAGCCGCCGAGGATCGCTTCGGCCTGCTTCTTGGAAATCTCGTTGTCCTCCGCGAGGCTCGCGGCGAGATGCTTCAATGTAACCGTGGTTGCCGGTTTAGTTGCCATTAGACCCTCCTCAATGAAGCGGTATGCGTTGAAAAAGCGCCGCTCAAGCGAAGCAGTTAAACGATTCGGTTTCGGCTGACCACGCTTGTTTTGCCGATTCCACCGATGTTTTCTGCATCAAGAGGGTGTCTGAGGGTGCTTCGTGGCAAGGATATGACGGAGCCCGAAGGCCGAAAAAGGCCCGGTGGATGGGCAAATTCGGCGACTGCTTCCTTGACTTGGGGCGGCCGCGGTCTTAACTCACCGCCTCCGCCCGCGGGGGCGTAGCTCAGTTGGTTAGAGCGTCGGCCTGTCACGCCGAAGGTCGCGGGTTCGAGTCCCGTCGCTCCCGCCATTTCAATGACTTAGCTTTAGTTCTTATAACCGATTCTCCCGCCGTTTCGGGTGCCGGTTCCTGGCCGTTTGCGCTGTCGTCGGAGCACGGCGAAGCCGGGATTGAGTGTTGCGGACGCCGCACCTTTGCAGGCCAGGTTGCGGCCCCGCCACGACTCGCCCGACATGGTGCGGGCGAACCGGCCCGAGCGCTCCAAGACCAGCGACGCCCAAATTCGGGCGAGCCATCGGCTCGCGTCGGAACGAATTCGGCGCATTCTCCTTGGCCGGGATCGCTAAGCCCGCGATAAGAAGGCGAAATTTCGCTGCGGGTACCACGAAACCAGCGGCAAATTGCGGGTTTTTTGACGCCGCCGGTTCTGCTACTCAGTTCCATGAGGGCCGATAACAAAGCTTCATAAACGGCAAAAAAATTCGGAGAGGAGCGGATGGCCGCACGGCCGCTGCTGTTCTTGCAGAGGGGGCGCGCGCGACCGCGCCAAAGGGAAGGGGCGAACGGCAAGTCGTCGAACATGCAATCGTCCGTGTCGCGTTGGCGCGTGACCGCGCCAGTCTGAATGCGTTTGCATTGTCGCGCCCGCAGGGGAGTAAGTGATGAGCAGTCCGACGATCATCCAGGTCGCAACCGAGGCTGAGCTTAATCAGGCGATCGCCACGGTCGATGCCGCCAGCACCGGCAGCTTCCTCATTCAGCTCACCACCAGCATCACCGAAGGCACCGATACCGGCGCCACGATCACCTTCAACGGCAACACGCTATCGGCGCTGCCCGATCTTTACGCGCTCAATCTCCAAAGCGGCGTGACCGTCACCATCGACGGCCAGGGCCACGGTCTCAACGGCGCCGGCATCTACCGCGGGATCTTCGCCTATGCCGGCGCGATCACCATCGAGAATCTCCAGATCAGCAGAGTGCTGGCGCAGGGCGGCAACGCCTACCGGGGCGGCGGCGGCGGTGCCGGTTTGGGCGGCGGTTTGTTTGTTGGCTCGGGCGCGCAGGTGACGCTGGCGGGCGTCAATTTTACTTACAACACCGCATCCGGCGGCAGCGG
>Ga0102924_1003466_pt1 | contig 16519 bp, 15 predicted proteins | sample PaiPotPPM11metaG_FD_80116 | JGI IMG/M metagenome (GOLD analysis project Ga0102924, IMG submission 80116) | Iron sulfur acid spring bacterial and archeal communities from Banff, Canada, to study Microbial Dark Matter (Phase II) - Paint Pots PPM... ... | reverse complement strand
TCTGCCGTTCACCGACTTCACGTTCTACGGGCTGTCGCTGTTCGCGGTGTTCTACGGTCTCGACTGGATCGCGACCGTGCCGCCGACCGTGAAGCTGACAGCCGACCGCTTCGGCCGCGAGCGTGCCGGGATGGTGTTCGGCTGGATCTTCGCCGGCCACCAGATCGGCGCCGCAAGCGCCGCGTTCGGCGCCGGTTTTACGCGCACGGTGTATGCGACCTATCTGCCGGCGTTTTTCGTCGCTGGAGCGCTTTGCATCATTGCTGCTGCGGCGATTCTCACGGTGCGCAAGTCCGCCTCGGGCTTCGGCGCGGCTGCGGCCGTGCCGGCGCGCGGCTAAAATTTACTTTCGTTTTTCCTCGATCTTGTCCCAGATCAGCGCCGCGATATCGGCGCCGCCGAGGTTTTTCACGGAACGAATCCCGGTGGGCGAGGTGACGTTGATCTCGGTGAGGAAACCGCCGATCACGTCGATGCCGACAAACAACAGGCCGCGCTGGCGCAGCGCCGGCCCAAGCCGCTTGCAGATTTCGCGCTCGCGGTCGGTGAGTTCGGTCGCCGCCGGCACGCCGCCGCGCACCATGTTGGAGCGCAAATCGTCGGGCGCCGGCACGCGGTTGACCGCGCCGGCGAATTCACCGTCGACCAGCATGATGCGCTTATCGCCCTCTCGCACCGCGGGCAGGAATTTTTGCACCACCCACGGCTCGCGGAACGTCGCGGCGAACAGATCGTAGAGCGAACCGAAATTGAGGTCGTCCGGCGCCAGCCGGAACACCGCCTCGCCGCCCTTGCCGTAGAGCGGCTTCATGACGATGTCGCCGTGCTCGGCGCGGAACGCTTTGATCGCTTCGAGATCGCGGGTCAGCACGGTCGGCGGCATCAGGTCGGGAAACTCGGTGACAAAAACCTTTTCCGGCGCGTTGCGCACATGGCTCGGATCGTTGACGACGAGCGTTTTCGGATGGATGCGGTCGAGCATGTGGGTCGAGCTGATGTAGGCAAGATCGAACGGCGGGTCCTGGCGCAGCAGCACCACGTCGAAGGAGGCCAGGTCGACGTGGCGCGGCTCGCCGAGCGTGAAATGGTCGCCGGCGATATCGCGCACCGCCAGCGGCCGCACCGAGGCCGATACTTTGCCGTCGCGCAGCACAAGCTGCTCGGGCGTGTAATAGGACAGCGCATAGGCGCGGTTTTGCGCCTCCAGCAGCAAAGCGAAGGTCGAATCGCCGCGGATATTGATCCGTTCGATCGGATCCATTTGGACGGCGACATTCAGGCGCATCGGACGATCGGTACCGGGGAAGGTGCGGGCTGGAGCATTGGCCGGCAAGGTCTACGCAATTTTTGTGCAGCCTGCTACAGCGACGCGTGCGGCGGGCGATCGTCAGCGCGTGGCATCGAACGCATTGGCGATGTGGCGGGGCATTTTTCGGGGGGCCATCAGGATCGCATCGAAACGGATCGCGCATTGCGCATCATCGGGATGGTGCGCGAGCCAGAGTTCGGCGGCGGCGAGGATTCGCCGCTTGGTGCGGTCGGTGACGGCTTCCGCCGCATCGTCAATGCGCTCGCGTGCCTTGACTTCGACGAAGACAAGATCGCAGCGGCGGCGGGCGACGATATCGATCTCGCCGAACGGCGTTTTCCAGCGCCGCGCCACGATCCGATAGCCCTTGGCGATGAGGAAAAGGGCGGCGCGGCTTTCCGCCGAAAGTCCGAGCCGAAACGCTGCGACCCGCTCCCGGCGAGGCTGCGGTTTGAGCGGCGCGGCCGGCGCTGGCGGCTTAACGCGGCGCGTCATTGCCCGATTCCTGGCTCATGCGGTTGCTCGTTCGTTTCGCAAGCGAGAGCGCGCGCTGGTACAGTTCCCGGCGCGGCAGGCCGGTCGCGTCGGCGACTTCCGCCACCGCATCCTTCAGCGAGATGCGCGATAGCGCCTCGCTTAACAGCATCTCGGCGTCCTCGGCGCTCGGCCGCTGCGCTGCCTGCGGCGGCGCGATGACAAGCACGATCTCGCCGCGCACCTCTCCAGCCGCGCAGCTTTGCGCCAGCGTCTCGAGGTCCCCGCGGCGGACTTCCTCGTGCAGCTTCGTCAGCTCGCGGCACAAAGTCCCGTCGCGCCGGCCCAATCCGGCCGCAAGGTCGGCGAGCGTCGCGGCAATCCGCGGCCCAGTCTCGAACAGCACGATCGTCGACGGGATGCGTGCAAGCTCTGCGATGCGCGCACGCCGTGCGGCTTGCTTGGGCGGCAGGAAACCTGAGAAAAAGAACCGGTCGGTCGGCAAGCCGGCGACGGTGAGGGCCGCCAGCAGCGCCGATGGCCCGGGCAGCGCCGTCACCATATGGCCCGCCTCTTGCGCGGCGCGCACCAGCTTGAATCCGGGGTCGGAGACGAGCGGGGTGCCGGCGTCGGACACCAGCGCGATCGCGGCGCCTTCGGTAAGCCGGCGCAAGAGCACAGGGCGCGCCTTTTCAGCGTTGTGGTCGTGGTAGGGCGTGAGCGCAGTTGCGATCGCGTAACGGTCCAGCAGTTTGCGGGTGACGCGCGTGTCCTCGCAGGCAATCAGATCGGCGCCGGCCAATGCTTGCAGCGCGCGCAGCGTGATGTCGCCAAGGTTGCCGATCGGGGTGGCGACAATGTGCAGGCCAGGCGCGAGATGCGGCACGTCGATCGGGTTGTTTTCGATGACGTACCGCCGCTCCTCGCGGGCGAGCGGGCGCGATTGGCTGCCAGGCGGCGGGCTCATGGCCGCCAGTCTAGCCCCATTGCCGCTCCATCGTCATGGCGGCGTAAATTCATTATCCTTTTCATTTGGTTAACTATTCGCCCCCAATATGACCAATTGCTATCGGCCTATGCCGTTGCGCAGGCAGAGGTGAGGGAACCGCAATGTCCGCGGAATTGCAGGTTCGGGGGTCCGCGGCGGCCATGCCGTCGCGGCGCCGTGCTCTCGCCGGCTTGCTCGCCACCGCGGCTGGCCTGGTTTCCGGCTGCTCCAGCAATTCCAGTTTTTTCTCCAGCAATTCCCGCTTGTTCTCGACTACTCCGCCGCCCGCAACGAATGCGCCCGGGGCTCCCGCGACGACGATCGGTACCGGTCAAGTCAAGGTCGGTCTCATCCTGCCGCTATCGGCCGGCGGAAATGCCGGCGTCGCCGGCCAAGCGATGCGCAACGCGGCGGAAATGGCGCTGGCAGAATTCAGCGCGCCCAACATTCAGCTTCTGGTGGAGGATGACGCCGGCAACGCCGACACCGCCCGGGTCGTGGCCCAGCAGGCGCTCGACCAGGGCGCTCAAATCATTCTCGGGCCGCTATTTGCGCAATCGGTCAGCGTGGTCGGCCAAGTCACGCGGGCGCGCAACGTGCCGGTTATCGCGTTTTCAACCGACGCCAATGTCGCTTCGCCCGGCGTCTATTTGCTGAGCTTTTTGCCCGAATCTGACGTCGCGCGCATCGTCCAGTACGCGAGCTCGACTCGGAAGCGCTCGTATGCCGCCCTGGTGCCCAGCAATCCCTACGGCACGGTCGTCGAAGCGGCTTTCAGGCAGGATGTCGCCCGCCACGGCGGCCAGATTATCGCCCTCGAGCACTATCCACACGACAATGCCGGCATGGCCGCGCCCGTAAGAGCGGTCGCCCAGGCGGCGGTTCGGGCCGACGCGCTGTTCATTCCCGACGGCGGCGATGCCGTGCCAGGTGTCGTGCAGATGCTCGTGGCCGACGGCATGAACGCCAAGAGAATCCAGCTGCTCGGCACCGGGCTTTGGGACGATCCGCGCATCTATGCCACGCCGGCGCTCGACGGCGGCTGGTACGCGGCGCCGGACGCCGCCGGCTACCGCGCCTTCTCGGCCCGCTACCGCGCCCGCTATCATCAGGAGCCGGTGCGCACCGCGACGCTTGCCTACGACGCAGTCGCGCTCGTCGCGGCGCTGGTGAAAACGCAGCCTGACCCGCAGCTGCGATTTTCTCCGCAGGTCCTGACCAATCCGTCGGGCTTTACCGGCATCGACGGACTATTCCGCTTCCGCGCGGACGGCACCAACGAGCGGGGGCTCGCGGTGCTGCGTGTCGCGCCGTCGGGACCGCAGACCGTTTCGCCGCCGCCGCGCAGTTTCGGAACGTCGGGAATATAGGCAGTGTCATTGCGCTCGTCGCAATGACGATCTTCGCTCACGCCGCCAAATCGGCGACAACCGCATCGAGCAGCGGAAAGCCGGGCAAGGTGACGCGCAGGCGCCCGTTTGGCATCGTCTCGACGAGACCATGTTCGCTCAGCGCGGCGATGCGTTCCGGATCGAGAGCGCGGCCGGCGAGTTTGGCGTAACGCTTGAGCTCGATGCCCTCGGCAAGGCGCAGCCCCATCAACAGGAACTCGTCGCAAATTTCCTCGCGCGTGAGCACGTCGTCGCTGACGATTCCGTCGCCGCTCGTCTCGACCCGCATGAGCCAGGTCTCGGGGCGTTTTTCGGTGGCGATGGCATGGCGGTCGCCCGCGATATCGAGTCGGCCAATGTTCAGACGACCATGGGCGCCCGGTCCGATGCCGGCATATTCATGGCCGCGCCAATAGACCAGGTTGTGGCGGCATTCGCCGCCCGGCCGCGCGTGATTGGAGATTTCGTAAGCCGGCAGGCCGTGCGCCGCGCAAATCTCCTGGGTGGTGTCGTAGAGCGTGCGGGCGACGTCCTCGCCCGGTGTTTTGAGTTTCCCCGCAGCATGCAGCGCGGCGAACGGCGTGTCCGGCTCGATGGTCAGTTGATAGAGCGAAAGATGCTCGCCGGCTTGCGTGAGCGCGCGTTTAAGCTCGCTCGCCCATTCGTCCGGCGTCTGGCCGGGCCGCGCGTAGATGAGATCGAAAGAGAAGCGGTCGAAAGTCGCGCGCGCCACCGCGACGGCTTCGAGCGCCTCGCGCGCCGAATGCATTCGCCCAAGCTCGCCAAGCGCGCGGTCGTCGAGCGCTTGCACGCCGAGCGAGACGCGGTTCACGCCGGCCGTTCGATAGCCGCGGAAGCGCGTTGCCTCGACGCTGGTCGGATTGGCTTCGAGCGTCACCTCGGCGTCGGCCGCGACGCTCCAATGCCGCGCGATCGCGTCGAGCACGGCGGCGATTGTCGCCGGCTGCATCAGCGACGGCGTGCCGCCGCCGAAGAAGACCGTGGAGACAGTCCGCCCGGGCACGCGCGTGGCCGTCGCCGCGATCTCGGCGGCGAATGCGCGGGAAAAACGCGCCTCGTCGATGGCTTCGCGCCGCACATGGCTATTGAAATCGCAATATGGACATTTCGACAGGCAGAATGGCCAGTGAATGTAGACGCCGAACTCCTTTTCTCCCTCCCCCGCTTGCCGGGGAGGGTTGGGGAGGGGCTCACCGTTTCTCAAGGCACGCCTCCGCGAGCTTGAGGAAGGCGCGAGCACGATGCGAGAGGCCTTTGCCGCGCGGCGGCAAGCCGTGTTTTTCTTCGCTTCCCATTTCGCCGAACGTGCGGGCGTGGCCGTCCGGCAAGAACATCGGGTCGTAGCCAAATCCCTGCTCTCCGCGCGGCGGCCAGACCAGCGTGCCGGCAACGTGGGCTTCGAATTCCTCGACATGCCCGTCCGGCCAGGCGATGCACAGCGCGGAGATGAAATGCGCTTTGCGACGGTCCGGCGTGTTTGCGGCGCGCTCGCGCAGTTTTTTTTCGATCGTCTCCATGGCGCGGCGGAAATTCTTGTCCGGCCCGGCCCAGCGCGCGGAATGGATTCCGGGCGCGCCGTCGAGCGCGTCGACCGCAAGGCCGGAATCGTCGGCGAAGGCCGGCAGCCCAGCCGCCATCGCGGCCGCCTCCGCCTTGATGCGCGCGTTGTCGCGGAACGTGATTCCGGTCTCTTCCGGCTCTGCAAGGCCCAGCTCACCCGCTGATGTGGCCTCTATCCTGTAAGGCGCAAGCAGCTCGCGCATCTCGGCGAGCTTGCCGGAATTGTGCGTGGCGACAACCAGACGACGGAGAACAGACGACGGATGACAGATTTTGCGGTGGGTTCGCGGCGGCTCGGTCTCGATCATCTGTCGTCTGCCGTCCGTCATCCGTCATCCGCTTCACATACACGCCATCTTCTGCAAATCGATGAGCTTCGCCACACCCTTGCGGGCGAGCGCCAGCAGCGTCGTCAATTGCTCCTCGGAAAACGGAACCTTTTCCGCGGTGGCCTGCACCTCGACGATGTGGCCGGAGCCGGTGAGCACGAAATTGGCGTCGGTCTCGGCTTGCGAATCCTCGGCGTAATCGAGGTCGAGCACCGCCACCCCGCCACAGACGCCGCAGGAGATTGCCGCGATATGGTCGCGCAAGACCTCGGTCTCGATCATCTGCCGCGCCTTCATCCATGACAGGCAGTCGTAGAGCGCGATCCAGGCGCCGGTGATCGAGGCGGTGCGGGTGCCGCCATCGGCCTGGATGACGTCGCAATCGATGGTGATCTGGCGTTCGCCCAACGCCTTGAGATCGACGACCGAACGCAAGCTACGCCCGATCAGCCGCTGGATTTCCACGGTGCGTCCGGTCTGTTTGCCGGCTGACGCTTCGCGCCGCGTGCGCTCCAGCGTGGCGCGCGGCAGCATGCCGTATTCGGCGGTGATCCAGCCGCGCGCCTGGCCCTTGAGCCACGGCGGCAGGCGATCCTCGAGCGTGGCCGTGACCAGCACGTGGGTGTCGCCGAATTTTACGAAGCAGGAGCCTTCCGCGAATTTCACCACGCCGCGTTCGAGCGAAACCGGGCGCAATTCGTCGGGCTGTCGGCGGCTCGGCCGCATGCTTAACTCCTCGCTGCGCCGCTACCCTGGCACAGCCTGCGTGGGAGGGAAGGGCGGGGCGCACGCTTTTAGGCGTTCCGGCGTGGTCGCCACAAGGGCATCGTGCGGACGAGAATGCGGCATGGTTCACGGCGGCGGCCGATTGCCAGCCGCGGTGCCTTCCCGCTACGGTTCGGCCGTCGAGCGGTCGAGGGAGAGCGACATGGCATGGGAAGTCACGCAAATACTGGCGAAATTTGCCGCCACGCTCCGCTATGACGATGTGCCGCAGCGCGTTCGCGATCATTGCAAGAATCTGTTGCTCGACGCGCTCGCCTGCGCCATTGCCGGCCGTCTCGGCGAGGAGACCGGACAGGTCGCGGCTTTTGCCTCCGCCTTGGCGCAGGGACGCGAATCGAGCGTGATCGGCGGCGAGCCTCTGTCGCTCGCCGGCGCGACGCTGCTCAACGCCTATCTCGTCACCGCGACCACCATGTGCGACGTGCATCGCGCGACGCTGACACATGTGACGCCCGAGGTGATTCCGCCGGCGCTTGCCATTGCCGAGCGCGACGGCCTCTCCGGCCGCGATCTCCTAACGGCGATCGCGGCGGGATGCGAGGTGACGACGCGGGTCGGCCTTGGCCTCGATTATCCAAAGTTTCGCGCCCGTGGCTGGCACGGACCGGGCGTCATAGGCCCGTTCGGCGCAGCCGCGGCGGTCGGATCGCTGCTCGATTTCGATGCCGACACCATGGCACGGGCATTCGGGCTTGCCGGCAGCCAGGCGGCCGGCACATTCGCCGCCTGGGGCACGCCGACGGTGAAGTTTCACCAGTGCCGCGGCGCGCTGTCGGGCCTGATGGCGGCGCTCCTGGCGCAGCAACGATTCGTCGCCACGCGCGAGTTTCTCACGGCGAAGGACGGCGGGCTCTACAACGTCTATGCCGATGGCGGCAAACCCGACGCTGTAATCGCCGATCTTGGCACACGTTGGGAGCTTGAGCAGATCGCCATGCGGCTATGGCCTTCGGCCTCGCTGATCCAGGGCCTGGTCACCGCGCTGTTCGACGTCCTCGACGATCATAAGATCGACGCCGCCGGCGTCCGCAAAGTCCGCATTGCGCTCAGTTCGGAGGCGTACAACATGCACGGCGGATTTGGCGCCTACAAAGCCAAGTTCGAAGCGCTGCTGTCGGCGCACTACGTCGCCGCCGCGGTCCTGCATGACCGCGCGCTGACCTTGGCGCAGTTCGAGCCCCATCGTTACGACGACCCGAAACTGCGGCGGTTCGCGGCCGAACAGGTCGAAGTTCGTCCCGACGCATCGGTCGATGGCTCGCAGGCCAAAGTCGATATCGACACCGCCGACGGCGCGACACTCTCGGCGCGTTGCGAGCATCCGCTCGGCTCGTACCAGAATCCGCTGTCGCGCGCTCAGATCGAGCAAAAGTTTCGCACTTACGCCAAAGGCGTGCTGCCGGACCCGCATGTGGCCGAATTGATCGGAGCGATCAATCGGCTGCAGGATTTCGGCCCGGTGGGTGGGCTGATGGAATTGCTGCGCGCCGCTCCGCGTGCCATGGCGGCAGCAGAATGATATAATTGTTTGATGTCATTCCCGGACCGAGCGCAGCGAGGAACCCGGAATCCATAGCCTCAATGTTCGCGGATATGGATTTTGGGCCCGCCGCTTCCGCCTTCGCGCTCCGCGCTTCGGCGGACCGGTACCCGCCGTAGCTCGCCCAGCGAGCGAAGGCGGGTCGCGGCGCCCGGAATGGTGAGTGAGGGGATTCGTCCTTGGCCCGCAATGACCTTCCGCGTGCCGCGAACCAGCTGGCTCTTGCCCAGCTCAACGAGCGTTCGCGCGAAATCTTTCGCCAGATCGTCGAGAGCTATCTGGCGACCGGCGAGCCCGTGGGCTCGCGCAATCTGTCGCGCATTCTGCCGATGACGCTGTCGCCGGCCTCGGTGCGCAACGTCATGTCCGATCTGGAACAGCTCGGTCTCGTCTACGCGCCGCACACCTCGGCCGGCCGGCTGCCAACCGAGCTGGGGCTGCGTTTCTTCGTCGATGCGCTGATGCAGATCGGCGACCTCACCGAGCAGGACCGCAAGGCGATCGAGGCCCAGGTCGCCGCCTCCGGCCAGTCGAAGTCGGTCGAGGCGGTGCTGACCGAGGCTTCGGGCCTGCTCTCTGGCTTAAGCCGCGCCGCCGGCGTGGTGCTGACCGCCAAGTCGAACCCAAGATTGAAGCACATCGAATTCGTGCAGCTAGAGCCCGAGCGCGCGCTCGTGGTTCTCGTCGGCGAGGACGGCCAGGTCGAAAATCGCGTGCTCAACATTCCCTTGGGGTTGCCGACATCGGCGCTGATCGAGGCCGGCAATTTCGTCAATGCGCGCATCCGCGGCCGCACCCTCGAAGAGGTCAAGGCCGAGATTGAAACCAAGCTCAAGGAAGGCGAGGCCGAACTCGACGCGCTGACCCAGAAAATCGTCGCCGCTGGCTTGGCCAGCTGGTCGGGCGGCGAAAGCGACGAACGCAAGCTGATCGTGCGCGGCCAGGCGCATTTGCTCGACGACCTCAAGGCGCTCGCCGACCTCGAACGCGTGCGTCTGCTGTTCGACGATCTGGAAACCCGGCGCGAGGTGATCGACCTCCTCGGCCGTGCCCAGCAAGCCGAGGGCGTGCGCGTCTTCATCGGTTCGGAGAACAAGCTGTTTTCGCTTTCCGGCTCCTCGACGATCGTGGCGCCCTATCATGACGCGTCCGGTCACATCGTCGGTGTTCTGGGCGTGATCGGGCCGACCCGGCTCAACTACGCCCGCATCGTCCCGATGGTGGACTACACCGCCAAGGTCGTGAGCAAGCTGCTTGGCCGCTAGGCGTTCCGTCAGCCTGGCGCATGGGCCGCTTCCGGGCCGTTTCGGCATGACGGCGAACCGGCCCATCGCTTGATTTTTTCCCAATGAGCCCTGATATGCGGGGCACCGAACGATGGGGAAAAACCATGACGAAAAAATCCGCTCGCGCCGAGGACGGAGCGGTCCCCGCTGGCGAGGCTGCTGCGCCAGGCGCCGATCAGGCGCCGGCTGCGGAAGCCGCGGAGACTGCCGCCGCACAGGCTAAGGCGGAACCCGATCCGGCGGCGCTCGCCGCGGAGCTGAAAGACAGGCTCTTGCGCACGCTTGCGGATATGGAAAATCTGCGCAAGCGCACCGCGCGCGAAGTCGCCGATGCGGAACTGCGCGGCATAACCTCGTTTGCTCGCGATATGCTTGGCATTGCGGATAACATGCGGCGCGCGCTCGATGCGGTGACGCCGGACGTGCGCACGAGCGCGCAAGCTTCGGTGACCGCGCTCATCGACGGCGTCGAATTGACCGAGCGCGAGTTGCTGAAGGCGCTGGAAAAGAACGGCGTGCGCCAGTTCGCCCCGCAGCGCGAGAAATTCGACCCCAACCTGCACCAAGCCATTTTCGAAGCGCCTGACGCATCGGTCCCGGCCGGGAACGTCGTGCAGGTGGTGCAGCCCGGCTACATGTTCGGCGAGCGCGTGCTGCGTCCGGCGTTGGTCGGGGTATCGAAGGGCGGCCCGAAGGCGGCGCCGGCAACGTCTGCCGGCAACGACAACGCTAAGGCTCCCGTTCAAGACTCGTAAGGCGGGATTAATCGGGCGTGCGCCGCCTGGACCGTCACTTGAAGGCGACGCTGTCGCGCATGGCGCGCATCTGCGACAACTCCCGACCCCAAATGTCGGCGCGTGAAATACCGATCATTTGCAAAAATTCGCCGCCGCCGAAGCGCAGCCATTGAACCACCATGAGCTTTGCGCCGGTGCCTGCATCCTTGGCTGACGCCACGGTCTCAAACCCCTCCTGGCTGTCGATGCGCACCGGTTCGGCCATCGTGATCTGGAGGTCCTTAATTCCCCCGATGCTGTTGAATGCAGCGCGCGCGAGGTTCGCCCGCTGGCCCGGATCGGTTGGACCGCCCGGCGCCGCAGTAATGATGAATCGCGCATCGAACTCGTATTCGGGCAGCCCCTCGGTCACCACCAGATGCGGATATTTGGGCGCATCGATCAACAACAGAGCTCGTCCCGGGACGACGTTGCCGATGTGAAAGCCGGCAAAATCCCCGATCGTGAATGGCAGGAGGCTGAGGAGCTCCGAATCGGGCACCTTCGCGCGCAATGCAAGACTGGCGAGTGCGGCGCGCACGACGGAGTCGGAATAGGCCTTATCCCGTTCCGGCGCCTGCACGGTGACGGCGACGGTGAGCTCGCTTGTCGGTACAAGCAGCAGCCATTTGCGATACGACGTCTTGTCGGGCGCAAGCTGCGTACCGACGACGAGATCGCCCTTGCCGATGCTAAGCTGCACTGACCCGCGTTTCTCGACCGTGATGCCTCGCTTTTTCAGCGCGTCGTCCGTGAGCGTTTTTTCCATGTCGGCAAAAGCGCCGGCGGGCAGCGTGCTGATGATGATGCCGGCGTTCTTTTGCGGATCCACGAATCCCGCGAATGCTTTGCTCGGCGCCATGCCGGGCGGCGGCACAAGGCCGATACGCGAGCCCGTGGGAAAGACCGCCGCGGCAGGCTCGGCAGCCCGCCCCGGTATTGCAAACACTAGGAGCGCGAGCACGGCGGCGAGACCGACGCAGGCGCCGATGGATTTGATTTTGCCGTTCGTCATATTGCAGAGCCTCCGTCGCCGCCCGACAGGGATGAAACCTCGCTGCCGGGGCGCGTCACCCGGCGAAGCGTCAAATTGATCCGTCCGCCATCGGCGAGCAATGTCGACGTGCCCGAGTAAACGCGGTCGACGCCATGGAACGCGAGCCGCCCGCTGCCGCCAAGGACAAGTGCGTCGCCGGAACGCAATCGGAAGGAACGGGTAGGATCGCCGCGCTTGCACCCGCCGACGCGGAACAGGCAGCAATCGCCCAACGAAAGCGAAAGGACTGGCGCGTTGAAATCCTGCTCATCGCGGTCCTGATGCAGCCCCATTTTCGCCGCCGGTCCATAGAAATTGATCAGACATGCCTCCGGCGGGTAGCGGTATTCGCCAAGATCGTCCCACATCGCGATCAGCGCCTCGGGAATCGGCGGCCAAGGGCGGCCGGTGACCGGGTGCGTCGGCTCGTAACGGTAGCCGGTCTCATCGGAGACCCAGCCGAGCGGCCCGCAATTGGACATACGTACCGTGAACGGCCGGCCCGACTTCGGCATCCGCGGCGTAAACAGCGGTGCCGCCGCGAATATCTGCTCCAGCGCAGCGAGCAGCGCTGCCTGGCCGTCACGGTCGAGGTAGCCGGGATAGAAGCGCAGCCCCGCGCGGTTTGTCGGTAATTTCATTTGCGAGCTCTTAATCGGGTTCTTACCACTAGCGGCCAATTTAGCGCCATGCACCAACACTTTAGCGAGTTGAGGCTCGGCGATCAGGCAGCCGCCTCTGAGGAGCTTTACGGCAAGCTCACCATTGCGGCCGGCGTCTTTTCGTTGTGCTCGAGCTTTCGTACTTTGTGATGGCGGACCCACATATGTCCGGCGGACTGCCGCTTGACGAGTGGACGTTCTGGCGCCGGCGCGATCCGGTTCTCTCGCTGGCGCTGTTCGTCGCCGCGACCTTCCTGTTCTCGCCCAGGATGTTCAACTACGACATGGTCGTGTTCGGCTTCATCGTCGCGCTTTTACGCCAGCGCAACGACAACACGGTTGCCGACGACCGCTTGGCGATCGCGGTGTGGATGCTGCCGGTGGCCGTGCTGTTGTTTGGAGCGGCCCGCATTCCGATAGCGATGATCGTGTTGCCGGCCTTCGCCGGACGGCTCATTTGGCGGCTATGCCGCGGCGACGTGCGGCACATCGCCGGCGGGGAAACCTCCGGCGATGCGTCCGCTCCCCGCGTAGCGGCTCTCGTCGCGCAATAGCGGCCGTCATCGGCATTCCTGTCTTGCGGCCCGATGACGCTCTCCTATATGAGCCAAGGGAAATCGCCCGGAACTGCCGGGCGGAGGTGAGGTTGTGCGGGGGTCGGACTAAAGGGCGCCTTTGGGCCTGCCCGACCTGCCGAGAAAGAGAGGATTAACAACCATGGCCAAGGTCATCGGTATCGATCTGGGGACCACGAATTCTTGCGTCGCCGTCATGGAAGGCAAGACGCCGAAGGTCCTCGAGAATGCGGAGGGAATGCGCACCACGCCGTCGATCGTCGCTTTTACGGACGAGGGCGAGCGGCTGGTCGGCCAGCCGGCCAAGCGTCAGGCGGTCACCAATCCGGAGCGTACGATTTTCGCCGTCAAGCGCCTCATCGGCCGGCGCTATGACGACCCGATGGTGGAGAAGGACAAGAAGCTCGTCCCGTACAAGATATCGCGCGCCAGTAACGGCGACGCATGGGTCGAAATCGAGGGCAAGACTTATTCGCCTTCGCAGATTTCCGCCTTTGTGCTGCAGAAGATGAAGGAGACGGCGGAAGCCTATCTCGGCTCCAAGGTCGAGCAGGCGGTCATCACCGTTCCCGCCTACTTCAACGACGCGCAGCGCCAGGCGACCAAGGACGCCGGCAAGATCGCCGGCCTCGAAGTCCTGCGCATCATCAACGAGCCGACGGCGGCTGCGCTCGCCTACGGGCTCGACAAGCAGAAGACCGGCACCATCGCGGTCTACGACCTCGGCGGCGGCACCTTCGATATTTCGATTCTGGAAATCGGCGACGGCGTGTTCGAGGTGAAGTCGACGAACGGCGACACCTTCCTCGGCGGCGAAGATTTCGACATGCGGCTGGTCAACTATCTGGCCGACGAATTCCAGAAGGAGCAGGGCATCGATCTGCGCCGCGACAAGCTCGCTTTGCAGCGGCTGAAAGAGTCCGCGGAAAAAGCCAAGATCGAGCTGTCGTCGACGACGCAGACCGAGATCAACCTGCCGTTCATCACGGCGGATGCGTCGGGACCGAAGCATCTCACCATGAAGCTCACCCGCGCCAAATTCGAGGCGCTGGTCGACGACCTGGTGCGCAAGACAATCGATCCGTGCAAGCAGGCGCTCAAGGATGCGGGCCTGTCTGCGGCTGAGATCAACGAGGTGGTCCTGGTTGGCGGCATGACCCGCATGCCGAAGGTCCAGGAAGTGGTGAAACAATTATTCGGCAAAGAGCCGCACAAGGGCGTCAATCCTGACGAGGTCGTGGCTGTCGGCGCCGCTATTCAGGCCGGCGTGCTGCAGGGCGACGTCAAGGACGTGCTGCTGCTCGACGTGACGCCGCTGTCGCTCGGCATCGAAACGCTGGGCGGCGTGTTCACGCGCCTGATCGATCGCAACACCACGATCCCGACCAAGAAAAGCCAGGTGTTCTCCACGGCCGAAGACGGCCAGACCGCGGTGACGATCCGCGTGTTCCAGGGCGAGCGCGAAATGGCGTCCGACAACAAGCTGCTCGGCCAGTTCGATCTGATCGGGCTCCCGCCGGCGCCGCGCGGCGTGCCGCAGATCGAGGTCACTTTCGACATCGACGCCAACGGCATCGTCAATGTCTCGGCCAAGGACAAGGGCACCGGCAAGGAGCAGCAGATCCGCATCCAGGCTTCCGGCGGCTTGAGCGAGGCCGACATTCAGAAGATGGTGCGGGACGCCGAAGCACACGCCGAAGAGGATAAGAAGCGCAAGGCGCAGGTCGAGGCGAAGAACCACGCCGAGGCTCTCGTTCACGCCACCGAGAAGACGCTGGCCGAGCACGGCTCGAAGGTCGGCGATGCCGACCGGCGCGCGATCGAGAACGCCATGGCGGACCTTAAGGAGGCGCTGAAGGGCGACGACGCGGCTGCGATCACGAGCAAGGCCAATGCGTTGCAACAGGCCTCGATGAAACTCGGCGAGGCGATGTACAAGCAAGCTGCCGAACCGCCGCCCGGCGGGACCGACGGCGAGAGCAAGAAGGACGACGTCGTCGATGCCGAGTTCACCGAGGTCGACGACGACAAGAAGAACAAGAAATCGGCTTGATGCGGCGAGGCGCCCGATGCCGCTGCGGCTTATCAGACCGGCACCCCCGCACACGAGGCGGGGGTGCGCGTATGGGGCTTGCCCGCGGCTGATTTGCAATGATTGGACGTCATCGGGTGGGGAATGATGGCCAAGCGCTGTTACTACGAAGCTCTCTCCGTCGAACGGACCGCGAGCGACGGCGACATCAAAGCCGCCTTTCGCAAGCAGGCGATGGCCTGCCATCCGGATCGCAATCCCGGCGACAAGGGCGCCGAGCACCGCTTCAAGGAAATCAATGAGGCCTACGAGGTCCTGAAAGATCCCGACAAGCGCGCGGCCTATGATCGTTTCGGCCATGCCGCCTTCGAGCACGGCATGGGCGGCGGTCCGACGGCGGGTTTCGGCGCCGATTTTGCCACCACGTTCTCCGATATTTTCGACGATCTGTTCGGCATGGGCGGCCGTCGCGGCCGCGGCTCCGGCCGCGAGCGCGGCGCCGATCTGCGCTACAACATGGAGATCGGCCTGCACGAAGCCTTTGTCGGGAAAACCGCGCAAATCCGCATTCCGACGTCGGTCACCTGCGAAGCCTGCTCCGGCTCCGGCGCCAAGCCCGGCAGCAAACCGAAGGCCTGTCCGATGTGCGGCGGCCAGGGCAAGGTGCGCCACGCCCAAGGTTTCTTCACGCTCGAACGCACCTGTCCGAATTGCCAGGGCCGTGGCCAGGTCATCGACAGTCCATGCTCGTCTTGCTCCGGCTCCGGCCGCGTCACTCGCGAGCGCACGCTGTCGGTGAACATTCCGCCCGGCGTCGAGGATGGCACCCGGATCAGGCTCGCAGGCGAGGGCGAAGCCGGCGTGCGCGGCGGTCCCGCCGGCGATCTCTACATTTTCCTGTCGATCGGCTCGCATCCGTTCTTTCAGCGCGAAGGCGCCGACCTGCATTGCCGGGTGCCGGTCGCCATGGTGACGGCGGCGATCGGCGGAGAATTCGAGGTCCCGACCATCGACGGCGGCAAGACGCGGGTGAAAGTGCCCGAGGGCACGCAGTCCGGCCGGCGCTTCCGTCTGCCGGGCAAGGGAATGCCGGTGCTGCGCGCGCGGCAGAGCGGCGACATGTACGTGCAGGTTGTCGTCGAGACGCCGCAGAATCTGACCAAGAAGCAGCGCGAGCTGTTGGCCGAATTCGAGCGGCTGTCGTCCACGGAGACGCACCCGGAATCCGCAGGCTTTCTCGGCAAGGTCAAGGAGTTCCTCGACGGCCTCGGCGGCCGTGCGAGCTCCGCCTGAAGCCCGCTGGCCTTTGATCTGCGAATGTTTTAAAAGCGGCAAGATTTTGTCGTGTGAGATACGATGCCTGTGCCAGCCCTGCAAACATTCGAACAGAAGGTCGAGCGGCAGTTTCGCCTTCTGGAAGCCAAAAAGTATCTGATCGAGCGCAAGATCGGACGGCAGATCCGGCTGTTCGGGCAAAAGCGCGGCGGCATCGGCAAAAAAATCGAAGAGCAGATACGCCAGTTCGAGCGCAAGAGGGGAATCCGGCTCGACGACGAGGTGCGCTTCATTCGCTCCTGGCTGGAACGGCCGCTGTCGATCGGGGCGGTGACGCCGTCCGGCAAGATTCTCGCGCGCGCCATGGCGCGCTATGTCGATCCGGCCAGCACTGGACCGGTGGTCGAATTGGGACCGGGGACTGGGCCGGTGACCGAGGCGCTGGTCGAAGCCGGCGTGGCGCCGTCGCGCCTGGTGCT
>Ga0102924_1003464_pt1 | contig 16522 bp, 17 predicted proteins | sample PaiPotPPM11metaG_FD_80116 | JGI IMG/M metagenome (GOLD analysis project Ga0102924, IMG submission 80116) | Iron sulfur acid spring bacterial and archeal communities from Banff, Canada, to study Microbial Dark Matter (Phase II) - Paint Pots PPM... ... | reverse complement strand
GGGCACCGACGATGCCGCCGGCGAGCGACGCGATCGCCAGTCGCAGGATGCGACCCCGCTGCCCGATCAACTCGCGCCGGTAGCCGACGACCCCACTGACCGAACCGGGGACCAGCCCGATGTTGTTGGACACGTTGGCCAGAACCGCCGGGTACCCGAGGGCCAGCAGGGTGGGGAAGGTGATGAGCGACCCGGAACCGACGACGGTGTTGATCGTCCCCGCGGCCAAGCCGGTGGCGAAGATGGCGAGGGCGTCGAGCGGGGTCATCTACTGGCCCACCGGCGCCTCGTGCACGGATCGCAGGATGGCGTTGAGGGGCCCGACGTCGACGAAGCCGCGCATGTCCGGCTTGACGACGACACCAGGCTGCTTGGCGTGGTCCGCGGCCTCCCGCAGCGTCGCCACCAAGGGGTCGTCGGTGAACCGCAGACGGGCCCACCCTTCGGCGACCGCTTCGGTCACGTCCTGACCGGTGACGGTCCCGATCTCGAGAATGGTGTCGTGCTGGGCCGTCGTCGGGTTGGAGCGCAAGAGGTCCTCCGCCGCGACGTGGCCCCGGAGGAGGGCCTTGACCACGCCGGGCTGAGTGCGGAGCAACGATGTGCGCACGGCCAAGACCGCGGAGGAGAACTCACCGCCCGGCCACAGCGCACGCTCGTCGAGCAAGATCCGGCCGCCGGCCAGCACAAGACGACTGGCCCATGGCTCGGGTAACCAGGCGCCGTCGATGGACCCTGCTCGAAGCGCATCGACGCTCGCGGCCTCGTCGACGGTCGTCACCGAAACCCCTGCCGGTGTTCCGACACCGATGCCCTGGGCGGCAAGCCACGTCCGCAGCGCGACGTCGGCGGCTGATCCGGAGCGCGGGACCCCGATCGTCGTCCCCGCCAGGTCAGCCGGCCGGCCGATGCCCGGCCGGGTCACGAGCGATGCCCCGCCGCTGGCCGCGCCCGCCACGATCGTCACCGTCGGGGCATGGCCGGCCCGGGCGAACACGCGGTACGCCGAGTTGGGATCCAGGTAGGCGGCGTCGATGGTCCCGGCGTCCAACGCCGCCGCGGCCGGCGCGTCCGCGGCGAACGTCGCGGTTCGGAACCGGGTGGCGGTCCCGAGGGCGGTGGTGAAGAGGCCCTCCCGGACGCCGACGAGCGCCGGCGCCTGGGCCAGATCCGCGACGAAGCCCACGCGCATCGTCGCGGTCGGCCCCGAGCGGTGGGAGGTGGTGCAACCGCACAGCAGCGCGACGACGGTGACGGCGATGGGGAGGTGGGTGCGACGCAGGTGTGTTCCTCGGGCGTGGCCGGCCGGGCTCGGCGGAGGTGCGCAACGGTAGGCGGCACCGGCGGTACCGTTCGCCTCGATGGGCTTTCCCGACAAGCTGCTGAACGACGGTGAGGAGGTGATCGCGGATCTCAATCCCCACTGGTCGACGCTGGCCCGGCCGGCGGTGGCAGTCGTCGTGGCCCTGGTGCTCGCCATCGTGGCCACCCTCGTGAACCAGGTCCTGGCATTGGTCATGACGGCGGTGTTCGTGGGATGCGTTGCGTGGCTCGGGGTACGGATCGCCCAGCGCAACACGACCGACTTCGTCATCACGACCGATCGCCTCGTCTACCGGGCCGGGGTGCTGGCCAAGCGGGGCAAGGAGATCCCGCTCGACCGGGTCAACGACATCGCATTCAGCCAGACGATCTTCGAGCGGATGATCGGGACCGGTGACCTGTCGATCGAGTCAGCTGGGGCGCAGAGCCGGGAGACGTTCGCCGACATCCCGCGCCCCTCGCTGGTCCAGAACGAGATCTACCGCCAGATGGAGATCCACGCCGGGCGCCGGGCCGAGCGCAGCTCCGGGTTCCGGGAGATCTCGATCCCGGAGCAGCTGGACAAGCTCGACGGGCTGCGCCAGCGCGGCGTGATCTCCCAGGCCGAGTTCGACGTCAAGAAGCGCCAGCTCCTCGACAAGATGTGAGGTCACCCCGGGTCGTCAGCCTGGTCCCGTCCACAACCGAGACCCTGCTCGACTGGGGCGTGGTGCCCGCCGGGGTGACCAGGTGGTGTGAACACCCCGAGTTGCCCCAGGTCGGGGGGACCAAGGACCCGGACATCGCCGCGATCGTGGCGACGCGACCGGATCTGGTCGTGGTGGACCGGGAGGAGAACCGCCGGGAGGATGCCGAGGCCCTCATCGCGGCAGGAATCGAGGTGCACGCCCTGTGGATCCGGTCCGTGGCCGACGTCGGGCCGCAGCTGGCGGCCCTCGCGGCCCGGCTCGGATGCGGGCCGCGGTGGCGGTCGCCCGACCTGCCCGAGCCCGCCGCGCCGCGGAGACGGGTGTTCGTGCCGATCTGGCGGGAGTCGCCCCGGGAAGGACAGGCGGTCCGGTTGACCACGCTCAACGACGACACCTACGGAGCGAGCATGCTCACCGCGGCGGGCGCGGCCAACGCGTTCGGGACCGAGCCCGACCGGTACCCCCAGACCAGCGTGGGAGAAGCCGCGGCCCGCACGCCTGAGCTGGTGCTGGCACCGAGCGAGCCGTACCGATTCACGGCCCGCCACGTCCCGGAGCTGTCCCAGATCGCAGAGGTGCGCCTCGTTGACGGTCGGGACCTGTTCTGGTGGGGCACCCGCACCAGCGCCGCGCTCCGACGACTGGTCGAGGTGCTCAGCTGACCAGGCGGGCGCCGGCGGACGCCCGAACGGACCACGTCCGGCTGTTGGCGTCAGCGGCGTGGGTGGCGGTCCCGGCGGGGATTGCGCCGGGCCGGCACAGCGCCACGACACACCCGCCGAAGCCGGCCCCGGTGAGGCGCGCGCCCCACACGCCGGGCCTCGACCGCACCCGGGCGGCCAGGGCGTCGACGGTGGGTGTCGACACCTCGAAGTCGTCGGAAAGGCTGATGTGGGACTCGTTCATCAGCGTTCCCGCCCCGACCAGGTCACCGGCGCCGAGCGCGGTCGCGAACTGCCGGACCCGCACGTTCTCGGTCACGACGTGGCGGGCGCGCCGGCGAAGGACCGGGTCGGCGATGTGGGCGACGTCTGCGGGCCGGGCTGCGCGCAGCGGATCACCGAGAGCGGCCTCCGCCGCCTCGACCTGGGCCCGGCGTTCGGCGTAGGCGGAGGACGCGAGCGAGCGAGACTCGCCACTGTGCACCACCACGATCTCCGCGTCCGGTGGGATCGGGACCGGGGTGCGCTCGAGGGTCGTGCAGTCGATGATCAGCGCGTGCCCAGCGACGCCGGTGGCACCGATGAGCTGGTCCATGATCCCGCACGGCACCCCCGAAGCCAGGTGCTCGGCGCGCTGGCAGAGGTGGGCGAGCTCGTCCGGGTCGAGGGCGTCGCCGCCCAGTGCCATCGCGACCGCGAGCTCAAGGGCTGCGCTGGAGGACAGGCCGGCGCCGACGGGCAACGTCGTGGTGACCCGACCGGTGGCGCCCGAGGATGGCTGCAGGGCCGCGACCACGCCGGCGACGTAGCGCGCCCAGGCCGGTTCGACCGTGTGGGGGTCGACGACGGCCAAGGGGATGTGCGCGGGCTGAGGCTCGATAGACGAGCTCAGCTCGACGAAGTTGCCGCCGCGCACCAGATCCACGGTGGTGCCGAGATCGATGGCCATCGGGCACACCAGCCCGCCGCTGTAATCGGTGTGGTCGCCGATCAGGTTCACCCGTCCCGGCGCGAAGGCGACCGTGTGGGACCTGCTCGCGGCCGCGCTCACGGCCGGATCATCCCGCTCGTGTCGCCGGCGCGGAGCTGGTCGGCCAGGGTCCGGAACGTCTCGGCGGCCGGGCCGCCCATGCTGTCGGTCTCCGACCAGCGGACTCCGCGCTCCCGGTCGATCCCGTACAGGCCGAAGCGGGGCTCGTAGGAGCCCCACTCGTAGTTGTCGGCGAGGCACCAGTGGTAGTAGCCCCGGATCGGGATCCCGGCCTCGATGCCCGCGACCATCGAGCCCAGGTTGGCCCGCAGGTACCTCACCCGGTCCCACCCGTCGGCACGGGGGTAGCTCACCCCCCGCTTGACCCGGTTGCACAGGCCGTTCTCGGGGATCACCAGGTCGAGCCCGGGCTCGTCATAGACGCGGAGGTACTCCGTCAGGGCCGCCGGATCGATCGGGTCGTCCCACAGCATCCGGCCCGGCAGCCAGCTCCTCCCCCCGGCAGTCCGGTGCCCGGGAACCCGGAACTTGTGGTCGACCCGCGGGTCGTACCAGTCGAGCTGGACCTCGTCGAAGGTGCGGTCGTGCGGGCTGGCATAGACGGCGGCCACGGCCCGAGGCAGGCCGGCGTCGAGCGCGACGGTGGATCCGGCCCACCGACGGATCAGCCGTTCCCTCGGGCCGTGCGCCGGCAGGGTGCGGTGGAACCCGGCTTCGCGCTCGGCCAGCCAGCCGCGCAACCCGTCGCGATCCACACCGTGGGCCCGGGCCGAAAGCACGTCGGTGAGCAGCCGTTCGGTGCTGTATGCGCTGAACGGGTACGGGTTGGTCGACACCACGGCGTCAGGTTGGGCCACCTTGATCCGGTCGTAGCCGAGCACGTGTGCCGTGAGGAGGTGGTCCAGGGCGCGGACCAGGCCCCGGGCATCGAGGACCCGGCCCGGTGGGAACACCCCGAAGTACCACGACTGCACCGCGAGCACGTTGATCTCGTTGATCGTGACCCAGTGCCGGCACAGCGGGGCGAGGGCGTCGACCGCGGTCCCCACCCAACCCGCGTAGCGTTCCGGCGCGTCCTTGGCCTGCCAGAACTCCTCGCCCAACCAGTGGGGGTGGGTGAAGTGGTGGAGGGTGACCAGTGGGCGCAGGCCCCGGGCATGACACGCCTCGAGGATGCGGAGGTAGCCGTCGAGCGCGGCCGTGTCGATCTCGCCCGGCGCCGGCTCGCAGCGGGCCCATTCGACCGACAGCCGGTACGCGTCGCACCCGGCGGCAACGGCGCGATCGAGGTGGTGTTCGTAGTCGTTCCAGAAGTCGAGTGCGATGCCGGACGGTTCGACCCGGCCGGACCGCTCCCAGCCGCCCCAGTTGTTGGCCGGCTCGCCCGGGCCGTTGTAGCCGCCCTCCACCTGGAAGCCGGCGGTGGCCACCCCGAATCGGAACTCGGCCGGAAGGGAGAAGACATCGGGAGGGGAGAAGGAGTCCGGCACGGCCGCCGAGGTTACGTTCTTGACCACACGGTCAAGAAGGGATAGGCATCGGCTCCATGCCGTCCACCACCGCGAACGGGACCACCAGCGGGCCGCTCCAGGGGCTCAAGATCGTCGAGCTGGCCGGCATCGGGCCAGCCCCTTTTGCGGCGATGGTCCTGGCCGACTTCGGCGCCGACATCATCCGCGTCGATCGCGCCGGGTCGGTGCGCGACGACCCGCCGGACGCCCCGCCGCCGTTGCTGTGGGATCGCAGCCGTCGTTCCATCGGCGTGGACCTCAAGCACCCGGATGGCGTGGAGACGGTCCTGCGGCTGGTGGAGGGGGCCGACGCGTTCATCGAAGGATTCCGGCCCGGGGTCACCGAACGCCTCGGCCTCGGCCCCGACGCGTGCCTCGCTCGCAACCCCCGCCTCGTGTACGGCCGGATGACCGGATGGGGCCAGGACGGCCCGTACGCCTCCGCGGCCGGGCACGACATCAACTACATCGCCCTGTCGGGGGCGCTGCACCCGATCGGGCGCGCCGGCCAAGCCCCGCTCCCACCGCTCAACCTGATCGGGGACTTCGGCGGCGGGGGAATGCTGCTCGCGCTCGGCGTGTGCGCCGCGCTCATCGAGGCCGCCCGCAGCGGCCAGGGCCAGGTGGTCGATGCGGCAATGGTCGACGGCTCCGCACTGCTCACCACCATGATCCACGCGTTCCGGGCGATGGGTACGTGGACCGACGAGCGGGGCACCAACATGCTCGACACCGGGGCGCACTTCTACGAGGTGTACGAGACTTCCGATGGCCGGTACGTGTCGATCGGCTCGATCGAGTCGCAGTTCTACGCGGAGCTGCTCCGCCTCAGCGGCCTCGATGATGATCCCGACTTCGCCCACCAGATGGACCGCGGCCGGTGGCCGGCGCTCAAAGCCAAGCTGGCCGCGGTGTTCAAGACCAAGACCCGTGACGAGTGGTGCGCGCTGATGGAGGGGACCGACGTCTGCTTCGCACCGGTGCTGTCGATGGCCGAGGCCCCGGAGCACGCCCACATCCGGGAGCGGGGCACCTTCACCGAGGTCGCAGGCGTGGTCCAGCCCGCCCCCGCGCCGCGGTTCTCCCGCACGCCGGCCACGATCCAGCGCCCCCCGTCGTTCGCGGGCCAGCACACCGACGAAGCCCTGGCCGACTGGGGCTTCACGGCCGACGAGGTGGCCGTGCTGCGCAAGGACGGCGCCATTCGCTGAGACGCGCGAAGCGCGCATGCGAGGATGGGCGGCGTGGCCGAACCCGTCCGATCCGTGCACACGGGCTATGCCCAGCGCCTGGTGTTCGGGCCTCAGGCCATCGACGAGGTGGCGACCACGGTGAAGGCGGTGGGCGCCCGGCGGGTGATGGTGGTCACGACAGAGGGCAGGGCCGACTCCGAAGCCGGGGCTCGGCTGGTGCAGAAGCTGGGTCGCACCGCGGTTGCGGTCTACCGCGGCGCCGCGCCGCACGTGCCGACCACGTCGGTGGAGGCCGCGGTGCGAGAGGCCCGGGCGCACAAGATCGACGGGGTCGTCTCGTTCGGCGGCGGGTCGTGCGCCGATCTCGGCAAGGCGGTGTGCTGGTTCATGGAGCGGGAGGCGGGGACCCCGGGCTCGTCCTATGTCGATCGCCCTGCGGTCGCCCACGTGGCGGTCCCGACCACCTACTCGGGCGCGGAGCTGACCCCGTTCTTCGGGATGACCGATGTGGCAGCGCGCCGCAAGAGCGGTGGAGGGGGACCGACGACCGCGCCGCTCGCAGCCATCTATGACCCGGTGCTGACCCTCGACACGCCGGCTCGCGTGAGTGCCGAGACCGGGATGAACGCGCTGGCCCACGGCGTCGAGTGCGCGTACAGCCCCGCCCGCTCGCCCGAGGCCGAGGTCCTCGGGCTGGCGTGCATCCGGGCTGTCGGGGCGGCACTGCCCGACGTCATCGACGATCCGTTCGACATCGATGCCCGGACCCGGATGCTGCGGGGAGCCATGCTCGGTGGCCGGGCCCTCCAGAACGCCACGATGGGCGTCCACCACGGGCTGGCCCAACTACTGGGGGGCCGGACCGGGATGTCTCACGGTTTGGCCAACGCCGTCCTTCTCGCCCACGCCGTGCGCTTCAACGCCGAGGCGGTGCCCGAGGAGGTGGCTCGGATCGGCGACGCGCTCGGGGACCCCGACGATGCGGCCGGGGCCATCGACCGGCTCCGGGAACGGCTCGGCCTGCCGGGCTCGCTCGCCGACTGCGGCGTGACCATCGACGATCTCGACGCCATCGCCCGCATGAGTGGTTCGAGCCCCGCGGTGCAGGCCAACCCTCGCCCGGTGACCGAGGACGACGCCCGTGCCATCCTGGCCGCGGCCTACTGAGCTGTTCACGCCCCACGGGGAGGTCGAGCCCGTGGTTGCGCTCGACCACGGTCGCGGGCCCGCCGTGGTCCTGTTGCACGGCCAGCCCGGCGATGGCCACGACTGGGATCGTGTCGTCGCCCACATCGACGGTAGGGTCCGGTGCCTCGTCCCCGACCGGCCGGGCTACGGGCAGACGGGTGGCTCGGCCGGGTCGATCAAGGCCAACGGCGACGCGGTGATCGAGCTGCTCGACCGCAGCGGGGTCGAACAGGCGACGGTTGTCGGCTACTCCTGGGGCGGAGCGGTGGTGCTGGACATGCTGCAGCGCCATTCGGAGCGCGTCGGCGCAGTGGTGCTGGTGTCGGCCGTCGGGGGCCGGGGATCCATCGACGATCTGGACCGGCTGCTCGCGGCCCGCATCGTCGGCCCCGCGCTCAGCTTCGGCGGCCTGGTCGCGCTGCGCCTCGAGCGGGTGCGGCGCTTCGTCGCGCCGTCCCACGCGCCGGTCGACCCATCGGCGGTCGATCGCCTCCCCGACGGCTGGATCGGGTCGTGGCGCAGCTTCGTGATCGAAGAGCGAGCGCTGCTCACCGAGCTGCCGGGAATCACGAGTCGGCTCGCGCCGGCCGGGCGGCCCGCCACCGTGCTGATCGGCACAGCCGATCGGGTCGTGCGGCCGGCGAGCCAGGTGGCGATGGCGGCCGCGCTCGGGGCCGATGTCGTGCGCGTGCCGGGTCGCGGGCATCTGTTGACCCTGGAGGCGCCCGACGTGGTGGCCGACGCCATCGTGCGGGCGGCCGGTGGATGAAGCGGGCGCTGGTGCCCGGGGATGAAGGGCTTGCGCCGTCGCCTTCCGGCGGGGACGCAGTACCATGCGCAAATGAAGCGCATGCTGCCGGTGGAGGAGCTCGCTCGAGACGAGCGGTTTGCCCGCGTGAGGATCGAGGAGCGGATCTTCGACGCCCGGCGGGCCGACGTAGCCCGCAACCGGGAGGCGTTGCGACGCGACCACCCGGACTTCCCGGATGGCTCCCGGGCGCTGATGCACGGGATCTTCGTCGGGGAGATCCAGGCCCTCGAAGGGGCCGGGCGGACCTGCTGGGACTTCGACACCGGCGAGGGACGCGACGAGGTGCCCTTCCAGATGAAGCTGGACATGGCCCGCCAGTGCTGGGACGAGGCCCGGCATGTAGAGATCTCGGTGAAGCTCGGCGACCACATGGGCTCGGAGATCGGCGAGTTCGGCGAGCAGACGATGCTCTACGAGGCCGCGTGCAACGCGGACCCCGTGCTTCGGCTCACCGGCGTGAACCGGGCCCTCGAGGGGTTGGCCATCGACGTGTTCAACTCGATGCGCGAGGTCGGGCAGGCGTCGGGCGACCCGATCCTGGAGTTCTGCGAGGACTGGATGCTGGCCGACGAGGTGACCCACGTGAAGATGGGCTCGGATTGGCTCCGGCGGCTGACAGTGAACGACAAGGAGCGCCAGAAGCAGGCCCTGGAGTTCCAGCGGACGGTGGACAAGCTGTTCAGCTTCGGCGGGTTCCGGGGCGAGAGCGAGGACAACCCGGTCCACCTGGCCCGCAAGTTCCGCAGCCTGGCCGGCTTCACCGAGGCCGAGATCACCGAGCTGGTTGACGTGGCTGCAGAGGCCGAGGCGGAGGCCGCAGCGGCCTACGCCGCGTCCGCAGGCTGAGCACCCTGGCCCTCCTCCCGCCGGGGCCGCTGGCCTCGCTCCTCGACATCCACCGCTCATGGGCGTGGGTGGTCATCATCGGCAACGGCCTCGCCGGGGCGTGGGCGTTGGGGGCGCACTACACGCCGGTGCTGCGGACGCGGGCGCTGTGGTGGTTCACGGTGTTCACCGAGTTCGCCGTGTTCGTGCAGGTCTGCCTCGGGGTGGGGATGGTGGCCGGCCAGCACCGGACCGTGCCGCAGTTCCACCTGTTCTACGGCTTCGTCGCGGTAATCGCAGTGGGCCTGCTGTACTCGTACCGCGAGCAGATGCGCCACCGGCTGTACCTGCTCTACGGGTTCGGCGGCCTGTTCGTGATGGGCCTCGGCATCCGGGCCGTCCTGGTCGCCCGCTAGAGGTTTCTAGAGGTTGCGAGAGGTTTCTAGAGGTGGACGACCTCGCACGTGAGGGTGCGGGTGATGCCGTCAACCATCTGAACCCGGCTGACGACGGTCTTGGCGATCTCGTCCATGGTGTCGCCCTCGACGCGCACGATGGCGTCGTAGGGGCCGGTGACGGTCTCGGCCAGGGTGACGCCGCCGATGCCGGCCACCGCGGAGGCGACGGTCGCAGCCTTTCCCACCTCGGTTTGGATGAGGACGTAGGCGCTGACCGTCACAGCGCCCAGGGTAGCGTCAGTCGCCGAGGCGCTTCTCGAGCGCGGTGAGCTCGTCGCGGAGGGCGGCGGGCACGTGGTCGCCGAACTGGGCGTAGTACTCGTCGATCAGCGGGATCTCCGAGCGCCACTCCTCCGTGTCGACCCGCAGCAGCTCGGTGAGTGCCTCTGGCGCCACCTCGAGCCCGTCGCGGGGGATGCCGGAGGGACCGGGCAGATACCCGATAGCGGTCTCGACCGCGTCGCCGGTGCCGGCGCAACGCTCGAAGACCCACTCGAGCACACGGGAGTTCTCCCCGAACCCGGGCCACAGGAACTTCCCGTTGGCGTCCTTGCGGAACCAGTTCACGTAGAAGATCTTCGGCAGCTTCGCCGGGTCGGAAGCCGCCTCACCGACCTCGAGCCAGTGGGCCCAGTAATCAGCCATGTTGTAGCCGCAGAAGGGCAGCATGGCGAAGGGGTCCCGGCGGAGCTTGCCCACCGCGCCGGCGGCGGCGGCGGTGGTCTCCGACGCCATGATCGAGCCCATGAACACGCCGTGCTGCCACGAGTAGGCCTGGTGGATGAGCGGCACGACGGTGGAGCGGCGGCCACCGAAGAGGATCGCGTCGATCGGGACACCGGCCGGCTCCTCCCACTCCGGGGCGATGGCCGGGTCCTGGGACGCCGGCGCAGTGAACCGGGCGTTCGGATGGGATGCCGGGGTGCCCGACGCGGGCGTCCAGTCGTCGCCCTTCCAGTCGATGAGGTGCGCCGGGGGCTCGTCGGTGAGCCCGTCCCACCACACGTCGCCGTCGTCGGTCTTGGCGCAGTTGGTGAAGATGACGTTGCCGTCGAGGGTGAGGATGGCGTTGGGGTTGGTCTTGGTCGACGTGCCGGGGGCGACCCCGAAGAAGCCCGCCTCCGGGTTGATGGCCCAGAGCCGCCCGTCGGGTCCGAACTTCATCCAGCAGATGTCGTCTCCGACGGTCTCGACCTTCCAGCCGGGGAGGGTCGGCACCAGCATGGCGAGGTTGGTCTTGCCGCACGCCGACGGGAACGCCCCCGTGATGTACTTGGTGACCCCCTCCGGACTGGTCAGCTTCAAGATCAGCATGTGCTCGGCCAGCCAGCCCTCGTCGCGAGCGAGCACCGAGGCGATGCGAAGGGCGAAGCACTTCTTGCCCAGCAGGGCGTTTCCCCCGTAGCCGGACCCGTAGCTCCAGATCTCGCGCGTCTCGGGGAAGTGGACGATGTACTTGTTCTCCGCGTCGCACGGCCACACCAACTCAGGACGGGTGGTGCCGTCCTCCAGGACCAGTGGGTAGCCGACCGAGTGGAGGCAGGGCACGAACTCACCGTCGGCGCCCAACACCTCGAGCGCGCCGTTGCCCATGCGGGTCATGATCCGCATGTTCACCGTGACGTACGGCGAGTCGGTGATCTCCACACCGATCTTGGCGATCGGAGAGCCCAACGGGCCCATCGAGAACGGCACCACATACATGGTCCGGCCCCGCATGCAGCCCGCGAACAGCCCCCGCAGGATCTGTTTCATCTCCGCCGGGTCACGCCAGTTGTTGGTCGCCCCCGCGTCGACCTCGCGCTCGGAGCAGATGTAGGTGCGGTCCTCGACCCGAGCGACATCGGCCGGGTCGGAGAGGGCGAGGTAGCTGTTGGGGCGCTTGGCGTCGTTCAGCCGCTCGAACGTGCCGGCATCGACCAGGAGCTGGGCCAGACGGTCGTACTCGTCCGCCGATCCGTCGCACCAGTACACCGCATCCGGTTGCGTCAGCTCAGCAACCTCATCGACCCACGCCTTGAGCTTGGCGTTGGTCGTAGGGGCGGTGGTCGACGTCATGTGCACACCCTCCTTGAAGGGTCGATCTGGGCCACCCCCGATGTGGCGGGCTCGCGGGCGGGCAAACGGTTTCGGCATCGTATGACCGGATCCGGAGGTTCTCCGAATCCGCGATGTGACCATTGTCCCCAGGAAGGTGCCGGTCCTAAGCGCGCGGAGGCGGCGGGGCATGGGTGGGAGAACCCATGTCGATCTCCGAGCCCAACCGCAGATGAGTGGCCTGGCCGGTGTCGTCCAGATCGAAGATCACCCTCTGACCCTGGCGCACCATCCGGAAGATCGAGCCCACGAGGGCGGTGGGCGCCAGGTCGTACTCGGAGCGGTCGGTGTCGCGCACCACGACCCCCTCGCCTGTCCCCGGGTCGTACGCCTTGATAACGCCCTGCATGGTCGATCCTCCTACGGTGTGCCTGTGACCAGGTTCCCCGGGTGAGTCACGCTACCGGCGGCTCGGAGTTCGCCGCCATCGACCGGCTCGCGGACCGGCTGCGTGCCGCCTGCGGCCACCCACCGGCGGGGGAGCTGTGGATCGGTGACGACGCGGCGGTGGTCGAGGTGGGGGGCGGGCGGATCGTGGTTGCGGCCGACGCAGTGGTCGGGGGAGTCCACGCCGACCTGGGCTTGACGACCGCGGCCGATCTCGGGTGGCGGGCGCTTGCCGTCAACGTAAGCGACCTGGCGGCGATGGGGTGCGTCGCCACCCGCGCCGTCGTGACCATCGCGGCCCCGGATGTGGACAGCGTGGACGCGGTCTATGAGGGGCTGGCCGAGGCCGCTGCCGCGTTCGGATGCCCGATCGTGGGCGGGGACCTCACGTCGGGGCCGGCGCTGGTCGTCAGCGTCACGGTGCTCGGGGACGCGGCCGTGACCCCCGCTCCGGTGGGCCGGCGGGGCGCGCAGCCCGGTGACGAGCTGTGGGCCAGCGGACCGTTCGGCGCGGCAGCCGCCGGCTTGCGCCATCTGCGGGCGGGGGACGCTGCGGCCGACCAGGCGGCGGCCCACGCCCGCCCGCAGCCCCGCACGGCCGAGGGGGTGGCCGCCCGTGAGCTCGGCGCGACGGCGATGATCGACGTCTCGGACGGGTTCGTGGCCGACCTCGCGCACCTACTCGACGGATCCGGCGTCGGTGTGGTGCTCGACACGGTTCCAGTCGCGACCGGGGCCACGCGGACCGAGGCGCTCACCGGCGGCGACGATTACGAGCTGGTGTGGGCGTGCCCGGCGGGCACGGAGCTGAGTGGCCCGTTCGCCGCCCGCGGCCTGCGCCCGCCCCTGCTGCTCGGCCACACTGTTGCCGATCCAGCCGCTCGCACCGTCCGCGGCCAACCGTTGACCGGTCGCGGTTGGGACCACTGGGCGTGACCCGGGTGCGGCCCGTGGCCCTCACCGTTGCCGGATCCGACTCCGGTGGGGGGGCCGGCATCGTCGCCGACTGCAAGACGTTCGAGGCGATGGGGGTGTGGGCCACCGTGGCGATCACAGCCGTCACGGCCCAGAACACGCACCGTGTCGTCGGGGTGGAGATGATCCGGCCCGACCTGGTGGCCGCCCAGGTGGCTGCGGTCTGTGGTGACTTCAGCGTGGCCGCGACCAAGACGGGCATGCTCGGCTCCCCGGCCGTGGCCCGGGCCGTGGCTGAGGTCCTCGGACGCGGGCGGGCCGGCCCGATCGTGGTGGACCCGGTGGTGCGCGCCTCGAGCGGATCGGTGCTCCTCGACGACGAGGGACTCGACGTGCTGCGGCGCGAGCTGCTGCCCCTGGCCGCGCTCGTCACGCCGAACCGGGCGGAGGCGGCGGCGCTGGCCGGGGGAGAGGTCAGGAGCCGATCGGACATGGAGGGGGCGGCCGCGGCCCTGTTGGAGTGGGGCTGCGGCGCGGCGCTTGTCACCGGCCACGTCGCCGGCGCCGTGGCCGCCGATTGCCTGATCCGGCCCGGGACCGCGCCGGAGTGGTTGGAGGGCCCGTTCGTGACCGGCGTCGGCGACCCGCACGGCACCGGCTGCGTGCTCTCGGCCGCCATTTGCGCCGGACTGGCCCACGGGTGGCCGCTGGATGAGGCGTGCCGGGCGGCCAAGGCGTTCACAGCGGCCGCGATCCGAGCCGCGGCGCGCATCGGGGGAGGGGCGCTGGTGCTCGGCCCGGGGGCCGGGGTCTAGCTGGCGCGCTTGACGATCTTGCCGGCCTTGATGCAGCCGGTGCACACGTACTGGCGCTTCGGTGTGCCGTCGACAACGGTACGGACCCGCTGGATGTTGGGCCGCCACATCCGCTTGCTCCGCACGTGCGAGTGGCTGATGCTCATCCCGAACGAGGGGTGCTTCCCGCACACCTCACAGACCGATGCCATGGCCCAAGACGTTAGCATCCCGGCTCATGGAGACGCTCGAGCGCCTGGGGGCTGACCAGTTGCGGTCCGTGGTGCTCAGCTACCGCGACGCCCTCCGAGCCCACCAGGACGCCATCAACCGGCTGAACGTCTACCCCGTCCCGGACGGTGACACCGGCACCAACATGGCGCTGACCCTGGAGTCGGTGGTGGCCGAGCTCGACGGGGCGACGGGCATGACCGAGGTGTGCAAGGCCATCAGCCACGGCTCGTTGATGGGCGCTCGCGGAAACTCCGGCGTCATCCTGAGCCAGATCCTGCGGGGGATCGCCAAAGGGTTCGAGTGCGCGCCTGAGGGCGCGAGCGGCGACGTCGTGGCCGACGCCCTCGCCACCGCGGCCGACGCGGCATACCAGGCGGTGATGCGCCCGGTGGAGGGTACGATCCTCACCGTCGCCCGGGCCGCCGCCGAGCACGCGGCGGCGGTGCGATCCGCCCCGCTGCTCGAGGTCCTCGACTCGGCGCGCGAAGGCGCGGCGGAGGCGCTGGCGGGGACGCCCGAGCTGCTGCCGGCGCTGAAGCAGGCCGGGGTGGTCGACGCCGGGGGAGCCGGGTTCGTGCTGCTGCTCGACGCCTTCCTCCTCGTCGTGGCCGACCGGCCCGTGCCCGCAGCGCCTGAGGCCCCGGCGGGCGTCGTCGGGCGCGAGGCGCCGCTCCCGGTTCCCGAGCACGACACCGTGTCGGACCTGCGCTATGAGGTCATGTACTTCCTGGAGGCGCCGGACGAGATGATCCCGGCGTTCCGAGAGGTCTGGGCCGGGGTCGGCGACTCGATCGTCGTCGTCGGCGGCGACGGGGTGTGGAACTGCCACATCCACACCGACGACATCGGCGCCGCGGTCGAGGCCGCCCTCGACGCCGGACGGCCCCGCCAGATCCGGGTCACGGACCTTCTCGAGCAGGTCGAGGAGGAGCGGTGGGTACGGGAAGCGGCTCCCAGCCCGGAGGACGGGGGTCCCGGGGTGCTGGGCAACCCGGCCACCACGGCGGTCGTCGCCATCGCCACCGGCGCCGGCGTGGGCCGGCTGTTCCGCAGTGTGGGTGTCCAGGCGATCGTCGCCGGGGGTCAATCCATGAACCCGTCGACCGCCCACATCCTCGAGGCGGTCGAGGCCTGCCCGGCCGATGCCGTGGTCATCCTGCCCAACAACAAGAACATCGTGCCGGTGGCCGAGCAGGTCGCCCCTCTCACCGGCAAGGACGTCCGGGTCGTCCCGACCCGGTCCCTGACCGAGGGCCTGGCTGCGGCCTTCGCCTACGACCCGGAGGGCACCGGCGACGCGAACGAGGACGCCATGCGCGCCGCGGTGGCGAACGTTGTCACCGGTGAGCTGACCCGGGCGGTGCGGGACGCGATGACCGATGCCGGCCCGGTCAAAGAAGGCGAGTACGTGGGGCTGACCCGCGATGGGATCGCGGCGGTGGGCGCGACCCTGGGCGACGCCGGTTCGGCGCTGCTCGGCGGGCTCGTGACCGCGGAGCACGAGATCGTCACCATCCTCGAGGGCGAGGGGTCGACGCCGGCCGCGACCCGCCACATCAGCGAGTGGCTCGGAGAGCACCACCCTGATGTGATGGTCGAGATCCACCACGGGGGCCAGCCGGTGTACCCGTACCTGTTCTCCATCGAGTAGGTGGCCCGGACCCTCCCGGCGCTGCGGCGCATCCCGGTCACCCAGCTGACCGGCATCGGCGAGCGGAAGGCCCAGGCCCTCGCCGAGATGGATGTGGAGAGCATCCTCGACCTCGTCACTCTCTACCCCCGGCGCTACATCGATCGGACCAACCAGACGACCATCCGCCAGCTCCAGGTCGGGGAGGAGGCGATGGTGCTCGTCACGGTCAAACGGGCCCAGGCCCGGCGGTCCCGGACCGGCAAGTCGATGGTGGAGGTGGACATCTCGGACGGGACGGGGTTCCTGCGGTGCACGTTCTTCAACCAGCCGTGGCGGACCAAGCAGCTCCGAGAGGGGACCGAGGCGGTGGTGTTCGGCAAGGTCGAGACGTTCAACGGGCGGCGCTCGATGACGAACCCGCTCGTCGACCTGGTCGGGGACCGGACCGGGCGGATCGTGCCGATCTACCCCCAGTCGGAGAAGGCCGGCCTGTCCACCTCCGAGATCGGAGGATGGGTGGAGGAGGCGCTCGACCGGGCCGGCGCGTTCGAGGATCCGCTCCCGCCGGCCTGGCGGGATCGCTGGGAGCTCCAGGACCGCACCTGGTCGATCCACCAGGTGCACGTGCCCGAGTCGATGGGCGCGGCGATGGCCGCCCGCAAGCGGCTGGCATTCGACGAGCTGTTGCGGCTACAGGTCCTGTTGGTCCAGCGCAAGCGGACCATCGAGAGGGAGTCGACGGGCATCCGTCACGTCGTGGACGGAGCGCTCCTTGCCGGCTTCGTCGAAAGCTTGCCGTTCCCGCTGACAG
>Ga0102924_1003463_pt1 | contig 16528 bp, 15 predicted proteins | sample PaiPotPPM11metaG_FD_80116 | JGI IMG/M metagenome (GOLD analysis project Ga0102924, IMG submission 80116) | Iron sulfur acid spring bacterial and archeal communities from Banff, Canada, to study Microbial Dark Matter (Phase II) - Paint Pots PPM... ... | reverse complement strand
GTGCATTCCTGTTTCGCCCTGCGCTGGAGCGGCTACGAGATGCAATTGCTGGCGGCCAAGTCGAGCGCATTTATGTCCATGCCCCGGATCGGCTCGCCCGCCGTTACGCCCATCAAGTGCTCCTGATCGATGAGTTTCGCCGCGCGGGCACGGTGGTTGTCTCCTGAACCACCCGATCGGTGGCACCGCCGAGGACGATCTTTGGCTCTAGGTTCAAGGCGTGATCGCCGAATACGAGCGGGCCAAGATCCTCGAACGGGGCCGGCGCGGCCGCCGGCATGCCGCACAATCCGGATCCGTCAGTGAGCTGACGGGGCTCCCTACGGGCATCGCTACTCTTGCCTGGATCAGCCACAATCGGCGCGTCGCCCGCGACTTCGAGCTACGCGCGATCTCTAAGGCAACTCAATTCTTGAGCTGACTCACATCAGATCTACGAATCGCTTTTCCATTTTTCGAAATTGACGAATACCTAGCCACAGAAAGAACACCGCGACCACGATGCTCAACAGGAAACCGGGCGGATAAAACTGACTTTGCCCGCCGAGTATGCACCAGCGAAATCCATCGATCACCCCGACGACAGGGTTCAAAGAATACAACAAGCGCCACTGTTGCGGCACGATATCTGAACTATAACCGACCGGCGACGCATACAGCCCGATCTGAACTAAGAACGGGATGATGTAGCGGACGTCCCGGTATTTCACGTTCAGCGCGGTAAGCCAAAGGCCCGGCCCCATGCCGGCGAGCATCGCGAGTACCATGAACCCAGGCAGCAGGACGATCTGCCAGCCAGGCAAGAACCGGTACCAGATCATTAGCGCCACCATCATCACGAAGTTGGTGGTGAAATCGACAAGGGCCACCCCAACCGCAGCCAGTGGCACGATCAGTCGCGGAAAATACACCTTGCTAATTAGGTTGGTGCTGCCGACGATGCTATTGGAGCTATCCGCCAGTGCGCTGGAAAATAAAGTCCATGGCAACATGCCGGCAAAGACCATAATCGCGTAGGGCGCGCTGCCTTCCGAGGGTAAATTGGCCAATTTCCCGAAAATCACGGTAAGAACCACCATCGTGAGGAATGGCCGGATGACGGCCCAGGCGACTCCGATCACCGTCTGCTTGTAACGCACGGAGATGTCGCGCCAAGCCAGGACCTGAAAGAGCTCGCGGTATTGCCACAACTCACGCCAATAGTGCCGTTCGGTGCGGCCGGGCTCGATGATCAGTTCGTGCTCACGGCCGACAAAGTCTTCGCGCGGGACCTGGTTCTCGTCGTTCATTTGAACGAGGTTCGCGCCCTCGACAAGATTTGACTGGACTGTCGACATCGGAGTCTGGCTTATGAGGCTTGGCGGCTGGTTGCAAAGGACGCCGAGGCCGGGAGTCGGTCAACACTGGCGCATCGGTCTATGCGCACGACGCCTGTTATACGTTCGCTCGCAACCGCGTGTTCCGTGGCGCGCAGCGCGTTGACCAGTCCAGCCACGTCACCCATATTGACCTGACAATACCGGTCGGGTGGCAGCGCACGGCTGGCGAGAAGGTGGACGTCCGAACTCTTGCCGCCAACGAACAGGATTCTTTTTCCCGATTCGATGCAGGCGTGAATTTTCGACGGGAGCACATAGCCGACGAAGGCATCACGCAGCGTGACCAGGTGCACATCCGCGGTGAGCAGAAGTCGCGGAAGGTCGTCAAGCGGAACCAGCCTCGTTCGATAAATGGGCACGCCCCGCGAGCGAAGCTCGCGTTCGACGCGATCGGCCTTCGCTCCGGTGGCATTCAACCAGAACCGAAGGCCGCCCTTCGATTGAAGAAGGTATTGCGCGTACGCTTCGATGAATGTCTTCTCATCGTGAGCAACACCCCAATTGCCCGAGTAAAGGATGACCCCGGACCCTTCGCGCAGTTCGTCCGGCAACGCCGGCGGGGCAATCCGGGGGGCGAACGATACCGGGGGGTTGGGCTTGAGGCGGATGCGTTCCTCCGTAATACCGATGTCGGTTAGTCGCCGAGCCTGATCGAGCCCCAGCACTTCGAAGGCGTCGACACGACGCCGCCAGAAGTAGGTGAGATGGAGCAGGCCACGAAGAATGAGCCCGCTGCTGCTACGCTCGGCGAGGAGGCACTCCGGATGGAAGTCCATGATGCGATAAATAAGCCGCCTCCGCAGCAGTACATTGAGCAGCGCGATGAAATGCAGCATCAGCGCCGGGCTGCCGGTAAATAACACCGCGTGCGCATGGCGCTGAACGCCGCCCCAAGCAGACGCGGACTTTTGTTTTTGGTAGGCGCGCCGGTAGACCCGAATGACCTCGAGCGAGCCCTCCTCCCTATGGGTTCGGTCGGCTGACAGTTCGACTCGCCGCTGGTAAATTCAACGAGCCTAAAGCGCCCATCTATTTGTCGTCCATTCGCGCGCGCCCAGCATGGCGTACTGCCCCATCGCCCCAAAATCCGCCGGGAGCCAGTCGCAAATGTAAACGAGCCGCTTGGTCATCACCCAACTGGCGGTAGCTTGGCCAGGGCGTAAAGCGCGAATGACTATATGCGACACACAGACTGATTGCGGTGCAAATGCTTTGTTTCCGGGACTATGTTGCCAATCCGCCACAACCCGTCGCGGCCCCAAACGAATGTTTTAGGCTTTAACTTGTCCACGACCCAAGATCGCCTGAGCTCAGACGTACACCCAAGAACGGGAGGGCCGACCAATCGGCGCAAGTGGCTAAGCCGCTTGGTCGTCATTGTGTCGCTGGGAGCACTAGCAGCCGGGGGTTTTGTTTGGTGGGACCGCCGTGGCGCCCAAGTCCCCACCGAAATATTTAACGGAATTACTTATGGTTGTGAGCGGCTGGAAGCAACTGAGGAGGGTAGCGGCTTGCTCCACTGGGCGCGCATTGATCTAACCGCCTCGGGCATTGAGCTTTATGTCACCCCGCTGGATGCCTCGGCGATTGCGCAGGGTTGGCAATACAGCCTGCGCCAAATCAAGGACATCGTAGACAGGGAACACCTCGCCATCGCCACCAACGCGACCCTATTCACGTCGAATTCCGGTTGGCGGGCGCAGATGACGGGAGATCTTGCCAAGAGCGTGGAAACCGTGGTTGCCGAACATGTCGTCAGCCACGTCTGGGAGCATACGTATTTGCTGTGGTTCGACGATCAAATGACACCGCAGTTGCGGCCCTCGAAGCCGCCATCGGCGGCAGAACTCGACAAGGCGAAATGGGGCATAGGCGGGCAAGCGGTCGGGTTGCAGGATGGCAAGGTTTGGCTCGATGGTGACCGCAGCCCGGATGCCCGAACCGCGGTAGCCATCGATCGGGAGCACAAACTTTTATTTTTGGCTGTCGGCGAATATATTTCGCCGCGTCTGATGCTTCAGAAACTTGCCGATATCGGGGCCAAGGACGGGATGCTGCTTGATGGCGGGGGATCGAGCTCGATGGCCCTTGGCAAAGACGCCGCAGGAGTTCCGGCCGGGGTCTTGTACGGCGGGTGGCGGCCGGTGGCGACGTATTTTGGCGTCAGGGCAACACCGCTGCGAGCACCGAAATAATTGGTGCGGAGTCGAGTACGCTTCCGGTGAATCTGCGGAGCGATTACTCCAGTGCCGTCTGCCCGCACTCCGCACTTTGCCAGCCTATCCTCCCGCCGCTCCGTCCATCTACGAAGCTTGGCGTTTCAAGTCCCAAGCGGTATCGTCGCGTGCAGACAATTAGGTCAGCTGACTAAACGCCTCAGCCCGTGCCTCGGGCGCGAGCGCGGGGGTAGCCACTCCTTGGGCCCCAGCGCTCCCAGCAGGCGATTTATTCGTCTATGATGGCTCCTTCCGCCGGCGCGGGGTCGTCTTTGTTTTGCGCCGCGGCTTGCAATTCCTTTGTATTCGGTGGCGCAACCCGCTCCTTGATGACCACCCTTCGAAGCAGCGACTCGGACTGAGGATGGCAAGCTGATTATCTAAATACGAACAATCGTCGAGACCACGATCGTTAACGGCCGCATCATGCCTGGAGCCTTCTCGTGGTGCTCGAGCAGGACTTGGGTTGTCGCAGTGTAGAGCGGGATTGCGCGCGAGATTGATGGCGTCTAAGAGGAATACGAATGCCGGCGACAATGAATTCCAATTGCGCCAGACAAAATTCAGATATTGGCGCAGGTCAAACCCGCGCTCCAGGGGCTCGGTGTCGACGCTGCTTGATGATCGTTTGACGCCCGCACCTGCGGGCCTCGAAGCCCCCGCCACAGAGCTCGCTCTGGCGAAATGGGCGTAGGCGGGCAAGGAGTTGCGTTGCAACATGGCAAAGTGTGGCCTGGAAGCAACCATACAGCGGATCAGGAACCGCGGTGACAGTCGACCAACAGCGGAAGCTCTCGTTTCTGGCCGTTGCCGAAAGTACGTTTGCTGCAGAAACTCGCAGATCTAGGGGCGGGCGGCCGAATCCAGTCGCCGAGAGTCCCCTTCTTCTCTGCCGTTCTCGACGAGTCCTGGCTGAGTTCTGTCACTTCCTACGAGAACTTATCATTCGGAATAGTATTTTTGATAATACTTTCCGTAGTAATATTCTCCACCATATTTCCTGGCGCGATCTTGGTTGACGCAATTGAGAATGACGCCGGCGACTCTCTTATGACTTGACACCTGCTGTATCGAGGTCTCCACCAGCTCGCGGGGCGTTGAAGCCCATTGAGCCACGAAAACGGTCTTGTCAGCGAGGTTCGCAACGATAACGGGGTCGACCACCGGACCGACCGGAGGCGTGTCCACCACCACGTAATCGAACGTCTCCCTTAGATTAGAAAGAAGCGCCTTCATGCGCTCAGACCCAAGCAGATCGGTTGGGTTTAGGCTTTTGCTGCCAGCGGGTATGATCGTGAGTCTGAGATCTTTTTGCAATCTCAGCACGGCTTTCAACGTCGCGGCTCCCACCAGAAGATCGACGAGCCCCCTCTCCTGTTCCAACTCAAAAAACCGTGACATCGAAGGGTGACGCAAATCTGCATCGACAAGAGCAACCTTCAGGCCGGAAAACGCCGCTGAGACTGCGAGGCTCACCGCCAGGGTTGTTTTACCTTCGCCGGGACGCGACGATGTGACATGGATAACCTTGGGCGGCTGATCTACGTCTGACATATGGATCCCGCTTCGCAAGGTGCGAACTGCTTCGCTGAAGGGCGAGAGCGGATGGTGAACGTGGTAGTGCACTAGCGGTATGGCCTTTCCGTCCTTGCTGACAAGTTTGCTCCTGTTCATCCGCGGGACTGAGGCCAGCACAGGCACGCCCAGTGCATCCTCAACCTGCCGCGGGGTGGTGAAGCCGGCATTTAGCTTCTCCATGGCGAAGGCACCGCCAACGCCGAGCCCGAGCCCGATAAACAGCGCCATCAATAGGGTCTTCCTCACGTTTGGAAAGCTCTGCCCACCTTTTTGCGCCGGCAGAATGACCCGCGCCTCTTGTGGCCGAAAGGTTGACTGCTCGTCGGTAATTTTTGCCTTCTGCAGAACGTCCTCAAACAGGCTCTTGTTCACAGCAGCTGTGCGTTCAAGTTCACGCAACCGGACCGAATCGTCATAACTCAACTCTCCCTGCCCTGTTGCCTCACGCATAGCCTGTTCGGTAGCCGCTAAGCGTGCCTTCGCAAGAGTATACTCGTTGTTGACTGCCTCGATCATGCGCTGCGTTTCAACGGCGATACTTCGTTCAACGTCACGCTTTTCGGCCTCCACGTTTGCCACCGCGGGGTGGCGGCTGCTGTAGCGCGCCAACAAATCAGCCTCGCGCTGCGAGGCATCGGCGAGTTTCCCGCGCAATGACCCCATGACTCCGTCCGGTAACTGCAGAGTATCCGGTAAGGAGGCCAGGGCCTTCTTACCCCGGGCTACATCAGCAAGAAAATCCACGCGCGTCTTCTTCTCGGCAACATCGGTGCGTGCTGCGATCAGCTTACTGTTTAAGTCAGCAAGCTGCTGATCATTGAGTGCGATAGTCGGACCGCTGCGTACGAGCCCGTGCTCATTGCGAAACTTAGTTACCGCTTCTTCCGAGTCGCGAAGCTGATGCCGCAACTCGACCAGGCGATCGCTTAGCCAACCCGAGGCCTGCTTTGCCGACTCAAATCGCGCATCTAGCTGATTGACGACATAGGCGTTCGCTACCGCGTTGGCGAGCTGCGCGGCCCGGGCCGGATCTGTCCAGGTGATGGAAATATTGAGCACCTGGGCTTGCCCGCTCCGCGATACCGCTAATACGCCTCGCAGGCTGTTTATTGCATCCAGAATGGAGTCCTCTGCTCCCGATGTCGAACTCTCGTTGGAAGGGTCCGTGCTCTGCTGTTCCGTTGCAGCCGGTGGCGGCGCTGCGAGTCGCTCCTTGAGCACGACCCTTCGCAGCAGCGGGTCGGATCTGATGATTGCCAGCTGGTTTTCGATGAACGAAAAATCACTGAAGCGGTAGTAATCTGTCGAACCGGTGTCCGTTGGTGATCTCTGCGGCGACTCGAGTAGGACTTGGGTCGACGCCATATAGAGCGGGGTTGCGCGCGCAAGGTAGACAACGCCGATAACCAATACGAGCGCCGTGACCGAGCCAATGAACATCCAATGGCGCCAAGCGAAGTTCAGATACTGGCGTAGGTCGAACGTGCGCTCCGGGGGCTTAGTGTCGATCGCGCTGGGGATCCTAAGTCCGACGTTCATCAATTCGGGTCCGTTATTCGGGGGTATCGCAGAAGAATGCCGAACGCGCAGATCGCTGGCCGGCGACCGGTCGGGAAAAAGTTTTACCCTTGGCGCTCGAAATCGGTATGGAGGTCATCGCCGAATTGAACACTGTGACCGGCGAGAGGGCGCTCGTCACTGAGCCGCCCGCAGATGTCTCGCGGCAAAGCCAGGGTAGAGGGATGGGTCTCTCTGGCAACCGAAGGCTTATGACCCCGCCGTGAAGAAAGCACAGCGTTAATCGCTAAGAGAGCAAAACATCAGTGCAGAACCCACACCCCAGCGCCGGCACGGGTTTCATTGCGAGGATTTCTCGCGACCAGTTGCGGGGCCCGATTTGGGCACGTTACCACACATCGGGTGAACTGCCCTTTCACCCGTCATGCGTACCCCACCCCCGCCGAGGCGGCGATTAGGTACCAGGTCAACCGTTCCGACAAGAATGGCCCTAGCTTCGGTCCACTGATGAAGCTTTTGCGGCCACCCCGACCCCTTTAGAATTAAGGCAACAGGCTTATAGCCGAGCCAGCAAAGTCACGCCATACCAAAAGCAAAGGAAAAAGACAATTATTTACAATAACTTAGGATGCATTGCCGAAGCTTAAGTGACCAGGATTACGGTTCCGATCGCAGATCGACTTGTCCTCCGACAAGATCAAGGTACTGCCCCAGTGAGCCCGGCCGCTCTTGCATATCTGTCGGGCTTCTATTCCTAGTTGTAGCTCCCAGCCTTTACTGCCCCTTCGGACACTGAGGGGATGCGGAGGGCCCGATGATGTGGCCTCGCCGAAGCATTTGGTCCGCGAGTGTGTTGAGAAGGCTTTTGCCTATGTGGCCGCCGCATCGAATGACGTCGTCCAGGTATAAATGAAACACGCATCGACGCCGCTCGGGGCAGGTGCTAATTGAGTTGACCCTCGTTATTTTCCCACCGAGGTCGACCTATTCGTCGGGTGACCCCTCCGAGATACCTCACGGCTCGGCTGGCGGCACAATACCAGCTTCGACGCTTTGGTAAAGGAGATGGTTGAGGCCGACCTCGTAGTTGTGCGCAACGAGAAGGAGCGCAGGAACGGGTAAGACTGAGTCCTCAACACGCAGCCACGCTCAGATGACTCCCCAGACTTGAAGATTGACGCGTTCGTAATTTTATCGATGAATTTGATCCAAGATCGCAATTGATCGTGGAATGCGGTCGGAGCTCCACGAGCATAGTGCAGGACAAAGTCGCCGTCCTCGAACTTGACATACCTCATATGCGAAGATTGATTTTCATCAATAGATTTTTCTTTCCCGACCATTCGGCAACCAGCCAAATCCTTTCCGACCTCGCCTTTCATTTGGCTGGCGCAAAAAGGGAAGTCCACGTCGTCACCAGTCGCCAAATCTACGACGCTCCCAAGTCGTCGTTGCCGGGTTTTGAAGTAATCAATGACGTACACGTACATCGCGTCTCCTCGACCCGATTTGGACGGAGCTCCCTGCTCGGCCGCTCGATCGACTATCTCTCATTTTACCGATCGGTGTGGCATTGCCTCATGGAGGTTACGCGGCAGGGCGACACGCTCGTGGCCAAGACAGATCCGCCGCTGGTTTCCCTAGTTGCCATGGCTGCCGCCCGCCGTAAGGGAGCCGGATTGATCAATTGGTTGCAGGATCTCTACCCTGAGCTAGCCGTTCAACTTCACGTGCCTTTCATGCTGGGCCCCGCTGCCGCGGGTCTCGCCGAGCTCCGCAATCGCTCCTTGCGATCGGCGAGGGCGACTGTGGTTGTTGGCCACTTAATGGCTCAAAAGGTCCAAGCCCTCAGAATCCCGCCAGCACGCATCCACGTTATTCCGAACTGGTGTAACGATTTGGAAATCCGGCCCATGGCGCAGACCGGAAATCCGTTGCATCAGGCATGGGCTCTGGAAGGCAAATTTGTTTTTGGCTATTCCGGCAATCTGGGCAGGGCGCACGAGTTCGACACTGTGCTGGCCGCAGCGGAGCTCCTGCGCAACGACCCGCGCATTATCTTTCTGATGATCGGTGGCGGCAAACGATTTGATGAACTGGCAAAAGCCGTCAAAGCGCGCGCTCTCGCTAGCGCATTTCGATTTATACCCTATCAAGAACGGAAAACGCTGGCACATTCTCTGGGCGTTCCGGATGTGCATTGGCTGTCCCTTAAGCCGGAGCTTGAGGGCCTGATCGTTCCGAGCAAATTCTACGGCATTGCAGCGGCCGGCAAGCCCATCATCGTCATCGCTGACAAGAAGGGCGAACTCGCTCGACTGGTGCAGGAGCACGGCTGCGGCCTGGTCATCGAGCCGGGTGACGGAGCTGCGCTCGCTCGCGCGTTGTCGCGTCTGTCGAGCGAACCCGCGACCATCAGGGAAATGGGCTATCGGGCGCGAAAAATGTTGGATGCGCACTTTACCCGGCAGAAAGCTTTCGAGCGATGGCGCGCGTTGCTCGATCAGCTATAGTCGTCACAGGGGTTCGGGGTCTGCGTCCCTGGAGCGATCCGCCCGGTCAACAGCGTCGGGCAACGCCGCCTTGTTCCCGACATCTCCCAGCAGTCATAGCCGCGCTGCGTCCAAGAAACGGCGCTGGTCTTTTTCTAAGACGAGGCAGGTCAGCCGGCCGGTCGCATACGCGGCGGTGTCAATCCCGATCCGATTGGGACGGATCTCCGGAGCGACCGACGGCGTGTGACCGTGTACGACAAGTTTTCCATGCTCCGCCTCACTGGAGAGGAAAGAGTCTCGGATGTTCAGAAGATCTCCGCGCTCTTGGTGATCGAGAGGCACGCCAGGCCTTATTCCGGCATGACAGAAGAAGTAATCGCCGAAGGCCGCTGAAACCTTAAGCGCTTCCAGGAAGTGCCGATGGCGTTCGGGGAAGCGCGCCGCGAACGTCGCTTGAACTGCTTTGAAATCCCGTCCAGCCCTGGCCAGGCCGACATCGACGCCATAGGAATGCATGGTTTCGAGCCCGCCGAGGCGTCGCCAGGCTTCGAGGACCGCTTCATCCTCCAGGAAAGTCATCAAGAGGTCCTCATGATTGCCCGCGAGGGCAACTATCGGATTTGGCCATTCGCTACATGCCAATCGTTCGACCACAGCCATGGAGCCGTGACCGCGGTCCACGTAGTCGCCGAGGAAAACCGTCAGGGCATGGTCGAACGACTGAGTTCCCATGTCGGCCTCGACGCGCCTGGCCATCTCCCCGAGCAGATCGTCACGACCATGAATATCCCCCACGCAGTAAATCCTGGTCCCGTCTGGCACACGACGCGTCATCGGCACTGCGGACGGCGTTTTTCCAAGTGCCTTGAATGTCGGCGCCCACCGCACGAAATAACCTCGTCTTTTGGCGGACGGTCGGACAGGCCGATCAGAAAGGGTGAAACCCATCCGCTGGAGCATCGCGCATGGGTCACGCCGCGCTTTTCAGGCTGCCGGACAAATCGCCGTGCGACGCAGCGCCACCGGGACGGCTGTCCCCATCATTTCGAGCAATACGCGGACGCGTCCGGTGTCATCGAGTCGCTCGAGCTGGCCAACGAAATCAACAAACGGCCCGGACAGGATTCGGACTGTCTGCCCGGTAGTCAGGCCGCTGTTGAAGAGCGTCAGATTGGCTTCGTCCGTGTTCTGGATGAGAGTTTCTACGATCCCCTCTGGCACGGGTACCGGACGATCGTCGCAGCTAAATAGCGAAGAAACGCCAAAGGTGCTGCGCACCGACAGCCAGCGGTCGCGTTTCAGATCGAGGATAAGGAAGATGTACCGTGGGAACAGTGGTGCCCGGACCGTCCTGAGCTGGCGTGCATGACGAGTTGTCTTTTGGATTGTCGGGAAATGCGTCCTGAACCCTTGCCAGCCGAGGTGCAGTTCGGCCCTGCGCTCACCCCTTGGATGCGTGTGAACAAGAAACCATTTTTCGTCGCCTTCGAGCGCCAACGTCCTTCGAGTACTGGAACGCAACATTGACCCCTCCCCTGCAAAGGTTTACGGAAGGTTAACACGGCATGCTGCATTGCACAACCCGAGAGGATTCTTGTGCGTCAATCCCCCACTGGGCCAGCGGCGCGGGAATTGGACTAATTTATGGCTTTAGGGCATCGGTCGAAAACCTAAAGTCCCGATCGTTGTTCGATCTCGTTCGGTGAAAGTCCGGTGTCGACGAGCGCCTGTCGTAGTTCGTTCCTCACTCGTTCAGGTTGAGCGGCAACAAAGGCCCGAAATTTTTCACTCTCCGGTATTTCTCCTTTAGCGAGGTCGGTGGCGACACGCCGTTTGAAGTCGGGCGACAACCTTTCCCACAGTGAAATGCCATAAATCGCCCGCTGCGACTTGACGTACCCTTCATTGGGTCCGGTCATCACCGACAGCTCAAGGCTGTCAAAGACCTGATCCATCGGTTGGTCCGTGACCAGTTGCACGCCGGATAGCGACAGCCAATCGATCGAAGAAAGAGGTTCGATCGAAAGGATCGACGAGAGAGCCTCACGCCGGCTATTGGCCGCCTTCGGATCGGAACTGTCGATCTTTTCCGTCAGTTCGGATCGCAAAGCGGCCGAGGCAACGTTCGGTGCGGAGCTCCAAGCATTGATGATCTCATACCGCCTTTCCGGCGAATCGATGTTCGCCGTAACGACGGAAAAATGCACAATATCCAAGCCTTGAGTGATTGAGAATCCGCAAATCGCGATAAGCGCAATCGCTGTCAAAAATCGGATATCTGCGCGCATCGCGATGGGATAGATTTTCGATTGCCGGCGGACCGGTTAAGCTTCTTCTAATCCCCGAGTTTCAATCGAGAGCTCTCGGATTGAGCGACGCCCGCCCCTAGCAACGCCATAAAGGTTACGGCGATAGCCTGCATTTGCAGACTAAAATCTATCAGCGAATGAACACCTAACAAAAAGGCGACGCTCGCCGCCACGCACGGCAGCGTCTCGTTCATCTGCCGCGTCGTAGCCCCTTTGACGCAACGCCAAACCAGCATGACGACACTTGCCAGCAGCATTGCTCCAAATACCAGGCCCAGCCCCTGGAACACCTCTAGATAGGTATTGTGAGCCATTTGCCATTTACCGTCCGTGCTCACGGATTGATCTCGGAACATGGGGAAGACGTCAGCGAAGGTCCCATATCCATACCCGAGGAGTGGCGCGTAAAAGATCGATCGCAGCGTGATTGTATAGACCGCCATGCGACTCTCGTCGCGTAAGCCCTCCTGCGTAATCTTCCCGGCCACGATATCGCCGAAAGCCAGAAAAGTTGCCACCACGAAAAGCGCACCGGCAACAATGATAGCCCCGCGCTGCTCGGCAACCTGTCGTTTGCGCAAGCCAAACGTGAGTACCGCCGAAACGACAAGACCCGCGCCCGTCGCGGTGATCCCCCCGCGCGATCCCGATAGCAGCAACGCAACCAGGACAACGAAGGCGCCCCCTAGGAGTACCGCCCCTTTCTTCCCGGTGACCTCGATAAAGGTAGCAATCCTAAATCGAATAGATCCGCCGACGGACGCGAATTCATGGCGATAGAGTCTTAACATAAGGCCACAGATCACGACAAATCCCGTACCCGCGTACGCCGCAAAAGAATTGGGATTAATGAAAATCGAAGTAACAACGCCGTGCGAATGCGGCTTTTCAAACCACAGAATCCGGCCCGGCGTCATCCCAAAGGCGATAAGACCGTATGCAGCGTAGGCTGCGCTGATTGCGGCAACAGACCAGAGCAGGAGGTCGCTTCGCGAGGCTTCTCGACACAACTGAAGGGCAAGCCAGAAGACGCTGGCGGCGGTGATAAGTCTCAGGAGGGCTAAGCTCGTCAGTTCGCGGTTGACACTGATGCTGCCGTCAATCCGTCTATCAAGCGCATCTGCCGTCATTTGCCATATGGGATGATGCGACCAGTCAGGGGTCCACGTCGCATTCTGAATGAAGATCCACAGCACGACGACAGCAAATAACGCGGCAGAGGCCTTGATATGCCGCATCGCCACCGGGTGGCGTTCGCCTCTTATCAGCAGCGAGAGTTCGTAGATGACAACCAAGCCCGGGAACAGAACAGCATTAATCCCCCAGGCGAGGAGGACATTGCTGCCGAACCAAAATGGACACCACGCCAGCCCAGCAACGAACGCCCACAGGAACGCGCGCTCGAGAGTGGCGCTATCCACCTTCGAGATCCCCGGCGGTCGCCGCATTCGGCTTGAGGCGTAGGAAAGACCGTCGCGACTGGACATCGCCACGTTACCACCGGTTGGGTGAAAATCGCTTTGTCACCCGTCAAACAGACCCGGATCCCCGCTCGAGCGGGGACATATCGGTTCACAGGTCAATTCGAAAAGGTGGCGGCCTTCGGCCCCCCCGATCCGTCCCGTAACTCGGCAGTTTATAGACATTCTCGCCAGCCAAGCTACATGAAATAAATTGAGAACTTGTCCTGCAGGTTCTTAGCCGTGAACCCTCGTCGCGTCCCTAGTGGCAGAAAGGCGCGCTTTGGCTCACGCAAGTAACAGTTGTAGTGCCTCCAGTCGGTGTGGTGGAGATGGGGGCCGCAACCGAGACCGTCTCCTGAGTTCCGCCCTCAAAAGCAAGTATGCTTTGTGTACTTGTCGAACGCACGAGGTCCCCGTTCTTTGTGACACACACTACATCGCCTGCATTGCTTAGCGTCGCTTTCTTCCCGGTAAGGGAGGTGTAAGTCGCATTTTTGCCCTTGACCAACCGAACTACTGCATCGCACTCGACCTCGCATGGCTTTCCAGACTCGGATGGCCGCCCGTTCTGGCACAGTTCCCGCTTTTGCCCTTTGGGTTTAACCACAATTTCCACCGTTGTGCCGGTACCCGGATCATTCGTTGTGCCGCGAAAATCATTCTCTTCTGAGTAGGATAGGGTGCTACCAGTTCTAGGCGGAGAGATGATTTTTGCTAAGGACTCGCTAGCGCCGAGCGACCCATAGGGCGTGTTGACCTGATAAGCACGGTGATCTTGTGAACCCGTAGCAAATCGGAGCACGCCGCGTGTCGCCTGCAAAACGACACTGCCCGAAGAACCGGTCCGATCGTAGACGAACTTGTCGAGCAGGACCTCTGACGTGGGTCCAACAATCACATTGGTGTTGTCGAGAAGTACCAGGTCCGCTTGGCCGCGATTTCCGGTGCGAACCGTCTCATTCGCATAGAGCTCGCTACCAGGCGAAAGCGTCTGTGAGTTCGCTCCGAGGACGCCTTCTGCGTTGGGTCTCGTAGAGGCGGTTACCCCGATTCGGGGCTCGGCCTTAGAGACCGTCGATTGCATTGCTAACAAGCCCACTAACAGCAATGCGGGAGTCCATCTGTGGCACCTATACATCGCTCACCCCTGCAAATCCCTAGGCCCTCATCCCAATCCCGTTTCCCAGCCAGCCATCAAGACCCTCTCGTTTCAGTATCTGTAGGTAACACCAGCAGTGCCCATGTTGGTCATAAAACTCTGCGCCGCCACATTCGACCGCACGTTCGTATATTGGTAATCGAGCGTCAGCAGCAAATTCCGCCATATCTCGTAATTGAATGATGCGCCGGCGAGCCAGCCATTCTGCAGATCGGAGATCCCGAAGAATTGGGCTCGAGTGTATCCGCCCCGGGCACCAACCGACCACTCCCGCGCGATCCCATAAGTCGTCTGAAGAATAGCGGTTGTCACCAATGAAGGCGCTCCCGCTGGAACCGTCGTGGATAGGAACGTCGAGACCCCCAATGTTTCGTCGACCTGTGCAATGACCGTCCAGTACGGAGTCGGGAAATAGGAAATACGGCCACCAAAGACCGGGCTTGTGGTGGTGCCGGGGGGAATGCCCAGGCCGGGGGGAATGTTTACGCCGTTCAGGGCCTGAAACTGAGCTTGATATCCGCCATAGATTTCACCTCGGATTAAACTTTTTGGGTCGTCCCATCCCATGCCCCCAAGGACCCTGTATCCGTTCGTGTCGAACAGTGAATTGTTGAAGCGTTGAAAAATCCCATCGCCTTCGCCAAACAAATAGAAACCCGGGAATATATGGTACCCGACCTTTCCCGTGACCCAAATACTGGCGCCATCAAGCGATGTCTGAAACGGCACCGGTACATTGTCTGGTGATTCGTCGTATAAAATATAAAAAGCGGTCCCGCCTAGAGTCGCGAAGCCTTGGCCGGACGTCGCCGTAACCGACCCGCCGCCTGTGAACTGATTGAAGGGAATGGGATTGACACTGGGCGTTGTTCCAAACGGATTGATGATAATCGGGATGTTGCCTCCGGGAGGAGTACCGGCGGGACCAATTGCGCCGTTGTTGAAGTTTAACGCGCTATTGAAAATGTCTCTCTCCCGAGTGTAATTGCCGAAAACATTGAATAGGACTTCCCGCGTCGCCTCGTAAGCCTGGGAAAACCCAACACTGGCGGAGAGCGTATTATTGTCGAAAAAATTACTGTTTGACGCATTATCATGGTAAAAATCACCATCCACCACCCCGTAAACCATTGTTTTGTAAATCCCACCATCATAGGTGCCGACTAACCGGGGGACTGCGCGCACGCCGAAGCCATTCTCGGTGGGGGTTCCCTGCGCCGCTTGAGTGAGGTTGGAATTATAAACAGCGCCGAGAAATGCGCTTGGAAAAAGCATCCACCCGGCCAGCGGAAGGCCTTCTTTGTACTCACCGGTGGGAGCGATCTCCCCGCCACCGGAAGGAGCGCCCCCCTCGGCGCCGGCTGGAGCGTTGTCTTGAGCAAAAGCACGTGGGACGATGCCCACGGTCAATGCGTTGGACAATAGGAGTGCCCACCCGAGCGACTTCGCAAGTGCTCTCACGGCCTTACCCCCCCTTTCGGGGTCGTCCGCAACGCATTTAATTTCACCCCAACTTTTCTTGTCGGCCCTCAGGAGTCCAGCCGAATCCACTGTTTCCGCGATTTTCGTTAACCATGTTGTAATTCTGCCACGGCCCGGATTGTCGAGTAACCGACGGGTCGGCAGCGCCCAAAATTCGAATCAAACTGCTTTGGACACCGCCACTCCCCATTGCCGGCATGGAAGCCATGGACGGGCTACGAGCCTGGCCTAGACCCCGCCGCGGTCGACCGCCCTATTTTCTCTGCCCCGGGAGAGCCCAATTTCGGCTGATCGATTCGCCCTCCGACGGTGTTCCTTCGGTCCCACCGCGGGCAAGCTATCTTCACGTCCGCACGCCCCATTTCATACTCGCGATAGGGTGGCAAAGCCCTACGAACTCATCTGCCTCAGATGAGTGGCCTTGCAACTAGACTTTTTGGGCAGAGATGCCTAGTTTGCCCCGTAGGAACCGGTTTGTTTTAGCCGGCGCCTGCTCCTTTTCATCCTCGCGTCGGCGCGCGGCGACAGTTTCTGGTATGCGTGAGAAACGGCGCACGATGATCCGGGCGCGTTTCCTTTACATCTCACTTTGTTGGCGCTTATCGGGGGCGGCGTGCTGCTCCGGTACGTGGATCCGTTCTTCGTCCGCGCCTTGCGCCTGGTCGCGTTTGATAATTTTCAGCGCCTCGCTCCCGAGCCCTATGACCCCAACCTGCCGATTCGAATCGTCGACATTGACGAAAAATCGCTGTCGATCATCGGTGAGTGGCCGTTGGCCACGAACGACGGTCCGCGATCTATTGCTGGCCTTGACTTCCAAGGGGGCGGCGGCGGAAACGGATGCGGCAGGCGGCGCAGCCACTTGCGCAGCAGTCGATCGATCCGGTCCGCAGAAAGCCCATCGCACAGCTGCTGCATCAGCTTGGGGT
>Ga0102924_1003462_pt1 | contig 16532 bp, 9 predicted proteins | sample PaiPotPPM11metaG_FD_80116 | JGI IMG/M metagenome (GOLD analysis project Ga0102924, IMG submission 80116) | Iron sulfur acid spring bacterial and archeal communities from Banff, Canada, to study Microbial Dark Matter (Phase II) - Paint Pots PPM... ... | reverse complement strand
CGGCGCCTGCCTGCCCCGCTAGGCTCGTGCCGGTGACCAACGACCCGGCCGTGCTGCTGACGCCACGGGGCCAGGACCTCCTTGCCCGGCTAGCCGTGGCCGCTGGAGACACGGCGACCTCGCCGCTCGCGCTCGCGGAAAAGCTCCGCCGCGAGTATCCGGCGGACCTGGTCGCGGCGGCGATGACGCAGCGGGACCTGCGCCGGGCCGCGGAGGCCAAGTTCAGCCGGGCCGCCGAGATGCTGTTCACCCGGGCCGGCCTGGAGCAGTCGTCGTCGGAGACGATCGCCGCCTACCGGGCCGACCGCCTGAAGAACGCGGGCCGCCGCGTCGCGGACCTGTGCTGCGGCATCGGCGGCGACCTGATCGCCCTGGCCAAGGCGAGCGAGGTCCTGGCCGTTGACCGGGACGAGACCCACGCGCGCCTTGCCCGGCACAACGCCGCGGTCTACGGCAGAGCGCAGCGTGTGACGGCCGTCGTGGCCGACGTTCGCGACATCAAGCTCACGGGCGTCGACGCGGTTTTCATCGACCCCGCCCGCCGCTCGGGCCCGGACACCGCATCGGCGGGTACCGCGCGACGCTTCCGCGCCGGGCTGTCCGAGCCGCCGCTCGACTGGTGCGTCGCTCTGACAAGCCAGGTCGAGGCGGTCTGCATCAAGGCCGCCCCCGGCCTGCCCGAGGAGCTGATCCCGCCGGGCTGGGAGGCGGAGTTCATCGCCGAGGCGCGCGACCTCAAGGAAGCCGTCCTCTGGTCACCGTCGCTAACCGGTGCGTCCGGCCCGCGCCGCGCGACCGTCCTCGCCCCGTTCCAGGACGGCGCCGCGCCTCACTCCCAGACCCTCGTCGCCCGCCCGGGCGATCCCGTGCCGCTGCGCGAACCGGGGGAGTACCTGCTCGACCCGAACCCGGCGGTCACCCGCGCGGGCCTGGTGGAAGACCTAGCGCGCGACCTGGGGGAGGACGCCGCCAAGATCGACCCGCGGATCGCGTTCCTCACGCTGGACCGGGACGCGCAGACGCCGTTCGCCCGCACGCTGCGGGTCAGGTACTCGGCCCCGTGGCACGAGAAGAGCTTCGCCAAGCGGCTGCGCGAGCTGGAGGTGGGAGCCGTCGATATCAGGCGCAGGGGCCTGGCGGGCGACGTCGACCAGATAAGACGCCACCTGAAGCTGGAAGGCAAGAACCGCGCCACCGTAGTCATCACCAGAGTCAACGACAAGCCGTGGGGCCTGATCTGCACCGCAGAATAACCGCAGGCTGGCGTGCAGGCGCCCGAGGAAACCCGCCACCGTGCCCGCTTCGCCGTCGGCGAGCAGCGCACCGAAGTGCCTGCGTACACCGCGCCGAGGAGGCGGTGCGCGCGGCGGAGACCGCGGACCTGCTCATCGCGGCCAGCCCGGTGTTCCGCGGCTCCTACACCGGGCTGTTCAAGCACTTCTTCGACTTCGTCGACCAATACGCGATCGCAGGCAAGCCTGTGCTGAACCCGGAAGCCTACGAGCGGATCGAGGTGGCGGTCGACGACGTCCTGCCCGTCGCCCGCCTCCTGCGAGACCGCCTGCGGCAAGACACTGCCATGCGGCCCCGCCTGCGCTAGCGTGATAGCGCAATAGCGCAGCAACACGGACTGGTACTGGAGCCTGGCGGTTTTCCGGTAGCCCCTCCCGGACCCCCAGGCGCCCCCCCGGGTCGCTGACCGCCGGTCAGCGCAGAGCAGGAGGTTCGATGCATCTCAAGGACGAGGAACTCGTTACCGGGCTGGCCGGCCAGGAAGGCGGCCTTGACCTGCTGGCCGCCACCTTCGCCCGGGTCACCACCGCGGTGGGCTTTACCAGGATGCTGACCCCGTTGGGTAACTACTTCATCGCCCGTCCGGCGGCTCGCGCCGCGGCCGGCAAAATCAGCGAGGAAACCGGCGTACCGCTCGACGCCGCGGTGGTGCTCGCGCTCTCGCCCGACGCCCTGCATGTGTGGAGCGCGGACCCGATGCTCAACCAGGTTCACGACTACCTCGGCCACGTGCCGCTCGACCAGGTCACCGCGATCGAGGTCACGCCCGGCCGCGCGTGGCAGAAGCTCACGATCACCCTGCAGGGTGGGCACAAGGTCGAGCTCGAGGGCCGCGGCGCCAGCCATCAGCTCGCGGCGGAATTCGACAAGCTCCGCGACGCCGGCCGGTAGGCCCAGGTTCAGCCCTCGGCCGCGGCGCGAAGCGCGTCACGGAGGCGGTTGCGGCCGCTGATGTGCAGCTTGCGATAGATGCGGCCGAGGTGGGTGTCCACGGTGCGCTTGCTGATCGACAGCTTCTCCGCCACTTCCTGGTTCCCGAGCCCCTGAATCACCAGATCGGCGACCCGGAGCTCGCTGGCGGTGAGGACAGGGTGCCCGTTGTTTTCGGCGGACCCGCCGCCCGCGGCCTGCAGCGCCTGGCGGGCGGCGGCCGCCAGGCGCCGCATCCCGCAGGAAACCGCGATGTCGAGACCGCGGCGCAGTGAGGCGCGCGCCCCGCTGACGTCGCCGCGCTCGAACTGGGCCCGGCCGAAGCGGATCTTGGCGCGAGCCAGGTCAAGCGTGCATTCAGTGCCGTCGAGGACGTCGACCGCCTCCCGGAGCATCTCAAGCCGCTGCGGCAGCTCGCGCGTGGTGGCCGCGGCGGCGAGGGCCCGGCTGAGCGGCCCGGGCGCACCCCAGCTTCTTGCCAGCTCGACCTCGGCGTCGCCGAGAGTCGTGGCCTCCCAAAGCTTGCCGAGCCCGACCATCGTGACGACGGCCCGGCTGCGCCACGCCGAGCACGCGGGATTCTGCAGGCCGTCCGCGCCCAGGCGTCGGCCGCACTCGAGGTAAAGACGCAGCGCCTGCCGGTGGTCGCCGCGACTCGCCGCGATCATGCCGCGGCTCTCCTGCCCGATTCCGATCACGAACGGGTGCGTGGTGCCATTCGAATCGAACGTGCCTGTCATCGGCGGCACGGCGTCATCCTCGCCGCTCGCGAGCAGCACCCGGACCAGTGCCGCCGTCGCGACCGCGCCCAGGCCGTCCGCGGCGGCCCGCTCGCATAGGGTGCGCGCGTGCCGCAGGTCCGCCGCCGCCGTGCCCAACCTGCCGCGCAGGTAGCCGATCTCGGCCCGGACAAGCAGCGCTAGTGCCTGAGTGGTCACCGACGCCTGGCGCTTGGCGCCTTCGAGCGCCTGCGCGCAGGCTTCCGCCGCCGGGCCGAACTCTCCGGCCCAGGTGAGGGCGAGCGCGGCGAGCGCACCGGTGGACGGCTGCGGGCTTCCGCCGCGGGCCGGGTCCACGCCCATGCCGCGCCGGGCGAGGCTGACGCATCCGCCGCGTCCGCGGCCGCGCACGGCGATGCTGAGCGCCGCTGTCGTCAGCAGCTGCCGGGCCGCGGCGTCGTCCGCGCCTTCGCGCACCCGGCGCATGGCCGCGCGGACGCCGGTGCCGCGCGCGGAAAGCAGGCTCTGGGCGGCCAGCCTGAGCTGCGCCGCCGGGTCGGCCGACGGTTCGTCCGCGAGGCGTGCGGCCGCCCGGCGGAACCGCGCGGCCGCCGCGTCGGACTCCAGGGCGAGGAGCGGCTCGGCGAACGCCGCGAGGGCAGCGTCACGGGCCGTCGGGTCGGCCGGCAGCCCGGCCACGGTGAGGACCCGCCGCAGGCTGGCCTTCACGTCGGTGTGGTACTCGACGGCGCCGAGCTCCGCCATCACCGGCAACACCGCGACCGCGTCGTCGAGTTCGAGCAGCACCCGGTTGAGATACCGGCTCGCGGCGGGCCAGTCGCCGTTGTCCTGTGCGTCATGCGCCGCGCGCCTCAGCGCCGGCCGCGCCCACGGCTCGCCCTGAGCGCCCGCCGCCATCACGTGCTCGGCGACCGTGATGGCGGGAGCCCCGATCCGCGACAGCATAGTCGCGGCCCGCCGGTGCATGTCGGTAAGCGCCTGCGGTGACAGCCGGTCAAGGATGGCGGCGCGCATGGCCGGGTCCGCGAACTGGTCGGGTGACCGGTCGGCGAGCAGCCCGTACCGGCGGAACGTCGCCCTGGCGGCCGTCGCGACATCGTCGCCGACGCCGAGCAGCATGGCCGCCGTCTCCATGGATCCCGTCGGGCTGACGGCGAACTGCTCAAAGAGGTCCGCAACGCCGGGATCGGAATGCCTGACCCAGTCAAGCACCACATCGGCGGTGGCCCGGGCCGCGGTGTCGGCGGCCGCCCGGCTGGCCGCGGCCGGCCCCGTGCTTGCCGGCCCCGTGCTTGCCGACCCAGTGCCGGCCGACCCAGTGCCGGCCGACCCAGTGCCGGCCGACCCAGTACCGGCCAACCCAGCGCCCGCCGGCACCGTGCTCATGGCGGACAAGCGAGCGGCGATCGCCTTGAGTATGCGCGGGTTCCCGTGGGCCGCCTCATGGCACCGGACGGCGAAGACGGGGTCGGGCGGCCGGCCGAGAACGCCCGCCATCAGCTCCGCGGCGTCAGCCGCGTCGAGGGGCTCGGCCCGCAGCGGCCGGGTGTACGTCAGGGCGGCCAGCTCGTCGCGCAGCTCCGCGACGGGGGCGAAGCGCCGCGGCGCGGTGCCGGTGTCCACGGTGACGATCAGCGCGACCGGCAGGTCGTCGAGTCGTCGCGCCAGGTAGGAGCACCACCGGGCCGACAAGCAGTCGGCGTGCTGCAGGTCGTCGACGGCGATGACGACCGGCCGGGCCGCCGCTAGTGCCCTGGTGCGCAGGTAGTAGCCGCGGAGCAGGTCGTGCTCGGTCCCGTTGGGCAGGCCGTCGGCGTCGGCGAGCGGGTCGAAGAGCTGGCCGACCGCGCCGAAGGCGAAATCGCGCTCCGCCGCGTGGCACCGAGCGCGCAGCGTCAGGGCCGCGGCCGGCGCGAGGCCGAGCACGGCTTGCAGCAGCGCTGACTTCCCAGAACCACGGCCGCCCTCGATGACCAGTACAGCCGGCGAGCCCCCGTCTAGGGGGGCGAGCGCGTCTTTGGCAGTAGCCAGCTCGCGCGCACGATGCAGTAGCGCAGACACAGTCCCTCCGCCCAAGACCCGCGCCTAAATTCGCACAGCCCTGCATCACGCGCCCATGCCATCGGCCCGTTGGCAGGTTCCGCAACCAGATCGACGTTGTGTCGGTTAACAGACGATAACTTCAGGTGAACAGTTCATGTCTTCTTCATGAACACCAGTGAACATCACTGACATTCTCGCGGTATGCGGAGTACGTCCGCCGTCCGCCATGGGACTAGACGCGGCTGCGCAGCGCCACCAGGGCGAAGCCGAAGCCGATCACGACCGCACCGACGATGGTGACGGTTGTGGCGACAGCGACGGTTGCGAAAAGAAACAGCAGCGCGACCAAGAGGCCGAAGAACAGTGGGACGTAGAAACGTGGATTCCGGTACAACTGGCTGCCTCCAGTATCCGGGGACGCATACACAAGGGACCATAAAGCACCGCACCCCGGTAAAGTCCATACGATACGCGACAAGTTACGTATCTCGACATGTTTCGTACGTATCCCGGTAGCGCATTGCGTACTGGTGCACGGGTGCGCCTGCGTTATTTGGCAAGCCCTTGCGTATCACGCTATTCCCGCTAATAGCAACAAGATTACGCATGTTGGCCGATTTACGGGCCTCCGCAGGCCGCTGCACACTCGAAACCGGCGGCTGCCGCAACGGCGAACCGCCGGGTAACTATCAGCAAGCTCTATGGGCCCGAATAGGGGGAGCGATGGAGCGGCCGCGCCTGAAAGCACATTTTTCGGCTGAAATCGTTGACGATTCGAAGATCTTTCTGCTTGCCGAGGATGAGCACTACATCATTCAAGGGATCGGTGCCGTCAAGGTGCTGCCCTACCTAGACGGCAAGCACACGATTGCGGAGATCGCGACCGCGCTTTCCGGCGAGTTGCCCATCGCCGCGGTTTTCGGCGCCATCAAGAAGTTCGGTGCCTACCGCGTGCTCGCCGACGGTGCCGACGACCTATCCGGCGGCGAGCGGGCGTTCTGGGACGCGCTCGGCCTGGATACTCCGCGGAAACCAGCCGCGCAGGTCAACGTCGTCTCGGTCGGGCAGGCCGATCCCGCACCCGTCATGCGCGCGCTCGTCGCGGCCGGCCTTGACGTGTCTGGCGACAGCGCGAGCGGCGACCTGAGCGTGGTCGTCACCGACGACTACCTCGACCCGGCGCTGTCCGCGCTGTCCCGGGCGTTCCTGCACTCGGGACAGCGCTGGGTGCTCGCGAAGCCGACCGGGCCGACGCTCTGGCTCGGACCGCTGATGGTCACCGGCCGGACCGGCTGCTGGCACTGCCTGAACCAGCGGCTCGCGGGCAACCGGCAGGTCGAAGAGTACCTGGGCGGCAAGCGAGGCGCCGCGGTGCTCGCGGCCCAGTCCGAGCGCGCCCGCGCGCCGCATTCTGACCTGGTCTTCTCTGGGATGATCGCCGGCGAGGTCAAGAAGATCACCGCCGGGCAGCCGAGCGTGCTCGAAGGCACGATGCTGACCCTGGACCTGCGCGGGCTTGAGACCGTCAAGCACACCCTGATCCGCCAGCCGCAGTGCCCGGAGTGCGGCGACCCGTCGCTGGTAGCCAAGCGGCCGCCCAGGATCACGCTCACACCGTCGGAGTCCGGCTACCGCAGCGAGGGCGGCTTCCGCACGCAGGTGCCCGGCCAGACCTTCGCCCGGCTCGAGCGGCACATCAGCCCCTACCTCGGCGCGGTCAGCAGCCTGCACACCTACGACACCTACGACAACGGGGTGACCTACGCCTACGGCGCGGGGCACAGCTTCGCGATGGTCGCCGACAACCTGGACATGCTCCGCAGGAACATGCGCGGGCAAAGCGGCGGCAAGGGCCGCAGCGACCTGCAGGCGCGGGTCAGCGCCGTGTGCGAGGCCATCGAGCGCTACAACGGCGTGTGGCGCGGCGAGGAACCGGTCACCCGGGCGCCCTACGCGGAGCTCGAACCAGGCAGCGCCGTCCACCCAGCCGAACTGCTCATGTTCTCCCCGGCACAGTTCACCCGCCGGACGGAGTGGAACAAGGACCCGGTCAACCGGCTGCAGATCGTTCCCGAGCCGTTCGACGACACCCGGCCGGTCGACTGGTCGACGGCCTGGTCGCTGACGCACGAATGCGACCGCAAGGTGCTCGCCGCCTACGCCTGGTTCGGCCACCCCGACCTGCACGACCGTTTCATCTGCTACAGCGACTCCAACGGCAACGCCAGCGGAAACACCCTGGAGGAGGCGATACTCCAGGGCTTCTGCGAGGTCGTCGAGCGGGACGCCGTGGCCTTGTGGTGGTACAACCGGATTCCCCGGCCCGGGTTCGACCTCGACAGCCTGAACGACCCCTACGTCGCCACGCTGCGCGAGCACTACCGCCAGATGGGACGCAGCCTCTGGGTGCTCGACGTCACCGCGGACCTCGGTATCCCCGTCATGGTCGGGGTCTCACACCGCGAGGGGCACCCGACCGAGGACGTGCTCGTCGGCTTCGGCGCGCACCTTGACCCGCGGGTCGCGGCGATCCGGGCGCTGACCGAGGTCAACCAGTCGCTTCCGGGGGTCGAAATGCGGGACGCGGACGGTGAGACGATCTACCTGGAAGACGACCCGGCGACCCTCTCCTGGCTGCGGGAGGTCAAGCTCGCCGAGGAACCGTGGCTCTGCCCGGCGCCCGGCCAGCCCGTCAAGACCGTCGCCGACTACGTCGTCCCGCCCGCCAGCGACCTGTCGGGCGTCGTCCGCACCTGCGTCGAGCGCGCGGCGGACGTCGGCCTCGAGGTCATCGTGCTGAACCAGACAAGGCCGGACATCGAGCTGAACGTCGCCAAGGTCATGGTGCCCGGCCTGCGGCACTTCTGGCGCCGGCTCGGCGACGGCAGGCTCTACGACGTCCCGGTTCGCATGGGCTGGCTTGACCGGCGGCTGCGGGAGGACGAACTCAACCCGCGCAGCGTCTTCTTCTGAATGGGGGGTTCTCATGGCCACCGACACCGCATTCGCCACCGATACCAAGCAAACGACAGAGACAGTGCTGCGGCTGCGCGGGGACACGCTCGTGAACCCGAACGCGCAGCCCCGCGGCCTCGGCGACGCGCTGCGCAGCATGGCCGCGGGCGACGTCGGAGAACTTGACCTCACCGCCTCCGTGCTCGCCGCCGACGGCCCCGACGGCGTGCTCCGGCTGCAGCTGCTGCTGCGGAAACTGGAGTCAGCCGGCCAGCTCGAGCGCGGAATCCGCGCGGGCGACCGGGTGCTTGCCCGCCTGCGCCCGGTGGGCCGGGGCCGGGCACCGCGCAACGCGACGCTGCCGCCCGCCAAGCCGGTCAAGCTGTCCAGGTTCGCCGTGATCAGGGCGGCGGGCGGTCATCTGGTCGCGCAGGCGCCGCGTTCGCATGTCGAAGTCGAGCTCGCTCCCGATTGCGGCTGCCTGCTCGGCACGCTCGCGCACTGGACGACGCCGGCCGAGGTCGGCCGGGCCGGGCCCGGATTGCCCGCGGAAGCCGTCGCCGCGATCCTCCCGCTGCTGGCGGACGCGGGCCTGCTCGCGGCGGGCAGCCCGCAGGCCGACCCGGAATGCGACGCGGCGGCCCAGGCCCAGTGGACGCCCCACGACATGTGGCTGCACTGCCGCAGCCGCGGCCCGCAGCTGGTCGCGGGCTACGGCGGCTCGTACCCGATGGCGTCGCGGTTCCCCGCTCTTCCGGCTATCACGGGGCCGGCTATCACGGGGCCAGCCACCACGGGGCCAGCCACCACGGGGCCGGCCGGCGGAACCGAGATCAAGCTCACCGTTCCCCGCGCCGTGCACGACCTGCCGCTGAGCAAGGCGCTCGAGCGACGTCGCTCGACCCGCGAACACGATGACGCGGCACCGCTGACGGTCGACCAGCTCGGCGAGCTCCTCTACCGGACGGCGCGGATCAGGGGCACGTTCATCGCGAACGACGGGCAGGAGGCCGCCGACCGCCCCTACCCGTCGGGCGGCGCCGGGCACGAGCTCGAGATCTACCCGCTGGTGACCAACTGCGACGGCCTGCCGGCCGGGCTGTGGCACTACCGCGCGGCCGAGCACGCGCTCGAGCGGGTCGCCGAGCCGGGGCCCGTCCTGACCCGGATGGTCGAGGACACCCGGCTGTCAAGCATGATGACCGGCACACCGCAGCTGGTGCTGGTCATCGCGGCCAGGTTCGGCCGGGTGATGTGGAAGTACGACACGATCGGCTACAGCCTGGTGCTCAAGCACGTGGGTGTCTACATGCAGACCGTCTACCTGGTTGCCACCGCGATGGGCCTGGCCGTCTGCAGCATCGGCGGCGGTGACGCCGCGGACTTCGCGGCCGTCACCGGGCTCGACTTCTACGCCCAGGGCAGCGTCGGGGAGATGATCCTCGGCAGTCGTCCCGCGGTGCCCGGGGACGGGATCAGGCTGCCGGGCGAGCATGGCTGACGGCATCCAGAGACGTCAGGTGTGAGGCGGAGCTGACATGGAGTTTCGGCTGAAGGCCCTGCTCAGGATGCGGGCGCCCGACGAGATTGACACGCCGATCATGCTTGCCACGCCGCGCGGCTGGATCGCCGTGTTCGTGGTCATGATCATCATGGCGGGCGCCGCGGTCTGGGTGTTCGCCGGCCGCTTGCCGATCACGGTCTCCGCGAACGGCCTGCTCAGCCACCCGCAGGGCGTTTCCCAGGTACAGAGCCCGGTCGGCGGCGTGGTCAAGGACATCCTGGTCGGCCCGGGAACGCAGGTCAGCCCGGGGCAGACTATCGCGGAAATCGGCCCTGGCAGCACGGGGGAACAGCCCGTCGTCAGCCCGTTCCAGGGCCAGGTGGTCTCGGTCGTCACGGGCGTCGGCCAGGTGGTCGGCCCCGGCAGCACCGTGCTGACCGTCGAGCGCACGGACGGCGCGAACGGCGCGATGGTGGCCTTGCTGTTCGTCCCGGCGCCCGACGCCGCCGAGATCGCGCCCGGCATGCCGGCCGACCTGTCGGTCTCGTCCGCGCCGTCGGCCGCGTACGGCCTGCTGCGCGGCACGGTCGCGGCGGTCAGCAGGTACCCGCTGTACCCGGCGGCGCTGACCAGCCTGCTCGGCGGTGACTCGGCGCTGTCCGGCTACACCTCGTCGGACGCGCCGTGGCTGGTCACGGTCGATCTCATACCGAGCGCCGCGAACAGTTCCGGCTTCGCATGGACGAGCACCGCCGGCCCGCCAGGTCCGCTGCACTCGCTGACCAGCGTCACCGGAACGGTCACGCTTGGCTCGCAGACCCCGGTCAGCTTCGTACTCGGGCGGTGACGGCAACCCATGACAACGGCACCGGAGCAGACGACACCAGAGCGACCGGAGCGGACTAAGCGGCCGACCCCCTGGCAGCGCCCGCACGCCCGGCTGGATTCGCCCGAAGAAAAAGGCGCAGGAAAAGCCGCAGGGAAAACGGGCCAAGTCCGCAACCGCCGCCGCTACTACGAGCACCAGCCGTACCGGCTGCGTCCCGGCCGGCCGCACAAGACGCCCACCGTCATCCAGATGGAGTCGGTGGAATGCGGCGCGGCGGCCCTGTCCATGGTCCTCGGCTACTACGGCAGGTTCGTGCCGCTTGAGGAACTGCGTGCGGTCTGCGGGGTGTCGCGTGACGGCGCCAAGGCGTCCGCGGTGGTGGCCGCCGCCCGTCAGTACGGCCTCACGGCGCGCGGCATGCAGGCCGAGGCGGCGGTACTCGGCGAGATGCCGCTCCCGTCGATCATCTTCTGGGCCTTCCAGCACTTCATGGTGGTCGAGACGGTCAAGCGGCGGTGGGGCAAACGGCGCCTGCGCATCAACGACCCGGCCAGCGGACCGCGCTGGATGGACTGGGACGAGTTCGACAGCGGCTACACCGGCGTGGTCCTCACCTTCGAGCCGGGGCCGGACTTCAAGCGCGGCGGGCACCCCACCCGGCTGTCGCAGGCGTTGCTCAGCAGGCGCGTCCGCACCGGGCGGGCGCTGCCGCTCGTCCTGCTCGCCAGCATTCTGCTGGTGGTACCCGGCCTGCTCGCCCCGGCGTTCAACGGCTTCTTCATCGACCGCGTGCTGACCGGCTCGTCACCCGGTTACCTGGCGCCGCTGCTGTTCGCGATGGGCGCCACGGCGCTCGCCACCTTCGTGCTGACCTCCGTGCAGCGCTATTACCTGCTGCGGATCGAACTGCGGACCAGCATGGTCAGCTCGGCGCGGTTCTTCCGGCACCTCCTGCGGCTGCCGATCGACTTCTTCCTGCAACGCCAGCCCGCCGAGGTGGCCAAGCGGGTCTCCGCCAACGACCTGGTCGCGGAGATCCTCTCCCGCGACCTGGCCACCACGGTCGTCAACCTCATACTCGTCACGTTCTACGCCGGCCTGCTCGTGCGCTACGACGTGGTGCTCGGCGTGATCGGGGTCGGCATGGCGGTGCTCAATATCGTGGTGCTGCGCCTGGTCGCCCGGGTCCGCACGGACGCGGTGGCCGCGCTGCGCGCCGACCGCGGGAAGCTTACCTCGGCGACGTTCAACACGCTCAGCCTCATCGAGACGGTCAAGGCGACCGGGGCCGAGCCGGACGCCTTCAGCCGGTGGGCCGGGTTCCTCGCCAAGGTGATCAGCGGCAAGCAGCGCCTCGGCATCCCCACCGCACTGCTCACGGTGGTCCCGCCGCTGCTCGCCGCCGCCGACACCGGTCTCGTGCTCCTGGTCGGCGGGCTCCGCGCCGTGGAGGGGACGATCAGCATCGGCATGCTCGTCGCCTTCCAGACGCTGCTGTCCGGGCTGAGCCTCCCGGTCACCCAGCTGACCAACCTGGGCGAGCGGCTCCAGGACATCACCGCCGACATGAACCGGCTGTCGGACGTCGAGCGCTATCCCGTGGCACCAGAGTTCACCGCTAGCCGCCAGTCAAGCCCGGCGCCGCTCGGTGCGGCGCGGCTTGACGGGCGGCTGGAATTCGACCAGGTGACGTTCGGCTACACGCCGCTCGGGACCCCGGTCATCAGCGAGCTTTCCTTCGCCGTCGAACCCGGCAGCAGGGTCGCGGTCGTCGGCGGCTCCGGTAGCGGCAAGTCCACCGTCGGGCGGCTGGCGGTCGGCCTGTTCGAGCCCTGGTCAGGGCGGGTGCTGCTCGACGGGCGGCCGCGGTCGGAGCTGCCGCGGGCGGTGGCCGCCTTCTCGGTTGCCTACGTCGACCAGGATCCCTGCCTGTTCGAGGGGACCGTGCGGGACAACTTGACGCTGTGGGACGACGCGGTGCCCGACGACGCGGTGGTCGCGGCGCTGCGCGACGCGGCGATCTTCGACATGATCACCGCGAGGCCCGGCGGGGTGAACAGCCGCGTCCGCGAGGGCGGCAGGAACTTCAGCGGCGGCCAGAAGCAGCGGCTCGAACTCGCCCGCGCGCTCGTCGGCCGCCCGTCGCTGCTCGTGCTCGACGAGGCGACCTCGGCGCTCGACCCGGAAACCGAGCGCACGATCACCGACAACCTGCGGCGGCGCGGCTGCGCCACCCTGATCATCGCCCACCGGCTTTCCACGATCCGCGACGCGGACGAGATCCTGGTGCTGTCAAGCGGCCAGGTCGTCGAGCGCGGGCGGCACCGCGAGCTGGTGGCGCTCGGCGGGCATTACTCCGCGCTGATCAGCGCGAGCAAGGTCCAGGGCGGCGCGGCATGAGCGGCACCACGATCACCAGGGCGTTCTCCCGCTTCTTCACCGACGCCGCCACTCCGGTCAACCTGCGCGAGGACCGCACGGTCGTGCTCGACGACCTGAGCACGGTGCTGCTCGTGGAGCACGGCGCGCTCGACCTGTTCGCCGTCCGGCGCGGCAACGGCCGCACCGACAGCCACACCACGGGCAGCCACACCACGGGCAGCCACACCACGGGGAACCGCACCACGGGGAACCGCACCACGGGCCGCTGGTCGTTCCTGTGCCGGGTGGAGGCGGGCACGCTGCTGCTCGGCTGCCCACCGGGGCCGAAGCACACGCTGATCGCCCGCGGCGTGCCGCGGACGGTCGTCTCGCGGCTGCCGATCGGGCACCTGCAGGGCCTGTCGGCGCGGCGCGCGGCGGAAGACACCGACAAAGACCGCGCGGTGCGGTCCCTGTCGGTCTCCGAGTACGGCGTCGCGGTCCGCCAGCTCGTCAACGGGATCGAGCAGGGCGTCATCGCGCTCGGGCACGCGCTGCGCTCGCAGCTGCCGCCCAGGGACTTCATGCCGCTCCGCCCCGACGGGCCGACCGCGGTCGCCGCCGGGCAGCCGGTCAGGTCGATCGACGGCGTCCAGTGGGTGACGGTCGAGAGTGGATCGGTGCAGATGGCCGAGACCGTCGCCGGCTCGCTCACCGCGGGCACGTCGGTCTGCCTAACCGAACGGGACTGGCTGACCGCCCAGGTACCCGCGGTGCTCCGCACCCGCACCACCGTCGACGAGCTGGCGGCGGGGACGCTGTGGGCGCGGCTTATCACGCACGCCACCCGTTTCCACTACAGCGTGGACCGGCGGATCGAGGCCATCCAGGCGACCGAGCGCGCCGACCTGGCGCGCCGGGCGGCCGAGGACGACGAACTGGTGCGGACGGCGGCGCGCAGCTTCGATGTCATACTCTCCGACACCCAGGCCAGGGTCCGCCTGGGCGACGTGGCGGGGGACCCCGCGGCCCTCGCCGCGGTGCGCCTGGTCGCCGCCCGCCTCGGCTTCACCGCGGACCCGCCGCCGTCGGCGATAGCGGCGCTCAGCCGCGGCCTCGCGCTCGACCCGGTGCGCCACATCGCGATGTCCTGCGGCGTCCGGACCAGGCCGGTCCGGCTGGAACGCGGCTGGTGGCGGCGGGACCTCGGCCCGATGATCGGCTACCTGCGGGCCGACGACACCCCGGTGGCCCTGCTGCCCGACCGCGGCGGCTACGTCATGGCGCTGCCGGAAGACGGACGGGTGGCGCCGGTCGACCGGGAGTCACGCGAACTGCTCCGCACCGACGCGACCGTGCTTTACCAGCCGCTTCCCGAGTCGGTGCACGGCGTCAGGCAGCTACTCAGATTCGGGCTCAAGGGCAACCACGCCGACCTGTGGCGGCTTTGCGTCACCGGGGTCCTGGTGGCGGGCATCGGCCTGCTCGTTCCGCTGCTCACCGGGCTGGTGCTCGGCCGGTTCGTGGAGCACGCGCAAAAGGACCTGATCGTGGAGGGCGGGCTGCTGGTCATCGGCGGATCGGTCGCGGCCGCGGTCCTCCAGGTCGTGCAGAACGTCGCCGCGCTGCGCATGGAAGGCCGCTGGTCGGGCAATCTGCAGGCCGCCGTGTGGGGCCGGCTGCTCTCGCTGCCCGCCTCGTTCTTCAGCCAGTTCTCCACCGGGGAGCTCGGCACCGCGGCCCTGGGCGTCAGCGCGGTACAGGAGCTGCTGTCGAGCGTCACCACGACCGCCGTCCTCGGCGCGCTGACCGGGTCGGCCAACCTGGTCCTGGTGTACTTCTACAACGTGCGCCTCGCGCTGGCGGCGACGGTCCTCGTGGCGGTCGGCGCCGGCGTCTGCGTGACCGCGGCGATCTTCGAGGTGCGCTGGCAGCGGATGGCGTACCGCAACGAGCAGCGGCTGTCCGGCCGGGTCTTCCAACTGCTCAGCGGCGTGCCGAAGCTCCGGGTCACCGCGGCGGAGGACCGCGCGTTCTCCGTGTGGGCGGCGGACTTCGGCCGCGGCCGGGCGATCACCGCGTCGGCGCGGCGGCTGCAGAACTTCGTCACCACGTTCAACGCCGGCTACCCGCTGGTCTGCGCCACGGTCGTGTTCTGGCTGGTCGGCGGCGTGCTACACGACAAAGTCGCGACGGCGGCCTTCCTCGGCTTCTTCGCCGCGTTCAACCTGCTGCTCGCCTCCTCGCTCCAGTTCACCGGCGTCGCGATCACCACGCTCGCCGTGGTGCCGATGCTCGAGCGGCTGCAGCCGCTCCTCGCCGCCAAGCCAGAGGTCCGGCTCGAGCGGGCCGACCCGGGCGAACTGTCCGGCCAGATCTCGTTCAGCCGGATCAGCTTCCGCTACGGCCAGGACGGCCCGATGGTCCTCGACGAAGTCAGCTTCTCCGTCGAGCCAGGTGAGTTCGTCGCGATCGTGGGGCCAACGGGCTGCGGCAAGTCGACGATCCTGCGCCTGCTGCTCGGCTTCGAAGCGCCGGTTTCCGGCACGATCCTGTACGACGGGCAGGACCTCGGCGAACTCGACATCGGGGCGGTCCGCAGGCAGTGCGGCGTCGTCCTGCAGAGCGGCGCGCTGCTCGCCGGCGACATCCTCACGAACATCACCGGCAGCACCAGCTACACCGCGGAAGACGCGTGGGAAGCCGCCCGGATGGCCGGCATCGACGACGAGATCAGGGCGATGCCGATGGGCATGCACACGGTCGTGTCCGAGGGCACCAACACGCTGTCCGGCGGCCAGCGCCAGCGCGTGATGATCGCCCGCGCGCTCGTTTCCCGTCCCCGCATGGTCCTGTTCGACGAGGCGACCTCCGCGCTCGACAATCCCGCGCAGGAAGTGGTCGCCGCGAGCACCCGCCGGCTGAACGCCACCCGGATCGTGATCGCGCACCGCCTGTCGACGATCACATCGGCGGACCGCATCCTGGTCATGGACGCGGGCCGCGTCGTCCAGCAGGGCAGCTACCCCGAGCTCATCGCCGAGGAAGACGGCCTCTTCGCCCGCCTCGCCACCGGCCAGCTGTAAACCGAGCCCCACCCGCCACCAAACCGAAGAATCAAATCGAGAGCATCAAAACCGAGAACGCGCAGAACGGGTTCGTGGTCCCAGCCGCCCCTTCCCCCCGCACGTTGTTGCGAGGCCGGCATGGCGGCAGGCAAACGCCGTAAGGGGCCAGGGCACCCGCCCGTCATCGCGGATCAAATGCGTCTAACTGGGAGCGTTTCGCAGCAACGTGAGTGTTCGGAGGGTCGCGCGCCGGGATCACACTGATGCGGTTCCCGCAGCGCGAGGCGGTCGCGGTGGCCGGTGCCGTGCGGGGCAGTGCCCGGCGCCGCCGTGGCCCGGGACGCGGGCCGGGCCGCTCCCGCGCCGGTCCGCCAGCGTGATCGCGGGTCAAATGAGGGAAAGGACAGCGAGGACACCCATTCCGCCCCGGCAAAATAGAACAAAATACCCATTATCGCGTCCCTCTAGAATTATCGCGGGTCAAAAATGGCGATATCCGCCCCCGATGAGCCGCAATGACTGAAACAGCCACCCAGGGGCCAGGGCAAAACCGGACGAAGTGCCGCAATCGGTCCGGCGGTGCCGGGCCGATGCACCGGATGACCCGCAATCTCAGCCCAACCGAGCGCCAGCGACACGCGTCAAAGATCTCATCCGGCATCCTCCGTCCGCCGGATTTTTCGCCCGACGGGCGATACACGGCTTTCCTGGCTCTGTCGCACTTTCGGTGGTAGCTAGATGTGCTGATGTGTCACGATCAGTCATGATTGACGCGACAAAGCTTGTGTGGACTGTGTTTTCGGGGTTGT
>Ga0102924_1003460_pt1 | contig 16534 bp, 16 predicted proteins | sample PaiPotPPM11metaG_FD_80116 | JGI IMG/M metagenome (GOLD analysis project Ga0102924, IMG submission 80116) | Iron sulfur acid spring bacterial and archeal communities from Banff, Canada, to study Microbial Dark Matter (Phase II) - Paint Pots PPM... ... | reverse complement strand
GGGGAAGGCGGACAGCTTGAGCGGGTTGCCGGCGAGCTTCAGGGGGCCGGTGACCGGGTCGTCGACCTCGATCAGCATGTTGCGCGCTTCGGTCTGCGGATGGGCCAGCGCCTGCGCGACATTGTTGACCGGGCCGCAGGGGATGCCGGCCTTCTCCAACAGTGCGATCCAATGGTCGGTGGTGCCCTCCTGCAGCACCGCCTCGATTTCCACCTTCAGCGCCGCCTGGTGCTGGTTCCGGAGCGGGTTGGTCGTGAACAACGGGTTGTCGGCGAGATCGGACCGGCCGAGCGCCTGCACCAGCTTGATGTAAAGCCCGTCATTGCCGGCGGCGATGATGATGTGGCCGTCCTTGGTCGCAAAGGCCTCGAACGGGGTGATCGACGGGTGGCGCGCACCCATCGGCCCCGGGATCTCGCCGGTCGTAGTGTAGCGCATCACCGCGTTTTCGAGGAGCGCGAGCTGGCAGTCGAACAGCGCGACGTCGATTTTGGTCGCCTCGCCGCTGCGCTCGCGGTGGTAGAGGGCGGCGTTGAGCGCGATCGTCGTGTAGAGGCCGCCGGCGAGATCGCCGACCGAGGTGCCGACCCGCACCAGATCGCCGCCCGGCGTGCCGGTGATGCTCATGATGCCGCCGAGGCCCTGCACCACCATGTCGTAGGACGGGTAGTGCGAATAGGGGCCGGTATGGCCGAAGCCGGAGGCGGCGGCATAGATCAGCCGCGGATAGCGCGGGTGCAGCGTGTCCCAGCCATAACCGAGCCGCTCCATCGTGCCGGGGCGGAAATTCTCGACCAGCACGTCGGCCTTGTCCAACAACCGCTCGAAGATGTCGCGGTCGTCCTTCGATTTCAGGTCGAGGGCGATCGATTCCTTGCCGCGGTTGATCGAAGCAAAGTAGGTCGATTTGCCGTTCTTGAACGGGCCGTACTGCCGCGCGTCGTCGCCCTGCGGGGTCTCGACCTTGATGACCCGCGCGCCGAGCTCGGCGGCGAGATGGGTGCAATAAGGCCCGGCGAGGATGCGCGACAGATCGACGATCGTGATGCCGGACAGCGGCCCGTTCTGTGCCATGCGAGAAATCCCTGAAAGCGTGCCGGCCGGTGATAGCGCAGACGCCGGCCGGGTGAAAGCCCACCGGCGGCCGGAAGCCTAGCCGCGGCGTACCTTGGCCGAGACCGGCGCGACCAGCACCCGGTCGACGCGGCGGCCGTCCATCTCGACCACCTCGAAGCAGTAGCCGCCGGCGGTGACCCGGTCGGCGACGATCGGGACCCGGTTCAGATGCGACATCAGATAGCCGCCCAAGGTGTGGAAATCGGCGTCGTCCCCCGGCAGCGAGGTGACGCCGAGCGCATGCTTCAATTCGTCGAGGCCGATCATGCCATCGACCAGCAGGGTGCCGTCTTCGCGGCGGACGATGCGCGGATCGCTGATTCCGGCCTCGGAGATGTCGCCGACCAGGGCTTCGAGGATGTCGGTGATCGTCACCAGCCCTTCGAGATCGCCGTATTCGTCGACGACGAGGGCCATCGGCTCGCCGGTCGAGTTGAAGACTTCGAGGGCGCGCAGCACGGTCACGGTGTTGGGGAGAAACAGCGGCGCCTTGAGCGCGGCGCGAAGGTTGAAGGGCTGGCCCGACAGCACAGCATCGAGGAGATCCTTGGCCTGGACGATACCGACGAGCTGGTGCGTGCCGCCCTCGACGACCGGGAAGCGCGAATAATTGCTGTCGCGGATGCGGCGGCGGGTCTCTTCCTCGGGATCCTCGACATCGAGAAATTCGACCTGGGTGCGCGGCGTCATTACAGCGCTGATGCGGCGGTCGCCGAGGCGCAGCGCCATCTCGACGATCGCCGTCTCGGCCTGCGGAATGTTGCCGGCGGCGACCCCCTCGCGCAGCAGGAACGTAATCTCCTCGTCGGTGACCGAGGGCGGCCGCGCCCGCGCCGGCAGCAATTTGAGGATCAGATCGGTGGAGGCACTGAGGAACCACTCGAGCGGCGCGCCGATCCTCGCCAGCGCCCGCATGATATGGCCGAGCCGCGCCGCGATGCGCTCCGGATACATCAGCGCAATCCGCTTCGGCACCAACTCGCCCAAAATCAACGAGACGTAGGAAATCCCGATCACGACCACGGCGATGCTGATCGCGTGCGCATAGGTGGCAAGACCGTCCGGCAGGGTCGCGAGGTAAGTCTGCAGGCGCTCGCCGAGCGTCGCCTGGCCGAAGGTGCCGGTCAGAACCGCGATCACGGTGACGCCGATCTGCACAGTGGCGAGCAGGCGCGAGGGGTCCGATTTCAGTTCGAGCGCCGCCTTGGCGCCGGGGTGGCCGCGCTCGGCATAGGGCTGCAACCGCGCCGGCCGCGCCGAGATCAGCGCGATCTCGGCCATCGCGAAGAAGCCGTTCAGCAGGATCAGCAGGAAGACGATGATCAGGTTCAGGGTCAGCATCGCGGCCCCCAGGGAGTGCCCTCGCCCGCAGCGCGGGAGGGGAAAGGCCCGTATTTGCGCGACCCGGCTTACGCGGGTTGCCTAGTGCCGGCCTGTTTTCGCACCGCTCATTCAACCGTCGTCCCGGCGAACGCCGGGACCCACCTCTCCGCCGCGGCAGCGGTTGCAGGATGGGTCCCGGCGTTCGCCGGGACGACACACATTGTTGGCCGCACCGAAGCGCGGCTCCGTGTCCGAGGGAAATACTAGCGCGAGTAGAATTCGACGACGAGGTTCGGTTCCATCGTCACCGGATAGGGCACGTCGGCGAGTTTCGGAGCGCGGACGAAGCGGCCCTTCATGCGGTCGTGGTCGATCTCGACGTAATCGGGCACGTCGCGCTCGGCCGATTGCATCGCCTCCAGCACCAACGCCATGTCCTTGGCGCGCTGGCGCAATTCGATCGTGTCGCCGTCGCGCAGGACATAGGACGGGATGTTGACCCGCTTGCCGTTGACCAGCACATGGCCGTGATTGACGATCTGGCGCGCGGCGAACGGGGTCGGCGCCAATTTCATGCGGTAGACGCAGGCGTCGAGCCGGCGCTCCAGCAATTCGACCAAATTCTCGCCGGTGTCGCCGCGCCGGCGCACCGCCTCGGCATAGATGCGGCGGAACTGACGCTCGCCGATATTGCCGTAATAACCCTTCAGCTTCTGCTTCGCCGCCAACTGGATGCCGAAATCCGACGGCTTGCGGCTGCGCCGCTGGCCGTGCTGGCCGGGGCCGTATTCGCGGCGGTTGAGCGGGCTCTTGGCCCGGCCCCACAGATTGACGCCAAGGCGCCGGTTGATCTTGTATTTCGACTCTTCGCGCTTAGCCATTCGTTGCGCATCCGCTTTCGGTTCATGTTGTCCCGATAGTGCCACCGCCCGCATAAAGCGCCGGGGCCGGGGCGAATCGCCCGCTTTCTCGGGAAAGGCCGCGCACTATAGTCGGCGCGCGGTTCAAGTCAAATCGCACGCGCCGGGGAAACCTCTTTATGACAGCGACTTCTACTCCGCTGCCGCGGCTCGGCCGGCGCGACGGCGGTCGTTGTAATCGAGGAGGCGCTTCCTCAGCCGGATCGCCTTCGGGGTCACCTCGACCAGCTCGTCATCGCCGATCCAGGCGATCGCCTCTTCGAGGCTCATCTGGATGGGCGGGGTCAGCCGCACCGCCTCGTCCTTGGAGGTGGTGCGGATGTTGGTCAGCTGCTTGCCCTTCAGCGGGTTGACGTCGAGATCATTGTCGCGGCTGTTGGCGCCGATGATCATCCCGGCATAGACCGCCGTGCCCGGCTCCACGAACATCGCGCCGCGCTCTTCGAGGTTCCACAAGGCATAGGCGACCGCGGCGCCCTGCCCGTTCGAGATCAGGACACCGTAGCGGCGGCCCTCGATCGGTCCCTTGTACGGCGCGTAGCCGTGGAACAGCCGGCTCATCACGCCGGTGCCGCGCGTGTCGGTCAGGAACTCGCCGTGATAGCCGATCAGGCCGCGCGTCGGCGCCAGAAAGGTGACCCGCACCTTGCCGCCGCCCGAGGGGCGCAACTCCTGCATCTCGGCCTTGCGCCGGCTCATCTTGTCGACGACGATGCCGGCGAACTCCTCGTCGACATCGACCAGGATCTCCTCGATCGGCTCCAGCCGCTGGCCGGAGACCGGATCGGTCTTGAACAGCACGCGCGGGCGCGAAATCGACAGTTCGAACCCCTCGCGCCGCATCGTTTCGATCAGGACGCCGAGCTGCAGTTCGCCGCGCCCGGCGACCTCGATCGCGTCCTTCTCGTTGCTCTCGCGCACCCGGATCGCGACATTGCCCTCGGCCTCGCGGCGAAGGCGGGCGGCGATCACCCGCGACGTCACCTTGTCGCCTTCGCGCCCGGCGAGGGGGCTGTCGTTGACCGAAAACGTCATCGCCAGGGTTGGCGGATCGATCGGGTCGGACGGCAGCGCCTCGGTCACCTCGGGGGCGCAGATCGTGTCGGCGACGGTGGTCGCCTGCAGCCCGGCGACGGCGACGATGTCGCCGGCCTCGGCTTCCTCGACCGGCCGGCGTTCGAGGCCGCGATAGGCGAGCAGCTTGGTCAAGCGTGCCGTTTCGAGGATCCGCCCGTCGCGGCTGAGCGCCTTGAGCGGCATGTTGAGCCGGGCGACCCCGGAATGGATGCGGCCGGTCAGCACCCGGCCGACGAACGGGTCGTAGTCGAGCGTCGTCGCCAGCATCGCAAAGGGCGCGTCCTTCACCGCGATCGGCGGCGGCACGTGACGCAGGATCAGGTCGAACAGCGGCGCCAGGTCGCGGCGCGGCTCGTTCAGATCGGCGACCGCCCAGCCCTCTCGGCCCGAGGCGAACAAGGTCGGGAAATCGAGCTGCTGCTCGCTGGCGTCGAGCAATGCGAACAGGTCGAAAATCTCGTTGTGCACGGTCTCCGGCCGCGCGTCCGGCCGGTCGACCTTGTTGATCACGACGATCGGCTTCAGCCCGCGCGCCAAGGCCTTGGTGGTGACGAATTTGGTCTGCGGCAGCGGCCCTTCGGCGGCATCGACCAGCACCAGCACGCCATCGACCATGCCGAGGATGCGCTCGACCTCGCCGCCGAAATCGGCGTGCCCCGGCGTGTCGACGATGTTGATGCGCGTCTCGCGCCACGCGACCGAGGTGCATTTGGCGAGGATTGTGATGCCGCGCTCGCGTTCGAGGTCATTCGAATCGAGCGCGCGCTCGGCGACCTGCTGATTGGCGCGAAACGTGCCGCTCTGGCGCAGCAATTGGTCGACGAGCGTCGTTTTCCCATGATCGACATGGGCGATGATCGCGATGTTGCGGAGGTCCATTGATCCCATGAAACGTTGTTGCCGCGGCGGCTGCGCAGCCTGAATGCCCTAATTAACGCCGGAATGCGTCATTCCCGCGAAAGCGGAGCTAGCCGAGCCCCGATGCGGCGGCGAGTGCGGACAGCCTTGCCTCCGGCCGCGCGCCGACATGGCTGATGATCTCGGCGGCGCACAGGCTGCCCAGCCTGCCGCAAGTGGGGAGCGGCAGTCCGCGGGTCAAGCCGTGGAGAAAGCCTGCGGCGTAAAGGTCGCCGGCGCCGGTCGTATCCACAACCCGGGGCACCGGCGCGGCGGCGACCGTATAGGACAGACCGTCGCTCAACACGATGCTGCCGGCGGCGCTGCGGGTCAGCGCGGCGATCGCGACATGCCCGCGTACGCTGGCCGCGGCCGCATCGAAATCCTCGGTCTGGTACAGCGAGCAGATCTCGGCCTCGTTGGCGAACAGGATATCGACCTGCCCGGCGACCAGTTCGCGGAAGGCGGCGCGATGGCGGTCGACGCAGAACGGGTCGGAGAGGCTGAGGGCGACGCGGCGGCCGGCCCGGTGCGCGATTTCCGCCGCCTTGCGAAAGGCTGCCTGGGCCGGTGGCGGATCGAACAGATAGCCTTCGAGATAGGTGATCCCGGCGGCGGCGATCAGCTTCGGGTCGATGTCGTCCGGCCCCAGCTCGGCGGAAATGCCGAGCAAGGTGCCCATCGTGCGCTGGCCATCCGGCGTCACCATGATCAGGCAGCGCCCGGTCGGAGTTCCGACCGGCGCCGCGGGGGTATCGAACCCCACGCCGATCGCCGTCATGTCGTGCCGGTACACCTGGCCGAGGAGGTCGTCTCGGGTCTTGCCGATAAAGGCCGGACGGCCGCCGAGCGAGGCGATGCCGGCCATCGTATTGCCGGCCGAGCCGCCCGAGCTTTCGACCGCCGGCCCCATCGCGGCATAGAGCGCCTCGGCGCGCGCGGTATCGATCAGCGTCATCGCCCCCTTGGCGAAGCCCTGCGCGGCGAGAAAGGCTTCGTCGGCATGCGCGATCACATCGACGATCGCGTTGCCGATGCCGACGACATCGGTTTGGCTTGGCATAGACGGCCCCTGGGCGGCGGAAAGGCCGCAGTATAGGGACGCGGGCCGCGCCGGCAAGCGGCGCCGGCCAGCTCAGATGATGGAAGGCCGCTCCGGGCCGGCTAAGCGGCCAGACGGAGCCCGGCGGGGGTCATCCCGGCATAGAGGCGGCCGCCGAAGGCTTGCGAAAAGGCCTTGGCCTCGGGTTCGGCGGTGAAATCGATTCGGCAGATCGCGGTCTTGGCCACGGCCGAATGGCGGAAGCCGACCGGCGCATAGTGCATGTGGTCGAGCCAGGTTCGCATCTGGCTCAACTCGACCGCCAGCCTGTCGGCGCTGACCGGAACCTCGACGATGTAGAGCATGATGGACGGCCTCCCCAGCACCAGCCGAGCGGCAGGCACGTTCGAAGCGTAGCGCGGGCGCGTTCCAGTGTTGAGATTCGATTTGTAAAGATTCGCAGCAGATTGTTTCCGAGATTCACAAAGGGTTGTGGATTCTCTCCTTTGGGTTTCATTTGCGCAGCCCGGCTTGCGGAAGAGGAGCGGCGGGTCGGCGCCGCAGCCACCCGATTCGCCGCCGCCGGCGATCCGGGCTACAAATCCGACGATGATCGCTGCCCTGATTCGTGCCGTGTCGGCGCTGGCCGACCCGCCGCTGCGCCGGGTCATCGCCTCAAGCCTAGCGCTGGCGGTGTTGAGCTTCGCGGCGCTGTGGCTCGGCGTCGCGTACGCCCTGCACGACCGGGTGCATCTCGGCTGGGCGCCGCTCAACTGGCTGGTCGAGCTGCTCGGCGCCGGAACCGTATTGGCGCTGAGTTGGCTGCTGTTTCCGGCGGTCGCCACGCTGTTCATGGGCCTCTTTCTCGGCCGCGTCGCCGCCGCGATCGAGGCCGTCGACTACCCCGGCCGGGGCCCGGCGCGGCCGCAGCCGCTCGGCGAAACCCTGGCGGTTACATTGCGGCTGATGCTGCTGACGATCTTGCTCAATCTGCTGGTCTTGCCGGTCTACCTGCTGGCGCCCGGGCTGAATGTTTTTGTTTTCCTCGGCCTCAACGGGTATCTTTTCGGCCGCGAGTATTTCGAGGTGGTCGCGTTGCGGCGACTCGATGCAAGTGCGACCCGCTCGGCGCGGCAGCGCTTCGGGGGGCGGATCTTCGCCGGTGGGGTGGTCATCGCGGTGCTGTTTGCGGTGCCGCTTGTCAATTTAATCGCGCCGGTCGTCGCCACCGCCTTCATGGTCCATTTGTTCGAGGCGCTGCTTCGCTCCGAGACGCCGGCGCTGGCCTCCTGATCGGGCCTTCGCCGCCGTTTCTTCAGCACACAGCCGATGGGATATCGCAAGGATGTTTGGCCGTAAGAGAACCGAGACAGAGGACCGCAAGATGGCAGACGAGGCAGACGATCTCGGCATTCCGATGAAGCCTGCGCGCCCCGCGGCGCCGATGCCGGCGCCGGCCGCCGCTCCGGTCGCGCCAAAGGCGCCGATGCCGGTGCCGCCGCGCATCCCCGAGCCGCCGCGTGCGGCCGAGCCGGCCCGCGCGCCCGAACCGCCGCGCCCGGCGACGCCGATGCCGCGCCGCAACGAGACCGATGTGCGCAAGCTGATCGTCGGCCGCGAAATCTCGCTGTCGGGCGAGATCAACTCGTGCGACCAGCTGGTCGTCGAGGGCAGCGTCGAGGCCAATCTGCAGAACTGCCACCAGGTCGACATCGCCGAGACCGGGCTGTTCAAGGGTTCGGCCTCGATCGACACGGCCGAGGTCAATGGCCGGTTCGAGGGCACGCTGACGGTGCGCAACCGGCTATTCATTCGCGCCAACGGCAAGGTGTCGGGCACGATCCGGTACGGCCAGCTCGAAATCGAATGCGGCGGTCAGATCTCCGGCGACATCCAGGCGGAGCCGACCGACGTCATTTCGGGCTTGGGCGCGCGGGTGGCGCACTAGCGCGAGACCGGCTCCGGCCCGCACCCGATCGCGGCGTCGCTGCGATTTCGCCCTCCTCCCTCGCGAGGGAGGGCCGGCGACGGGGCGTTGGTGAGCCCGCGGCGGATGCTTGGGCCTTTGCGGCGATCATCTCCGCCGGCCCGGTCTTGGCCCGGTAATGGCACAGATCGGCGACGACGCAGACCGGGCAATCGGGTTTGCGCGCCTTGCAGACGTATCGCCCGTGCAGGATCAGCCAGTGATGGGCGTATTGCTTGTATTGCGGCGGGGTGCGCGCATTGAGGCCGGCCTCGACCGCCAGCGGCGTCTTGCCCGGGGCGAGGCCAGTGCGGTTGGCAACGCGGAAGATGTGCGTGTCGACCGCGATCGTAGGCTCGCCGAAGGCGACGTTGAGCACGACATTGGCGGTCTTGCGCCCGACCCCCGGCAAGGCTTCCAGCGCTTCGCGCTCGCGCGGCACCTCGCCGCCGTATGTTTCGACCAGGATCCGGCTTAGCCTCACGACGTTCTTCGCCTTGGTGCGGTAGAGGCCGATCGTGCGGATGAATTGCGCGACCCGCTCCTCGCCGAGCGCCGCCATCTTGTCCGGGGTGTCGGCCGCCGCGAACAGCGCCGGGGTCGCCTTGTTGACCCCGGCGTCGGTCGCCTGCGCCGACAGCACGACCGCGACCAACAGAGTGAACGGATTGTCGAATTCGAGTTCGGTCTGCGGGATCGGCCGGGTTTCCTTGAGCCGGCGGTAGAATTCCTCGATCTCGCGTTTGGTCATCGGGCGCGGCATGGGCCGAGTGTAGAGGCGGTCGGCGACAAACGCGAAGCCGCTTTCTCCGACGCCCGACGGCCTCTATCTTGAGGGGACCATGAGCGCAACCGGGAACCCCGCCGAAGCCGGCGCCGACCCCGTCTTTTTCGAGCGGGTGCTGCTGCCGCATCGCAGCCTGCCGCCGCGCTCGTTTCACCTATTGATGCTGCTGCTCGGCATCATCAGCTTCAGCGCCGGGATCGCATTTCTGGCGGTCGGCGCCTGGCCGGTCTGCGGCTTCTTCGGGCTCGACGTGCTGCTGCTCTACATCGCCTTCCGAGTCAGCTATCGCAGCGCCCGCCAGCACGAGAGGTTGCGGCTCGCCGGCGACCAGTTCACCGTCGAGCGGGTCAACATCCGCGGCGAGCGCCGGGTTTGGCGGTTCCAGCCGTTCTGGATGCGGGTCGTGCTCGAAGAGCGGGACGACGAATCGAACCGGCTGACGCTCGCCTCGCACGGCCGCAGCCTGGTGATCGGCGACTTCCTGCCGCCGCCGTCGCGGCGCGAATTGGCGGCGAGCCTCAAACGCGCCTTGGGCGGCTGGCGCACCGCGCTGAACCCGGCGAGCACGCCGGAATAGCCGCTAACATCTGTCAGCAGCGATCAGCACGAACATCGGCCGCTCGCGTTCCTCGGCGAGACCCGGCTGTGCCGCGATCTGCTCTGCCGTCGGGCCCCATTCCTCGACCTGACGCAGGGTGAAGTCGAGGCGGATCAGCAGGTTCAGGTAAGTGGTCATCGTGCGGTGCTGCTTGATGACGCCGGGAGCGAGCCAGTTCGTCGTCCTCGGCCCCTCCGCCTGGTACGAATCGATCGGCCAGTGCTTGCGCCCCTCGGCGTCGAGTATCCAGGCCGGCCGGGTCGGGGCGGTATAGATCGGGTGCTCGACCGAACAGACGAGGCGTCCGCCCGGCACCAGGGCGCGATGCACCTGCGCCATCAGCGCATCCAGGTTCTTGAGGTAATGAAACGCGAGCGAGCTGTAGACGAGGTCGAAGGCGTGCTCCGGCAGGTCGACCTGGTCCAGATCGGCCCGGCGATAGACGATTGCCCCATCCGCAGTCTCGGCGCGCGCCCGGGCCAGCATCTTCTCCGAAACATCGATGCCGAGGACAGACGCCGCTCCCTGCTCGCCTGCCCAGCGGCAGAACCAGCCGAAGCCGCAGCCGAGATCGAGAACCCGTGCGCCGCGCAGCGGCGGCAGCATCGCCCGAAGCGCCGGCCATTCCGGCGCGCCGGCCAGGCCCGAGACCGACCGGCTGAGCCGGCTGTAGCCGGCAAAGAACTGTTCATCGTCGTAGATGTTCTGGGTCATCGCGTCATGCTCCATCCGTTTGGGGTCAGCGGACGGAACTCCCTGCACTCAACAAAAAAGCCCCGTTCGGTTCGCGGGGCTTCTGGTCCTTGACGGTGCTGTTAGATCAGCGCGCGCAGAGTCCCGGCGTCCCGCCGATGATGCGGCAGGCGGCTCTGGTGACGATGCGATCGGTGGCGCGCATGCCGCTTATATCTCTTCTCCGCCGCCTCGGGTCAACCGACTACAGCCCCAGCACCTGCTTCATGCCGTAAAAGCCGGGCGATTGGCCGATCAGCCAACGCGCGGCGCGCACCGCGCCCTTGGCATAGATCGCCCGGTTGCTGGCGCGGTGCGTCAGTTCCAGCCGCTCGCCGATGCCGGCGAAGATCACCTGGTGGTCGCCGACCGCATCGCCGCCACGCAGCGCGGCAAAGCCGATCGCCCCTTCCTTGCGCGGGCCGGTGATGCCGTCGCGGCCGCGCTGCGCCGCCGCGTCGAACGCGACGCCGCGCGCCGCCGCCGCGGCCCGGCCGAGCGCCAGCGCCGTGCCCGACGGGGCATCGACCTTGCCGCGGTGATGCATCTCGACGATCTCGATGTCCCAATCCGGCCCGAGCCGGGCGGCGACCTCTACGACGAGGCCGAGCAATAGGTTGATGCCGAGGCTGGTGTTGGCGGCCAAGACGATCGGCACCTGCTCCGCGGCGCTCCGGATCGCGGCCTCTTGCCCGGCGTCGAGCGCGGTGGTGCCGATCACGAGCGGCGTGCCGGCCTCGGCGGCCAGCGCCACATGCGCGGCCGTCGCGGCCGGGGTGGTGAACTCGATCGCCACATCGCTGTCGGCGAGCAGTTTCGCCGTGTCGTCGGCGACGGTGCGGCCGATCGCGCCGATGCCGGCGAGTTCGCCGAGGTCGCGGCCGAGATTGGCGCTGCCCGGCGAGGCGGTGCCGCCGGCCAGGATGAGGCCTTCCCCGCCGATGATCTCGGCGACCAGCATGCGCCCCATCCGGCCGGTGCACCCGACGACGCCGATCCTGATATCCGCCATGGCCGCCCTCCCGTTTTCAGCCGTTCTCGCCGGATACCGGCGGTTCGAAAGGTCGACCCCGAGCCTGTTCCAGCGCCGAAACAAGCTGCGCGGCGAGCAAATCACCGAGCATTTCTTCCAATGCGGACAACTCAATCTGGTCGTTCGAGGCCCACGCCTCGTCCGCTGCTTCAAGCGCTTCGTAATACGGATTCTTATTACTGGATATCAGATCGGGGATGGTTGTGGTCCCGGGGACCCGACATCCCATTTTCATGCAAAGAACCAGGTAGGATACCGCGCGGGCGGTGCGGCCATTGCCGTCGGCGAAGGGGTGTATCCAATTAAGCCGCCACATCACGTACGCGGCCAGATGCACCGCGGTGGCCGCATCCCAGTGCTCGTTTACATAGTCGCAAAGTTCCTCAACGAGTTCAGGGACGCGGTACGCGTCCGGCGGTGCATGTTTGCTCCCCCGAACCTCCACCGTCGATTGGCGGAAATTACCCGCCAGCGCATGAATCCCCAGCAACGCGTCTCGATGAAGGCCGAGAATAGTCGAAATGCGGAGCTTGAATTTCCAATGCTCCGCCAGATAGCGTTCAACGAGCCCGACGACGCTATCAAACTGCCTCAGCCCGTTTTCGGCTTCTCGCCGAGCGCGTTTGTCGGGGTCAATGACCAGAGGAGCGGACGCGGCTACGCTACTGCGGTCCGGCTCTCCGGCGTCAGCCATCGCGTCGCTTCAAGGCCTCGGCTTGGTCATCGATCATTTCGCGGGTAATGCGGTCATTCTCGATCTTCGTATTGCCGTAGGCGAAGCTCCGCCGCTGCTTCTCGGCATCCTGAATTGACATCCGAACGGCACGCGCCTTCTCGATCAAACCCTGAAGCTTCTCCGACATCGGTGACTCCACCACACGCTCTTCTACCGCGTTAAAGGTTATAGCCCCGTCGCGAAATCCAAGCCATCCGTCAAACATGCCGATTTCTCTGTTCCTTCTTTTCGACTAGACCACGGCGGCATGGCTCTGCTCCGTTCGGTCGCCACGGTCGGCTCCTATACGCTGGTGAGCCGGCTGTTCGGCTTTGTCCGCGACGTGCTGACGGCGGCGATCCTCGGCGCCGGGCCGGTGGCCGATGCGTTTTTCGTCGCGCAGCGGCTGCCCAACCTGTTCCGCAGCCTGTTCGCCGAGGGCGCGTTCAGCGCCGCCTTCGTGCCGCTCGCCTCGGCCGCCCTGGCCGAAGGCGGCAAGGACGCCGCCCGCGCCTTTGCGGAAGAGGCCTTCGCGGTGATGGTCGCGGCGCTGCTTGTGTTCGTCGCGCTCGGCGAAATCTTGATGCCGCAGCTGATGGCGGTGATCGCGCCGGGCTTCGGCGCCGAGCCGGGGAAATTCGCGCTGGTGGTAACGCTGAGCCGCATCACCTTTCCGTACCTGTTATTCATCTCGCTGACCGCGTTGCAGGGCGGGTTGTTGAACGCGGTCGACCGCTTCGCCGCGCCGGCGGCGACGCCGATCCTCTTAAACCTGTTCCTGATCGCGGCGCTGTTGGCGATGGCGCGGTTCGGGATTGAGGGCGGCGAGATCCTGGCCCTGGCGCTGACCGCGGCGGGGATGGCCCAGTTTCTGTGGCTGATGGCGTCCTGCGCCCGCGCCGGGGTGATGCTGCGGCTGCGGCTGCCGCGACTGACCCCGGGGGTGCGGCGGACGCTGAAGATCATGGGCCCGGGCGTGCTCGGCGCAGGGGTGACGCAGATCAACCTGCTGATCTCGACGGCGCTCGCCTCGCTATTGCCCGGCGGCTCGGTGTCGTTCCTCTATTACGCCGACCGCCTCAACCAATTGCCGCTCGGCGTCGTCGGCATCGCGGTCGCGACCGCGATCCTGCCGCCATTGTCGCGTCAGGTGCGTGCCGGCAACGAGGCGGAGGCGGTGGCGACGCAGAACCGCGGCATCGAGCTGGCGCTGCTGCTGACCTTGCCGGCGGCGGCCGGGCTCGTGATCCTGGCGCAGCCGATCCTGGCGGTGCTGTTCCAGCGCGGCGCCTTCGGGCCGACCGAAACGGCGGAAACCGCGGCCGCGCTCGCCGCCTATGCGGTCGGGCTGCCCGCCTTTGTCCTGGTCAAGGTGCTGGCGCCGGCATTTTTTGCCCGCCACAACACCGCGACGCCGGTCAAGGTCGCGATCGGCGCGATGGCGACGAACCTCGCCGCGACCCTGCTGCTGATGCCGGTCTGGGCACATGTCGGGGTGGCCTTCGCGCTGTCGCTGGCCGGCTGGGTGCAGGCGGCGGCCCTGTTCGTATTGCTGACCCGGCGCGGCTATTTCCATATCGATGCGCGGACGCGCACCAACCTGCCGCGCATCGCCATCGCCACGCTGGCGATGGGGGTCGCGCTCGTGGTGCTGCGGCTCGCCCTGGCCGATGCGCTGGCCGGTCCGACGACGCTGCGGCTCACCGCGCTGGCGGGATTGATCAGCGCCGGCGCCGTTGTCTTCGGCGCGCTAGCGGTCGGCCTCGGCGTGACCGGCTGGCGCGACCTGCGCCGCCAGTTCCGCCGTCAACCGGCTTGACCCGCCGAGTGCGGCGGGGCTAACAGCCGCGATCCGTTTCGCTGAGGGGCTATGAACCGCATCTTTTCCGGCATTCAGCCGACCGGCAATCTGCATCTCGGCAATTACCTCGGCGCGATGCGCAACTGGGTCGCGCTGCAGCACGATTACGAGTGCATCTTCTGCATCGTCGATCTGCACGCGCTGACCCTGCCGCAGGACCCCGACGAGCTGCGCACCGCGACCCGCGAAGTGACCGCGGCCTATATCGCCGCCGGGATCGACCCGGAGGCCTGCATCATCTTCAACCAGAGCATGGTCTCCGGTCATGCCGAGCTGGCCTGGCTGCTGGGATGCCTGACGCCGCTCGGCTGGCTCAACCGGATGACACAGTTCAAGGAAAAGGCCGGCAAGCAGCGCGAGAATGCCGGCCTCGGCCTCTATGCCTACCCGGTGCTGATGGCGGCCGACATCCTGCTCTACAAGGCGACCCACGTTCCGGTCGGCGAGGACCAGAAGCAGCATGTCGAGCTGGCGCGCGACATCGCCGGCGCCTTCAACCGGCGCTACGAGCGCGACGTCTTTCCGCTGCCGGAGCCGCAGATTTTCGGCGAGGCGACGCGGGTCATGAGCCTGCGCGACGGCACCAAGAAGATGTCGAAATCCGACACCTCGGATTATTCGCGCATCAACATGACCGATGACGCCGAGTCCGTGGCGCTGAAGATCCGCCGCGCCAAGACCGACCCCGAACCGCTGCCGCATACGATCGCCGATTTGGAAACGCGGCCCGAGGCCGACAATCTGATCGGCATCTATGCCGCGCTCGCGGACCTGTCGCGCGAGGATTCGCTGGCGCGATTCGCCGGCCAGAACTTCTCGACCTTCAAGGAAGCGCTGTCCGAGCTGTCGGTCGCGGTGCTCGGCCGGATCGGCGGCGAGATGCGGCGGCTGATGGCCGATTCCGGCCATATCGACCGCATCCTGCGGCGCGGCGCCGAACGCGCCGAGGCGATCGCCCTGCCGGTATTGCGCGAGATCAAGGACATCACCGGGCTGCTTCGCCCCTAGGCGGCGCGCCTTAATCCTGGCGGGTTTGCCGGGGGATACTCCCGGGCGTAAGGTTCTCCCGAACGCCGCCCTGTTTTTGCGGGGCGGCGGGGTAACGATTCCGCCGGGGCGGAGAAGCGGCCTTCCGGACATGGACATTTACCTGCCGATCGCCGAGGTCACAGCCGACGTGTTCGTGCTGCTCGGGCTCGGCGCGGCGATCGGCTTTCTGTCGGGCGTGTTCGGTGTCGGCGGCGGGTTCCTGCTGACGCCGCTGTTGATGCTGATCGGGGTGCCGCCGCCGGTCGCGGTCGCCTCCTCGGCCAACCAGCTGGTTGGCGCCTCGGTCTCGGGGGTCATCGCGCATTGGCGGCGCGGCAATGTCGACGGCAAGATGGGGCTGATCCTGCTGGTCGGCGGCATCGCCGGCTCGGTGCTCGGGGTGTGGCTGTTCACGCTGTTGAAGCGGCTGGGCCAGGTCGAACTGGTGATTTCGCTCGGCTATGTGCTGCTGCTCGGCACGCTCGGCATCCTGATGGTGATCGAGAGCCTGCGTGCGGTGATGCGGCTGCGCCGGCCGGGCGGCCCGCGACGCCGCCTGCACCAGCATTACTGGATGCACGGGCTGCCGCTGAAGACGCGGTTCCGCCGCTCGAAACTCTATATCAGCGCCCTGCTGCCGGTCGGGCTGGGCTTCGTCATCGGGGTACTGAGCGCGCTGCTCGGGGTCGGCGGCGGCTTCATCATGGTCCCGGCCATGATCTACATGCTCGGCATGCCGACCGCGGTGGTGCCGGGCACCTCGCTGCTGCAGATCATCTTTGTGGCCGCCAATGTGACCTTCCTGCAGGCCTACACCAACCGCACGGTCGATGCCGTGCTGGCGGTGCTGCTGCTGGTCGGCGGCGTGCTCGGGGCGCAGATCGGCACACGCTTCGGGACTCGTCTGCGCGGCGAGCAACTGCGCTTTCTGTTGGCGGTGCTGGTGCTGGCGGTCGCGGCCAAGCTGGCGATCGACCTGACGGTGCCGCCGCCCGACCCGTTCGCGCTTTCGCAGGAGCGGACATGAGCCGCCGCCGCGGAGCTGGTCGGACCGCCCGGCTGGCTGCCGCGCTCGCATCGGCGGTGTTCGCCGGCGCGCCGGCGGCGGCCGACGAGATCGCCGCGGATTTGAGCCAGCACCTGATCGCGATCACCAGCAGCTTTACCGGAACCTCGGTCGTGCTGTTCGGCGCGACCGACGGCCCCGGCGACATCATCGCCGTGGTCCGCGGACCCGAGCGCGAGATGACGGTCTGGCGCAAGCACCGGATCGCCGGCATCTGGGCCAATGCCGAATCGGTCGAATTCCGCAACGTGCCGAGCTTTTACGCGGTCGCGGCCAGCCGCCCGATCGAGGAGGCGTTGCCGCCGGACGCCGCGGCGCTGCACCGCATCGGCGTCGAGAATCTGGGCCTGGAGACGACGGCCGCGATGCCGC
>Ga0102924_1003457_pt1 | contig 16554 bp, 15 predicted proteins | sample PaiPotPPM11metaG_FD_80116 | JGI IMG/M metagenome (GOLD analysis project Ga0102924, IMG submission 80116) | Iron sulfur acid spring bacterial and archeal communities from Banff, Canada, to study Microbial Dark Matter (Phase II) - Paint Pots PPM... ... | reverse complement strand
CGGATCGACAACCAGTTGCGTGGTCGCGCCGGCCGGCAGGGTGACCCCGGATCGTCACGTTTCTTCCTCGCCCTGGACGACGACCTGATGCGGATTTTCGGTGGTGAGCGAATCAAAGGCATGATGAACATGCTGCGCGTCGCCGACGACGAGCCGATCGAGTCTCGGATGGTCTCCCGGCAGATCGAGGGCGCCCAGACCAAGGTCGAAGGCCACAACTTCGACGCCCGCCGCTATCTCGTCGAGTACGACGACGTCATGAACAAGCAGCGCGAGATCATCTACGGCGAGCGGCGCAAGGTGCTAGAGGGCGCCGATCTCCGCGAGCTTGTGCTTTCCTGGGTCCGCAAGGTGGTCGAGGACGCTGTCAACGAGCATTGCCAGTCCCGCCACCCGGATAACTGGGAGATGGCGGCACTGGTCGCCCAGCTCCAGACAGTCTTCCCGATGCCGCCCTTTGAAGAGATCCCGCCGGAAGAATTCGGTGAGACAAAGGAGGCTGTAACCGAGCGCCTCTTCGAGTTCGCGCAGGTTGCCTACACCGCCAAGGAGGCGGAGGTGACGCCGCCGATGATGCGCAAGGTGGAGCAGTTCGTGGTGCTGAAGACGATCGACTCCAAGTGGATCAGCTACCTGACCATGATGGAACACTTCAAGGAAGGCATCGGGCTGCGCGCCTTTGGCCAGAAGGATCCTCTGATCGAATACAAGAACGAGGCTTTCCAGGCCTTCCAGGAACTGCTCTCGGACATCCAGTTCGACATCGCCTCCACCGTCTTCCGGGTCCAGCTGGTCACCGAGCCGCCACCGCTTCCGCCGCCCCCTTCGATCGCACTCGGGCAGCCCCCGGCGCCCGGCAAGGCGCCTTCTGCCCCGAACGGGCACGGTGCCGGGGAGCCCGCACCGGCCAATGCCGGCAAGATCGGCCGCAACGACCCCTGCTATTGCGGCAGCGGCAAGAAGTTCAAGAAGTGCCACGGACGCTAGGGCATCCAGCGGGTAAGATGTAGCGCCGATGGGAAAGAAGAAGCCAGCTTCCGGGTCGGTCAAGGCAACCGGTAGCAAGCAGGAGCGGGCCAGGGCGGCGGCCGCCACGAACCCGGTGCCCTTAGAGGACGTCAAACGGCCTGCCAGGGCGCCCAAAGCCGCCTTGGCTTCGACGCCTGCACCGCCGGAAGCGGCGGTCGCTCCGGTCGCGCCCTTCCGCCGCCCGGTCTCCTTTAATTTCGCCGGCGTCGGCCGCAACGACATCTGTCCCTGCGGCAGCGGTAAGCGCTTCAAGAACTGTCATGGACACTAGGGCCGTCGAAGAAATCCTCGGGCAAGCGGTAGATCTGAAGAAGAAGATCCTGCTGCTCCAGGAGCATCTTTGACCTCGCCGATAAAGGCCGCCGCCTCGACCAGCTGCAGGCGGAACTAAACCAGCCGGACCTCTGGCAGGATCCCCCGCGAGCTCAGCGGCTCAGCCAGGAGGCCAAGGGACTGCGGGAAGAGGTGGGCGATTGGCGCCGGCTCGAGTCGCGCGCCACTGATCTCATCGGTCTGGCTGAAATGGCCATCGCCGAACCCGATTCGGAGATGGAAAGCACGCTTAGAGAGGAACTGAAGGCCCTCGACAAAGACGTCGGGAAGCAGGAGGTCGACCTGCTCTTCGCCAATCCCTACTCGGATCACGCGGCCCTCGTGAGCATTCACGCCGGCGCCGGCGGGACTGACTCGCAGGACTGGACCGAGATGCTGCTCCGCATGTACCTGCGCTGGGCGGAGCGCAACCGGATGCCTGCCGAACTGCTCGACGAGTCCCCCGGAGAGGAAGCCGGCTACAAGAGCGTGACCATCCGGATCACCGGCAAACGTGCCTTCGGTTGGCTTCGGGCGGAGCGCGGAGTTCACCGGCTCGTCAGGCTCTCTCCTTACGACCAGGCGCACAGGCGGCACACCTCGTTCGCCCTTGTCGAGGTGATCCCGGAGATCGAGGACACCGGTGAGATCGAGATCCGGCCCGACGATCTCAAGGTTGACGTCTACCGCTCGAGCGGGGCAGGGGGCCAGCATGTCAACAAGACCTCATCCGCGGTGCGAATGACTCACCTGCCGACCGGCATCATCGTCACCTGTCAGAACGAGCGTTCCCAGATCAAGAATCGCGACATGGCTCTCAAGGTGCTCCGCTCCCGCCTGGTGGCGCTGCGCGAACAGCAGAGGTCGGATCAGCGGCAGGAGCTTAAGGGCGAACATCAATCCAATGAGTGGGGGAGCCAGATCCGCAGCTACGTGCTCCATCCGTACACGCTGGTAAAGGACCATCGAACCGGCTTCGAGGTGGGTAACGTGCAGGCCGTGCTCGATGGCACGCTCGAGCCGCTGATGGAATCGTTTTTGCGCTGGGACGGGGGTCGGGACCCGAAGGCTGCCTAGCTCAGGCAGCCAGACGCCGCGGCAGGGCACCGGCCCGGGGCTCGCCTCGAACCGCGATCAGGGCGCAGGTGAAGACCAGCAGCGTGCCGATCAGGTAAGACTGGGCGGCGATCCAGGTCAGCGTGCCGGGGACGAGCTCGAGCCAGCCGGGCCAGTGGGGAAGAGGGGCGAAGATCAGCGCGTAATGGGCAGCCGGCCCGACTGAAAAGCAGAGCCAGGCAACAAGGAGGCGGCGTACCTGGGCCCGAGCGGCGGTGCCGTCGTATACCGTCCGGATCAGCAGCACGATAGGAAGGATCAGGACCACCAGGTGAAAGCTCCAGGTGATGGTGCTGATCAGGGGCAGGGCAGCGACCGCAAGCCCGTATTCCATCGCCGAGCGAGTGCCGCGCCGGACCGCATAAGCGACCATCGCGAGCACTGCCAGGGTGGCCGGCCAGTCGAGCAGCCGTCCGCACCAGCCGGCGCTGCCTCCGTGATCTGCCGTCGATGGGTTGCAGAGGCGCGTGGCCAAGCCCGCAAGCGACTGGTTTTCACGGTAGCCGCTGCCGGCCGCGAGGTGAGGCAGCACCTCGCGAAAGTAGAAGAGGTTGTGTTCGAAGCCGGTGAGGGCCAGGCAAGCGATCAGGCCGACCGCGCCGGTGGCCAGTGACGCCAGCAGCAGCCGCCAGTCGCGGCGCCAGGCGAAGTAGGGGAGGAGCGCAACTGGAAAGACCTTGAAGAGGGCGGCAGTCCCGACGAGCAATCCCCCGATCGCATCGCGATTGCGGCGCCAGGCGGCGAGGCCAGCCGCCAGGAGGAGTAGCAAGACGGCGTTCATCGCGCCGGTCCAGATGGTGTTGATCAGGGGAAAGAAGGTCGCCAGCACCGCCACCAGGGCCAGTACCTCGGCCCGCCGCGGCCTGCCGATCGCTGAATAGATGATTACGATGCTGCCGATCACGGCGGCCTGCATCAGCAGGATCCAGATCCGCACGGCCAGGTCGTTTCCAAGCCAGGTCAGGGGAACCAGGACGCCGGCGAAGAGAGCAGGGTAGATATAGCCGCTGTTCAGGGACCAGTCCCAGGCCACGTGGGTGCGTACGAAATTGCCATAGGGATCGCCTCCGGTCGCGATCTGGTGGGCGGCCCAGAGATAATCCTGGAAGTCGTCGGCGCGGAGGGGCGCCGGGGAAAAGACCGGCAGCAGCAGAAGCCATGAGTAGGCGACCAGGAAGGCGGCGACGAGCCCGGTGACGGCGAGGGCCTTTGGGTCGGGCCACCCGATCATTCGACGCACGGGCGTATAACCCGATAAGGGGCGGGGCTCCCGCCCGCCGTTACACGGCCGTTACAAGCTCGGGCAGCAGAGGCCTGATCAGGCCCACCTCCAGCTGGCGGACATTGCGCAGGACAGGCTGGGCATAGCGGCGCAGGGCCTCCAGCTCGGCAGGCTCGAGCCAGTCCAGCCGGGTGAGGGCGGCCATGACGGCAACCGAGGTCCAGGTGCCGTCCCCACTCTCCAGCTTCACGGCCAGACCGAGGCCGGAACGGCGATCCGCGCTGCAGTGGGCGCCGGCCGCCCCGCCCTTGGCCAGGATCCTGCCGCCGGTCACTTCCATCAGGGCGGTGTCGAATCGGTCGGTGCCGCCCACCAGGTAGGGGTCCCCCGTCATGGCGTCGACGACGGCCCGAGCGTACTGGTCGCTGGAGGTAACCAGCGCGGCAAAGGCGCGCGCCATCGCATGCAGCGGAACGGCGGCATTGGGGGCGCTGCAGCCGTCGATCCCCCAGCGAACCTGGTCGCGCCGGAGCCCGGTGAACTCGGCGACGGCCGCCTGGACCTGCTGCTGCACCGGCTGATCCGGATCGAGGTAACGCTCGAGCGGCGCTCCCACTGAGCGAGCCGATGCCAGCATGCCGGCATGCTTGCCCGAGCAGTTGTTGAACACGGCCAACGGTTCTGTCATCTCCCGGCGGGCGACGCTCGCCGCCGCTTCAAAGTAGGGCCAGTGAGCGCCACATTGCAGGGCACCCTCCTCGAGGCCCGCATGACCGAGCAGGTCGCGCACGATCGCGAGGTGGCGCGGTTCCCCGTTGTGCGACGCCGACATCAGGGCGATGTGCTCCGGGGTCAGCTCGTACCTGGGTACGATCTCCGATCGCAGCCCGGCGATAGTCTGAAAGGGCTTGGCACAGGAACGGAAGTAGGTGACGGTCTGCGGATCGCCGAGCTGGAAATGGATTCGGCCGGCATTATCGACGGCCGCCAGGTGTCCGCGGTGGACCCCTTCACGGATCCCGGCCCGCTCGACGGCGATCAAAGCCGCGGCTGAATCTGGCACTGGCTGAGTATAAGCAGCCATGCGCGGTGGCTTTTCACTGCCTGTGGCTTAAAGAAGCCAGGCGCGACGGCATGCCCTATACTTCCACTGTCGACAGGCCGGTTCGGCCGTCGCTCCTCGGAGCTTCGTTTCTCGGAATGGACTTGTACACGTGCCAGCACCCACTGAAACACGAGCGACCCAAACGACATGGTCCGGGAGGCTGCAGGTGGCTTCCGTGATACCGTCGCCCCCGCAGATCCTGCTCCAGGGGGTCCAGAAGAGATATCCAAACGGGACGATCGCACTTCGCGAGGTCAACCTGGTGATTCCAAAGCAGGACTTCGTCTTCCTGGTGGGGCCCAGCGGTGCCGGTAAGTCGACGCTGGTACGGCTTTTGATTCGAGAGGAGAAGGCCACCGCTGGCAGCATCCGTATCGAGGGCCAGGAGCTCGGGCGACTGAAGCGCCGCCACCTCCCTTACCTGCGCCGGAAGATCGGGATGGTCTTCCAGGATTTCAAGCTACTGCCAAACCTGAGCGTGTTTCAGAACGTGGCCTTCGCCCTGCGGGTGACTGAGGGAGCCCTCCGCCACCTCAAGCCGAAGGTGGAAGAGGTGCTCAGCATCGTGGGGCTGGAGGGCAAGGAGGACAAGTTTCCGGACCAGCTCTCGGGCGGCGAGCAGCAGCGGGTTGCGATCGCGCGTGCCCTGGTGCACGACCCGAAGATCTTTCTCGCTGACGAGCCCACCGGAAACCTTGACCCCGCCACCTCCTGGGAGATCATCCAGCTGCTGCTCCAGATCAACGCCCGGGGAACCACGGTGTTGATGGCAACCCATAACCGCGAGATCGTCGACGTCATGCGCCGGCGCGTGGTGGCGATCGAGGGCGGACAGATCGTCAGAGACGAGGATGCGGGAGGGTACCATGCACCGGCTCTGGAATCGCATTAACTTCGCCTTCAGCAGCGCCTGGCAGAACTTCTGGCGCAATGCGGCGGTCAGCGTGGCGAGCGTGCTGATCGTCTGGGTGGTGCTGCTGGCGCTGGGCAGCTTGCTGCTCGTGCTCCATTCGCTGGATCAGATCGTCGCCCTGGAAAAGACAAAGGCGAGCGCGATCTCGGTTTACCTGGCCGACAACACACCGCTGAGCAGTGCCATGGAGTTCAAGCTGCGGCTCGAGAGCGATCCTCGGGTCAGTGCCGTGACGTACGTGAGCAAGGACCAGGCAATGGCGCGTTTCCGGCAGCTGCCGGCGCTCGACCCGAGTGTCATCGATACGCTCGGCACCAACCCGCTGCCGGCCAGCCTGGACGTAACCGTCAAGGATATTCGCGACCTCGGTGCGATCGACCAGGAGGTGCGGCAATCGCCGCTCGTGGACAAGTCGCCTCCCACCAACTACGAGCCAAGCGTCATCGACAAGATCATCCTGCTGGCACGGGTGGCCGGGATCGCCGGTATTGCCCTGATCATCGGTCTGACCGGACTCTCGGTGTTCATCATCATGCTCACGATCCGGACCGCGATCTACCTCCGCCGCAAGGAGATCGAGGTGATGAAGCTGGTGGGCGCGACCGACTGGTTCGTTCGTTGGCCCTTCATCGTCGAAGGACTGTTTGTCGGTGTAGTCGGGGCAGTCGTCGCGGTTGCGATCGTGGGTTTCGGCTACCGTCCGGCGGTATCGAACCTTCAGAGCGTATTGATCTTCGTGCCGCTCTCTTTCGATCCGAGTTACCTGCGCCTGGTCCTGGCGGCGATGCTGGCTTTCGGCCTGCTGCTCGGAAGCGTGGGCAGCTACCTGGGCGTGCGGCGGTTCCTGAAGCAGTGAGAGGCGCCCGGCACCGGCCGGCGATCCTCGTAGTGCTCCTCAGCCTGGTGCTGACCACCTCGGTCGCAGACAGCGTCTTCGACAAGCAGCAGCAGCTCCAGGGCCTGAACGGCCAGATCATCACCACCAAGACCCAGCTCAAGCAGCTGATCGACCAGGAAAACTCGATCAAAACCCAGATCGCAGCCCTGGACTCCCAGCTGCAAACGGTGACCATCCAGATCGACCAGGAAGCGACCAGGCTTGCTGCCGTTGCCGCCCAGGTGGAACAGGCGAGGCTCGACCTCAATGCCAAAGAGGCGGAACTGGCGCAGCACATCGCCGCTTACGGCCGGCGGATGCGGGAGATGTACAAGAGTGGCGAGGTGAGCGGCCTGGAGCTCGTCCTCTCCGCCGCCAACTTCACCGACCTGATGAACAGGGTCTTCTTCTTCAACGACATCGTGCAGGAGGACCGCCGCCAGGTGGAGGCTTTGCGCCGCGAGCGGGCGGCGATTGAAGTCATGAAGGCAGACCTGGAGAGCAAGCGCCAGCAACAGGCCCAGGTGGTCAAGAACATCCAGGATCAGAAGGCCCAGCTGCAGGGGATGCGCAGCCAGAGAGCGGCGGCAGAAGAGCAGGTGGCCGCGATCGAAGTGAAGTTCGCGCAGCAGCTCCAGGCGATGGAGGCACAGCGCGCCGCGCTGCAGACACAGATCGCATCGGTAATCGGCGAAAGCCTCCGGGCCCGGTCTACAGGAAAATGGAACTGGCCGATCGCCGGCATGATCACCCAGGGCTTCGGCTGCACCACCTATCCCTTCGAGCCCTACGACCCCACCTGCTCCACCCATCACTTCCACAGCGGCATCGACCTCGCTAACGACGCCGGGACACCGGTGCACGCGGCGGATGGCGGCATCGTGCACAACTTCACGATGAACTGTTCCTGGGGCGGACTGTGCGGCTACGGTCACTACGTGATCGTGGTTCACGCCGGTGGCTTCACCACTCTCTACGGGCACCTCTCGGGCTACGCGATTGCCGATGGCACGCAGGTCGATAAGGACACGGTGATCGGTTACGAAGGCAGCACCGGCGCCTCGACCGGACCGCACCTGCACTTCGAAATCGACCTTTCCGGGATGCCCGTCGATCCGCTGGCTTACCTACCTGCGGCCTGAGTGATAATCGGCTGATGCCCCGAGCCCGCCGTACCGCCGCGCTGGTCGCGGTCGCGATCGCGGCGTTTTACCTTGGTAGCCTGATCCAGTTCCACTGGGGCGGCTTCGCGCCCGCCTGGGTCAAGGCGGCCATGTTCTACCAGCCGCCTAAAACCGACCTGGATTACGCGGGCCTGAGCGAGGTTTTCGCCACGATCCACGACCACTACATCGACCCCAACACCAATGGCGTGAAGCTCACCGAAGGTGCCGCCTCCGGGATGGTGGGCGCGCTGGGGGACCAGTTCTCCAGGTACCTGACGCCAGACCAGTACAAATCAAACCAGACCTTCCTCGCGGGCACCTTCGCCGGAATCGGCGCCTCGGTGCTGCAAAAGGGTGACCAGATCCAGCTGGCCAGCATCATGCCCGGCACGCCCTCGGAGCGGGCGGGCCTCAAGGTAGGTGACGTCATCCTTGCAGTCGACGGGCAGAGCACCAAGGGATGGACGGCAGATGACGCGGTCAACCGCATCCGCGGAAAGGCGGGCACCCACGTGAAGCTCAAGCTGGATCGCGCAGGTCAATCACTCGAGATCGATCTCGTGCGCGAGATCATCACCGTGCCGAGCGTCGCAACTCACGTCTTCGACAATCGCGTCCTGTACGTCCGTGTTTTCGAGTTCGGTGATAGAACGTCAAGCGAGTTCGACCAGGCCCTCAAGGACAACCTGAAGGGATCGGTCAACCTGGTGATCCTCGACCTGCGCGACAACCCGGGTGGCTTCGTGGACGCCGCCAACGACGTCATCAGTGAGTTCGTCCAGAGCGGTTCCAGCACCATCCTCGTCTCCCGCGGTGGCAAGGAAGAGGTGAAGACGGTAACGGGCAGCGGACGCGCCTTCAACAACCGCCTGGTGGTCCTGATAAACGAAAACTCGGCCAGCGCGTCCGAGATCACCGCCGGCGCCCTCAAGGACCATGGCCGGGGAACGCTTGTAGGCGTCAAGTCATTCGGAAAGGGCTCGGTGCAGGAGGACTTTCCCCTTCGAGACGGTGACCTTCACCTGACCATCGCCCACTGGCTGACCCCCAATCGTCACTCGATCGACAAGACCGGCATCACACCGGACCACACTGTGGCGCTGGCCAAAGCCACGGACGAGTACGCCGTCGACCAGAATCCGAACAGCTTCGCGCAGGATACTCAGCTGAGCGCCGCCCTGACCCTGATCGAGGGGTAGAGGATCGGGTCCGGCGGGCTGATCTGCGCTCGCTACAATCAGTTGCTGTATGGCCGATGAGGCGTTCGACGTAGCCGTCATCGGCGGTGGCTCCGCCGGGTATGTCGGCGCCATTCGCGGAGCACAGCTCGGCCTGAAAGTGGCCGTCGTCGAAGAAGAGAAGCTCGGTGGCACCTGCCTCCATCGTGGCTGCATCCCGACCAAGTCCTTTCTCCATTCCTCCGAGCTTGCGCACCAGATTCACGGCATGAGCGTGCTCGGCCTGAAAGCCGATGGCCTGCAGATCGACTGGCCAGCCGTGCTCAAGCGCAAGGAGGCCGTGGTCAACCAGCTCTGGCGAGGAGTCGAGTTCCTGATGAAAAAGAACAAGATCACGGTCTTCAAGGGCCACGGGATGATTGAGTCAGCCGGCAAGCTGGTGGTCAAGGAAAGCGGAGAGACCATCAGTGCCAAAAACCTCCTCGTTGCGACTGGATCGCGGCCGAAGTCTCTGCCGGGGCTGGAGATGGACGGTGACCGGGTCATCAACAGTGACCACGCGGTCAACCTGGACAGGATGCCGAAGTCGATCGTGATCGTGGGCGCGGGTGCGGTCGGCACCGAATTCGCCTGTGTCTATAACGGCTACGGCGCAGAAGTTACCCTGGTCGAGTTCCTGCCGACCATCCTGCCGTTGGAAGACGCGGAAGTCGGCCAGCAACTCGCCAGGGTCCTGGGCAAGCGGGGCATCAAGGTGCTGACCGGAGCGCAGGTGCAGCCGGACAGCCTGAAGCGGGGCGACGGCCGGATGACCGTGTCGGTCAAGGTTGGTGATCAAACCCAGACGCTCGAGGGGGAGCGGCTGCTGGTCGCCGTCGGCCGCGAGGGCCTGGTTAAGGAGTTCGGCCTGGAAAAGCTGGGAATCCAGCTGGAAAAGGGCTACATCAAGACCGATGAGCACTACCGAACAAGCCAGCCCAACGTCTTCGCCGCCGGCGACGTCATCGGCAACTACCTGCTGGCGCACGTCGCCTACTACGAGGGTGAGCATGTGATGGAGCAGATCGCCGGGAAGAACCCCAAGCCACTCGACTACAACCGGGTGCCGCGTGCCACCTACAGCTACCCGCAGGTTGCCAGCCTCGGCCTCTCGGAGAAGCAGGCGCGCGACCAGGGGCTCAAGGTCAAAATCGGTAAGTTCCCGCTCGCCGGCAACGCCAAATCGGTGATCCTGGGGGAAACCGAGGGCTTCGTCAAGATCATCAGTGACGAGGAATCGGGAGACCTGCTGGGCGTCTTCATCATCGGGCCGTCGGCGACGGAACTGATCTCTGAGACTGCCCTGGCCAAGCTGCTCGAGTCGACGCCGTGGGAGATCGGGGCCAGCATCCACCCTCATCCGACCGTGTCCGAGTCTCTCAAAGAGGCGGCGCTGGCCGTGGACGGCGTGGCGATCCACATTTAAGAGATGGCAACCACAACTCAACAGGTGCAGGCGAAGGGCGGTAAGGACCGACACCGGGCGCTCGGGCTGAGCGACGACCAGGCGCTTCGCATGTACGAGGTGATGCGCCTGGCGCGCGCGGTCGACGAGCGCATGTGGCTGATCAACCGGCAGGGACGCGCCCCCTTCGTCATCTCCTGCCAGGGGCAGGAGGGGGCCCAGGTCGGGGTCGCCGCGGCGCTCCGGCCCGGTCATGACTGGGTCGCTCCCTACTACCGCGATGCCGGTGTCGTGCTCTGGTTTGGAATGACGGCGCGGGACCAGATGCTGTCCTTCTTCGCTCGCCGGGAGGACCCCAACAGCGGGGGACGGCAGATGCCAGGCCACTATGGCAGCCGTCGTCTCCAGATCGTCACCGGCGGAAGTCCGGTCAGCACCCAGCTGCTGCACGCGGCCGGGGTGGCGCTCGCATCCAAGCAGCGAAAAGAGGACGCGGTCACAGCCACCTTCTTCGGAGAGGGCGGAGCCAGCCAGGGTGATGCTCACGAGGCGATGAACTTCGCCGGAATCCACAAGCTGGCCGTTCTCTTCGTCTGCGAGAACAACGGTTACGCGATCTCCGTTCCGCAGACACACCAGATGGCCATCGAGAATGTTGCCGACAGGGCCGCGGGCTATGGCTTCCCGGGGGTTGTGGTCGACGGAAACGATGTGCTCGCCTGTTACGAGGTGGCCAAGCAGGCCGTCGCCCGAGCCCGGCGTGGCGAAGGGCCGACACTGATCGAGGCCAAGACCTACCGCATGACGGCTCACTCCAGCGACGACGACGATAAGCGCTACAGGGCGGCCGAGGAGGTCGCGCTCTGGCGGGCGAAGGACCCGATCCAGGCCTACGCCCGGTACCTGCGCGAGGCCGGCGTCCTGAAGGACGAGGTTGAAGCGGGGATCACGGAGCGGGTCACCCAGCAGGTGGAGGAGGCGACCGAATACGCTGAGCAGGCGCCTGACCCGAGCCCCGATGACCTACTCAAATTCGTCTACAAGCATGAGATCAAGGACTGATGGCCAGTAAAACAGTTATCGAAGCCATACGGGAAGCAATGGACGAGGAGATGGAGAGAGATCCCTCCGTCTTCATCATCGGTGAGGACGTCGGAGTCCGTGGCGGGGTCTTCCTGGCGACGGACGGTCTTTACAAGAAATACGGCGAGTATCGCGTCATCGACTCGCCACTGGCCGAGTCCTGCATCGTGGGGGTTGCCATCGGCGCCGCCGTCAACGGGATGCGTCCGATCGCCGAGATCCAGTTCGCCGACTTCATCGCGCCGGCGATGAACCAGATCATCGAGGAGGCAGCCCGCTTCTGCTACAGGACCGCCGGCGACTTCAACCTGCCGATGGTGATCCGGGCGCCCTGGGGCGGCGGCGTCCACGGCGCGCTCTACCACTCGCAGAGTATTGAGGCGACCTTCGCCCACATTCCCGGATTGAAGGTGGTCGTTCCAAGCACGCCTGCCGACGCCAAGGGCCTGCTCAAGGCAGCCGTACGCGATCCCGACCCCGTGCTTTACCTGGAACACAAGCGCACCTACCGGCTCGTCCGCGGCGAGGTCCCGGAAGGGGAAAGGATCGTGCCGATCGGCAAGGCCGAGGTCAAGCGCGCCGGAACCGACCTGAGTCTGATCGCCTACGGCCTGATGCTCAACCACTGCCTGGAGGTCGCCGCCAAACTGGCGGAAGAGGGGATCTCGGCCGAGGTCCTCGATCTGCGCACCATCAAGCCGATGGACGAAAAGGCGGTGATCCAAACTGCGAAAAAGACGGGCAAGGTGTTGGTCGTGCACGAAGACAACCGCTTTGGCGGTATCGCCGCCGAGGTGATCGCGATCATCATGGAGAACGCCTTCGACTCGCTCGATGCCCCGGTGATGAGGCTTACTGCGCCGGACGCTCCCGCCATGCCCTTCAATCACGCGCTCGAAGAGGCGTTCATGCCCAACGTTGGCAGTATCCTGGCCAGGGCCCGCGAGCTGGCGAGGCTCTGATGGCGTCGGTGAAGATGCCCCAATTGGGTGAGTCGATCACCGAGGGGACGATCGGGAAATGGCTGAAAAAGCCAGGTGACCAGGTAAAGAAGTACGAGGCACTGGTCGAGGTCATCACCGACAAGGTCAATGCCGAGGTACCTGCGCCGCTTGCCGGCATACTGCGCGAGATCAAAGTAAAAGAGGGCGCGACGGTCACGGTGGGGACCGAAATTGCGGTCATCGAGGAATCCGCTGGAGCAACTGCGGTAGCTTCAAAACAGACGTCGTCTGAACCGCCGTCCGCCGAGATCTCCGCCCCGTCCGCCAACGGCGGTTCCCAGGAGGGCCGAACCCGGCTTTCGCCTGCCGTCAGGGCCCTGATCGAGCAGCACGGCATCTCCGACGCCGACCTCGGCCAGATCAGCGGGTCTGGAGGCGGCGGACGGATTTCGAAGAAGGACGTCGAGGACTACGTGGCAGGCCGGGGGCAGAAAGAGCCCTCCGAAGGAACGGTCAAGCCTGGGACGCAGGTGGTGCCATCGCCGGGCGGTCAGCCGGTGCCGCTGAGCCCGATGCGGCGTGCGATCGCCACCAACATGGCGAAGAGCAAGCAGACCATCCCTCACGCCTGGACGGTTGCCGAGGTCGACATGACGAAGGTGGTCCGCTTCAGGCAGCAGGTTCGCGCCGGTTTCAAGGAACGGGAAGGTATCGACCTCACCTACGTCCCGATCATCATCAAGGGCGTTGTCGAGGGACTCAAGGCGGTGCCGATCCTGAATGCCAGCTGGAGCGAGGCGGGTGTGACCCAGCAGCGCGAGATCAACATAGGCATCGCGGTCTCGATCGACGACGGGCTTATCGTTCCGGTTATTCGTGGCGCCGACCGGATGTCGATCTCGGGCCTGGCGAAGGCTACCGACGATCTCGCACGGCGGGCGCGTGCCGGAAAGCTAACCCTGGACGATGTGCAGGGCGCGACCTTCACGGTCAACAACCCGGGGACGTTCGGAACCATCCTCTCGTACTCGATCATCGCCCCGCCGCAAGCCGGCATCCTCGCCATGGACGCGATCGTGAAGCGTCCGGTAGTGGTGGAGGGGGATGCGATCGCCGTCCGCTCGATGATGAACCTCTGCCTCAGCTTCGATCACCGCGTGCTCGATGGCGTTTCGGCGGCCCGATTCCTGCAGGGCGTGCGCCGCTGGCTGGAAGGATTCTCCGAACAGATCCCGCTGTATTGAGCGGCGGTTTTCCGATTTTGGGGGATACTTAAACCGATGGCTGAGATTGCCCCGCTCAAGTTCTACGGCCGCTCCAAGCGCAATGCCAGCGTCCCGATCGACACCCGCCGGCCCGACTGGCTCCGGGTTCGCCTTCCGGGCGGACCGCACTACTCCGAACTCAAGGGGATCATGCGCGGGCTTGAGTTGCACACGGTTTGCGAGGAGGCTCGCTGCCCCAATATCGGCGAGTGCTGGGAGGCACGGACGGCGACCTTCATGATCCTCGGCGATACCTGCACTCGGGCCTGCGGCTTCTGCGCCGTCAAGACCGGGCGGCCGGGAAGGCTCGACCTGGGGGAGCCGCTGCGGGTTGCCGAAGCGGTAGAGCGGATGGGACTCAAGCACGCCGTCATCACCTCGGTGAACCGCGACGAGTTGGAGGATGGCGGCGCCAGTATCTTCGCGGGCACCATCCGGCAGATCCGCAAGCGCTTGCCGGCCTGCGGGATCGAAGTCCTCATCCCCGACTTCCTGGGGGACGAGCCCTCGCTCGGAACTGTCATGCGCGCCCGACCCGACATTCTCAACCACAACATCGAAACGGTGCCGCGCCTCTATCCGCAGGTGCGACCCAAGGGTCGCTACCAGCGCTCCCTGGAACTACTGGCCCGTGCCAAGCGCATGGATGCCGGCGTGTACACGAAGTCAGGCATCATGCTCGGCCTGGGTGAGGAGATGGAGGAGGTGGTCCAGGTCTTCCGCGACCTGCGCGCCCACGCTGTCGAGATCCTGACCGTTGGCCAGTACCTCCGGCCGACGGCCAATCACCTGCCGCTGGCGCGTTACGTAACCCCCGAGGAGTTCGCCGCGCTCAAGGTTGAAGCCCTTTCAATGGGCTTCCGGCACGTGGAATCGGGGCCACTGGTGCGCAGCTCCTACCACGCCGCTGGCCAGGTGCCTGAGCGGGCGGCGGCCGGCTGACGTTGATGGAGGTCCGACGCCTCGGCCTCGTTCCATATCCGGAGGCCTGGGAGCTTCAGAAGCAGTTGGCGGATCAGCGGCGCGCGGGCACCATCCCTGACACATTGGTCCTCCTCCAGCACCCGCACACCTACACCATCGGCCGACGCGGAACGCGTGACCATGTCTACCTGACCGAGGAGGAGCTGTGCGCGCGGGGGATCACCTGCCTCGAGGTCGATCGCGGCGGCGACGTGACCTACCACGGTCCTGGTCAGCTGGTGGGCTACCCCATTCTCGACCTGGGGACCAATCCTGACGTGGGGGCGTACCTGCGGGGACTGGAGCAGAGCCTGATCGACGTCCTGCGGGACTTTGGCATTGCGGCCGGCCGGATGGATTCCTATACCGGGGTCTGGATCGGCGACGAAAAGATCGCCGCCATCGGGGTCAAGCTCGCCGGCGGCATCACGACCCATGGCTTTGCCCTAAACGTGACCACGGACCTCGAGCTCTTCAGTCACATCCTTCCCTGCGGCATCCCCGACAAGGGGGTTACGTCGATGGAGCGCCAGCTCCGATGGGCGCCAGCGATCTCAGCAGTCGAGGACGCTCTAGTCACCCGCCTCGAGGCGCAGTTTGCCGGCTCCGGGCTCACGCCCGCCCGCGTAGCATAATTACCCCGCCGACGGGCGGTTAGCTCAGCTGGTAGAGCGTCTGCTTTACACGCAGAATGTCGGGGGTTCGAGTCCCTCACCGCCCAAACTGCGTTGAAACGCGTGCCCAGCTTCGTTCCCCTGAGCGGGTTGCGGGTTACGGTGCGGCCCTTCCGGGTGGACGAATTCCCCCAGGTCTGGGCCGCCTCGCAGCTGCGGCGCGGGGGCCCGGGCAGGATGGACTCCCTCGCCGCGAAGCGCCTCCGACATCGAATCCGGCGATCGGGCCGTTTCACTCTGGGGATGCTCGATCTTGCCGTGGCAGTCGATGGGCGCCTGATCGGTGACGTCCAGGCGCGGCATCCCCAGAATGCCATGCCAGCCGGCGTCTTCGAACTCGGAATCGAAATCTACGACGCCCGGGACCACGGTAAAGGCTATGGGAGGGAGGCGCTTGAGCTGCTGACCAGCTGGCTCTTCGAAAGGGCGGCCGCCGAGCGAGTTCAAGCCGGGACGGCTATAAGGAACGTCGCCATGCGACGCGTCCTGGAGCGGCTCGGCTTCTCTTTTGAAGGGGTTATGCGTGGCTTCATGGCCGGCCCTTCCGGCTGCGAAGATTACGCCCTCTACGGTTTGACGCGGTCCGGCTGGGAGAGCACGGGGGCTAGCTGAGTCAGCGCAGTTCGGCGGGCGGGTCTGTGGCGACGGCCAGGGGCCGCTGCATCCAGGCAACGTCGTGCCAGGCGCCCAGCTTCCAGCCGATCGCCCGGTAGGTCCCGACCGGCTCGAAGCCCATCGAACTGTGGAGTCCGATGCTGGCGTCGTTGGGCAGCGTCATGCCGGCTACCGCGGTTCGGAAGCCACGGTCCGTCAGGCGTTTGAAGAGCGCCTCGTAAAGGGCGCTGCCGCCACCGCGGCGTTCGAATCCCCGTTCCAGGTAGACGCTCACCTCGGCTGACCAGCGGTAGGCCGCCCGGGAGCGGAAGGGGCCGCCGTAGGCATACCCGGCCACCCGGCCGTGCTCCTCCAAGACCAACCAGGCATGCGTGCGCCTGGCGGCGGCGATCCGCTCCGCCATCTCCCCAGAGCCCGGGGTGTCGGCCTCGAAGGTGACGGCGGTTTCGAGCACATAGGGGGCGTAGATACGGGCGCAGGCGGTTGCGTCCTCTTCCGAGGCGTCCCGAACGCTCCAGCCGGTTCTGGCCATCGGATCGATAGTAGGACGCTCCCGTATTGACAGAATCCACGGACGGCGTATCGTCGGAGTCGGCGGCCGGCCTCTGGGCTCGGGAGTGGGAATCGTTCGACGGGTGGCCTTCGGCG
>Ga0102924_1003456_pt1 | contig 16554 bp, 14 predicted proteins | sample PaiPotPPM11metaG_FD_80116 | JGI IMG/M metagenome (GOLD analysis project Ga0102924, IMG submission 80116) | Iron sulfur acid spring bacterial and archeal communities from Banff, Canada, to study Microbial Dark Matter (Phase II) - Paint Pots PPM... ... | reverse complement strand
TCGCGTTCTTGCCTGCCAAGAACTTTTGCCGAGCGCAATGCCTCCACGTACGCAGCTCCCGCCCGCGGAATCGCGACTTTGCCGCCGGACAGAATGCGATGCCCACGCGATTCCTTCCCTGCGCGAACTCCGTCGAACTCCAGCGGAACAACCTGGTCATCCAGCATCGCCACTACCCAACGCACCGGGCGCACGAATCGCTCACTCGGCTTGCGCCAGTACATATTCTTGGGCCAATACACCGAGGCGATCTCCCGTGGTAGCGATTCCGCCAGGATCTCCGCTGCGCGCCGCCCTTTGCTCGTGATTTTTGCCGAGAGGTATTCGCCCTTCGGAGTGGTGACACGCTCCAATTGCGAAACCTCGACGCCGCTTTTTTTGGCGAAAGCATGCGCCGCGGGAGTAGGCTGGCCATTCTTGAAGGCCACGCTTGCCGCCGGGCCGGTAATCTGTTCGGTCAAGTCGGGCTGAGAGACAGGGACTTCACGCGCAATGACGGCCAAGCGGCGGGGAGTGTCGAAAGTGGCCAGTGTCCCTGCTGCAGGGAGCCGCTCCCGCTTCAGCAGATCGCTTACCCGGCGCTGCAACTCCTCCTGCGCTGCCGCGATCATGCGCGCGGGAATCTCTTCAGTTCCGATTTCTAGTAGAAAATCTGGCATTTTTATCTCTTAATCATCTGCCCAAATTACAGCAAACAGCTACCGGGCCGACGAAACCACTTGCAGCCTTCTCTTTTCACCCGGAGCTTCGTCCGGCTCGGTGTCAGCTTCTTGTGGGGACTCAGCCTTTTGCTGGTCGACCCAGGCTTTCGCAACGCCTACCGCAAGTGCACGCACCCGCGCGATCACTCCTACTCGTTCGGTCACGGAAATTGCGCCGCGGGCATCGAGAATGTTGAACAAGTGCGAGCACTTCAGGCAAAGCTCGTATGCGGCCAGCAGCGGAAATCGATTCTTTTCACAAACTCTGGGGTGCCCTACTTCTCCCTGGTTTTGGGAGAAGTGGGAATCATCTTTCTTATTCTTATTAATTTCGGCGTACTGCTCCAACAACGCCTTGCACTCGGCCTCACACAGTTCAAAATGCTTCCACGTCTTTTCGACGTCAGCTATTTCAAAGTTGTAAACCGAAAGCTGCAACTCCTCGGCGAGGCGCACATCGCCATACGTGGTCAGGTGCCCGGTCTCCGGATCGCGTGCCCACACGATGTCATAAATCGAATCGACATCCTGCAAGAATGCGGCAATCCTCTCTAGCCCATAGGTCAATTCCGCCGAGATGGGAAACAAATCCACTCCACCGCATTGCTGGAAGTAGGTAAACTGCGTGATCTCCAGGCCGTCGAGCATCACCTGCCAGCCGATGCCCCACGCACCCAGCGTCGGCGACTCCCAATTGTCTTCTTCGAACTTGATGTCATGCTGGCGGAGATCAATGCCCATCGCTCCCAGCGACTCCAGATAAAGCTCCTGCACATTTTCCGGTGGAGGCTTCAGGATCACCTGCAACTGCATGTGCTTGTACAGCCGGTTCGGGTTCTCGCCATATCTTCCGTCCGCAGGCCGCCGCGACGGCTGCACGTAAGCCACTTTGTACGGCTTTGGCCCCAACACGCGCAGAAAAGTCTCTGGAGCCATGGTCCCTGCGCCAACTTCAAGGTCATAAGGTTGCTGTAAGACGCAGCCGCGCTCCGCCCAAAACGTCTGCAGACGCAGAACGAGTTCCTGGAAAGTTGGCGGATTGGGCTTGGCTGGATTCATCGAGTTCGAGCGAAAAATTGCTCTTAGCCGCTAGCTTCTAACAAGCCATGAACTTTCGACGAGAGGCAATGTCTCAGTAGCTATGCGGGCGGAGAGTTAATCAACGATTGTAACGGATGCGGTAGGCGGGCGTCAGCTAAGGTATTGGGGCATCGCCTTGGGCTTCTTCAAGAGCCAATTCTCTCCAGCATTCCTCGTGTTACCAGCTTTTTCTCAATGTGGCGCTCAAGAGTTTGCAATAAGAACTTTCTCAAGTCCGCCCCCGGGAATTTTGCGAAAGACTGGGGATCGACCGCCGACAGCGGTAATTTCAACATCGACGCCGCCATTTTTCGCGAATCAGCCGACATCTCTGATGATGCCAATCGTTTGTGCTCCGGGCATACCAAGCCATCTGCGAGCGCGTGAAAAAATGCCCTACTTCCGTTCAGCGCCCGCCCGCATGTCAGGCACTCAGAGATATCCGGTAGATAGCCCATTAACCGGGCCATCCACAAATCGAAGTACGTAATCGGAAGCCAATATTCGGTGCCTCTGAGATTGGACAAAACCGAAATCCCCAGCCGGAAGACTGCGTCGTTGGCCTCACGGTCAGGCAAGAGTTCGTCCAGCAACTCGGCCACATGCCCCAGCGCAACTGCCCGTGGATAAGTTACTTCCGAAGCCAGCGGCGACTCCAGCACTTCGCAGGCATCAAGTCGCGCCAGTTCCTGTCGCTCGCGGTCCTCATAGGTCACTTTGACGTAAGTGAGCGGCTCCAATGCTCCCCCGAACCTGCGGCGGGATTTCTTGGCCGCGCGAGCTACTCCGCGCACCTTTCCCTCCAGCCTGGTGAAGAGCGTAACCAGCAGGTCCGACTCGCGAAAAGGGTAGGTCCGCAAAACAATCGCTTCCGATTCTTTCAGCGGCATGTGAGCAGGATAGCGGAAGCAGCAGGTAGCCGTCAGCTGTTCTGAAAAACCACCAAAACTAAAGAAAATTGTCATTCCGAACCGCTTCAGCGGTGAGGAATCTGCTGTTCTCTTACTTGAAATGGATTTTGCGTGCCTAGGCGAGCAGCAGGTTCGTCAGGGCTAAAGTCGTTCGGAATGACAGTTGGTAAGGGAGATCAAATGGCTAAACGGGAAACGGTCGTAGCTGACCACTATCTTCCAAAATACTTTGCGTTCCGCTCGGTGTAGCTCTTCCATTTTTCCGGCAAGTCATCGAGCGCGAAAATTGCCGATACCGGGCAAACGGGTACGCAGGCGCCGCAATCAATGCACTCCACTGGGTCGATATAGAGCATCTCTTCGCCAGCGAACTTCGGATCTTCCTTCTTAGGATGAATGCAATCGACCGGGCAGGCGTCCACGCAGGCGGCGTCTTTGGTGCCGGTGCACGGCTCTGCAATCACATAGGCCATGACTAATTTTCTCCTGGAAACTGGCTGCACTCTACGGAAAAATCAATTCTAACAAGAATCGAACAAAGCGGTACAGAGCCGAAACCTGCGGTGGCTAATCCAGACTAGACAAATCATCTCTCCAATATTTCTTTGTAAGCGTTGTACGCCACTTTTTTGGGCTGAGACGGCAGCAGAACATCAGTGCTGCGCTCGTTATTGCCAATCATTTTGATCTGACCAAGTCGAACCATACCTCGCCCGAAGTCCGCAAATATCGGGACCAGCATGGCAAAATTGTCATCCACTTCGCTTTGCGTCATAGTGATGTGCAGCTTGGTTTTTCCCTCTGGCACTGCGCTTAACTCATACGAAAACTTATACCGCGGCACCTGCGTCCCATACACCCACTCGTTGAAAAACCAATCCAGCCGCCTGTTCCCCTGCAAATCCATCTGCGTGGTCATGTGTTTTTCAGCAATAGCTTTGAATGATTCGGTCGATGCCACTTTGTTCTGATGACTCTCCACAAAATCATGCATCATGTCGATGAACGCCTGGTCCTGATCTTTGGCTCCGTTGTCAGCACCGTACATTATCGACCGCAGCATCTCCAGAATATAGGCGCCTTTGGCGTAGGTTACATTCTGGTATGCGCTTTCTGTGCGCGGGGAAATGAGCCTCAGCCCGAGCCAGATAGGCCCGGCATCGTTGGGGGCGACACCGAACTGGTTTTTCTCCATGACGCGCTTTTGCTGCCGTTGCCAAAATTCTATGTAGTCCTTTTGCCAATGCTCGCCTTTAGCCTGCTGCAGGAATAATGCGGCAGAAAATTCGGCGAATCCCTCCGAAAGCCATTGATCGTGATAGGACGCCCACCCCACCGCGTGGCCCCACCACTGATGCGACACTTCGTGAGGTGTTACCTCCTGCACAAAAGCGGTGAATTGATTGTCGATCCTGCCAAAAAGTAGCCACCTTTGCGTGGAATCAATGTAGGCAGAAATGGGCAAATAGACCAGGTTCGGCCACGACTGCCCGTAATTGAAATCAGGCTGCTCAGTAATGTAAATGTGATCGAAGCCACTCTTACCAAAGAAATAGTCGCAAACCTGCAACTCGGCCCGGGTCTCCTGCAGCGCATATTGCGTCATCGAACGCGGCGCCATGCCAGAGAGCGCCGAATCCCTAAAAGCGTTCAGCCGGTCTGGGAGCTCGGACAGATAATATCCTTCAATCTGATAGCCATCTTTGTCATCCGCAAGATCCAGCTTGAGATATTCGCCAAAATTGAACCCTGCAACGGCAATCGGTTTCACTGTTGTCCAGTGGCTCGCCGCAAAGTCTCCCTCCATCCACTCCCGGTCGAGCTTGCCTACGCTAATAAGCTTGTATTTTTTGGGAATTTTAAACGTGAGGTCATAAAGAGCCCGTTCATTGAATCCATTCAGATTGGGGTACCACGATTCGCGCGCGTGCACATAATAGCTGCCGTTACCTGCCTTTAGGAGCACTTTGTCCCCGCCGTATTCAACGGTCACTGAGCACTCTTTTCCCGGCTCTATCGCGTCAGGCAGAATTACGTAGAACGAGCCATCCTGCTTGCGGTTCTCCTGGATAAAATAGAGGTCCTTACCCTCCTGATCGCTAACCCGTGTCACTCGCAAATTCGGCAGCAGCCTGAATTTCACTACTCGCTCGCCACGAATAAGCGGGGCGAATGTCACGGTAGCGATGCTCGCGAGATGGTCGTTCTTGCCGATTACAGTTTCTATTTTGAATTTCCTAGCCTCCACATATCGCCGCTCTTCCTGCGAACTCGCTACGCCCTTGGCGTATTCCTGCGCAGGGTGGTCGAAGTACCAAACCCCGTCATCCATTCCGTCCGGATCGTAGTTTATAAGAGCGATCTCCTCAGGCGAATCGAGCTCCGGTATGGCGCCGCCTCGAGGGCGAAACATAAATCTCAGGTCCTTATGCTTAGTGCCACGCATATAAGCGTCAAAGAACCCATCGCGATAAGGGTTATAAAGCGAAGCCAGGACTTCTGCGTCAATATTCTCCATGGTGTCGCCATGGAGTAACTCCTCAGAAAATCCTTGCGGGACTTCCTGCCGCTGGCGCATGTTTTCGCGCCAGCGTTGAAATATCTTTGCACTGTCGTCTGGACTGGCCGTTGGGGTTGTGGTTGCCGCGAGCAACATCCTCCCCGGGGCGCCGCTGTAGCGAAACACGATTTCAGTGAAATCCTCGTCCACCTGATCGGTTTTCAACCGTCGATGGATTTCTGTTTGCGCAAGCCGAGTCACTGGCTTGAGAGTAAAGTGTCCTGTCCCCACAAATACGGCCCCGGTTACAAATCCATTGACGGGCTCGACGAATGTGAGCGTGCCCTGCTTCAGCTCGAATGTTGCTGCATCACATTTGAAAGTGAATCCCTCGACGCGAAACGCAGGCCCCAATCCAACATTGCGCAGTTTGCGATAAAGCGCATCGGAGTTCGCGAACTGGGCATAGCTGCCGGAAACCGTGATCTGTTCCTTCGCTATTGGTAATGACAAGTCAAGTTGTAGGTTCAGATTCACGTCTGTAAGATCGATGACACGCTCCAGCGCCTCGAAGCCTCCGCCCTTTATTCGCAACGAATAGGAGCCCGGCTTCAAATCAGGGATGACGAAATGGCCAGTTTCATCGGAGCTGACTGTCAGCGGCTGGGACAGACTGCTGCCGCGTATCTCAATTTTCGCCCCAACTATCACTGCCCCAGTGCTGTCTTTAACGGTTCCAGAAATGGTGGCAGCGTTCAGACAAACGGGCAAGAAGAGCAGAACAAGGAACATCCCAAAGATATAGCGGGATCGGCACAATGACATTGTCTAAACCTCCGCGAATCCCGAATGCCGGTACTGCGGTTTTCGGCTTGCACAGGCAAAGCGGGACGCCAAGTTCATCGCTTCAGGTGACCTTCAAAATAAAACAAGAACAGGTCGGGGAAGGTGTAGAGTATGCGCCAATACTGAACAACGCGCAAGATTAACCGGAGGTAAGGGAATCTCTTCGTTAATGGCTGGAACTAAGTGCTTCACACCGTAACCAGCTCTTCACTCGGTTCGTATTCAACGATGTAACCCGCAACTGCGCTGGCCGCGACCGTCAGTGGACTAGCGAGATACATTTGTCCGGGGCCGCTGCGGCCGGGAAAATTGCGGTTCTGCGCGCTGATCACAACCTGGTCAGGCCGGGTGGAAACTCCAGGACCAGCGTTGATGCATGCGCCACAACTGGGTTCGATCACGTGCGCGCCGGCTTTTGCGAAAATTTCCAGGTAGCCCTGGCGAATGCAGTATTCACGTGTCTCCTGCGATCCGAACTGAATGTAAAACTGCACCGAATCCGCCACCCGCTTACCGTTCTTCAGCGCATCCGCCAAGACCCGCGCGTACATATCCATGTCTTCGTTTTTGCCAGCGGTGCAGGTTCCACCGTAAGCCAATTCCACAGGGACAGGAGTATCCATCTCCCGAATGTACTTGCCATTGCCGGGATCGCCAGGAGTTGCAATCATTGGGGTGATTTCCGCCGCATCGAGTTCGATGACCTGCGCGTATTCGGCGCCGGGATCGCCTTCGAGACCTTCAAGCATGTGCTCCGCATCCCGCCGATTCATTCCGCGCCGCTCAACCAGAAAATCTACCGCCTTCTGGTCCGGCGCAACGATCCCGGTGAACCCGCCAATTTCCGCAGCCATGTTCGTCATAGTGGCGCGCTCGTCAACGCTGAGTTCTTCGATCGCTTCGCCAGAATATTCAATGACCTTGGCGAGGGCTTTGCCGCTGCGGACATACTCGAGGCTTAGGATTTTGAGAATAAGATCTTTCGCCGTCACGTTCGGATGTTTCTTGCCACGAATCACAATCTTCACCGACTCCGGCACTCGCACTCGCACGTCTTTCGTGATCCACGAATTGAATACATCTGTTGTGCCGATTCCGAAAGCTACGCAACCAATGGCGCCCGAATGAGGCGTGTGTGAATCCGAACCGACAATGAGTTGACCCGGCAGAGCGTAACTTTCGAGCACTACCGAGTGGCAAATTCCTTCTGCGCCTTTCCGATCCTTCAATTCACCATGCAAACGAATTCCCTTGCGCTGCGCGAACTCGCCCTGCTTCAACATAAGCTGAGTGGCCAAGTCGAGGAGTCCCATCTTGCGCTTCTGCTCGGAAAGAACTTCGTCGAGGAAAGTCAGGTGATCGCGAAAGAATAATACCGAGCCTGGATCATTTACCGGTGCATCTCGTCCCACGAGCTGATCGAAGAAAATAGCCGCCATCGGTGTGACGTACTCATGACTAAAGCGCAAGTCAGTGCGGGCAAAACCCGCATCCCCGGGTTTTACAGCTCGCACACCGATCGTGCCATCTTGCGCGATCATATGTCGCGCAAATATCTTCTCCGACAATGTCATCGGGCGTGTAGCGCGGTCGCCCTCGCCCGCGGTCCTAATCGCCGTCAGCGACACTTTTTTCTGCAAACGCGCAACATTGAACTGGAAAAGCCCGCCGTATTCAATGATCTGACGGGTGATCTCATCTTCGCCCTTGGTGAATTCGGTCAGGGAGACTTCTTCGCCGGAACGGACCTTATCGATGAGCGAAAAATCGGTAGAGGTGAGCACTCCCAGGTTCTGGCAATTCTGCTTGTAAATGCGCTCGATGTTTTCAGCGATTACGAGCTTGATTCCGGCACACAACTCCGCGTAGGGCGACTGCTCGCGACTTGAGCCCTTTCCCCGGCGCTTGCCGCTGACGGCAGCAACGAATCCGCCGCGCTTTACGTCCCCGCGCTGTATGGGCAATTCGTTACCGCATTTCAGACCGGTGTAAGGAAACTCGCCTAGGGTTTCGTCAAAGAAAAAGCAGATGTGTGCAGGGGTGATTTCGTCAGTCGAAATGTCGTCGCGCAGCTTAGGATTGTTCTGAGGATTTTTCGTGTCCCAGGCTAGGTCTTCTCCCGCAAGCTGGCGCTTGATGAGCTCAGGGTCTTCGGTGAGAAAAAGGACTCGCCCTTTGAGCCGCACTGTCTCAGGCCGTTTTTCGATCTTTCTAGTTAAGAGGGCTTCAATCACGGAATCGCCTCGCGCCCCAGAGACCTATTTTACCCCCTTGCCGGACGCCCGAATCTACCCGTAGCGCAGGTGCGCAACACCACGTGATTTGTGATCGGGATTCTTGCTGACGGCTGATAGCTATCAATGGTGCCCGTGCGTACGGTCATACTTCTCCCCGGCAGAGACCGCAACTGGCAACCGATTTTCTTTAGGCGCTAGCGGGCAGGTCGCGTATGCCGTTACCGCGCATGGCGGATTGTAGGCGCGATTGAAATCCAGGACCACTTTGCCATCCACGACGGGATCGGTATCCAAAAACCTTCCTCCGGGATAGGTTTCAGTTTTGCTGGTCAGATCGCCTATGACGAAGCTCACGCCTTTTGCTGGATCGCCGCTCAAAGCCGTCAACGTTAGTTCCTGCCCATTGAGCTTGAAATGCACCTCACCCGCAATCGGAGTCGGAGTGACATCTCCTAGCACGTTGGGAACGTCCACGGTTTTCTTTCCGTCGGATGGCACAAACGTTCCACTGACCCGATAAGTCATGTCGATCGGGAAGAAAATGGGTCCAGCGTAGTTACGTGCGGCTTCGCTATTCAGGTCTTTCAATCGGATTCCCACCCGCGCGCCACGTTTAATCACATACATGCGAAGGCTGCCCATCTCTATCACGGTCGGCTTCCCGCTTACGTCGGCTTGCAGCTTCGCGGTGGCCGGTGATTGTCCACCGATCTTCGCATCCGCTCCCTTTTGAAATTCGACCGAAACCTCGTCACCCTGCAATTGAAATTCGCCGGCGTGCGCAGGTCCCGACGGAAGCACAATCGCATTGTCGCTGGCGCTGCCAAACGTATTGGCGCCCGGTTTCAGCCAAAACAACCCGGCCAAGACCAGCCAGTTCTGCTTGAGATCGTCTACCAGTTCCGCTTTCCACTTCTCAAATGATTGCAGATAAGCAGCATCGGGAGACTGCACCACGGCAGCACCAGCTGCAAATAGGGCACAACCCGCAGCGAGGATTGCGATCGATTTTTTAAGCATTCGAAGCCTCATCCACGAATTCTCTTTTTTCCGATCGCAAAGGACCGTCGGCAATTAATCTTTCTTCGCGTATTCCCTAGGATCAGGCAACACCTCTAGCCCGCCTCCTGCAAATATATGCTGGAACTCGTTTACGAGCGCATCGTGGATCAACCCGTTCGAAGCTACGGTCTCTCGACTGTTCAACTGAAATGGGCCGCCGCCAAAATCCGTCACTCGACCGCCAGCTTCCTCCACCATCAGCACTCCTGCCGCCGTGTCCCACGGATTCAAATTGAACTCCCAGAATCCGTCAAAGCGTCCACACGCCACCGAGCACAAATCCAGCGCCGCCGATCCGGCCCGCCTCACCCCATGCGACCGCAACGTGATCTGATGATAAAAGTAGATGTTGGGGTTTTTGTGGTGTTTGTGGCTGGGAAAACCGGTAGCTAAGAGCGACTCCGCAAGATTCGCGATCTTCGACACATGGATTAGTTGCTCGTTGAGGTAAGCTCCTTTGCCGCGCTCAGCCGCGAACATTTCATTACGAGTCGGATCGTAGCAAACGCCGGCAATCATCTCCTGCCTCTTTTGCAGTGCCATGGAAACGCAAAACACAGGGTACCCATGAGCGAAATTCGTAGTGCCATCGAGCGGATCAACGTACCACCGATACTCGCTGCCAGTGTCGCGCAGTCCTTCTTCCTCGCCCAGAACGTCATGCTCCGGCCAAAGCTCACGAATACGCTCGCGAATCAGCGCCTCGGATTTGCGGTCAGCGGCTGTGACCAAATCCGCCTCGCCTTTATATTCAATCTTGATGTTGCGGTCGAAATACTGCATCAGCAACGCGCCGGCTTCACGCGCGATTGCAGCCATCGCGGGGACGTACTCAAACTTTGCCCTTGGGGAATTCAAGTGGTCAGTTTCGCAGATGTCGCCACGCAAAGGCAAAATCTAATCGCTTTCGGCCATTGAAGACATTCGTAGAATCGATGCGGAAATAGTGTTCCGCTTGCTAAAGTATGTAGATTAACAAATGCGCCTGGTGATCAAAGTCGGAACCAGCTTAATCGCGCCGGGTGGGCGAATCGATACCAAACAACTGCGCTCGCTCGTAGATCAACTTGACCTTCCGCATCACGAATTCCTGATCGTTAGTTCTGGCGCAATTGCTTCGGGCATGGCGAATCTTGGGTTGAACGAAGACCAGCGTCCTTCGAGTGTGCCCTTGATGCAGGCTTGCGCCGCCGTCGGGCAAAGTGCGCTCATGCACACCTACGAACAATTGTTTTTCGGCAAGAAGATTGTGGCCCAACTGCTGCTTTCAAATGATGACTTCACTTCTCCTCCGCGATATAAGAATCTGCAGAACACGCTGAACCAATTGCTCAAGCTGGGCGTCGTGCCGATTGTGAATGAAAATGACAGTGTTTCCGTCCGCGAACTGGTCGGGGCTTTTGGAGATAACGACGAACTGAGCGCGCTGCTCGCCGCCGCCGTAGATGCCGATTGGCTGCTGCTGCTCACCGATGTTGACGGCTTCTACACTTCGAATGGAAAACGTCCGCGCCTGGTCCGCACGATTCGCCAGCTTACGCCGGAAATGGAAGCCCTCTGCAACGGTCACGGCAAATTGGGCCGTGGAGGAATGCGGTCCAAACTGCGCGCGGCCAAGACCGCAAGTGATGCAGGAGTGAGCGTCGCAATCGTGAACGGGCGCGACCCAAATGCGATCGCAAAAGCAATTGCGCGCAAGGTCGGGACCTACTTCCCTCCGAAGAAGGAGGAGGCCTGATATGGCGGGCAGCCCTGCAGTTGCGTTCTCAACCCGCGAAAAGCTGGAGCGTGCACGCGGCGCGGCGGCTGTGCTGGCGCAGCTTTCGACTGAGCAGAAAAATGACCTTCTACTCAAGATTGCAGACGCGCTCGAAACCCATGCTGGACGCGTTATCCGCGCCAATGAAGACGACATCCAGCATTCCAATCTGACTGGGGCGATGCGTGATCGCCTGCTGCTGACTCCCGAGAGGATTTCGCAAATGGCGGGCGCGGTCCGTGTTGTCGCTGCGCTCGCGGATCCGGTAAATGAAGTGCTCGAAGAATGGACCCGCCCAAACGGCCTGCTGATTCGCAAAATTCGCGTGCCGCTGGGCGTGGTGGGAATCGTTTATGAATCCCGCCCGAACGTCACGGTTGACGCCGCAACGCTCTGTCTGAAAACCGGAAACGCGGTCGTCCTGCGTGGAGGAAAAGAAGCAACGTCCAGCAATCAGGTCCTGGCCGAGATCATGGCCGGAGTTGGAGGCGTTCCCGCCGGTGCAATCGAACTGCTCGATTCCGCCAGCCGCGACACCGTGCAAGAACTCATCCGGGCCCGTGGCATGGTGGACGTTGTTATCCCTCGCGGCGGTCCTGGCCTGATTGCGCACGTAATGGAGAACGCTCTGGTTGCGGTGATCGAAACCGGCGCTGGCAACTGCCACATTTTCGTCGATGAATCTGCGAATTTCGAAATGGCGAATCGAATAATTCTCAACGCTAAGACCCAACGTCCTTCAGTTTGCAATGCTGCCGAGAAGCTGCTGGTGCACTCGCGAATCGCTTCTGCTTTCATCCCGCAGATCGTGCGCCAGCTGGTTGACGCAGGAGTGGAAGTGCGCGGAGACAAGGAAAGCTGCGGCCTCGCGCGCGGTGTGGCTCTTGCGAAGCAAGAAGACTGGGACGCAGAGTATCTCCGGCTCTGCATCGCAATTCGGGTGGTTGCCGGCTTGGATGAGGCCATCGAGCACATCAATCGCTATTCAACAAAGCACTCGGAGGCAATCATTACCAAGGATGAAGCGAACGCGAGCAAATTTCTGCGGCTGGTCGATTCGGCAGCAGTTTACTGGAACGCTTCAACGCGATTTACCGACGGCGGCGAGTTCGGCTTCGGCGCAGAGATGGGCGTCAGCACTCAAAAACTGCACTGCCGTGGACCGTTTGCGTTGAAGGAACTGACTTCCACTAAATATCAGGTGATAGGAACCGGGCAAACACGTGAATAGAACGCGCTGTCATTCCGAAGCCCTTTAGGGCTGAGGAATCTGCTGTTCTCACTTAAAGCAGATTCCTCACGGCTAAAGCCGTTCGGAATGACAAGGTTTCTTTGGGTTATGTAACGCTCACTTCCGTGTAGGTCCCATAAACCTGGCGCAGCGCTTCGCATACCTCGCCTACAGTCGCGTATGCGCGCACCGCATCAACGATGTACGGCATGGTATTTGCAGCTGAAATTTTTCCGTGAGACTCCGCGCGTGGCTCTTGCGCGGCCGCTTTCTTTAGCTCATCAAGCCTGCGCCGCATTTCTTCATTTGACCTGCGGGCGCGTAAGGTTTTCAATTTTGCGGACTGGTGCGTCGCCACCGATTCGTCAATGTAGAGGGTCTTTGGCGACTCCTCGTCTATGGTGAATTTGTTCACGCCCACGATGATCTTTTCCTTCGCCTCAACCGCGCGCTGATACTGGTACGAGGATTCGGCAATTTCCTTCTGCGGATATCCACGCTCGATTGCCTTGACCATGCCTCCCATTGCATCCAGCTTACTGAAGTAGTCAAACGCGCCTTTTTCCATTTGCAGCGTAAGGTTTTCCAGAAAGTAAGAACCAGCTAGAGGATCCACCGTCTGGGTCACACCGGATTCATAAGCAATGATTTGCTGCGTCCGGAGGGCGATGCGCGCGGCTTCTTCTGTGGGGAGCGCGAGCGCTTCATCGTACGCATCGGTATGCAGCGACTGTGTTCCACCCATCACTGCCGCTAACGCCTGAATGCCGACGCGGGCAATGTTATTCATCGGCTGCTGCGCCGGAAGCGAGACTCCAGCCGTCTGAGTATGAAATCGCATGAGCCAGGTGCGCTGGTTCTTGGCGTCGAACCGGTCTTTCATTACTTGGTACCAGATCTTGCGCGCGGCCCGGTATTTCGCGATCTCTTCGAAGAAATCGTTGTGCGCGTTGAAAAAGAAACTGAGGCGCGGGCCAAAGTCATCCACATCCAGCCCACGGCGCCGCGCCCACTCAACGTACTCGACACCGTCATACAGCGTGAAGGCCAACTCCTGCAATGCGGTCGATCCCGCCTCGCGAATGTGGTATCCGCTAATGGAAATAGTATTGAATCGCGGCGTGAATTTCGAGCCAAACTCAAATGTGTCAATCACAAGGCGCATGGAAGGAGCCGGCGGGTAGATGTACTCCTTCTGCGCGATGTATTCCTTCAAAATATCGTTCTGTATTGTGCCGGAGATTTTCTTCCAATCTGCACCCTGCTTTTCCGCGACTACTAAATACATTGCCCACAAAATGGATGCCGGAGAGTTGATGGTCATTGATACCGTGGTCTTCTCGAGGTCGATTCCGTTGAAGAGAATTTCCATGTCCTCAAGCGAATCAATGGCCACGCCGCATTTGCCCACTTCACCTTCGCTCGCGGGATGGTCGGAGTCGTAGCCCATCAGAGTCGGCAGGTCGAAAGCCACCGAAAGGCCGCTGCCGCCATGTTCGAGCAAATATTTGTAGCGGCGATTGGTCTCCTCAGGAGATGCGAATCCTGAGAACTGACGCATTGTGAAGAGCTTGCCACGATAGCCGGTGGCATGAATTCCGCGCGTGAAAGGCGGTTGGCTGGGATAGCCGAGATACTTGTCGTAATCCCAATCTTCGGGCAAGTCCGCTTGCGTGTAGAGACGGCGGACCGGAACTCCGGAAATACTCGTGAAGCGGGCCCTTCCGTGCTCGTCCAGGTTTGTGCCGGTGGGCGCGCCAATTGGCTTTTCGCGAGATTTCTCCAGCGCAGGAAGCAACGTCTTTTCTGCCCAGCGCTTTTCGGAATCCGAAGGGTGGCGGTTCTCACTTACATCCGCGATCGGAGATTCAGTGACCGGACTACGGGCGTCTTGTGATCGCTTCTTCTCCGCCATTCTCGCCTTTCTCGGCTTGCATGTGCTCCGCTCCGATCATAGGAGACACCTAGCGCAGGAGCAAGCCGCAGAGGCGACCGCTTGGTCGGTCAGGAACGCTTGTTGCGTGAGAGTTCCCACGCCTTGGCGTATTTCCAGGAAACATAAACTGCGTGGTAGAGATGCAGCAGGAACCCTTCGCGGCCATCGAGAAACCCGAGTCGAAAGATGTAGTTATAGAGGAAGGTGAGTTTTGGCCGCAGAACGATGTTGAGAAGATTGAAACCGAGGCGGCCTTTTGCAACGGCGACTTCGGCGCCAGAAGACGAATAGCTGTTCATGTGGTCGATGTAGCCGCGTAGCGTCGGATACGAGTTGTGAGTCAGGGCGTTTTTGAGCCTGCCAGTGGGACCATGGACTTTGATTGTGGGATGTGCGCCATATTCCTCAAACTTTCCCGCGCCACGCCGGATGAGGCGCAGCTTGGGATCGGGATAAAATCCACCGTGCTTGATCCAGCGACCGAGAAAGTAATTCTTTCGTGGAATCCAGTACCCAACCAGGCTTCCGCTTTCGTCTAATTCCCTATTAATTTCCTCTGCGAGTTCTTCTTCCAGCGCTTCATCGGCGTCCAACTGCAGAATCCAATCTCCGGAAGCTTTCTGCATCGCTGAGTTTTTCTGCGCCGCAAATCCTTTCCACTCTTCAATGAAAATTTTCGCCCCATGCGAGCGCGCAATCTCGAGGGTGCGATCGGTGGATCCTGAATCCACGACAATGATTTCGCCCTGACCGTCGCGCACCAGTGGCATGACGCTTGCGAGCGTGCGCGGAAGATTTGCTTCTTCGTTGAGGGTGATGAGAACAATGGAGATTTTCACGCTCCATGAATATACCGCGACTGAAACAAGTTCCCGCGAATTTGATCTGCTAATAGTTCGCGTTGCAAAATAAAAAGCGCGGAGTGCAATACTCCGCGCTTGTCACGTATTCAGTGGTCTATTGTTGTCCCGAAACAGACGCGATCGTGGTGTTTGCCGTCCGCTCTTGGGTCAACCGCGTGACCTTGCCGGATTTCGGCATAGCGTAGGTGAGGGTAATGCCGGAATCACCGAGACACAGCGCCCGGACGTAAATCCCAACTTCCGATCTCGCCAGGAGCAGCTTCATCCCTTCATCCGGCTTGGCGTCAGAACTGCCTTCCGCCATGGCCATGCCGCTCCATCCCGAGTCTCTGGAACGAACCGTGACGATGGTCCCAGAAACCTCAGTGATGGTGAAATCGTATGCACCAGGAGCAAGCAGTAACTTTCCCCAGTGAGTCTCGGCGGTTAGTTTAAAGTTTCCACGCAGCGTCTCAGCGCTTCCCAAAGTCGAAAGCAGGCTGGCAGCGCACAGTGTGAGGAATACAGCTCGAACTGCAAAATACTTTCCATTCGGTTTCATGTGAGTCTCCTGTTGAGCTGGAAAGACACCACGGCGCAAAGCTACGAGCCGAGAGTCTTCAGTTGTCGGGATTGACTACGAGGTCCGGATGGTTCTAAGTGCCCAACCCTGGGCTGCGGTCGAACTTCTGGGTCCGTCTTCCTACTGCGCAGTTTCGGAAGACATTTTTAGTCTCCCAAAGCGCGGAGGGACAGTCCAATTCAAAAAATCTATGGGGACGATGTTGCTAAAGTGGCAAATTGATACATGCTCCGCGGAAAAAAAGATGGGAGTGCAGCAGGTTACTGCCCTCCCGAAAAACATGGCTTCGGTCTTTGCTTTTAAGCCGCTTTCCCCGACGCCACCCGGTGGGCCGAAGAATTCTCTACCGGCAGAGTTTTGACCGATGGCCCTTCGATCATCAGCGGGGCCAGGTTCACCGCAATTTCCTGGAACAGACCACTGTCGTAATTTTTTACGTCCGACTCACTCTTCCAAAGGGTGGTGCAGCAGAATTCTCCAGTCGCACTGTCGAGCGATTCGATATTGTCCACGAACCCCGGTTGCGCCTGAATGCGTGGGAGGAACTCGTGGTTGAGCGCGGCGCGAAATTCATCAATCATCGAGGTGTCTATCTTGCAGGTGACCGTTCGTGAATACATAAACGTGGCTCCTGTTGCGGACGATTTGCGATCTCGACGCCCAGCAAAGAGTGCCAGGCAGTCTGATTTGCGGCTTGAACGTTAGCCCCAAATCGGCGAAGAGTCAAGGGGACGAAAAAGAAATGTCGGTAGCACATGATATGTCCGGTTGAGATAGCAGATGATATGTCCGCTTTGCGGGCGGTGAGGATAGGAGACCATGCGGAAGCATGGAAGCTTATCCGAGGGCCGCGATGGAGCGGGCGA
>Ga0102924_1003455_pt1 | contig 16555 bp, 10 predicted proteins | sample PaiPotPPM11metaG_FD_80116 | JGI IMG/M metagenome (GOLD analysis project Ga0102924, IMG submission 80116) | Iron sulfur acid spring bacterial and archeal communities from Banff, Canada, to study Microbial Dark Matter (Phase II) - Paint Pots PPM... ... | reverse complement strand
TCCCGGAACTGCTCGGCCGCGAGCATCTGCTCGACCAGAGTCTGCATACGCAAGGTCGCCCGATCGAATGCGGCGATCTCCGTGGCGTTCGGGTTCTCCCTCAGAAGCGCCTGGGCGCGCAGCCGCAGCGCAGTGAGTGGGGTGCGGAGCTCGTGCCCGACGAGGGAGACGAACTCGTCCCGGGTCCTCAGCTCCTCGAGCAGCTCGCGCTCGACCTCTCGCGCGACCGAGACGTCGAACATCGAGACGACGACCACGGACGGAAGCGTTGGCGTCCCAGGCACATGCTCGGCGAAGCAGACGAGCGGTACGACGCCGAACGGCGCGTGCCAGACGACCTCCATCGCGTCTACGTCCTCTCCGCGCGCGGCTCTTCCGACCGGCAAATCTTCCTCGGCGATCCGCGCTCCAGCCGTATCGGTACAGTGGCCCACGTCGACTCCGACGGTGCGTCCAACCGTCCAGTCGCTCCGCAAGAGGTTCCGCGACAGTCTTCGTGCGGCTGCGTTCACGAATAGCATCTGTCGCGTCGCCGGATCGGCGAGCAACACGGGAGTCGCGATGCTGTCGAGCGCGCCCTCGATCCACGCGCGGTCTTGCCGGTCGGCGGCGTTGCGGTCCAGGACGTTCGCCGTCACGTCGATCGCGAGGACGAGGCTCCCGTCGATCGTCCCGTCCTCCGCTCGCGTCGGCTGGCAGACGACCGTCAGATACCGCGTCTCCGGCCTTCCCGTACCGCTCCAGTCCATGGTGATCGGTTCGTCGATGCCGATGTACGGCCTTCCGCTGGCGACCGTGGCATCGACCGCACTGGCCCACTGCCTCAGCTCTGGGAACGCTTCGAGGTGCGTCTTGCCCGTGAGGTCGCGTTCGCCGATGGCCGCTCGCGCACAGGCGTTGTACCACTCGATGCGCTGCTCGCTTCCGTGCTTGACCACGACCAGCACGGGAGCGTTCATGAGCGCATCGCGGAAGTCATGCATGTTGCCAACTTGTATTGCCGATTTCGCGGCCCGCGCGCTTGGGATGCGAACCGGCGCTCGCGCTCGGGTGGTCCCCTGGACGGTCCTCGACGACAAGGTAATGTGCGCTCTTCGAGGATGCAGCACGGCGACGAGCACGAAGTACACGCGGGCCGGGAAAGATCGGCCGGAGCACGCAACGGAGAGGTCTTGCCCAGCTGGGAGTCTGCGTTCCGTGAGCTTCTCGAGCTGGCGCCCGATGCGGTCATGATGAGTGATGCCGAACACCGCATTACCGACGTCAACATCGCGGCGTGCCGGCTCTACGGATACGACCGCCACGAGCTTGTCCGCATGACCTGGTACGACCTCGTGGAACCGGAAGAAGCGTCGAGGTTCGTCCGCGAGCTTCCTTTTGTCCGTGACATCAGCGAGCGCAAGCGCGCAGAGCGCGAACGCGAGGAGTCGCTGTCGTGGATGCGCGCCGTTCTCGAGCAGTGTCCCGTCGCGTTGGGGCTCTTTCGCGGACCGCAGCGGAGCGAGACGTCCGCGTTGCGGACGCGCTGCTTGTACCCGAGGCGCTTCAGGGACGGCGAAACAGCAGGCCGTAGACCAACTGAACGGCGTCGCCCACGTCCCACAACCAGGGCGCCGTCAATCGAGGCGCTCGCACCATCGACGCCATGCCGGGGAATTGCAATTGCTCGAGCAGCGTCGTCGGGTGGGGTTGCAAGGCGAGGGCTCCGGCCGCTACCTCAGCGTCGACGGCGGCCGCGAGCTCCCCCGCGCAGACATTCGCGAGCGCCGAAAGCCCGGGCGCGTCCTTGGACGACAGCACGTCGAAAGCCAGCACGCCGCAACCGCCAGCGCGCGCGCTGGCCACCAGCGTCGCAAGGTGAAGCGACGTGATGGCGGCGTCCAGCCGCCGCCAGTTGAGCCGCGACGTGACCCAGGCGCGCTCAAATGGGACGATCAACTGGCTCAGCACGCCGGTAGACAGCACCACGTCGAAGCGACGCCCCAACCGATCGACCGTCGCACGGGACGCATCGAACGCCGCCCTGCCCAGCGTGACGTCGTCGGGAAAGGACTCGCCCCAGTCGTCGAGGTGGCTCATGAAGCCGGACAGATCCACGGACGCGTGCGGGATTACCCGCTCGCGCACGGCCGCAGGCATGTCCTGACGCGCGCGCTCCAGCGCCTCGCCGTCCAGGTCGACGAGGTGGACTTCGCGAAACGTCTCGGCAAGGCGTAGTAGATCGACGTCGGAGCCATTTCCGGCGCCGAAAATGGCGAGGTCGCTCGATGACGCGGCGGCGGCCGGCACCGTCTCGGCAGCCAAGGCCATCACCCGCTCCCGGTGACCCCGATACCGTTGCCAGCTCCCCGCCAGCCGCCGGTTGATACCACGCAGGTAGTCTCGGGCCCGTGCTTCGCTGCTCGCGCACGCCACGTCGGTATCGCCGTGCCTGTCTGTCAGGTGGCGATCGAGACAGGTCAGCGAGCAGACCAAGACCATTTCGCCGGCCGCGGCGCACACGTCGCAGATACGGCGCATCTCGATCGCACAGCCACAACCCGCAACGACCCGCCGGGCGTCCGAGTCTCCCGTGGCCAGCGACCGAGAGCCCAACGCCGTACCTCCCGGACGCAAGGGTCAGAGCCCAGGCGCCGGCCCAGGGCAGTACTTCGTGCTGCCGTAGGTCGTGTCCTGACTGCCTGTCAGGACGTTGTAAACGGTGAGCAGGATCTGATTGTTCTCGATGGGCGCCGACGTGTAGTCGAGGAAGCGGCCCATCTTCAGCGCGCCCCCGGCGCCCCCCGCGAGGACGAAGGGGGCCCGGCTCGAGAGGTGAGCGGAGCCGTTGCCGAGTTCGTTCCACCACAGGATGAGCGTGTTGTCGAGCATCGACCCACCACCGACGTCGGTGTACTTGTCGAGCCCGCTCATGACGTAGGCCAGCTGCGTGCTGAACCAGGTGTTGATCTCCGTCATCTCCTTCAGCGCACTGGAGTGCGCGAGATTGTGGTGGGTATTGGTATGGCCAAGCCAGCTGAAGGTGACGCCTCCGGAGCCCATGGCGAACCAGAACCAGTTGACCACGCGCGTGATGTCACAACCAAGGGCAAGGATCATCAAATCCAGGTTCACCTGGGCCCAATTGGGTATATTCGAATTCAGAAGGCTGTAATTGTCGGCCGGCCGGGTGGGGATGGTGCATGCCATCTGTTGCTGTACGGCCGTCACCTGGGTTTCGACCTGGCGGATCGCCGCCATATGGTTGTCAAGACGGGCCTTGTCGGCGGTGCCGACGCGCGCGCGCAGCGTCTGAAAGCGTTCGAGCGACGAGTCCAGGATGCTCTTTCGGAGTGCGCGCAGGTTATCGGCGGCCATCGTGTTTTGCGGCATGCCGCTCGCCGTGCCGTTCATGAACAGATAGTCGAACAGCGCAGACGGTTGCGAGATCGGCGGTATGAGTTGAGTCTGGTCCAGCCACGAGCCGATCGCCTGCAGCGCATTCCCGTCTCCGCTACCGGGGGGAACGACACCGGTCGGCAGAAGCGGGATTCGGGTGGCGCCACCGATTTTTTGGGCGACGAGCTGGTCGATCGAAGGGCCGCCCGGGCGCATCGTGTTGAAGCTCTGGGGCTGCGTGAACGGCATGCCGCTGGTCATCGCGGCAAACGAACCTTGATGACCCCCGTACACAGGATCCTTGCCTGCGTCGTTGTTGACCCCGTCGAAGAGAATGAGTTTGCTCTGGTAGGGCTGCAGCGGGACGTGAGCTGTATTGAGGGTGAAGTTTGTCTCGGTCCCGGTGGGGTACCAGTATTGCGGCATTTGGCCGTTGGCCGAGTACCAGAGAACCAGCCGCTTCGGAGGGGCGGCCGTCTGAGCAAGAGCGCGACTTGGCTGCATCGCCTCGAGAAACGGCAGGCCGATGGCGACGCCACCTGCGCCTCGGAGGACTGCCCGTCGTGATATCGTCTTGAACATCACAGTCCTCCTTGGGGAACCTTGCGATACAGGAAGGTCGCCGTCTGCGGGAGCACGCGCACCAAGGCCAGCTCGCCCCCCTGCTTCAGGGCATCGTGCAATTGCGTCAACGCGCACGTATCGCCGACGCTCATTCCGGAGTCGCGGCCGAAGGCGAAGCGGAACCACTGGGTGGTCGCGCACTTCATGGCCTCCTCGCTGCTCGCCAGTCTTGTTCCGAGCTCGACAGGCCCATTGAAACTGCCGGCGACGTCCGACCCCGTGATCATGCCCGACTGGTCGACCGGCTGCCCCATGTCGGTCGTCCGCCATGCGCCGGACGCGTCGAAGCCTTCAAATCCGAACCCAACGGGATCCATCATCCGATGGCAACTCGCGCACACCGGGTTGGCGACGTGGTTGATCATCGCTTCCCGATTGGTTTGATTGGGTTTCGGAACTGGCGGAGTGATGTTGGCGTTCGGCGGCGGCGGCGGGAGCTGCTCACAAAGCAGCATTTCGCGGACGAAGATGCCCCGCTTGGTGGGCGACGTATTGTCCATATGCGCATTCGCCGCGAGCAGGCCGCCCGCGGTCAGGATACCCGACGCCGGGCGCCCTCCCAGCATCGCCTGGTCAACGCGCGCGAACGTCGCGGTCCGGCCGGTCACCCCATAGAACTGGCCAAGCACGTCGTTCATGAACGTGTAGGGCGCCGTGAACAGCGTGGCGACTTTGCCATCGCCATGGAAGACGATGTCATTGACGAGCGCGAGAACCTCCTGGTGCATGGCCGTCGCGACCGCGGTCGAAAAAGCCGGGAAGACGTTCGGATCCTTTTCTTGCGTATCGATATTGGCGAGCTGCAACCACTCGTCGTGGAAGCGGAGGACCATCTGCTGTGCCCGTGGCTCGTTCAACATGCGCATCACTTGCGCCGAGACGTCGGCCGCCGTTTGAAGCTTGCCCGCCTGCGCCGCGGCAAAGAGTGCATCATCGGGCATGCTGTTCCACAGGAGGTAGGAGAGGTGCGTGGCCATGTCCCAGGCGTCCAGAGGCACCACCGTTTGGCTTCCGACAGCCGGACTCAGCTCGAAGCGGTACAAGAACTCGGGCATCTGCAGGACGGCCGCGATGACGGCCTGGACACCCGAATTGAAATTCCCCTGGTTACGGCCCACCTGCCAGATCGACGTCAACGTCTGCGTTTGATCCGCGTCGAGGGGGCGGCGAAAGGCCTTGGCCCCGAACGAAGAGATGAACGTCGTCGCACACGCCTGTTCGCCCGCGGCGACGGGATCGCATGTCAAAACTTTGGAGAGGCGATTGGCCACGGTGTCGGCGGCGATCTTCTCGGCCGCGACAAGGTACTGTTGCACCAGCGCCGGCGGCGTCTCCTGCGCCGCGGCGTTGTCCAGAAACGGGAAACCTTCCGTGGTCAGCTCGACGGGGAACGAGAGATTGAGTTGGGAGACGTCTCCGAGCAGGTCCGTTACTGTGTTGATATACTCGGCATTGGTGAGACGCCGCAAAGCCGTTTCGTCGACGTCGCCAGGGGGGCCGCTGCAACTGTCGGCGGTGGGACCGCCGGCCGCACCGCCGGCAGGCGCGCCGCCCCCAGCGCTGCCGCCGGAGCTCGTGCCGAGAGCCGATGGGCCGCCATCACCGATCATCCCGGTACAGCCCGCAGCCCACAGGCAGGACATGGCCAGGACAGAGATCCTTTGCATCTTCATGAAAGCCCTCCGCAATCGTGCTTCCCGGGTGACGTTTCGTGGGTTTCTTCGGGCAGTGGCACGGAAGCCAACGCTGATGCTGCAGTCAGATTGGAATCACTGGGATCGGTCCCGCTTAAAGATGGCCTCGACCCTCGAGAACGGGTCGGGGGCTACGTCTCTTCTGTCCCACACCGGGTCAGCCAAGTCCTGCCTGCCGTTGCACCTCGCGAAATGTGCCATTGCATATCGCGAAAATGTGCCATGAAGACCTGAACGCCTCGAGGGTGCTCGATGAACCGACGCTGCTTGCAATCGCTCCCCCTTGCGGTGGCCATCGAAGGCTGCACGGCTTGTACGAGCTCGAACGGCAGGGGTGTTCCGGACTCCGGCGCTGGCTCCGACTCGGCGACGCTCGCTGCGCCCGGCGACGAATCCGTCGGCGAGGCATCGTCCGACGCACCGGTGTCTTCCGGCGACGCGTCGCTCTCGGAGGCGGGTTCGGACGCGAGCGCTGCCGACGGAGCCCCGGCCGGTCCATCGATGGCGAGTTGCCAGGCGAGCGGTCCCGGACTTGCCAACTGCGGAGCCCGCGGCGAGAGCTGCTGCACGAGTTTGGAAGTGAGCGGCGGAACGTACTACCGGACGTACGATCCCATCGACGGCGACGGCGCCGTTGGGCTCGCCCCGGACGGCGGACCAACCGGTGAGGCAGACCCCGCGACCGTGAGCACCCTTCGCCTCGACAAATACGTGGTGACCGTCGGTCGTTTCCGTCGGTTCGTGAGCGCCTGGAACGCGGGCTACGTGCCGCCGGTGGGCTCGGGCAAGCACAGCTACCTGAATGGCGGCAACGGTTTGAATGCCACCGGAGGCGGCTACGAGCCCGGGTGGGTAGCCGAGGATGACAGCAACGTCGCGCCGACCGACGGTAACCTGAGCTGCGATCCGCTCTTCGCCACCTGGACGAACGCGGTAGGCACCCAGGAGAACCTTCCGATCAACTGCGTGAACTGGTACGAGGCGTATGCGTTCTGCATTTGGGACGGCGGATCTCTGCCTAGCGAAGCCGAATGGGAATACGCGGCGGCAGGAGGGAGCGAGCAGCGCGCCTATCCATGGGGTTCGGCGGCGCCCGGGACGGGGTGCCCCGGAGGCTGCCAGTACGCGATCTACGATTGCGACTTCCCGAACGGCTCAGGGAGCTGTACGGGCGTGGAGAGCATCAGTCCCGTAGGGTACGCGTCGCAAGGAGCTGGGCTCTGGGGGCAGCTCGACCTGGCAGGAGAGGTCTTTGAGTGGACCCTCGACTGGGACGATCCGTACGTCAATCCATGCGCCGATTGCGCCGACCTTGCGGCCTCCCCTTCCTCCTCAAGGGTGCTCCGGGGCGGCGCCTACTACTACTTCGCATCGACGTTGCTCCCCTCGAATCGGCTCGGCATCCCTCCGACGTACCGTGGCAACTACATCGGATTTCGTTGCTCACGGAGCCCGTAGGCTGCAGTCCCTTCGACCGCCAAGCGGCGCGCCGCGGCGGCGAAAAGCTCCATCGAAGGCGCTCGGCAGGGAATGCGGCTCACGTGCGGCGCCGAAGGACGAATGGATAAACGAGATACGTGAGGTTTTTCGGGCCGCACCAAAGCCATGGCTCCCCGAGTGTGGGCGGCTGACAGGTGGCGGCGAGCTCGGGGTCACCGCCCAGGACATACTGCACGAGCTCGGGATTGGTCACGGTGTACGCCCGCCGCTCGGCGGCGAGCGCCGCCACCAATCGCCGCAAGTCGTCGCCCGGTTGGAGCGCGCCAAGCGGAAAGAACAGCGACGATGTGAGGTCGGACACGAGCAGGGCGGAACCGCCGGGGCGGATGAGCCGCAGAAGCGTCCGCAGGTGTATCCGCAGAAGTGCCTGCTCGAGCATCGGCAACCCTTGACCGCCACCCGACACGAAATTTGCGAGTGCCCAGGACATCTGACTCGCCACACAGCACGAAGCCACGACGTCGAAGTTCGAGGGCAGCTGCTGCAATACCTTCGCGGTGCCCTCGGCGACCATCGCGTCGGCGGCAGGCCAGTTCGGCCGGCCGAGCTGGTGGTAGAGCCCCGAGAGGTCCACGGGGGCGTGGCTGCGCAGCTTCCCCTTCACCGCGGGATCTTGCCGTTCGATCGCGGCCGCCACGGCTGCGGGGTCGATGTCCACGAGATGGATCTCGTCGAAGCGCGTGCTCAGCGCCTCGAGGTCCAGGTCGTTGGCGTTGCCGGCGCCGAGCACGGCGAGCCGACCGCCCCCGGCAGCGTCCGCGTTGGGCGCTAGCGCCAGGATCTCCGCGGTCACCCGTTCGCGGTGGGAGCGGAAGCGGTCCCAGAGGTTGTAGGCCTGCCGGTTGCCCTTTTGCTCGGCCCGTAACGCTCGCCGGAAGAGGGCCGACTGCTTCATCCGGCTCGGCCGCAGAACTTTCGCCGAAGGAGATATCGCTGTCATTGCACGTACACCGGACCGGCGGGCGCGCGCGCTGATCTCTGGGCTGTCCGGGTCGCTGTTCGCCTCATGCCCTGGGATAAATGACCCCGAGCTCGCAAAGCGGTTCACAGGAACGGCGCTCGATGCCTCTGGTGCACCGCCCCCGTTCGACCGCTCGGCTCACGTCGCACCGAAAATGACCGAGCGTCTAAGAAGCGCTAGCCCGGCGCCAGCCCCGAGCCGACCGTCCACGGACCTCACGCGCATCTTCACGTTCTGCTGGGCCCCGGCCGCGACGGACTGCAGTTACACCGATTGCGGTTTGCCAGGCGGTTTCCACCGCGATTACGGGCGCGTGAATTGTTTGCCCTGACGTGCGACGAGTCGCCGCGTAGCGTACCCGGACGCCCGCCGCTCGGACGCTCAGGGCGTCGTCGTCGAACAGTGGTGCGAAGTCGCGTCGCACGTCGCGCCCTGAGCCGCGCACCAGCAGTCGCTGGTCACGTTGCAATACCCGGGGTCCCCGGTGACGGAGAGCATGCACGACGGCGGCGTCGTGGTGTGGCTGCACACGTCGCCGCCGCAGGCCATGCCGCTGGCGATGCAGTCGGTGTCCTTCGTACAGGGCCCACTGGTGCTCAGCATCGTGCCGAAGTTCCCCGTCGCGCTGCTGAGATTGCCGCCGCCCATCAAGTTGCTGATGCGCGCCACCTTTTCGGCGTCCGTCTCGGCAAACCACATGTCGTTGTCGGGCCCGGCGGTGATGCCCTCCACGTCCGTGTTGGGCGTAGGAATGGGATACTCGGAGATACCGCCCATCGGCGTGCAGCGGCCGATTGCATTGAAACTCCCCGGCTCGGTGAACCATAGATTCCCGTCCGGACCCGCCGCGATCCGGTACGGACTGGCGCCAGAGGGAATGCCGAATTCGCGGATCGCCCCCGCCGGCGTGATGCGACCGATATTGTGGGCGTCATGCTCGGTGAACCACAGGTTCCCGTCGGGGCCGGCGGTGATGGCTTGCGGGTTGCTGGCAGCGGTGGGAATGGGGTACTCGGTGACGACGCCGGAGGGCGTGACGCGAGCGATGTTGTTCCCCGTCTTCTCGGTGACCCAGAGATTGCCATCGGGGCCGAGGGCGATGTCGTTGGGCGTCCTGCCCGTTCCGGGAAGCGGATAGTCGTTCGTCTGGCCCATCGTGGTGATGCTGCCAATCCGGTCGACGTCCGGCTCGGTGTACCACATGTTGCCGTCGGGGCCCTTGGTGAGGCCCCCCGTCTGGGCACCGCGCGGCGCCCCGTATTCGGTGTCCGCGCCCGAGGGGGCCATCTTTCCGATCCCCTGCTGCTTCGTGTACCAGACGTTGCCGTCCGGTCCCGGGCTGATCGCGATCGGTCCGATGTCCGTCGTGGATGTCTTGTACAGCGCGACGTTGCTGCCGTCGGTCGCGAGGGCCCCGAGTGCGTTGGGCCCCGTATCCTGATGCAAAAACCAGATCCGGCCGTCCGGGCCGGCGCAGATGCCCCCCGGAGCGGGGCTGCTGTTCATGCTGACGGCAAACTCGGTGATCGTGATCTGGGGCCCCTGCACGCTCATGACCGGGGCGCCCCCGGCGTCCGGCATGCCGGCGTTGCCCCCCGAATCCGGGCCGCCCGTCGTTGCCGCGTCGCCGCCGCCACTCGAAGAGCCGCCGGAAGCCCCGCTGGAAGCCCCGCCGGAGCTGCCACTCGACGCACTCCCACCGCTGCTGCCGTCCGCCGCGGCGCCGCCGCCGCTGCCAGACGCCGGAGCGCCGCCATCGCCCTCCCCGATTGTATTCGTCCCGATCGCCAAACACGCGCCGGATCCGGCGGCCGCAAGCGCCAGGGCCAGAGACGCCAGCGGGGACGACGCGCGCTTCAAGCCCTTCATGCAAGTAACTCCGGAACGCCGCTGCTGACTTGCCCCTCGGCCAAACCGAATGTCGGCGCTGTCCCTCCAAAGAGCTGGTAGATGCTATAAAGCACCTTGGTCGTGTTATCGCCCACGAGGCGGATGTGCTGGTCGCCTTTCAGCTTTCCGCCCCCCTTGCCGGAAACGAGGAGGGGAAAATCCAGGGGCGAATGGGTCTGCGATTCCGACGTGCACGAAGTCGTGTAGACGACCGCGTTGTCGAGCAACGTGCTCGCTCCGTCCGGCGTGTTCTTCATGCTGGTCAGCAGGTCGGCGAGATTGGTCATGGCAAATCGAACGCCGGTGTTCATGCCCGCCGTCGCGTACGCCGGACCCTTGGGGCTCTGCCGGTGGCCGTAATCGCCATGGAAGCCCCCGGTCCCCAAACCGCAGTCGGCATAGCTCTGAAAAGACGCCGGAGGCGTGAACGTGTAGCCGAAAATGCGCGTGAGATCCGTGGACAGAGCAAATACGAGGAGCTCGTTGAACGCCTGACAACGGGCGCGCGTCAGGGAGCCATCGGTTCCTCGATTGGGGTAAGCCTTGTCCGGGTCGACCAGCGTGCCGTTCACCTTCGGCCCTTGCGCTCGCATGATCTGGGTCTGAAGCTGCTGAATCCCCTGGAGATGCCGGTCGAGACGTTGCTGGTCCTCCGTACCCAGCTTGGCGCGCAGCGCGTTCGCCTCCGTGGTCACGGCATCGAGCACCATCTGCCTCCGCAAGAGCTCGGGATCGGGCGGCGTCGGGCTGCTCGTACTGGCAAATTGCACGAGCTTCTGGAAGACCGTCGTCGGGCTGAAGTACGGCGGGTTCGGTTGGTTGACGCCGGAGAACGACATGATGTCGCCGAGCGCCGTCCCTCCCGATGAGTTTCCGATGCCGATCGGGATCCCTGTCGGAAACGTGGTCCCGCCACCGATCAACTGCGCAACGACCTGGTCGATCGACGGCAGGAGCATCGTCTTTTGGCCGTTGTTCGCGCCCGAAAGAGCGCACGCCGGGAAGCTGGCGTGAGCCGCCGAGTCGGGGACTTTGACGTCCATGCCAGTCACGACGGACAGCCAGGGCTTGACTTCCAGCAGCGGGGCAAGCTCCTCGCTCAACGTCCAAGCGCTGCCCACCCCGGTGGCGTTGGGCACCCAGCGCGAGGGAATGATCCCGTTCCCGAAAAACCAGAACCCGAACCGCACGGGGAGCGGCGTGCCGTTGGCGTACGCGGTTCCGTTGCCGTTGAGCATCCCGCCGAGGCGGGGGAGCGGGATGATCACGCTGGCGCCGCCCGCCAGCACCCCACGGAGGACCGTTCGACGTGAAATTCCGTTACGACCGAAGATCGCCATCTCTCCTGCCTCCTACATCGGTGTGACGAAACGGAAACCATCGTTTCCGACCAGATTGATGAGCAACTGGTCGACGTGATTTCCCGCAGCGGAAAACTGATTCGCGAGTGCATTGAGTTCGTTGGCGTCGACAGCGACCGGCGCGCGGCCCAGAGCGTTCTCGTACATATTGCTGACCAGGCACGTCCCGGTGACCGGGTTGTTCATCACGGCCTTTCCCAAATCCGCGAGATCGCCGAACGCGACGCCGTCGAGCGCGCCGGTCGCGTCGATCGGCCGACCGTTGTCGGTCGTCCGGTATTGCCCGGACGAATCGAAGTTCTCCATGCCGAACCCGAGCGGGTCCATCAGGGTGTGACAGGCAGCGCATACAGGCGCAGAGCGGTGTGCGGTGAGTATTTGCCGGACCGTCGAGCCGGGAGGTGCCGTCGACGGCAAGGGGGGAACGCCCGGCGGCGGAGGTGGGATGGTCCGGCACAGAAGCATGTTGTCGACGAACTTTCCGCGCAGCGTCGGGGAAGTGAGCTGCGCATGCGCATGCCCGGCGAGAATGGCAGCCGCGCCGAGGATGCCGACCCGCGGCGTGCCGGCGCCCAGATCGACTGGATGGAACGCGCCGTCGGTCGCCGTGAACGGGACGCCGTAGAACTTGGCGAGCTCCTGGTTCGCGAACGTCGACGTGCTGTTGAAGAGCGTGAGGTAATCGGCCTTCCGAGTGAAGACGAGGTCGTCCATTCGCAGCTCGACCTCCGTCAGCATCGCCGCGCGCAGGGTCGGCGTGTACGCCGGGTACATCATCGGGTCCTTGTCCGCCTGGCTCAACGCGAATGCGTCGAAGAGCTGGTCGCTGAACGCAGCCAGCGAACGATGAGCCCGCGGGTCGGCAATCATGCGCTGCGCCTGCGTGACAGCGTCGGCACCGGTCGACAGCGCATCCTGGGAGGCCGCGTCGAGCAAGGTGTCGTCCGGCACCGAGGCCCACAGCGTCGCCGCCAAGCGCGACGCCATCTCCCAGCTCGAGTACTTCACACGCCCGTTGTCCGCCGAGCTGGGAGCTCCGAGCTCGACGCGATACAGGAACTGAGGCGACTGCAGGATTGCCCAAATCGCGTGGCGCATTCCGACGAGAACGCCGCTGCCGGACTGATTGCCGATGCTCGTCGCCAGGTTCACGAAGAGCTGCGTCTCGTCGGTGGTCAGCGGACGGCGAAACGCGCGGCGGCCGAACGCTTGGATCGCCTGCGTCACGCACGGGTCGGTGGTCGATTGCGGAACACACGACAAGACGGCCGCCGCGTGCGTTGCATCCGCAAAGGCATAGGCCGTCGCATCGCCGAGGATCGACTCATACGTGCCGACGCCTGCCGGAGAGATCGAGACCGAAGACGCGCCCACGGTGGCGAAGCCGTTGATGTACGTGTCTGCCTCCACCGGCGCGAGCGGCACACCGCTGCCCAGCAGGTCTTGAAGGCTGTTCGCAAACTCCCATGCGGTCAGCTTGTGCAGGCCTGTCGTGGGTATTGGCGTCGCGGGAAGGTTCAGAAGGGCGGCCGGCCCGGTGACTGGCGGGCTCGGTGACGGGGCTCCCGGTGCCCCGGGCGATCCGGGTGCTCCGGGCGACCCGGGCGCTCCGGGCGAGGCGCCCCCCGATGAACCGGAGTCGCCGATGTATCCGGTACACGCCGTGGCCAACGAACCGCACAGCGTCCAGTTCGCGATCTTCTTCGGCACCCACATGAGTCTCACCCTCCAACGGTCGTCCTTCTGGACCTCGGCGCACGCACCGACAACGCACCTCGTTGTTGCCGATGCAACCCCCGGTCGATCCTTGATCGCGCGGTCCTAGTTGTCCTCTCGCCACCTGTGGCTTCCCACCGTGGGGCTTGGCCGTACCATCCGTCTTTCGTCCGTAGGCGCTACGCGGGCACACGCTACAAAGAGGAGAGGATCGTTCGGATCCGCTCCGGATATAGAATGACCGCGACCTCCCAGAACGGTTCACCGGCCGTAGCGTTTCGCCCGTTGGCGACCGGCCTTCGCATCCCACCTGCCTTCAAGGACCGTGGCTGGAGCGCCCCGGGTGGCTCCGTGTTTCGCCGGTGCCACGCGTTTACGACCGCTTCTTCCTGCTGGAAGCTCTGTTGGGATGTTAGAGAGAGCCGATCGGTGGGGATGCGGTCATTTTATGGGTACATGGCACGCAGCCCCCACCTTTCCCTCGTTGCGCCCGTGGCGAGCGGCGGGTGAGCGCTGCGAAGAGCGCAATCGACGAGGTGTTCGGCGATGGCTGAACGAACGTGGGAGCTTTTGGGCAGGAAGATCGAGCCGCGCTGGGGAGCGGAGAGGGAGCGCGCGGTCCGCCTGGCGATCGAGCTGCGGCGAGTGAGTCGGCGCCTGTCGATGCGCGCGACGCTTTCGGTGGGGATGATCGCGGCGTGCGCGGGAGGTCTGTACTTCCTTCGGGTTTCCCGAGAGCACGCACCGGTCACCCCCGGGGCGATGACTTCTCTGACGGCTCCCCCTGCTCCCACCGCGACCGTGGTCGTTACCCAGCTTTCGCCCGACACGATCCTGGAGCCGATGGCGGAACGTCGGGGACGCGGGTTCGTCCTTCGCTCGGGCGGCGCCCGGTTCGTCGCTCCGCACGAGCCCGACCATCCCTTCGTGGTCGTCGCGGGCGACGTGAGGATCGAGGACCTTGGTACGACGTTCAGCGTGCAGTACGTGTCCGCCGAGAAGCTGAGCGTTGCTGTCGAGGAGGGGCGGGTCCGGGTGCACGCGCTCGGAGCAAGTACCGAGATTTCCGCGGGCGAACACGCGCAGTTCGCAGCGAGCACGCCGGTGTCGAACGAGGAGCCGTCGGACGAGGAGCCGCGTGCGGCGACCGAGACCGCCGCGCCGTCGTGGCGGGTCTTGGCGGAGAGCGGACGCTACGACGAGGCGCACACGGCGCTGAAGAGGGCCGGTCCCAACGCGGTGCGAGACGAGACGGCGGACCTTCTCCTCGCGGCGGACGCCGCTCGGCTGAGCGGTCACGCGGCGGCCGCCGCTCCGTACCTCGAGCGCGTCGTGCATTGGCATCCGAGCGACCCGCGCTCGAGCCTGGCGTCCTTCACGCTCGGGCGCGTATTGCTGGAGGAGCTGGGCCGGCCTCGCGAAGCCGCAGACGCGTTTGCCCACGCGCAGGGGGCAGGTGGGCCTCTTGCCGAGGATGCCCTGGCCCGCGAAGTGGAAGCGACTGCGCGAGCGGGCGACACGAGCCGCAGCCGAGAGCTAGCCCGTGAATACCAGGATCTCTACCCGAACGGCCGGCGGGCCAAGGCCGTATCGAGATTCGGCGGACTCGACTGACGATGAGCGCCGAAGAACGCGATCCCGTGAGCCGTTCTCGAGAATCAAGGTCTTCGTCCATGCGGAGCAGGGCCAAACTGATGTCCGTCTGCTTGCGGCTCGGACGCTGGGTCCCGTTCCCGGCGGCGCTGACCGCCTCGGGGTGCGTCGACCGGGTCGGTCCCGTGCTGGGCGATACACCGGTCGCGCCCAGCCCGGCGCCGGTGGAACCGGTCCCCACCCCCGACCAGCTGGCGTGGCAGCGGCAAGAGCTCACGGCCTTCCTACACTTCGGCATGAATACGTTCACCAACGTGGAAGAAGGGGATGGCACGGCGAGCCCCACCCTCTTCAACCCCACGGCGCTGGACGCGAACCAGTGGATGGCCACATTCCGCGCCGCCGGCATGCGTGAGGCGATGCTCACCGCCAAGCATCACGACGGATTCTGCTTGTGGCCGACCAAGTGCACCAATTATTCCGTCGCGGCGAGCCCCTGGCTGGGCGGGCACGGCGACGTCGTGCGCGAGTTCGTCGATGCCGCCCACGAGGCCAACATCCGTGTAGGTCTCGCGCTGTCGCCTTTCGACAAGCACGATCCGAAGTACGGTACGTCGGCCTATTACTCGGTATTCGTGTGTCAGCTCACCGAGCTTCTCACCGATTACGGCGCGGTCGACGAGATCTGGCTCTGGGACGACCAACCTCCCAGCCCTGCTTTCGATTGGGAGGCGGTGCGCGATCTCGTGCACCAGCTGCAGCCGCACTCCCTCCTCGACATCGGAAACGTCCCCACGATCGCGGGAGCGGACGTGCGCAGCACGGCGCAAGCCCTCCCCGGCGCGCCCCCGGTCGACCAAAGGAGCGTCCAAACGGTGCCCAATTCGCCCAGCCCGGCACCCGTCTGGTACCCCGCGGAGGCGGTCATTTCGATCCGCCCGGGGTGGTTCTGGCACGCCGCAGAGGACACGCAGCTCGTTCCCCTCAGCCAAGCGGCGGGCACGACGGCGCCGTCGCTCGTCGGCTTTTACTTCGACTCCGTGGGGCGAAATAGCACTCTTCGCCTCAACGTCCCGCCCAACACGCAGGGCGTTCTCGCCAACCCGGATGTCGCCGAGCTAAAGGCGTATGGGCCGGCGATCGCCTCCATCTACCAGACGAACCTCGCGGAGGGCCGGCCGACGTCCGTCGATTCGGTCTTCAAGGACTTGCCCACCTATGGGCCGCCCATGGCCGTCGACGGCAACATCGACACATTCTGGGCGGCCGCTGAGGGCACGACGAGCGCACGCCTGGAGGTCGACCTCGGCTCGACGCGCACGTTCAACCTGGTGAGCCTAGAGGAGCCGATCGCGCTCGGCGAGCGGGCCACGGTGCATCATATCGAGGCAAAGACGAACGGCGTATGGACGACGATCGCCAGCGGCACCGGCATCGGCGAGCGCAAGCTGCATCGCGTCGGCAGCGTCACGGCGAGCGGCGTCGCGCTGGTCATCACGCAGGCGCGCGCGGCGCCCGCGGTCGCGGAATTCGGCGTGTACGTATCGCCCTTTCCGTGATCGCCCGGCGTGCCGTGTGACGCGAGCGACGTCCTACGGGCGGACGCCGGAGAATCGCGCCGCTCCGCGTCGCGGCGCCGTGAGGCGAGGTTGGCAACGAAAGGCTCGATACCGTGAACCGTTCGCGCGGGTCGAGGTCATTGTCCATCCGGAGGGCCGTTCTGGAAGCGGCGCGAGGCCGGGATCACCGGCCGGCGCTCGGGGATCTCGAGCACCTGCGGTTGCGTGTCATTGGAGCCTAGATGACGTTCCGTACGTTCCGTTTTCCCTGGGCATGTG
>Ga0102924_1003451_pt1 | contig 16565 bp, 12 predicted proteins | sample PaiPotPPM11metaG_FD_80116 | JGI IMG/M metagenome (GOLD analysis project Ga0102924, IMG submission 80116) | Iron sulfur acid spring bacterial and archeal communities from Banff, Canada, to study Microbial Dark Matter (Phase II) - Paint Pots PPM... ... | reverse complement strand
GGCCAGCACCGCCCGGCCCAGCGGCCCCTCCAGCTCCACCGTGGTGCTGGACTCGCCGTCGCCGGCCCGGAACGCGCCCGCCGCGCAGCGGCCCGCCCAGGCGGCGGCCACCGCCAGCCGCCGGGCCAGCTGGGTGGTGTCCACGTCGTCGGCCACCGGCAGCCAGTCGGGCCACTGCGGTCCGCCGATGGCCGAACCGTCGTTGAGCAGGCCGATCAGCGCGTCAAGCAGCCGCAGCAGCACCGAGCCCGGCGCGGGCGGCACGGCCAGCCGCAGCGACTGGACCAGGGGCTGGACCAGCGGCGCGAGCCCGATCTCGACCTGCACGGTGCCGCGCTCGCCGCGCAGCCACCACCGGCAGTGGGCGGCCGAGTCGAACTCCGGCGGCCGGTCGGGGTCGGGCCGGAAGTCGCCGATCCGGTCGCGGACCCGGCCGATGGCCGCCCGCCGCTCGGCGTAGGGCTGATCCCAGGCCACGTTGGGCGAGAACAGGCGGCCGGCCACCTCGTCGTCCCAGCGGCGCAGGAGCTGGTCGACCTCGGCCCTGGCGGTCAGGGTCTGGGCCCAGGGCCGGCCGTCGTCCGGCGCCGGCCCGCGGACCACGCCGGTCCGGGTGCCGGCCGGGCCCGCGCCGGCCCGGCGCAGCAGGTCGGCCAGCATCCGGGAGGCCAGCTGCCCGGCCATGGCGTAGGTGGCGTTGCCCAGCACGACCACGCCCAGGCCGGTGGGCGGGTGCCAGCGCATCTGGCTGCCGTAGCCGGGGTAGCCGCCGCTGTGCTGGACCACGGTGCCGAACGCCGGGTCCTCCTCGACGAACAGCCCGAGCCCGTAGCTGAAGGTGAACTCGTCGGGGAACGACCCGGCCGGGCGGGTGACGATGGCCACCTGGGGCAGCTGCATCTCGCGCCGGGAGGCCCGGCTCAGCGGGTGGGCCGGGTCGTCCGCGCCGTCACGGGGCGGGAACGCGGCGGCGAAGCCGCTGACCCACCGGGCCAGGTCGGCCACGGTGCTGAACACCCCGCCCATGGGGGCGTAGGCCCCGTTGCCGTCCGGGACCAGCTCGGCCCAGCCGCCGGTGCCCCGGTGGTAGCCGCGGGTCAGGATGTCGGGGTCGAACTCGCCGGCCTCGTAGCCGGTCCTGGTCATGCCCAGGGGCTGGAGGATCCGGGCCCGGACGGCCTCGGAGTAGCGCTCGCCGGTGACCGCCTCGATGACCCTGCCCAGGATCGCGTAGCCGGTGTTGGAGTACTCGAACCGCGTGCCGGGCGCCCAGGCCAGCCGCATGCCGCCGCTCAGCAGCGCGGCGAAGTCGGCGGGGTCCAGGCCCTGCTGGCGGTCCCCCCACGGGTCGTCGGTCGGGAACCCGCCGGTCATGGTCAGCAGGTGGCGCAGCGTGGGCCGGGGCGAGTCGGCGCTGGGGAGGACCAGGTCGCCCAGCTCGGGGACGTAGTCCTGGGCCAGGTCGTCGAGGCGCAGCGCACCCGCGTCGCGCAGCAGCAGGACGGTGGAGGCGGTGAAGCTCTTGGTCATCGAGGCGATGCGGAACACGGTCCCGGCGTCCGGGGCCGGGCCGCCCAGCCAGCGCTCGCCCAGGCCGCCGGAGTGCACCAGCGCGCCGCCCGCCACCACGCCGTAGGCCAGGCCGGGCTGGCCGTCGCGGGCGGCGAAGGTCTTGGCCAGCTGGTCGATCTCCAGGTAATCCGTCACCGCGGTGCCTCCTTGCGGGCATGATCTACCACAGGCGGGCATTTGCCTCCCCATGGGGAAAGGACCAGTAAATCTTGTCCCAGCTGCAACTTCCCTCCGGGGTGCGCGCTGAGGAGATCACGACCTCCCGGCTGACCACCCATGTGCTGGAGGCGGGGTCCCGCTCGGCCCCGCCGCTCATCCTGGTGCACGGCAACGTCTCGGCCGCCTTGTTCTTCGCGCCGATCATGGCCGAGCTGGCCGATCAGTTCCACTGCATCGCCCCTGACCTGCGCGGATTCGGCCGGTCCGAGCCCGCGCCGGTAGACGCCCGGCGCGGGCTGCGGGACTTCTGCGACGACGTGCACGCGCTGCTGGCCGAGACCGACCTGGTGCCCGACGGGACACCGCTGGTCCTGCTGGGCTGGTCGCTGGGCGGCGGCGTGGTGCTGCAGTACGCGATCGACCATCCCGGCGCCGCCCGCGCGCTGGTGCTGGAGAGCCCGATGTCGCCGTTCGGGTTCGGCGGCACCCGTGACGCGGCGGGCGTGCCCTGCTACCCGGACTTCGCCGGGTCTGGCGGCGGCACGGCCAACCCGGAGATGGTGCGCCGGCTGGGCGCGGGCGACCGGACCGACGAGGACCTGGTCTCGCCGCGCCGGGTGCTGACGAATCTGTACGGCCAGCCGCCCTTTGACCTGCCTGGCGAGATCGAGGACGGCCTGGTCGAGGCGATGCTGGAGATGGCGCTGGGCGACGACAACTACCCCGGCGACGTGGTCACCTCGCCCAACTGGCCCGGTGTGGCGCCCGGTGAGCGAGGGGTGAACAACGCCATCTCGCCTAAGTACTGCGACGTGTCCGCGTTCGTCCACGTCCAGCCCCAGCCCGACGTGCTGTGGATCCACGGCGACGCGGACCAGATCGTGTCCGACACCTCGCTGGTCGACCTGGGGCACCTGGGCGCGCTGGGCGCCGTGCCGGGCTGGCCGGGGCCCGAGGTGTTCCCGGCCCAGCCGATGGTGACCCAGATGCGGGCGCTGCTTGACCGCTACCGCGTGGCGGGCGGCCGCTGCACCGAGGCCGTGCTGAACTGCGGCCACTCGCCGCACCTGGAGCGCCCGGATGAGTTCCGCTCGCTTGTGGCGGGCCTGGTGGCGTAGCGTCACGGGTATGTGCCGGAGCATCAAGACCCTGCGTGAGCCCTATACCGAGAGCGTGACCGAGGCCGACATGCGGGCCGCCGCCCTCCAGTACGTCCGGAAGGTGAGCGGGTTCCGCACCCCAGCCGGCCATAACGCCGAGGCGTTCGAGCGCGCGGTCGACGCGATCACGGCCGCGACCGCGGATCTGCTCGGTCACCTGGAAGTACGCGGCGCACGGGCATAATGATCTGTCATGCCAAACGACTGGAATACCAAGATCATTGAAGAGTTCCGCGCCAACAGCGGCCGGGTGGGCGGGCCGTTCGAGGGCGGCACGCTGCTGCTCCTGCACACCACCGGGGCCCGAACCGGCCAGGAGCGGGTCAACCCGGTGGCCTACCAGAAGGTGGACCAGGGCTACGCGGTGTTCGCGTCCAGGGCGGGCGCGCCGACCAACCCGGACTGGTATCACAACCTGGTCGCGCACCCCGACGTTGAGGCGGAGATCGGCGACCAGACGGTGCGGCTGAGCGCGCGGGTGGCCCAGGGCGAGGAGCGGGACCGCATCTGGGCCCGGCAGAAGGAGACCAACCCGGGCTTCGCCGAGTACGAGCAGAAGACCACCCGCCAGATCCCGGTGGTCATCCTGGAGCCGGCGGGCTGACGGCCAGCCCTGGCCAGCCTTGTTGATCGTGAGGGTTTTTCTCGTCCGCCGGGTCTGCGGCGGCGAGTACCTCGTCGGGCAGGTCGAGCAGGTAGCAGCCGATCCGGATCTCGTTGCGGGCCTGGGCCGGCGATGAGACGCCGGCCAGCCAGCGCCGGGTGGCGGCGGTGAAGACGTCGGCCACCACGGGCAGGGCGGCCTGACTGCCCGGGCTGAGCGTGCCGCCGCCCGCCGCTACGTGCGCGATCACCCGCAGGTGGGCGCGCTCGATGCGCTCGATGACCTCGCGGTAGTCGCGGATGGTCTCGCTGATGGCGGCGTACAGGGCGCCGGTGAGCCGGGGCTCGCGCTGCTCGGCGCGGAACTCGCGCATCAGGTGGGTGGTGACGCGCTGGCGGACGGTGCCGGGGCGGGGCGGCTCGGCCTGGACCCTGGTCAGCGCGCGCTCGTAGCGGTTCAGGGTGATGGCCAGCAGCACGTGGTCCTTGGCCGGGAAGTACCGGTAGAGGGTAGCCAGCGAGACGTCGGCCCGCTGGGACAGCTCCTTCATCTGGAGCGCGTCGGGGCCCCCGGCGGTGAGCATCTCGGTGGCAGCCTCGAGGATGCGGTCGTGCCGTCCGTGCTGGGCAGGCGTGGACGGCACCGCCGGGGCTACGGCCGGCGCCTGGCGGGAGGTCGGCCCACTCATATCCCCAGGGTGGCGGCCAGCCGGTCGAGCTGATCGCCGGGACCGCCCAGCAGCACCTTGCCGGAGAGGGCGTTCTTGTAGAACAGGTGGGCGTCGTGCTCCCAGGTGTAGCCGATCCCGCCGTGCAGCTGGATGGTGTCGGCGGCGGCGGTGAAGTAGGGGACGGAGGTCAGCACGCGGGCCACGGAGGCGGCGGCGGAGAACCGCTCGGGGTCCTCGTCGGCGGTCCTGGCCGCCTCGCGCACGGCGGCGTGGGACAGCTCCCAGGCGGTCTCCATGTCGGCCAGCCGGTGCTTGACCCCCTGGAAGGCCCCGATGGGCTGGCCGAAGGCGACCCGCAGCCGGGCGTACTCGCTGGTCATGGCCAGGCAGGTGGCCATGGCGCCGTTCTGCTCGGCGGCCAGGGCCAGGTTGGCCAGGTCGGCGGCGGCGGCCAGGGCGCGGCCCGCGTCGCCGGCCAGCGGCCGGGCCGGGGTGTGGTCGAGACGGATCCGGGCCGCGGCCCTGGTGTGGTCGACGGTGGTCAGCGGGTCGCGGCTGAGCCCGTCGGCGGTGCCGTCGACGAGGTAGATGGCCACGGTCTCGGCTCCGGCCGCCGGGACCAGCAGCACGCTGGCCTGGGCGCCGCCGAGCACCGGAGCCAGCTCTCCGGTCAGCGTGACGGCGGCACCGCTACCCGTGGCGGTGATGTGGCCGCCGGGCTCGCCCAGGCCGCGGGGGCCCCCACCCGCCTCCCCTGCCCCCTTCATGGCCAGGGTGGCGACCAGCTCGCCGCTGGCGATGCCGGGCAGCAGCTCGTTGCGGGCCGCCTCGTCGTCCAGGTGCAGCAGCGCGCCGGCCGCCAGCACGGCCGAGGGCAGCAGCGGGGAGGGCACCAGGCCGGCGCCGAGCTCGGACAGCGCGACGGCCAGGGCCGAGTGCCCGGCGGCCGCGCCGCCGTACTCCTCACCGATGATCAGGCTGGCCAGGCCGAGCTGGCCGGCCAGCTGCTTCCACACGGCGGGGTCGTAGGGCTCGCCGGCGTCGATCAGCTCGCGGATGGCGGGCAGCGGGCTGCGCTCGGCCACGAACCGCCGCACGGAGTCGCGCAGCGACTGCTCCTCGGCGGACAGCACCAGGCTCATGAGTTTCCTCGCTTCTGGGTTCCGACCCGGAGCTGGTTGAACGGGGTGTTGCGGTCCACGCCGGGATCCTTGGCCAGGCCGAGGACGCGCTCGCCGATGATGTTGCGCTGGATCTCGTTGGTCCCGCCGGCGATGGCCATGCCGGGCACGGCCACGATCGCGGTGGCCACGGCGCTGAGCTCGGCCTCGTGGTGGCTGGTGCCGCCGGCCTGGAACCCGGCCAGCTCGTCGCCGAGCACGTCGGCGGCCACCGCGGCCGAGTACGAGCCGACCTCGGCGGCGGCCAGCTTGGCCACCGAGCCGCGGGCGCCGGGCATCTTGCCGGTCATGACCTCCTCGCGCAGCAGCCGGGCGAACAGGGCCACGCCGCGCTGGCGCGCGTACAGCTCGGCCAGCCGCCGCCGGTTGCCGTCGTCCTCCAGGCGGCCCAGGTCGCGGGCCAGGTCGCGCAGGGAGTCGAAGCCGAGCGGGTTGTGGCTGGAGGCGGCCATGGTGCCGATGTTGACGCGCTCGTTGCGCAGCATGACGACGGCGGCGTCCCAGCCCTTGTTCTCCTCGCCGATGAGCGAGTCGGGGGCGAGGCGGACGTTGTCGAAGTAGACCTCGTTGAACGGCGCGGAGCCGGTGGCCACGCGCAGCGGGCGGACGGTCACGCCGGGGGCGTGCATGTCGACGATGAACATGCTGATGCCGTGGTGCTTGGGCTGCGTGGGGTCGGTCCGGGCCAGCACGGCGCCGTAGTCGCTGAACTGGGCGCCGGAGGTCCACACCTTCTGGCCGTTGAGCACCCAGGTGTCCCCACCCACCTCCCCTTCCCCCTTCATGCGGACGGCGGTGGACTGGAGGCTGGCCACGTCCGAGCCAGCGCCGGGCTCGGAGAACAGCTGGCACCAGATCTCCTCGCCGCGCAGCATGGGCGGCAGGTAGCGCTTCTTCTGCTCCTCGCTGCCGCACTCCAGGATGGTCGGCCCTGGCATGCCGAGGCCGATGAAGAACACCCCGACGGGCAGCGCGTAGTGCCGGGCCTCCTCGCCGAACGCGCTCTGCTCGGCGCTGGTCAGGCCCTGGCCGCCGTACTCCTTGGGCCAGGTGATGCCGGCGAACCCGGCGTCGTAGAGCTGGGCCTGGAACGCCTGCTGGGCCGCGACCCCGGCCCGGTCGCCGGTGTCCTCGGCGTCGTCGCCGTCGGAGCGGCGCGGCGCGTGGGCGGCCAGCCACTCCCGCGCCCGGGCACGGAATTCCTCGGTGGTTTCCTGGCTCACTGACCCCTCCTGGCCCTCGGCCTTCCGGCCCTCGGGCTCCCGGCCCCGCGGGGCGAAAAACTGAAATCGGTTATGCTTATTGCTGGCTCCGAGCGAATCACAGCCCCGGAGCCAGTGTCAACGAGGGGGGAAGGCCGCCCAGTGCAGGTGACCGGCACGCGGCAGCGCGAGGCCTGGGTGGCGGGCGAGTTCCCGCCGGTCGAGGAGGTGGCGGGCGGCATCTGGTCGATCCCGGTGCCGATTCCGGACAACCCGCTGCGGTACGTGCTGACCTACCTCATCGAGCACCAGTCGGGCTTCCTGATGGTGGACCCGGGCTGGAACCACCCGGACAGCTGGACCACGCTCACCGCGGGGCTGGCCACGGCGCAGATCCCGCTGCCGGCCATCACCGCCGTGGTCATCACCCACGTGCACCCCGACCACCACGGCCTGTCCCGCGCCGTGCAGGAGCAGTCCGGGGCCTGGATCGGCATGCACGAACGGGAGGACGCCTGGCTGGCCGGCCTGCAGGCCGAGCCGAGCGCGGTGCGGACGGGACTAGCCCAGTACATGCGCCTCAGCGGCGCGCCGCCGGGGCACCTGGCCGCCCTGGCCGCCCGGCAGCCGTCGGGCGGACCCGCCCAGGGGATGGCGCGGGCCGACCGGACGCTGGTGCACGGCGACCTGCTCGACGTGCCGGGGCTGACCATGCGGGCGATCTGGACGCCCGGGCACTCGCCTGGGCACCTGTGCTTTCACCTGCCCGATCGCGGGCTGCTGCTGACCGGGGACCACGTGCTGCCGCGGATCACGCCCAACGTCTCGGTCTACGACCTGGACTCCAGCCCGCTGGATGACTACCTGGACTCGCTGGCCGCGCTGCGCGGCATCTCGCCGGGCGAGGTGCTGCCCGCGCACGAGTACCGGTTCACCGACCTGGACGCGCGCCTGGACGCTCTGGCCGAGCACCACCAGGAGCGCCTGGACGAGGTGAGCCAGGCCCTGGCCAGCGCGCCTGACGGGCTGCCTGCCTGGCAGGTTGCGCTGCGGGTGTCCTGGTCACGGCCCTGGGACGAGCTGGGGCCGTTCCAGCATCAGGCCGCGCTGGGCGAGGTCTCGGCCCACCTGCGCCACCTGGAGCGGCACGGCCGGGCCCGGCGCACCGAGGCCGACGGCACCACCCTGTGGTCCTCTCTGCCTGAGTAAGCACCTTCTGACTGAGCCCGATACGCTGGCACCGTGGGCAGGGACGCCGACCGCCAGGATGTGCCGGCGCCGATGCGCCGGGATGTGCGCCTGCTCGGCGACATCCTGGGCGAGGTCATCAGCGAGTCCGAGGGTCATGACCTGCTCGCCGACGTGGAGCGGCTGCGGCACGCGGCCATCGCCGCCCGGCGCGGCCCCGGCGAGCACGCCGATGAGCAGGCCGACGAGAACATCGCCGAGCTGGTTGCGTCGTGGCCGCTGGACCGGGCCGACGCCGTGGCCCGGGCGTTCACCGTGTACTTCCACCTGGCCAACCTGGCCGAGGAGCACCAGCGCATCCGCACCATCCGCGAGCGCGACACCGGCGGTGAGCCCCAGCGCGAGTCGCTGGCCGCGGCGGTGCCGGTGCTGCGGGAGCGGCTCGGCCCGGCCGGCCTGGACGGGCTGCTGGCCGACCTGCGGGTGCACCCGGTCCTGACCGCCCACCCCACCGAGGCCCGGCGCAGCGCGGTGACCGAGACGCTGCGGCGGATCAGCACCCGGCTGGACGAGCTGGACGACGACCGGCTGGGCGCCTCGGCCCGGGCCGAGGCCCGGCGGCGACTGCGCGAGGACGTGGACCTGCTGTGGCGCACGTCGGCCCTGCGCGTGCAGGCCATGCAGCCGCTGGACGAGGTCCGCACCGGGACCACTACGTTCGACCAGACCCTGTTCGGCGTGGTGCCCGCGCTGTACCGGTCGCTGGACCGGGCCCTGCAGGGCGAGGACTCGGGCCGGGTGCCGCCGCTGGCTCCGCCGTTCCTGCGCTACGGCAGCTGGATCGGGGCCGACCGGGACGGCAACCCGTTCGTCACCGCCCAGGTCACCGTCCAGACCGCGCGGATCCAGGCCGATCACGCGCTGCTGGCGCTTGAGAACGCGGCCACCCGGATCGGCCGCACGCTGACCGTGCACGCCGCGGCCCCGTCACCGGGCTCGCCGCTGGGGGTGGCCCTGGCCGCGGCCCGCCGGGCCGAGCCGGGGCTGATGGCCGAGCTGGCGGCCCGCTCGCCCGAGGAGCCGTTCCGCGAGTTCGGGCTGCTCATCGCGGCCCGGCTGCGGGCCACCCGGCTCGAGGGCGCGCTGGCCTACCGCGGGCCCGATGAGCTGCTGGCCGACCTGCGGCTGCTGCAGGACGCGCTGGCCGAGGCCGGGGCCAGCCGCCAGGCCTACGGCGAGCTGCAGCACCTGATCTGGCAGGCCCAGAGCTTCGGCTTCCACCTGGCCTCGCTGGAGGTCCGACAGCACAGCGCGGTGCACGCCAGCGCGCTGCGCGAGCTGCACACGGGCGCGGCCCGGTCGGCCATGACCCGCGAGGTGCTGGCCACGCTGGCCGGCATCGCCGAGATCCAGCAGCGGTACGGGCCGCAGGCCTGCCACCGCTACGTGATCAGCTTCACCACCTCGGCGGCGGACATCGCGGCCGTGTACGAGCTGGCCCGGCTGGCCGTGCCGCACGGCACCGCCCCGCCGGAGCTGGACGTGATCCCGCTGTTCGAGAGCGGCGAGGACCTGGAGAACTCGACCAAGATCCTGGACGACATGCTGGGCCTGGAGCCGGTGGCCCAGCGGCTGGCCGCCGGCCGCCGGGAGATCGAGGCCATGCTGGGCTACTCCGACTCGGCCAAGGAGCTGGGCCCGGTCAGCGCCAACCTGCGGCTGTTCGCCGCCCAGCAGCGGCTGGCCCGCTGGGCCGCGGAGCACGACATCCGGCTGACCTTGTTCCATGGCCGGGGCGGCGCGCTGGGCCGGGGCGGCGGGCCGGCCGGGCGGGCGGTGCTGGCCCAGGCCCCCGGCTCGGTGGACGGCCGGTTCAAGGTGACCGAGCAGGGCGAGGTGATCTTCGCCAGGTACGGCCACCCGGAGATCGCCCAGCGGCACCTGGAGCAGGTGACCTCGGCCGTGCTGCTGGCCAGCGCCACCCACCGGGCCGATCCGGGCCTGGCCCTGGGGGACTCGGTGCCGCCGGAGTTCCGCGCGGTGGGCGACCGGATCGACGGCGCCGCGCTGCGCGCCTATCAGGACCTGACCGGCGCCGAGGGCTTTGCCGAGTGGTTTGCCCGGATCTCGCCGCTGGCCGAGCTGGGCGGCATGCGGCTTGGCTCGCGGCCGGCCCGGCGTGGCATGGCCGCGGCGGTCGGGCTGGCCGACCTGCGCGCCATCCCCTGGGTGTTCGCCTGGGCGCAGACGCGGGTCAACCTGCCGGGCTGGTACGGGCTGGGCAGCGGGCTGGCGGCGGCCATCGGCGCGGACGGGGCCGGGCTGAGCGGGGTTCAGGCCGCCTACCGGGGCTGGCCGCTGCTGAACTCGCTGCTGGACAACGCCGAGATGAGCCTGGCCAAGACCAACCGCCGGATCGCGGCCCGCTACCTGGCCCTGGGGGGCCGGCCGGAGCTGACCGAGACGGTGCTGGGCGAGTACGACCTGACCCGCCGGCTGGTGCTGGCGGTGACCGGGCATGAGCGGCTGCTGGCCGGGCGGCGGGTCTTGTCCCGCGCGGTGGCGCTGCGCGATCCGTACGTGGACGCGCTGTCCCACTTGCAGCTGCGGGCGCTGGCCGCGCTGCGGGAGGCAGACGGGGCTGGCACCGAGCTGACCGACGCTGAGCGAGAGCGGCTGGAGCGGCTGCTGCTGCTGACCGTCAACGGGGTCGCGGCCGGGCTGCAGAACACCGGCTGAGAAGACCGGCTCACGCGCCGAACCCCGGCGCTGGGCGCGGCCGTCATGATCAGTCAGGTGAGTCCCGTGATCACGGTCACTTGTCAGGGATATTGACGGAGAAGTGACCGTGATCATGGCGTGACACACTCCGGCGGCACCTGGAGTGGCCAGCGGCGTGACGGGGCGGCTGCGCCGTTGTTAAGGAATGTATGGATCGTTCACGTCACTGGGACTGGCCGGCGTGATGACGTGGCGGGTTATATACCGCACAGTAGGAATCTGACGGGGCCGTGACGCGGATGGAGTGATAATGACGACGCAGTTGGTGACCAGCCCGACGGGGTCCAGCCTGCAGCGCCTGGCCGAGCGGTCCTGGGAGCGGACCGCGGCCGGGTCCGAGCTCTACTACGAGGACCAGCTCTGGACCGGGACCCAGCTGGCCGAGCGGTCCATGCGGCTGGCGGGCGGGCTGCGGGAGGCCGGGCTGCGGCCGGGCGAGCGGGTGGTCATCTGCATGGCCAACTGTCCCGAGGTGGGCGTCAGCTACCACGCGGTCTGGCGGGCCGGGGCGGTGGCCACGCCGGTGCTGTTCCTGCTCAGCGAGGACGAACTGCGGCACGTGCTCAGCGACAGCGGCGCGGTGCTGGCCATCACCACCCCTGAGTTCCTGCCCAAGGTGACCGCGGCGGCCGCGGGCCTGGACCAGCTCCGGGCCATCATCGTCGCCCCGGGGGTGCCCGAGGCCACGGAAGCCGCGAAGGCCACCCTGCTGTCCCTGGCCGACCTGGAGGGCGCGGAGCCGGCCGAGCTGATCGACAGCGACCCGGCCGCCCTGGCCGCGCTGCTCTACACCGGCGGCACGACCGGCCGGTCCAAGGGCGTCATGATCTCCCACGACGCGCTGGCCGCCTCGGCCTGGGCCGCCGCGGCCACCTCATACGACCCGGACAGCTCGACGGCGCTGCTGACCCTGCCGCTGTCGCACGTCTACGGGCTCATGGTCAGCGTGATGAGCCTGCACACCCCCGACCCCGGCACGACGGTGCTGATGCGCTGGTTCGACCCGGCCACCTGGCTCATGCTGGCCCAGGAGCACAAGGTCAACGCCAGCCCGCTGGTGCCGTCGATGCTGCAGATGCTGCTCCAGCAGCCGCTCGAGGACTACGACCTGTCCGCCCTGCGCCGGCTCAACAGCGGCGCGGCACCGCTGCCCCCGCAGGTGGCGGCGGACTTTGAGCGACGGCTGCCGCACGTGGAGATCGCCGAGGGGTACGGCTGCACCGAGACGGCGGCCATCATCGCCACCTCCCCGCTGGGGCAGGCCCGGCGGGGTAGCGTGGGCCGGCCGGCCCCCAACGTCCGGGTCCGGATCGAGCGGCCTGACGGCACCGAGGCCGACCCCGGTGAGGACGGCGAGGTCTGCGTGCGCGGCCCGATGGTCATGACCGGCTACTGGAACGCGGCTGCCGAGACCGATCAGGCGCTGCGCGGCGGCTGGCTGCACACCGGCGACGTGGGCCGGCTGGATGACGGCTACCTGTACATCGTGGACCGGATCAAGGACCTGATCATCCGCGGCGGCTACAACGTGTACCCGCGCGACGTGGAGGACGCGCTGGTCCAGCACCCGGACGTGGTCGCCGCCGCGGTGGTGGGCCGGCCGGACGCCAAGTACGGCGAGGAGGTCGTGGCGTTCGTCCAGCTCCGCGCGGGGGCCGAGGTCAGCCCGGCCGAACTGGTCGCGTTCGGCAAGGCGCACCTGTCGGCGGTCAAGTACCCGCGCGAGGTCCGGGTCATCGACGCCATCCCGCTGACCAGCGTGCTCAAGACCGACCGCAAGCGGCTGCGAGCCGAGTTGGCCGCTAGCGAGTAGTGAGGATGCCCACGGCCAGGGCCAGCACGGCCGCGTTGTAGAAGAAGCACAGGACGCCGTGCATCATGACGTGCCAGCGCATGGACGGCGTGACCACCGTGACGTCGGAGACGGCGAACGAGGTGCCGAGGGTGAAGGAGAAGTAGAAGAAGTCGACCACCGTGGGGTGATCATCGCGCGGGAAGGCCAGCGGGGCGCCTGGCCCGTGCGCCAGCTGCTCGTAGTACAGCGCGGCGTAGAAGCGCCCGTAGCCCGCGTGCAGCAGGACCCAGGCCAGCACGATGGTCAGCGCGCCGATGGCCTGCAGGTCGTCGACCTTGCCGGTGGCGTAGTAGAGCACGGTCACGGCGCTGCTCAGCCCGGCCACGCTGGCGGCCAGGATGGTGGCGAACTCGAAGCGCGCCCCGCACAGCGGGCGGAGCCAGGGCCGCACGTCGTGCTGGGCGATCGGCGTGGCCCGCTGGCCACGCCGCCGCCGGATGGCCACCATGCCCAGCGCCACGTACACCGCGGCCACGGCGTCCCAGACGGCCAGGTAGCGGGCGTGGGCCTGCTCGCCCTCCGGGATCAGGATGAAGCAGAACCAGATCAGGATGAGCGCGAGCTCGAAGAACTTGGCCCCCAGGAAGCCCGACACAAGACCCGGACGGCCTGATGGCCGTCCGGGTCCCGCGGCGGTTTCTGCGGCTATGACCGGCTACCGGGTGCCGGCCTGCCCCGCGCCCGCGAACTCGCGCGGAGCCTGGACCGGCTCGACGCTGGAGCGGACCACCAGGGTCTTGGCCATGTGGTCACCGACCCGCTGCCGGTACCTGGAGAACATCATCGTGATGATGCCCACGAGCAGGGACAGCGGCGTGAACAGGACGAGCAGGATGGAGCGGATGACCAGTTGCGCGAAGGTGGCCGGGCCACCGTCGCGGCTGAGGATCCGCAATCCCATCACCCGCATGCCGACGGTCTGCCCGTTGTGGCCGAATGGCCAGTAGGCCCAGTACAGGACGTACCAGATCACGTCGATCACGATGAGGATGATGTACAGCAGGGCGTGCACGCCGCCGCTGCCCCGGTCCAGGGCCCAGGAGATCAGCGTGGTGATGATCCCGAACAGGATGGCGTCGATGATGTACTGGACGATCCGTCGCCCGGTGACCCTGGTCTCGATCTCGTTGACGGGCGAGATGGGCACGCCCATCATTGGCCCGCCGCCGGGCTGACCGGGCGGCGGGTACTGCCCGGCGTAGCCGTACTGCGGCTGGCCATATTGCGGCTGGCCGTACTGGGGCTGGCCGTACTGCGGCTGGCCTGGTCCGCCCTGGGGCGGTCCGCCCTGGGGCGCACCGCCTGGCCCTGTCCCCGGCTGACCGGCACCGCCCTGCCCCGGCATGTCCTGGCCCGGTGCGCCCTGGCTCGGCATGTCCTGACCTGGTGTGCCCTGGGGCGGTGTGCCCTCCGACGGCTGGCCGGCTGCGCCCTGCGGCCTCGTATCCCGCGGCTGGGCCGGCTCGCCATTCTGCGGCATGCTCATGGTTTCCCCCGATCCACGTCCGCGCGTTTCGCCTGCATATCCGCACTAGATACCCAGCGTGATCGAGTAACCACATCCGTCACCCAGAGTTATTTCCAACCCTCCCGCCCCACCTCCCCTGTGGATAACTCAGAATGGCTCGGATCCCAGGTCCACAACACCGACGATCCGCACTGCTCCCGAGGCCTGATGTCCATGTGACGGGAGGGGCTGGATGGGCGCCGAGTCCTGGCCGGGCGGGCCGCGGGCCGCGGGCCGATGATTGGCGGGAGCGGGGAACGCCACAAGGTTGACGCAACCTACATGAAGGTCATGAGGCCAGAAGCCGGACATCACCGAGTTCTACTCTCAGCCGGCCAGGTTCACCGAGCCCGGCAACCATGCCGCCGCGCTGGCCAGCCTGCCGCCCGACCCGGCCGCGCTGACCAGCCAGCGACACTGACACCGCTTACATTCGCCGTTGACACCGCTTACATCCGCGTCTAGCGTCCTAACCAGTCGCCTGTAACCGCTTTCAATTGCCGGTGCAAGCCGGCGGACCGGGACTGCCGATGGCCACCGTGTACGACGTCGCCCGCCAGGCCGGCGTCTCCACCGCCACCGTCTCCCGTGTGGTACGCGGCTCCGACCTGGTCACCGCGCAGACCAGGCAGCGGGTCATCGACGTGATCGAGGAACTGGGCTTCGTGCCCAACGGGTCGGCCCAGGGCCTGTCCCGGCGACGCAAGGACATCATCGGCCTGGTCGCGCTGGAGCGTGCCGCCGACGAGATCGACATCGAGCGCAACAGCCTGCTGTTCGTCGACGAGATCGTGCACGCCGCCGAGGCCGTCCTGCGCGGCAGCGAGTTCTCCCTGCTGCTGTCGTTCGGCCGCCGCGGCGAGTCGTTCGGCCGGCGGATTCGGTCCCTGTCGGGCAAGGTGGACGGCCTGCTGATGGCCGAGGACGTGCTGCCCGATGACCAGCTTCGCGCCCTGACCCGGCAGGTCCCAGTGGTGCTCATCGCGGGCCCGGCCAGCGCCGCCGAGGCGGCCGGGCTGGACGTGATCGCCGCCGACAACTCCGGCGGCATCCGGGCCGCGCTGGCCCACCTGACCGGGACCCACCGCTGCCGGCGGCTGTGCTTCATCGGCGGGCCGCCCGACTCGCCCGACGCGCGCCAGCGCCTGGCCGTGTTCGGCGCCGCCATCCAGGACAGCCCCGGCTGCGTGGCCGACGCTCCCGTGGAGGGTGACTTCTCCGAGGCCAGCGGGGCGGTGGCGGCCCGCGTGCTGCTGATGCGCCCCAGCCTGCCCGAGGCGGTGGTGTGCGCCAACGACCAGATGGCCATCGGCCTGATGCGCGAGTTCCGGCGGGCCGGGATCAAGGTCCCCGGCCGCGTGGCGGTCACCGGCTTCGACGACATCTACCCCAGCCGGCTCACCCACCCGCCGCTGACCACGGTCAGCCAGCCGCTGCGCGAGCTGGGCACCAGGGCCGCGCAGCGCCTGCTGGCCCGCATCGACGCCCGCGGGCAGGCGGCCGGCCCCGAGCCCGCGCCGGTGGTCGAGGTGCTTCCAACCCACCTGGTCGTCCGGACCAGCTGCGGCTGCGCCACCGACGTGGACGGCTGACGAGCATGCGATTACCCGTCGCCCGGGCCCGCGGCCCGCCCCGGCCCCAGATCTGAGGGGGCTAGCTCGGAGCGGGAGCAAATGGGCTGATTCGGGGTAGTCAGAAGGAGTAAACGATCATGCTCGGACCCATCCACCGGCGCAACGCGCCACCACCTCTGCGCCGCGCCGCGGCCGCCGTCGCGGCCCTCGCGCTCGTGCCACTCGCCACCGCCGCCACCACCGCCGTCGTCCTCGTCACCGGCGCGCAGGCGGCCTCGGCCACCACCGTTCCCGCCCCGCCCAGCGGGTGGAGCACCGTCTACAGCGACAGCTTCTCCGGCGCCGCCGGCTCGGCGGTCGACTCGGGCTGGACCTACGACACCGGCACCCAGTACAACGGGACCGGATGCACGGCCAACTGGGGCACCGGCGAGGTCGAGTCCAACACCTCCTCCACGGCCAATGTCTCCGAGGACGGCGGCGGCCACCTCAACATCACCCCCGTCGACAGCGGCGGCGCCTGGACGTCGGGCCGCATCGAGACCACGGCCGACAACTACCAGGCCCCGGCCGACGGCGAGCTCGAGGTCAGCGCCTCCATCAAGCAGCCCAACCCGTCCAGCGGCGTCGGCTACTGGCCCGCGTTCTGGATGCTGGGGGCCGGCTTCCGGGCCAGCGGCGCGGGCACCTCCGGCAGCATGGACTGCTCCAACTGGCCAGCCACCGGCGAGATCGACGTCATGGAGGACGTCAACGGCCTGTCCGAGCATTCCGGAACGTTCCACTGCGGCACCGACCCCGGCGGCCCCTGCAACGAGACCACCGGCCTGGGCAGCGGCCTGCAAGCCTGCTCGGGCTGCCAGACCGGCTACAACACGTACTCGGTGATCATCAACCGGACCAACACCAGCGACGAGTCGATCACCTGGTACCTCAACGGGACCGCCTACGAGACGGTGACCGAGAGCCAGGTCGGCACGGCCACCTGGCAGGCCGCCGTCGACCACGGGTTCTTTCTCATCCTGGACGTCGCCATGGGCGGCGCCTACCCGAACGCGATCTGCGGCTGCAGCTCCCCGGCCTCGGCCACCAGTTCCGGCGCGGCCATGAGC
>Ga0102924_1003450_pt1 | contig 16568 bp, 16 predicted proteins | sample PaiPotPPM11metaG_FD_80116 | JGI IMG/M metagenome (GOLD analysis project Ga0102924, IMG submission 80116) | Iron sulfur acid spring bacterial and archeal communities from Banff, Canada, to study Microbial Dark Matter (Phase II) - Paint Pots PPM... ... | reverse complement strand
GTGGACGTGGCGATCGAGCGCGGCAGCGTGCACGGCCTGATCGGCCCGAACGGCTCCGGCAAGAGCACTTTCGTCAACGTGGTGACGGGCGTGTTCCGGCCGAGCGCCGGCACGATCATCCTCGGCGGCAAGGCCCTGCCCCCGCAGGGACCGCACCGCATGGCCCGCTACGGCATCACGCGCACATTTCAGGCGATCCGGCTGTTCGGCGAACTTTCAGTCATCGACAACGTCATGGTCGGGTTTCATCTGCAGCTCAGATGCGGATTCTTTGTCAATCTGCTGCAGACCCGTGCGGCCGTCGCCGAGGAGGCGGCGTTCCGGCGCAAGGCCATGGCGCTCCTGGAATTCGTCGGCATCGCCGAGCGTGCGCACGACCGCGCCCAGAACCTTTCCTACGGCCAGCAGCGGCTCCTCGAAATCGCCCGCGCGCTTGCAGCGCGGCCGCAGCTTCTCATGCTCGATGAGCCGGCCGCTGGCGTCAATCCGACCGAACTGCATCACCTCGCGCGGATCATCCGCGATATCAAGGCGGCGGGCGTCACGCTCCTCGTGATCGAGCACCACATGGAGCTGATCATGGGAATTTCCGACGTCATTTCGGTGCTGGATTTCGGGCAAAAGATTGCGGAAGGCAGCGCCGCCACGGTGCGCGACGATCCCAAGGTGATCGAGGCCTATCTGGGCGTCGCCGAACCCGAGGAGGCGGTGCCGGCCCATGCTTAGCATCGAGGGGCTCAAGGTCGCCTACGGTCATGTCGAGGCGTTGCGCGGCATCGACCTCGAGGCGCGTCAGGGCGAAATCACGGCGATCATCGGTTCGAACGGGGCGGGAAAGACCTCGACCTTGATGGCGATCTCCGGGCTCGCGCCGATCAGTGCCGGTGATATCCGCTTCGAAGGCCAGAGCATCGCGCGGCGCCGGCCGCACGACATCACGCGGCTCGGCATCACCCACATTCTCGAAGGTCGTCAGTTGTTCGCCGACCAGACGGTCGCGGACAACCTGCTGCTCGGCGGCTACACGCGCCTGCCGCGCCGTCGCGCCCGCGTTGCCGAGCTGCTCGAGCGTGAGATGACGCGCTTCCCGATCCTGCGTGAACGTCGCGCCCAGCTCGCCGGCACGCTGTCGGGCGGCGAGCAGCAGATGCTCGCGATCGCCCGCGGGCTGATGTCGGAGCCGCGCCTGATCCTGATGGACGAGCCTTCGATGGGACTGGCCCCGCTCGTCGTCAAGGGGATCGTGAGCACGATCCGCGCACTGCGCGAGGAAGGAGCGACGATCGTCCTCGTCGAGCAGATGGCGGCTGTGGCATTGCGCCTGGCCGACCGTGCCTATGTACTCGAAAACGGGCAGATCAAGCTGTCCGGCACCGGCGCCGAACTCGCCCACACGCCGGAGGTGCGTCGCGCCTATCTCGGCGGCTGAACCTTGATTGTTTTGGTCGGTCCAGAACCGGCGGAGCGAAAACCGGCGCGACGATCGCCGAATCAAATCCCGAGATAGCGGTGCTGGATGTCGGGCGCGGCCGCCAGTTCCTTCGAGGCCCCCGCCCACACCACGCGGCCGCGCTCGATGATGTAATGGCGGTCGGCGATCCGGGTCAGCGCATCGACGTTCTTGTCGATGACCAGGATCGACTGCCCGCCGGCACGGAGGAATTCGAGGCAGCGCCAGATCTCGTCGCGAATCAGCGGCGCGAGGCCTTCGGTCGCCTCGTCGAGGATCAAGAGCCGCGGATTGGTCATCAGCGCCCGGCCGATCGCCAGCATCTGCTGCTCGCCGCCGGAGAGCAGGTTCGCCATGGCGCCGGCGCGGGCGGCGAGCCGCGGGAACAAGGCGAAGATTCGGTCGAGCGTCCACGGCGCGGCGGCGCCGCTGCGGTTGGCCGCGGTGGCGAGGAGATTTTCGCGCGCCGTAAGATTGGGAAAGACTTGGCGCCCTTCGGGCACAAGGCCCAGCCCCAGCTTGGCGATGCGGTAGGCGGGCAGCGCGCGCAGCTCGGTGCCGGCGAAGCGGACCGAGCCCGCCGTCGGCGGCGTCAGCCCCATGATCGAGCGCACGGTCGTGGTCTTGCCCATGCCGTTGCGGCCGAGCAGCGACACCATCTCGCCGGCGGCGATGGCGAGCGAAATGCCGAACAGCACGCGGCTCGCGCCGTAGCTCGTCTCGATGCCGGCGATCTCGAGCAGAGGGACCTCAGCCATGACGCCCACCTTGCCGAGCGCCGGCCTTTTCACCGAGGTAGGCTTGGCGCACGGCGGCGTCGGCCCGGACCGCTTCCGGATCGCCGCTGGCGATGATCCGGCCGTAGACGAGCACGGTGAGGCGGTCGGCGAGCGCGAACACTGCTTCCATGTCGTGCTCGATCAGCAGCACCGTCATGCTGCCCTTGAGCTGGCGGAGCATCTCCACCATCCGCGCCGATTCCTCCGGCCCCATGCCGGCCATCGGCTCGTCGAGGAGGAGGAGCCGCGGCTCCGCCACCAGCGCCATCGCTATCTCAAGCTGGCGGTGCTCGCCATGACTGAGACTGGCGACGCGCACGCCGGCCCGTTGCGCCAGGCCGACACGGGCAAGCGCCGCCTGCGCCGGCTTGCGCAATTCCTCCTCGCGGCGCGCGTCGCGCCAGAAGCGAAACGAGTGGCCGCGATGCGCCTGCGCGGCAAGGGCGACATTGTCGAGCGCCGTAAACTCGGAAAAGAGCGAGGTGATCTGAAACGAGCGCGCGAGCCCGAGCCGGCTGCGGCGGTAGGCCGCGAGCCTGGTGATGTCGGTGCCGTCGAAGCGTACGGTTCCCTGTTGTGCTGCGACCTCGCCAGCGATCAGGCCGATCAGCGTGGTCTTGCCGGCGCCGTTGGGGCCGATCACGGCGTGGAATTCGCCCGGCGGAAGGTCGAGCGTGATGGCGTCGGCCGCGACCACGCCGCCGAAGCGCTTGCTCAATCCTTCGATCTGCAGGAGCGGCTCAGCCATCGCGGCGGCCCTCGAGCAGCCCTTCGATGCCGCCGTTCACATAGATGGCGACCAAGAGCAGCAGCGGCCCGAGGATCAAGGCGGGATATTCGGTGAGCCGCGACAGCCCCTCCTCCAGCACCAGAAACGCCGCAGCGCCGATCAGCGGACCGAACAGCGAGCCGAGCCCGCCCAGCACCACCATGACGATCAGATCGCCCGAGCGCGTCCAGTGCATCAGCGCCGGACTGATGAAGTTGGTGTGATTGGCAAGGAGCGCCCCGGCGAGCCCGCAGAGCGCGCCGGCGATCACGAAGCAGACGAGCCGGTAGCGAAACGTCGGAAAGCCGATCGCCTGCATGCGCCGGTCGTTCGAGCGCGCGCCGCGGATCACCAGGCCGAAGCGCGAATTGACGAGGCGTGCCACCAGATAGACGCCGCCGAGGAGCAGGACGAAGCAGAGATAATAGAATACCGCCTTGTTCTGCAGATCGAGGAGGCCGCCGAACTGGCTACGCTTGTAGATGGTCAGGCCGTCGTCGCCGCCATAGCGGTCGAGCCCGATCGCCACGTAGTAGATCATCTGCGCGAAGGCGAGCGTGATCATGATGAAATAGACGCCGCGGGTGCGCAGGCTGAGCGCGCCGACCGCGAGCGCATAGAGCGCGGAGGCCACGACCGCCACCGGCCACTGCACGAAGCCGGAAGCGATTCCTTCCTTGGCGAGGATGCCGACCGCGTAGCCGCCGATGCCGAGATAAGCGGCGTGGCCGAAGCTCACCATGCCGCCGTAACCCATGATCAGGTTGAGGCTCACGGCGCCGAGGGCCAGGATGAGAACGCGTGTGAAAAGCGTCATCGCGAAGGTGTCGCCGGTCAGGATCGCATAGATGGGCACGAGGGCTAGGACCGCGAGCAGCAAAGCGGTGAACGCCGTCCGCGGCGTGAGCCACGAACCCGGCGCCGTCTTCTCGAGCACGGGCGGATCGAGCGGGGCGCTCATCGGCTCGCCGCCGGGAACAATCCTTCCGGCCGAAACACCAGGATCGCCGCCATCAGCACGTAGATCGACATCGAGGACAGTGCCGGCGCCAGCGTCTGCGCGGCGTTGGTGCTGAGCATGTGGCGCAGCATGTCGGGCAGAAAGGCGCGGCCGAGCGTATCGATGAGACCGACGATGACCGCGGCGACGAACGCGCCGCGGATCGAGCCGATGCCGCCGATGATGATCACCACGAAGGCGAGGATCAAAATGTTCTCGCCCATGCCGATCTGCACGGTAAGGATCGGCGCCTGCATTACGCCGGCGAAGCCGGCAAGCGCGGCGCCGAGGCCGAACACCAGCGTGTACAGGAGTTTGATGTTGACGCCGAGCGCGCCGGCCATCTCGCGATTGGAGGCGCCGGCGCGGATCAGCATGCCGAGCCGGGTGCGCATCACCAGCGCATAAAGGAATGCTGCCACCGCCAGCGCCGCGACGATGATGACCAGGCGGTAGAGCGGATAGTACACGCCGGGAATGATCTGGACCGCAGTGAGCATCTGCGGCGGCAGCGGCAGCGTCATCCCGGCCGGCCCCCAGACGAGCCGCACCAGCTCGTTGAAGAACAGCAGCAGACCGAAGGTGCCGAGCACGTGGTCGAGGTGGTTGCGGCCGTACAGCCGCCTGATGGCGACGACTTCGAGCACCATCCCGACGACGAGCGAACCCGCGACCGCCAGGATCACCGCGACGACGAAGCTTCCGGTCAAGGCGGCGAACGTCGCGGCGAAATAGGCGCCGAGCATGTAGAGCGAGCCGTGCGCCAGGTTGACGAGGTCCATGATGCCGAAGACCAGGGTAAGGCCTGCGGCCAGCAGAAACAGCAGCATGCCGAGCTGCACGCCGTTGAGGCACTGCTCGATGAAATACAGCATGCGTCGTCGCGACAGCCGAAAGGGCGTCGCGTCCCCCTGGGCGCGCGCCGCGTCAGGCGGCGCATCGGCAGGATGACGGCTCCGACCCGTCCAGGCAACCGCAAGCCGCCGCTATTTCATCGGACAGCGGTCGTGGAAGCGGTCCTGGTCGTTCTCGACAATGGTCGCGGCGGTGTGGAGGACATAGTCGCCTTCCGCGTTCTTCACGACATCCTGCAGATAGAAGTTCTGGATGGGGATATGGTTGTTGCCGAATTTGAAGTTGCCGCGCACCGACTTGAAGTCTGCTTTCTCCATCTCCTTGCGCATCTCGTCCTTTTTGGAAAGGTCGCCTTTCACGGCGCGGACCGCGCTGTCGATCAGCGCGGCTGCGTCATAGGTCTGCGCACCGTAGAACGAGGGCCTTGCCTTGTACTTGGCCATGTAGTCGGCGACGAATTTCTTGTTCGTCTCGTTGGGAAGATCGTTGACCCATTCCTGGGCGCCGGGAACACCGACCGCCAGCTCCTTGAGCCGCGGGATCGACAGTTCGTCGATGGTGAACACGGTGTAGAGCGGAATCTGGCTCTTGAGGCCCGACTGCGCGTATTGGGTGACGAACTGCACGCCGGCCCCGCCCGGATAGAACGCGAAGATCGCGTCCGGCTGCGCCGCGCGGGCCTTGGAAAGCTCGGCGGAGAAATCGAGCTGGTCGGGCCAACGGGTCATCTCCTGGCCGGCGACCTCCCCCTGGAAGGTCATGCGCACGCCTGCCAGCATGTCGCGGCCGGCGGCATAGTTTGCCCCTATCAGGAAGGCCTTCTTGATCCCCTTCTGGTTCATGTAGAGACCCATCGCCTGCGGCGTCTGATCGTTGTTCCAGGAGGTGGAGAACACATAGGGCGAGCACAATTCGCCGGCGAGCTGGGAAGCGCCGGCGTTGGTCACGACCGTCATGGTCTTGCTGTCGACCAAAGGCTTGAGCGACGCCAGGATCACGTTCGACCAGATGTAGCCGACGACGAAATCGACCTTGTCGGATTCGATGAGTTTTTGGGTCTTCTGCACTCCGACCTCGGGTTTGAGCTGGTCGTCCTCGTAGATGACTTCGACCGGTAGGCCGCCGAGCTTGCGGCCGAGGTGATCGAGCCCAAGCTCGAAGGAATTGCGCATGTCGTTGCCGATGGCAGCCGGCGGGCCGCTGAACGTGCTGATAAAGCCGATCTTGACCGTCTTCTCCTGGGCCGCGGCCGGTCCCGCCGCGAACGCGAGCACGGTTGCGGCGGCAATGCCTGTCCTGATCATTGCGTTTCTTCCCTCTGGTTGGCGCGCTCCCAAGCGCGGAGCCTTTTGGCGATCTTGCTTGAGTATCACGGAATCGGCCGATTTTGACGTTGGCCGATCCTCCTGATCAAGCCGCAGGTGCACGTCCAAAGGTCGCGGCGATACGGCCCAAATCGCTCTCATTGCGGCCTCCGCCGCGACTGGCCGCCTATAGAATCCGTCGCGAACGACAATATATCGTACCCTCGGCGAAGGCGCTTACCATGCGGACGACCTTGACATTGGACGACAATCTATTGCCCAAGGCGCAAGCCTATACAGGTCTGACGACGAGATCGGCCGTCGTCCGCGAAGGACTTGTGGCGTTGATCGAGCGCGAGGCCGCGTGCCGATTGGCGCTTCTCGGCGGCAGTGCGCCATCCCTCGCAACACCTCGGCGCCGCCGTTGGAGGACGCGTGGCACAGTTTGAGTTTGGCCTCGATACATTCGGCGACATCACCCTCGGGCCTGACGGCAGCCTGCTGACGCAGGCGGAAGTCATCCGCAATGTGATCGAGGAGGGCGTCCACGCCGACGCGCTCGGGGTCGACGCCTTCGGTGTCGGCGAGCACCATCGGCCCGATTTCGCGGTGTCGGCCCCGGAAGTCGTGCTCGCGGCGATCGCCGGGCGCACGCAGCGCATCCGGCTCGGCTCCGCCGTCACCGTACTTTCCTCCGACGATCCCATTCGCGTGTTCCAGCGCTTCTCCACCCTCAACGCCGCCTCGAACGGACGCGCCGAGGTGACCTTGGGGCGCGGCTCGTTCATCGAGTCGTTTCCGCTGTTCGGATACGACCTCTCTCAGTACGAGGAGCTGTTCGAGGAGAAGCTCGACCTGTTCGTGGCCCTGCTCAGGAGCGATACCGTGACCTGGCAAGGCCGCACCCGGCCGCCGCTGACGAAGCAGCGCATCTTTCCTCCGATCGAGTCCGGACAGCTCAAGGCGTGGGTCGGCGTCGGCGGCAGCCCGGAATCCGTCGTTCGCGCCGCCCGCCATGACCTGCCGCTGGCGCTCGCCATCATCGGCGGCGATCCCAAGCGCTTCCGGCCCTATGTCGATCTCTATCACCGTGCGTTTGCGGAGTTCGGCCGGCCGGCGAAGGAGATCGCGGTGCACTCGCCGGGATATGTCGCCGCGACCGACGAAGCAGCGCGCGAGGAATACTGGCCGGCCTACAAGGGCATGCACGACCGCATCGGCGCCGAGCGCGGCTGGCCGCCGATCGGGCGCGCCGAATTCGATCGCGAGGTCGAGCGCGGCGCGCTCCTCTCGGCACGCCGGAGACGGTCGCCCGCAAAATCGCCGCGACTGCGAACGCGCTCGGCATCGTGCGCTTCGACCTCAAATACAGCGCCGGCACGCTCGCGCACGACAAGCTCATGCGCTGCATCGAGCTTTATGGCAGCAAAGTGATTCCGCTGGTGCGGGATATGCTCGCATGACCGCAGCAGCTTTCGCCCGCTTGGCAAGATCCGCCGAGCCTTGATGCGTGGAGGCCGACATGGAAGCGAAGAAATACAAATCCTTCCGGTACACGAACAGCCTGACCTGGGAGAAAGCTCGCCGCGGCAACACATCGGCGCCGGGCAAGCCGCAGATGGAAATCGGCAGCCCTCCCGAATTCAAGGGAGAACCGGGCGTCTGGTGCCCCGAAGAACTTCTCGTGGCCGCCTTGAACGGGTGCCTGATGCTCACGTTCATTTCGCTGGCGCAAAGCAAGGGCGTGCAATTCGTCACCTATGAGAGCACCGCGGAAGGCTTGCTGGAAAACGTGGACGGCAAGTTTCTGATCAGCGAGGTCAGCGTTGCGCCCGACGTCGTCTTGAAGTCCGATGGCGACCTTCAGACTGCCAGGACGATCATGGCCCAGGTCGAGGAACACTGCTTCATTTCCAATTCCATCAAAGCGAAAGTGAAATTGGCGCCGCAGCTACGCGTCGGCACCGCGATCCCGAGCACGCCGAATCCTTGAAAGGGTGAGACAGCCGGCGAAGGCGTGAACCGTCTCGCGTCACGTCCGCCGGTATCACGATCGCTATTGCTGGCAGCGGGTTCACGCTGGTGGTCGCTCCACTGCACCGTGCGGCGCTACGCAGCAAGGCCGTCAATTGTTTCCGGGACGATCTCGATCGAGAGGCTCGCGATCGATAACATGCCGGTTTCGGGCAATGCCGGCGGTGCCGGCGGCAAGGGCGGCGGCTGGTCTCGGCGACAGTCTATTCGCCGGCTCGGGTGCCTTGGTAACGCTCGACGCCGTCTCGTTTGGCACCGATGCCGCCGACGGCGGCGCTGGTGGTGTCGGCAAGGCACGCGGCACCGCAATGCGATGTTGAGAAACGCGATCGCTGGATCGCAGGAGGGGCGACATGAAGATTCTGTGGAACAATTCCGCCGGCGGTAACTTCAATTCCGCCCCAAACTGGGCGTTCGCCGGCGTACCGGGTCCCGCCGACATCGCGGCGATGACCCTGAGCGGCACCTACGCTGTCAGTTCCCACGTCAGTAATACGGTGCTCGGCTTTACCACCGGCGCCGGCGCCACGCTGGCAATCACCGGCAGCAGCACGTTCACTGCTACCCAAGGCACCGCGACCGGCATCAATGGCGGCCACGTCATCGTCGCCGACGGTTCGACGCTCAAGGCCGGCGGCACCATCAACAATGTCAACCAAATTCTTTTGAGCGCAGCCGGCCACGCCACGGAATTTCTCGTCATGTCGCCACTGACACTGAAAGGCGGGGGTTGGTATCGCTGTCGGGCGACAGTCACAACCTCATTTCGGCCGCTGGCGGGAATGCTGTGCTTACCAATGTTGACAACCAGATTGCGGGGGCTGGAGCGATCCAGGTGCCGCTGATCAATCAGAGTGGCGGCATCATCAACGCAAATGTCGCGTCGGTCCCTCTGGCGATCGAAGTCGTCATCAACGGGGGCGTGCTCGAAGCGAGCAACGGCGCGGAGCTGCTCGTTGCATCACCCTTGCGCGGTCCGGCGGCGTGATCAAGGCCCTGTCGGGCTCCAAGGTCGTTCTTCTGGACGCCGTCATCGATGGCGGGACCCTGGTCACTTCAGGCACCGGCGTGATCAGCGCGACCGGGGTCTCCGTCGAGATAAACGGCGGCGGCGGCCACGCCGTCGTCAATTCCGGCGCGCTCCATGTCGATGCCATCGCCGGCCTGCAGACGCAAGGCGCCTTCACCAACAGCGGCACCATTTCAGTCGATACCAGCCTGCAAACGCAGGGCGTATTCAACAACGGCGGCACGGTCATTTTCGAGGATGGCGCCGCCGCAGTGTTCGCAGGCACGGTCAACAATGGCGGCTCGATCGTTATCAGCGGAGCCTCCGGCTCATTGCTCGAGTTCGCCGGCTCGCCGCCGTCGAGCAGCGTCACCCTGAGCGGCCACGGTCAAATCGCTCTGTCCGATGCCGCGGGTAATGACCTCGAAGGCAGCAACGTATCTGCGACCACGATACTGAACAACGTTGACAACACGATCTCCGGCGCCGGCGTCATCGGGGCCGGCGGAAACCTGGCGCTGAACAACGGCAAGCAAGGAGTCATTGACGCCAGCGGAGCAACCAACGCTCTAATCATTCTGGCGTTGCTCAGTCCCGCACTGCCGGTCGCCTTCAATGTGCCGGAGTTTGTCACCGGCGCCAGACAGCTCATCTCTCCGGATTAGGTCTTCATGCTCGTCCACCGAAGTATATCCTTCGGGACACCGTATCGAAGCGCCTAAGTTCGCCTCCATTCTTTTGAAGCGAACTAGTGCATCCCAGAATGGCTTTTCCGGTAAGTACTTGTTCATGTTTACGACCAGAGGCCAGTAACCCCTGTAAAAATCCCGCAGCTCTCTTGCCGCTACGGGATCAATGTCGAACCCGTAGGAATCCTTGATGACCAATGCGGGTTTACGCGACGCCGGCTTCGGATGAACGAACGGGGCAGCTATTCGGGCCGCCTTGGTGCGAAGATGAACGGCGGCCTCGGGATCCCTCATCACCTCCAGGAAAAAATCGAGAGGGGATAAATCCGCCCCTTTCGTACGGATCACAACGTGATCGCCGGTTTCGGTTGTCGGCCTAACCCGGGGATCAGAATTGGCGTGCCCTTTCCCGTTGTGGTTGGCGACGTCATTCCCATATGGAGAGTGCTGTGTGGCGTGACCACTTGTAAGCTTTTGGTGAACCAGCGGCAGTACTGCCTGAGCTGCTGCGAAGCGATCAGCTAGAGGCAAGTCGCCATTCCGCATCAGTCCCAACATGAAATCGCGAGGCGAAATATTGGGGTCTAGATCAGCCGCACCAACGGCGGCATTCCGCAAGGCGGTCTTCTTGTTTGGCGTACCGCGTTGGCGACCACCGCGCCGCTCACCAGGCTTCGAACCTCTCGGCATTTGCTACTTTGCTAATTTTCGGTATGGACCCGACTAACGAATTGTTAAGGCCATAAAATCCTTGTTTTTGGCCGGCTTGTCGCGACAAGCAGCACAGTTTTGGTTGCTAGTTCGTTACTTGCTTTGCTATTTTTTGCTAACTGCTCGGCCGCCCCGCCCTTAGGAGTCCATTTACCAATTACGGACGGAGGACAGGGGTTGTAGACCACTCGCAGTGGTAGCGTAAATTATTAATACTCTTATAGATTGCGGTTCGGCAGAACAAACCCAAACTCAACTACGCGCCATTGGGACCGGCGTCCCGACCCAAGTCCCCCTACAGCCAGCTTTCGCGTCGCCCGTTACGTCCCCACCAGCCCCAATTGTGGACTGGACGGCTCGGCGTGGGTGCGCTTGGCGATGCGGCCGGCGAGACGCGCCAGCCGGCCGGCTTCGACCGCCGCGCGCATGCTCTTTGCCATCGTCACCGGGTCGCGCGCCTTCGACACCGCCGTGTTGATCAGCACGGCGGCGCAGCCAAGCTCCATCGCCAGCGTGGCGTCGGAGGCCGTTCCGATGCCGGCGTCGAGCACCACCGGCACCGGCGAGCGCGCACAGATAAGCTCGATGAGATGCGGGTTGGAGATGCCGAGCCCGGAGCCGATCGGCGAGCCGAGCGGCATCACCGCGGCGGCGCCCGCATCGGCAAGCTTGCGGCAGGTCACCGGGTCTTCGGTGCAGTAGGGCAGCACGACAAAGCCCTTGCCCACGAGCGTCTGCGTTGCGCGCACGAGCTCCTCGACATCGGGATAGAGGAGTTCACGATCGCCGATCACTTCGAGCTTGATCCAGTTGGTGTCGAGCGCTTCGCGCGCCAGCTCGGCGGTGAGCACCGCGTCCTTGGCGGTCTGGCAGCCGGCAGTGTTGGGGAGAAAGCGGACACGGCCGGCGAGCAGATCGAGCAGGCTCTCGTCGTCGCCGGCGAGGCTGATGCGGCGGATCGAGGCGGTGACCATCTCGGCACCGCTCGCGCCGACCGCGTCGAGCATGAGCTGGCGATTGGGATAACCGGCGGTGCCGAGAAACAGCCGCGAGCGGAACTGCTGGCCGGCAATGATGAGCGGATCGGACATCTTACGACTCACTTTGTTTTCATTGGATTATTTGACTTCATGTTGCATATTTGCAGCACTTAGCCAAGGATGGCCGCCGTCGAGGCCGCCAACTCCGACTTGTCCACCTCCTTAAATAGGTGCCCGTAGGTATCGAACGTCATGGCGATCGTGCTGTGGCCGAGCCACTCCTGTACCACCTTCGCCGAAAGACCTCGCCCGCTGCGCTCCTTCGGGCTGATGCACCATGAGGCGAAGTAGTGGCGGAAGGCGTGCAGGGCGTACCGCGGCTTGCCATCCTTGGTGACCATGCCAGCGTCGCGCATCACCGGCCGCAGGCTCCGGAGCATGTTCTGGTGAGGTTCGACACCGCCCTTGCGCGTCCCGAAGGTCAGTTCGCCGCCGCCCTGCGCGATCTTCCACTCCCTCAGAGCGCGGACGACGTCGGGCGACATGGGCACCGTCCGGCGGCTCGACACCGTCTTCGGGGAGCCGATCTTGCCGTAGCGGTCGGCGCGTTGCGTGACCTGAAGCTCGGCCTCGTCGAGCTTCACGTCGGCCCAACGCAGCCCGCGCAACTCGCTCGCGCGGAGCCCGCAGAAGGCGGCGACTAGGAGCAGCGCGCGCTTGCGCTTGTGCTCCGGCCGGGGACCCGACGTCGCGTTGAAAAGCCGCTTGATCTCGTCATTCGTCGGCACGTCGACGCCGATCTCCAGCTTGCGCTTGGCGCGGTGATCTGGGGTGATTCCGGTCACGCCCTGGCCGAGGTGAGCGCAGCGCGCGTGCTTCAACAGCGACTTGAACGTCACCCATACCTTCACGGCCTGATCGCGCGATCTCACGGGCTCACCTTTCTCGCCCTTCGCCAGCAGGAACGCGCGAAAGCTCTCAATCGTTTCCGTGTTGAGCTTGGCGAGCTTCACCCGACCAAGCACCGGCAGGATGTGCAGGCGCAAGTGTTGCTCGTATTGCTCGACCGTCGCGCGCTCGCGACCGTCGGCTTCCAGACGCTTGAGCCACTGCTGGGCGGCGTCGGCGATCATCTGCTTGCCGTCGTGCGCGACGTGCGTGCCCTTCATGACGTCGAGCACGACTTGCGCATGACGAGAGACGGCCTGCCCCTTCGTGGCGAAGGTCTCGTTCCGACGCTTGCCGTTCTGGTCGAAGTAGTCAACGACCCAGGCCATCTTCGTCTCGCCGTTCGCGGCCCGCCATTGTCGCTTGCGCACGCTCATGAAAATTGGACCTCCTTGCCGCTCGGTTCGGGACTGACCATGTCGCACGCGCATCCGCTCGTCAACGAAGAGGGGAAAGCTATCCCCACTTGCGGCATGATCGTCCTGTGGTTGGGTTCATCCCTGATGGCTGAGTAGCGGCCGCTGGCAGGTCTCCCGCTTAGAGGTGCCCTAGCCTCCGACCCGGCACGGCTGGCGTTCAGCGGCTCGAAGCCCGACCGCCTTTCTGGCATGTTTTTGGGCTCTCGACCGCTGCGGCTCCCGCATCGTTTGTCGCGCGCCTGACCTACGTCAGGGAAAATACGCCCCACTCTGACGAACGCGCCGCAAAGCCGAGGCTCTCAGTTTGGCGAACCGGTTCGATCCCTTCACGCGCGCTGGCGGCGCTAACTTCACAGGTCGAGAGGCTTTCCGCTCGCGAGCCGATCCTGATGGTGTACGAGGACGTACACTGGAGCGACCCGACCACCCGCGAGTCCCTCGATCTCCTGGTCGATCGCGTCTCCGGGCGGCGCATATTGGCGATCATCACTTTTCGGCCCGAGTTCGCACCGCCCTGGCTCGGCCGGCCGAACGTTACAATGTTGACGCTCAACCGGCTGCCGCGGCGCCAGCGCGCCGAGATTATCGGGCATGTGACAGGCGGCAGGGCGTTGCCGAGGGAGATTGCCGAGCAGATTGTCGAACGCACAGACGGCGTACCGCTGTTCATCGAGGAATTGACAAAGTCGGTGGTAGAGAGCGGCCTGATCGTTGGAGTCGGTGACCATTACGCTGTCACACGACCCGCCGCGCCGTTGGCAATTCCGACCACGCTACACGCTTCACTACTCGCTCGACTTGATCAACTGGCGCCGACGCGCGAGGTGGTACAGATCGGCGCGGCGCTTGGCCGTTCGTTCTCGCATGAACTGATCAGCGGCGTCGCTGGGATGCCGCTGCAGAAATTGAACGAAGCGCTGGACCAGCTTGTGAACGCCGAGTTGATCTTCCGCCACGGCGCCCCTCCGGATGCTGAGTACACCTTCAAGCACGCGCTTGTTCAGGACGCCGCCTATAGCACTCTTCTCCGAAGCCGTCGGCAGCAGATCCACGCACGGATTGCCTCGGCGCTGGAGAACCAGTTCCCAGAAATCGTCGCCACTCAGCCGACACTTTTGGCGCAGCATTGCACCGAGGGTGGGCTTTACGAGAAGGCGGCGGAGTACTGGCTGAAAGCCGGCCAGCATGCCTTCGTACGCTCGGCCATGGTTGAGGCCGTCACAAGTTTGCGCAAAGGGCTAGACCAACTGATAAAGGTACCGGAGGGACCCACGCGCCAACAGCATGAACTGGATTTGCTGATTGTACTGGGGCCTGCTCTGATCGCCACAAAAGGCTACTCCGCATCAGAGGTCGGCGAAACCCTGACGCGGGCGAGCGACCTCGCCGATCGGCTCAATCGGAGCGATCATCTGGTGGCACTCCTCTACGGGCATTTCGCGTACCACATTGTCCGCGCTGAGTATGCGTTAGCTTTAACTTTTGCAGAACACTTAGAGCGAAGGCACGACGATCCCGCCGCCCAATTGATGGCTCGCGAGGGACGCGGCGCTGTATGCGTTTGTCGCGGAGACTTCCAAAAGGCGCGCGCTCTGTTCGACTCGTCCCAAGAGCGCCACTTGCCTCGCTTACTGTATGCATCGGTGTCAGTCGACGACGTCTATATGGTGAGGCAATCGCGTCTTGGCTTCACCTTGGCGTGCCTCGGTCTGCTCGACCAAGCACGAATCCAGGCCAGGGAGGCGCTATTGGACGCGCGACGGCTCGAACATGTCTATACGCTGGGGCACGTGCTGCTAAACGTCTGTCACGTGGAGTGGCTTATCGGTTCACCGATCGGGGACCAATGGCACGCCACGGAAATCACCAGCCTCGCCGAAGAGCATGGTTTTCCGTATTGGTCGAGCTGGGGCCTCATTCATCGAGGAAGATCTGCAGTTGATCGTGATTCGACTGAAGACGCGATAGCTATGATGCAAGAGGGGCTTTCAATCATGCGTGCGATCGGAGGAAGTTTACTTTCGACTTGGGTACTCACGATGCTTGCGGAGGCTTATTCCAAGCTCGACCGTCCGGTTGAAGCCCTAAAAACCATTGCAGAAGCTTTCCTTGTCGTGGACGCAACGGACGAGCGGATTGGCGAGGCCGAGCTGCATCGGCTGCGCGGTGATTTGCTGAATGTGGCAGCTGACCCATCCGCTGCCGAGCGCGACTACCACTTGGCGCTCACAATTGCCGGTCGTCAGTCAGCAAAGCTGTTCGAACTCCGCGCAGCGGTGAGCATAACTCGGCTCTGGCGCGACCAGGGCAAGCGGAAGGAGGCCCGCGAACTTCTCGCTCCGGTCTACGGCTGGTTCACCGAAGGTTTTGACACGCACGATCTGAAAGAGGCGAAGACGTTGCTTGAAGAGTTGTCGTGAGCATACCGGCGACCAAAGACGTATCGAACTGGCTCGCGGAACTCGGCATGTCCGAGTACGCGCAGTGCTTTGCTGAAAACCGCATTGATCTCTCAGTCCTTCCCGATCTCACCGATCACGACCTAAAAGAACTCGGTATCGTACTCGGTGATCGGCGCAAGATACTGCGCGCGATCGCCGAGCTGGACGGGGGCAAGGCTGCTCAGAAATCTGCCGCTTTAGCCGAGATAAGCCCAGCGGCTACCCCGCGCGAGACTGCCGAGCGCCGCCAAGTAACGGTGATGTTCTCAGACCTGGTCGGTTCCACGGCACTCTCGGCGCGCATGGACCCGGAGGACCTGCACGAGGTCATCTCCGCTTACCAGAAGTGTGTTGCAGAGACCGTGAGGCGGTTTGGCGGGTTCGTGGCGAAGTACATGGGTGATGGTGTGCTTGTGTACTTCGGCTATCCGCAGGCTCATGAGGATGACGCCGAGCGGGCGGTACGGGCGGGATTGGAGGTGGTCGCTGCGGTCGGCTCGTTGAAGGCCGCTAGTCCACTTCAAACCCGTGTGGGCATCGCCACAGGGTTGGTCGTCGTCGGCGACCTGGTCGGATTGGGTGAGGCACAGGAGCGCGGCATCGTTGGGGAGACGCCGAACCTAGCGGCGCGCTTGCAGGGATTCGCTGAACCCAACGCCGTCGTGATCGCCGAGAGCACCCGAAGGCTTCTCGGCGGGCTCTTCGAACTGGCGGACCTCGGAGCGATACACCTCAAGGGACTTACACGGCCAGTGCAAGCCTGGACGGCGCTGCGACCAAGTTCAGTGGAAAGCCGCTTTGAGGCGTTGCGCGCAGCGACAACGCCACTGATCGGTCGAGATGAAGAAATTGAGCTTTTGATACGCCGCTGGACGCATGCAAAAGCGGGCGAGGGGTGCGTCGTCCTGATCTCCGGAGAGCCGGGGATCGGAAAGTCGCGCATTGCAGAAGCCATTCAGGAACGACTCAGCCAGGAACCGCATACCCGCCTGCGGTTTTTTTGCTCGCCGTATCATCAGGATAGCGCACTCCACCCTGCTATCTCGCAATTGCAGCGCGCGAATACCATGAATACATGCGGGAGCGACCTATTATTCCGGGGCGTGGCACGGTGCTTGGGCGTGCTGTGACCGAATGTAAACCTGTCCAGATAAATGACGTTGAGGCTGATCCAGAATAC
>Ga0102924_1003449_pt1 | contig 16570 bp, 12 predicted proteins | sample PaiPotPPM11metaG_FD_80116 | JGI IMG/M metagenome (GOLD analysis project Ga0102924, IMG submission 80116) | Iron sulfur acid spring bacterial and archeal communities from Banff, Canada, to study Microbial Dark Matter (Phase II) - Paint Pots PPM... ... | reverse complement strand
TGGCACACCTGTATTTCCATAGTTGGGAGATCGATCAGAACGGGGAGTGGGACAAACTTGAAGCGCTCTTCAAAACGATTTCGCGGTCTTCGCTGACGCCGGTGACCAACGGATTTCTCTTTCGCCGCTGGCACGAAAAATTTGGATCAGTCCGTTCTCCCGAGCTTGTCAGTTCGACCCCTCGAGGATAACCGGTTTCACCCCGATCGAAATCTTCTGGCCTCGGGATAGCGTTGCGGTGCCGGTGCCCAGGCTTTTGTAATCAACATACTGCGCTTCTGGGGCGAAGGATCCTTCGCCGCCCAGCGTCCACACGAATAACGCATGATGGCCGTTGGCCTCGATGAAAGGGCAGCTAATGACGTTACCGCTGAGGGCGCACTTGTCGGAGGTGAAGTGACCGCCCACAAGCCACTCCATCATTGTGTGATAAGCGTTGCTTAAGTCGGCATTGTGGCCAATCGTGGTGTTGAAGAAATACCAGCTAACCTGCTGAGCTCCGAATGCAAAGTGTAGCAAGTGCCAGCGAACCATTTGGCCGATGCATTCATCGGAGCTGTACTTGTCGCTGCAGGCAAATCGCGCTGCATCGAAATTTGTTTCGCTATTAAACCACGGAGTACTCGACCATCCGGGAGTGTTGTTTTTCAGATTAACCATCTCCTGAATTGTCGGAAAGCGCTGTTCAGGAGTATTGCCTTGCAGGTAGAGATGGAAAGAGAATATATCGGATAGCCGTCCTTTCTTATTTTCTTCCTCCAACCATCCCCGCATCCAGTCTGTGTCGCCGCGGTTCGCGGGTGGAGTGAGAATTAAGGCACCTGAAACCTTGCTGCGGATGATGGGAATTGCGGGCGCCATCAGTTGATAGAGTTGAGGGATGGACCCGTTCCAATAGTTTTCCGCATTCGCTTCGTTCCACAGTTCCCAGTATTTGATAAGGTCCTTGACGCAGTGGCCAGAGGCTGAGCAGTGGTTTACCAGGGCAGTCACAAAAGCATTGAACGACGGACTCCCGTTTGCAGTTAGATCGCTCGGCGGGTAAGTCGACCCCCAGGCGCGCTCACAAGATCCCCTGGTGTCCCAGCACGGCGTGTAACCGAACGTGTACATGGCATTGCGGGGCTGATGCGCAGCGATAACATCGAGATAGGCGTCGAGAACTCTCCAGTTGTACGAAGCCGGGCTGGGGTTCAAAAGATGCCATTGAACTTGGGAGTCCCAGAGACGAATCATCCCGGGCTGGGCGATTGTTGACGGCCATGTCGCGTTGGGGCAATTCGTGGCTTTTCCTGTTCCGCATTGAAATCCGAAGCTTGAAGCTGTGATGGTCGGGGGCGCTTTGGTGTCTCCATTTCGTCCCGGCGTTTGCGCCACGGAAAAGGCTCCAGGCAGGATAACCAGACATATGACCAGCATCGGTTTTACGGAATGCATCCTGTCTCCTCAAAAGTCGCTGTAATTCTACGATAGTAGTCCTCGCAAAATCGGGCCAAGTGAGTGCGAAAACACCGGAATCATTGCTTGACACGCCCGAAGCCGGACGATAGCATCACGCCATAGAAGTCTGACCGACTCTCCTAACCTGCTCCCCCAGCGGTTACAAAATTCTGACAAGCGCTCCTGGATCATGGCCAAGGCCTGTCCGGCGCAATCGGCCCAACAAGTTTGCAACCATCCTCCCCAACATTTCAGCAGAGAAAGCACACAGGTTTTGACCCAAGGAGATAACTATGCATTTAGCGGTAACCAGTAATTCAACAAAATATTGCACCAAAATCTTCCAGGCTGCGGTCCGCGGCGCTGTGGCCCTGGCTGTGCTCTCGGCGCTGCTGATAGTTGCGGGCGGACAGGCACAGGCCCAGACTGAATCCGTGCTCTATAACTTCACGGGCACGCCGGATGGATCCAACCCGTATTCGACTCTGACCTTCAACAATGGGAACCTTTTCGGCACCACGTACAAAGGCGGCCTCTACGGATACGGAACGGTTTTTGAGTTGATCCCGAACGGTAGTGGCGGATGGAGCGAGAGCGTGCTCTACAATTTCTGCCCTGCAGCTCCCAGCTGCACCGACGGAGAGTATCCGACCTTCACGAAAGTCGCATTCGACAGCCAGGGAAATCTCTACGGCACCGCGTACCTTGGCGGCGCGCTTGGAAACGGCGTTGTGTTCGAACTCAGTCCCTCGGGCAACACGTGGACTTATAACGTCCTGTATAGCTTCGCGGGCCAGCCGGACGCCGCCAACCCGATCAACGGTTTGGTATTTGACTCTAAGGGAAATCTCTATGGCACGGCCTACAGCGGCGGCGGCGGAAATAACGGAGCCGTGTTCGAATTAAGTCCCGCCAGTGGCGGCGGCGGCTGGACCGAGCAAGTGATCGATAGCATACCCTCGCTTTTCGCTGGATTGGCTATCGATTCGCAGGGGAATTTATACGGTACCACCACCACCACGGTGTTTGAACTGAGTCCGAACGGAACCAACTGGCTCCCGACCACTCTCTTTACATTTTCCGCGAGCACGCAAGGGAAGAGTCCCAACGGAACTCCCGTAGTTGATAGCCAGGGAAATGTCTACGGCACCACCACCACGGGCGGCAAGAATAACCTTGGAACAGTCTTCAAACTGGTCAAGGGAACGAACGGTAAGTACACCGAAAGGATCCTCTACTCGTTCGGAGCCAACGGAACGCAGCCGGATTCCGGTATTGCCTTGGATTCCGCCGGGAATGTGTATGGCACTACGACCGCCGGTGGCAAGAACGGTGCGGGAGTCGTTTACGAGCTTGTGTTCAATGGCACTTCCTACGCGGAGAGGTCACTGGAAGCGTTCATTGGCATCAACGGAGCGGTGTCGTACAGCACGATCGTTCTCGACAATGCAGGATATCTCTACGGCACTACGTTTGGCGGCGGTTCGAGCGGAATGGGAACCGTATTCGAAGTCAATGCCCACGCCGCGGTCACTACGACAACCTGCACATCGTCGATGAATCCGTCTACCGCAGGCGAAGCCGTCACCTTTACGGCGACGGTAAGTCCTGCGCCACCGGATGGAGAGGTCGTGGTCTTTGAACCAGTCGGCCAGTCAACGATGAAGGGTGGCGTTGCGACTTACACGACGTCGGCTCTGAAAGTCGGTCAAACGAAAATCACCGCCGTCTACAACGGCGACTTGAACTTCATCACCAGTCGGTCGGTGAGCTTTGAGCAAGTGGTGAATAAGTAAGCCGCTAAGCGTAGTTCACGTGGTCACATGGCAAGGCAGGGGAGGGGGAAGATCCCTCCCCTGCAAACTTTCGAAATTCAGGAATCAAACGCTATTTTGTTTTCGGTCCTGCGGGGCCCGTTCCTTGCGGCCCGAAGTAAGCGAGATTAAGTTCTGAAGTAATGTTGCCTGTCACAGTCCGAATTGCTTCTTCCCGACGCTGATTCTGCAAGACCTTGTGAATTTCGCTCTTGGCCGCGTCGAAGGATTCCGCTTCTTTGTTGTCGAGCTTGTAGATGTAATGGCCGGTTGAATCGCTGAGAACGTTCGAGACTTCCCCTGCTTTGAGTTCGAGTACAGACCCGTGACCGGCAGGAAGACTCACAGCACGCAAGCGTCCGAGGCTGGGATTCGGCGGTACATCAGTCATCCCTGCTGCGTCATAGGCCTTTTTCTGGAGCGTCATGAAGTCATCGCCAGCGACTGCTTGAGTACGCAACTCCTCGGACAAACGGGTCATCGCTTCTTCGGAGCCCTGCTCTTCGGTTCTTGAAGCTTGGTCCGTCGCTTTTCGAGCGCCCATGCGTTTGTGGTTGGGGACAAAGATTCGTTCCAGAGTCGCTGTTTCAAACTCAGCAGCATGGCTGTGATAGTAGTCCTCGAGATCTTTGTCAGAAATCTGTGACGACTCGTCGTCGATTTGCCGGACGAGTTCCTGAGAGAGGATCTGCAGCCGCGCGAAGGCGAGGCGTTGTTGAAAATGCGGATTGTTTTCCAGTCCGCGAGCCTCGGCTGCTTGCGCCATCGCCAGCAGGTCGGGATAGGAATTCGCAACCTGGCGTTGCATGGAAGGCTTCATGTTCGAAAGGATGGCGTCAGTCAGTTTCTCGAACTGGGCTCGGGTAATCAAAGTTTGACAGCTGGTGCGTGAGGGTTCTCCGGAAACAGATCGGTCAGGCTTTTCGCACAGGCCCTTGATTGTTATCACCGCGGCGTCCGGTGCGACAGTGGCGGCCGTCGCAGGCAAAGTCTGATGTTCGTCGTTATCCCGCATGACCGGTGGACGATACTCGGGCGGCACGTCCGAGGGCGCAGACTGACGTTCCTGTTGCCCCCACAGTGCGGTTGCAAGCAGCAGGCAAAACACCGGTAGATAGCGCATTTCCGTGGGGCCTCCGGAGAGTTTTGGAATTTGAAGGAGATCGTAGCACACAGAGTTTAAGTAATCGGCCCTTTCGAGTCGTTCCTTAGATTGGGTCTATTGTCTGACCAAAATCATTGAAATCTCCGGCTCGATGAATCGGACCGGTTTAAAAAGAGGGTTGTGCATGATTCGAAATCTGACCAATCGTTGCCTTGGCGTTGGAATGTTCCTTTTGCTTTTTGTGTCTTTCCTCGTACCCGCCGGGGCTCAGACTTTTACTGGAGTTCTTACGCAACACAACGACATCGGCAGAACTGGGCAGAATCCGGCTGAGACGATCCTGACTCCGCAGAACGTGAACTCTTCCACGTTCGGCAAATTGTTCTCGTATTCAGTCGACGGCCAGGTTTACAGCCAGCCGCTTTACGTTCCGAATGTCAACATCTCGGGTCAGGGTACTCATAACGTCGTCTATGTCGAGACTCAAAATGACAGCGTCTACGCATTCGATGCTGACGGCTTGAGTTCCAAACCGCTGTGGCAGATCAGCTTTGTCAATCCGGTGGCGGATATTACTCCGGTGTCCTGCAAGACAGACGGCAATACGGATATCAGCTGCGGGGTCTATCCCATCTACGGCATCACTTCCACCCCGGTGATCGATCCCACTTCGAACACGATGTACCTGGTTTCGCGGACCCAAAACAATGGGAAGTATTTTCAAACCTTGCACGCGATCGATATCACCAGCGGTGCAGAGAAGTTTGGAGGCCCGGTGAACATTACAGGATCGGTACCGGGCACGGGCGCCGGAAGCAATAAGGGCACCGTATATTTCGACACATTGAAGGACATCCAGCGCTCCGGGTTGCTTCTGCTGAATGGCACTGTGTATGTAGGATGGGCTGGAGCCTTGCACGGATGGATTATGGCTTTTAACGCTCAGACTCTGAAACGTACCGCGATTTTTAACACTACGCCGAATGCCCAACTGGGCGGAGTTTGGGCCTCAGGAAACGGCATCGCGGCCGATGCCTCCGGGGATATCTATGCGGCGGTTGGCGATGCGGTTTTTGACGCCAATACTGGCGGGTTGGATTACGGCGATAGTCTGCTAAAACTCAATTCCAGCCTGAGCGTTCTCGATTACTTCACGCCCAACGATGAATCATGCCGCGAGCTGTACGATCTTGATCTGGGTTCGTCCGGGCCGATGGTGCTGCCTCTTCAGAACGGCGCCGTGCCGAATGAAGTGCTGATCGGCGGGAAGGGCGGGACTCCGTGCGACTCGAATCCCGTTGCAAGTCGTATGTACCTGCTCAATCAAGGCGACCTCGGGAAATACAATGCCACGCAGGATCAAGCTGTCGAAGAAATTGTTGGCGCGCCCGGAGGTTATTGGAGCAGCCCTGCCTATTGGCAGGGTGCAACTTCCGGGTATGTGTATTCGGCCGGCGTCACCGGAGAATCCGGCAACGGCGATTATCTGAAAATGTTTACGGTGACAGATGGAGTGCTTTCAACGGCTCCAGCGGCGCAAAGCACAAATATTTTTCCCGTAGGGGCGACTCCTTCAGTCTCTTCCAATGGGACATCGAATGGGATCGTGTGGGCTGTGGAGCGCCCAAATCCCTTGGGGAGTCAGCCTGGCGCGGCGGCCGCGGTGCTGTTTGCCTACGACGCTACGAACGTCACAACCCCGCTCTACAGTAGCGCCTCGGTTCTCATCGCCGGCGTGCCGCGAGACCGCGGCGGATGTGCGAATAAATTTTCCGTACCAACCATCGCGAATGGGAAAGTCTACGTCAGCACGCAAAATGAACTCGATGTTTTTGGTTTGCTCGGAACCGGTAACGCACCCAGGGTTTACCTGGGAAACCCATGCTGGACATTCCCGGCGTCGACCTTGGGAACAAAGGTCAGTGAACCGATCAAATTGGTGAATACCGGAAACACAACTTTGACGGTCAGCAATATCACGATTACAGGGACAAACGCGGCTGATTTCGCCCAAACTAACACGTGTACTTCGGTCGCCCCTGGCCAGAAGTGCATCATCACCGTCAGCTTCACGGCATCCGTCGCATTGCCTGAAACCGCGTACGTAATGATCACCGACAACGCGGTTGGAAGTCCTCACAACATCTACATGGTTGGAGTCGGGAAGAACTAATCCCGCAGCAATCACCGCGGCAGGCATGTTTCTTCTCCGATTGCCGCGCATTTTTCTTTCCTGCTTGTGCAGAAGAATGCAGCATTCAGGTAATTCGTTACCAAGATAAGTTATTGCAAACAATAGGTAACCCACGGCCGAAGATGGTACGGAGATTGCTTCACCATCTTATGGGTAGGGTCGTCGGGTCCCCTTCGCTCAAACGTGGCATGTCAAAGGAAAATGAGGGAAAACCATGCACTTTAAGAGTTGGACTCTGGCCATTCTGTTATTGGCGACCCCTTTAGTGGCGAACGGGAAAGCTTGCCCTGGCGGCGGTGATTGCCAGCCGGGGACCATTGCCGGTCCGTTCACTTCGTCGCAAGTCGCAGAGCACACCACTACCGCTCCGTTCGCGATTTGCCAATCGGCGGCCTGCACCCAGGGATCGTGGAGCGGCCTCGCAATTGAGGGAATTAACGCGCAGCAGAACATCGGTACGGGTTACCAGTTCTACGACAACCAAAGTCCTGACATCGACGCCAATATGGCGGTCGGTGCTACTGTGAGTGGTCAGAACGCCCAAGTTCTCGAGTGGGTCAATGCTGAATACATTCAGGCTTTTGACAAAGTAACAGGTCTGCCGATCTTCACGACCACCGGAAAAACTGAGGCAATACCGGTCAACGTCGCAGTGCTTTGGTCGAGTTCCACTCAGCCGGAGTGCTATACGAACCTTGCCGGAAACGTGCAGGTGATCTTCGACCGCGAGGATGGTGCCTTTGTCATCAGCCGGCGCGTCGTCTATACAACCGGCGCCGGCATCCATGAATCAGCCTGGTGCATTGCTGTCAGCTCCAGCAGCGATCTTTCCGCGCCGACCACGCAGTGGTTTAGTTATGAATACAGGATGAGCTCTGTCATCCCATGTACTCCAGCTTCGAACAACTGCACCACAGGCACGTATCAATATTATTTCCCTGACTGGCCACGAATTGGTACCTGGTCGGATGGTTTCTACATCACGTTTGATTTGCAGGATCCGAACTCCGGCTATGTCGAATCCGGTATCGAAGCGTGCAAGTTGGACCGTGCGAATATCGTGGAGGGCAACCCGACCAACCCGATGAGCTGCTACACCTACACCATTCCCTCGGCGGACCGTCCTTCTCTGATTCATTCCGTCGACGTCGCCGATATCGATAGCCCCGCAGGCCCGACTTTTGGCGAGCCGGAATACTTTCTGGCTATCGTTAATCCCAGCAATGCGCAGCAAGGTCTTGCCGGCTTGCACTTGTGTACTAGCGCAACCACTCCGTGCACGTCGAATCAACTCGCCCTGTTTACGTGGGGAAGCGCCGGTCTCGTTGGACCCACTTTCCTCACGGTGAATCCTTACATCCCGGGTTGCTACAACACGTCGAAGGCGGGTCAGGAGGCAAATACCTATTGTGTCCCCGAGCCCAGCACTAACCCGTCCGACATCGGCGCTTATGGAAAGCCAAGCTGCGGAAACTTCACCACGCCCTGCCTGGATTCTCTGGGAGACCGGATGGCGAACCGGTTGACCTACAACCGGCTGACTTCGTCATCGGGCGGTCCGAACGGTGAGTTCCTGACCGCATCTCACGTCGTGATGGAGAGCACAGCCAATCAGCGAACGGGCGTCCGGTACTACATCTTGAACGTTGCCAACGGAACTGCATCCGTGCTGGTCAATAGCGGTGGTTCTGGCCCCGCGGACCTGCAAGACCCTAATGCCAGTTTGTCCTTCCTGATGCCCAGTGCGGCTATGGACCTGAACGGAAACCTCGGGTTCACGTTCACGGCGTCGGGCACTGCGGCTCATCCTGCGATTTACTTCGCGGCGCTTCCCTGGCAGGCCAGTGCGTTCACGGAAGCGACATTGGTAGTGCAGGGGGCAGCGGATCAGGAGAATACGGACCGCTTTGGAGAGTACGCTGCAACCTCAATCGACTCTACCGATAACCTGACGTTCTATGGAATCGGCGAGTATTACAACGTAAACGAGAGCGGGAAGTCGGGCTGCAACTCTCCCAGCAGCGAATGCTATACGTGGCAGACAGCCATCTTCCGCACTCAGTACTAGCTCTTCGGTTGAACAGAAATAGCAGAAGGAAAAACAGCGACTGGGTTATGACCCAGCCGCTGTTTCCTTTTAGAGGATCGAAGTAAATCTAGTTTGTCTCGAACATCACCGGGATGAGCCCGATGTTCGTCTTCTCTCCGCCCGAGATGTTCACCGTCTGACCTCCGTACGTGCCATTAAATTCCTTGTAATCCACGTACTGAGTTGAAGGTGTGTACTCGCTCGTCCCGGCAGAATCCCACACGATCAGCGCCGAATGGCCGTTCGCTTCCGTCAGCGGGCACGTGTAAACCGTGCCGCTATTGGAGCAGGACGCCGTGAAACTGCCCCCCGTCAGCCATTGCATCATCGTGTAGTAGTAGGTGTCGTAGCCGCCGCTGGCGATGCTGGGCCAGTTGTACCAGCCAACGTGATACGCGCCGCCCGCCCCACCCTGATAGGCATACTGCAACACGTGCCATCGCACCAGTTGACCTTCGCAGTCTTCCTTGCTGCTCGTGCAAACATCGGTTGTGACCTCGAAGTTGCTTTCGGTGTTTACCCACGGAGTGTTGGTCCATCCCGCGGAATTTTTTGCCTTCACCATCTTCGCGATCATGTTGATGCGTGTCTCGGGCTCATATCCGCTCAGATACGAGTGAATGCTGTAGTAGTCCGAGATCCGGCCGTTCGTGTTCTCCAGGCTCAGCCAGCTGCTCATGTAAGACTGGTCGCCTCCGCAAATCGCAGGCGTCAATACGACCGCGCCGGAAACGTTTGCCCGAATGATCGGGACAACCGGCTTCAACGTGTCATACAGCTGATTGACTGTGCCATCCCAGTAATGCGTGAGATTGGGCTCGTTCCACATTTCCCAATACTTGATGTAATCCTTCACGCAGTGGCCTTTGGCCGAGCAGTGAGTTGTCAGCGCCGTCACAAACGCGGTAAACGTTTTACTTCCGTTGGCATTGAGATCAGACGGCGGCCCCGGAGCCCAGTACACGCCATTGCCATGCACGACGCAGTTAGAGGCGATAAAACAGGGAATATGGCCGAAGGTGAAGATGACCGCGGTCGGCTGATGGGCCGCAACCATATCCAGCCACGTGTCCAGGTTGGTCCAGTTGTACTGGTTCGTGCCGGTGTTCAGAATTGCCCAGCTTGTCCCAGCGTCCCACAGCCGCACGGTTCCAGGTTGAGATGAGGTGGTAATCCATGTGCCGTTTGTGCCGCAGGTGCTCCCGTTGACACATTCAAAGCTGAAGTTGGTCGCCTCGATCGGATGGCTCTTCATCGGCTGCGCCGTGGTTCCAGCGAAGGACGAAGAAGCGATTCCAAGCACGCAGGCAAAGGATAGTAGAAATGCAAAGCACTTCTGCATTGGGGGATCTCCTCGTTCAAAAAATTGGCCAGAGGACGAACTATCGCGACGAACTTCAAAGTGGCCTGGAGAGGTGACCGCTGGGGCCGTCATCTACCCAATAAAACCGGAGCATTTCAATGTTTCTGTGTATGTAGTTTGCGCTGCGAATCAGGGGCGCGCCAGTCACGAAGGTGCATCTCCAAAAGGCCTATCCCGAAAGGGGAAGGGTGACCTTTTAGCCATCGTCCGCCTCGATAGGGGCGTAGAAGCAGGGCATTCAGCGTTTCTTTGCAGGGCAGTCTGGCACGTGAGGAAATGCCTTAGGCAATTTGAACTAAGACTAACGAAGCCGCATGGAGGGGCGGCTTCGCTTTGAATCGGTTTTCTGAAAGAATTTTACTGTTCAAGAAGGAACGGCATAACGCCGATTGTGATTGGTCCGCCGACGCTCGTTTTTGCGCCTGTTAAATCGATGTAGTCGGAATATCCGTTCGGCGTGTAACTCGTTCCTGCCTCATTCGGGGTCCACACCCATAATGCCGAAGTGCCATTTGCTTCTTTGAAAGGGCAAGTCCACGTCGAGGCTCCGCCTCCAGCTGTAAAGACGCACGGCTGCGTGAATTGGCCACCTTCCAAAAGCTGCATCATCTGCGCATAGACGGGTTCGTAAGCGGTCTCACCAATCGTCTGGTTCCACTTGTACCAGTACAGCCCGGCAGCCCCATTGGAGTCGTGGATGAGTTGCCAACGCACGATCTGACCGGTACAGTCATCGGGCGTGTAAAGCAATGTCGGACAGGTGTAGTTGAGTCCCGGCGGTGGCGCGCCATTGAAATTCGTCTCCGTATTCGCCCAGGGAACGTTCTGCCAGCCTTGGATCGACGCCTGAGCTGTTAGATAATTCGCGTTATAGAGGCCCCATTGAACCTCAGGAGTGTTTGTGGAACTCTGGTCATTCATTTGCGCGGTCAGATAAACGTGGAAGTCGACCCAATCTGAAATGCGACCGTTGTCGTTCTCGTACTTAAGCCAGTTGGTAAAATCGGCGAGATATCCTAGCCCGGTGTCGCTATCCGGGGTAGCCGAAGGCATCATGATCACAGCGTTGGGATCGTTCTGCCGGATAATCTGAGTCGGAACCGCCACCATCTGATACACCTGCGCCATCGTTCCAGTCCAGTGATATTGCAGGTCCCACTCATTCCACATCTCGTAATAGTGGATGAGATTTTTTACGCAGTTGCCATTCGGACTGCAATGCTGCACGAACGCGGTCACAAAATTGTTGAACGCCGTGCTTGATCCTCCGGGGCCCGCGCCCAGGTCACTCGGTGGCGAATTCGTTCCCGCAGGGGCGGTCGCGGGCGATGAACAGGTGGGTGCATCCCAACAGGGAACCCAGGTAAAAACCTGGCTGGCTTGAACACCAGGATGTGCGGCGAGCAGGTCAAGCCATTGATCGAGGTAAGTGAAATTGTAGCTTCCGCCGCCACTGTCCATGTTCGCCCACTGAGTTCCCGCATCATGCAGGCGGAGCAGTCCCGGGGTTGAGCCAGGGGGGAGCGGCGTAGGCCAGACGACCACACCCTTAGTAGGGCCTTCGCAGTCCGAGGTATCCCCGGGGCCGCACTGAAATCCGAAGTTGGAAGCCGCAATCGACGTCGCCGGCTTAGTGACCGTGAAGGTACCTGCTTTAAAAGGACTGCCTCCCGCGGAAACCACCACAGGGCCCGAAGTGGCACCCGTAGGTACGATCGCGGTGATCAATCCATCGTCCCAAGTTACAACGGAAGATGCCGCCGTTCCGTTAAAACTTACGGTGCTGCTGCCTTGCGTCGAGCCAAAACCCGAACCAAATATCGACACTGATTCACCTACCACGCCCGACGGCGGCGAGACGCCGGTAAGTCCCGTTTGAACTGGTGGCGGGGTGACGAAAGACGATTTGGCTGTTCCACCGCCGCAACCCGCCAGACCAAGCAGCAATAGAATGGGAAAAAACCGCGCTACAGGAGACACTCCTGCCAGCGCAGTCGTAAAACGGTCAGACATGGTTTGTTGCTCCCCAAGCAAGCATTTTCCGGATCGGTTCAATTTAACACGCAAATTGACCGAAAGTTTCGATCGCGCAGTCTAATGTCCAACAAAATACACCACGGAAAGGCAGGAACTTGCCTATGGTGTTTTCCGCTAATGTAGCGGCATTCAGGACCCATGCCCCTGCCATTTTTTACGGCACTGCGAGGAGTTCCCGGGAGCTAAGCCTGGATCGAAACTCGATGGAAATGACTGCGGTTGATGTGCAGGATTCTGCATCTATCCCCTTGCGCGTCTCTGTCCTGCCGTGTAACTTACAGAATAAAGGAGACTTGCGCAATCCCTGCTTGGCCAAATAAATGCACTTCCCATATTGGACAATTTGCACTATTGTGCTTTTCCATTAGTACCTCTCCCAGGTGGCTGAAACCTTATGTCGACAACTCCATTTGACACCATCGAAAGCGCCCAGGAATTTCTTGGACTTTTGCGCGAAGCCGTAGATGAAGCCAAGTTAGCCGCCCAAGGCGACATCCTGGAAGAGGACTCGAAGCCTGCGCGTCACCTCGACGCTCTGCGACTGGTCGTATACAAGCTCGAAAAGCTCGAGCAGCATCTCAAGGTCAGCGGCCGCTTGCTGAACGATCTCCGCAGTCTGCGCCGTCTGCTGCTCGAAGAAAGAACGGAACTTGTTATGGAAGCGCAGCACGGAGACTAATGGGTCGCTCCAACTCGTTGGTACCCCCAGGGACTGGCGATTTATGAGTGTCCCATAGGCAACTGGCGCCAAATCTGTCCAATTAAACGAGGTGCAGTTTAGGCTTCATAATTACAGCTCGTAGCTTTATAATTGACGAAACTCCCCTAGCGTTACGAGCCATCAGGAAACTTCACAGTGTGCTCCTCCCCGGCTCACAGATAAAACCGTCATGTGTTTCCCCCGCTTCGTTTCGATGTGACTTTTGAATGTCTAGTCTTGGCAGGTAGTACAGCAACCGTAACCCCTAAAGTGTGGTGGGGGACGTTAAGATGCTCGATAGAAACCCGATTCCAGAAAAGAGGCGACAAGGATTATGGACGAAGTCTTGACCAAAGTGCAGACCGCGTTTAAGTCGGCGTTCGACGTCGATCCCAACACCGTCAACCTGAACACCACTCCAGATGAAGTGACTGCGTGGGATTCGATGGGTCACGTAACCCTGGCCAGCAGTCTCGAGCAGACTTTCGGGCTGACCTTCGACGTCGACGACTTGATGGAAATGGAAAACGTGCGCGAGATCTGCAGAGTCGTCCGCACAAAACTCGATGGGGTTCCGAATGCCCAGCTCTCTTAATTGCAATTTCGCGGCGCGGCTGGTCGCCCGGTTGGGAGAGAATTCTGCTCTCATCGAGGCCTCGAGCGGAGATACACTTCGCGCCGCTGAAATTGCTGGTTCGATCGCCGGATTCGCCACCTGGTTTCTATCGGCTGGTTTGCGTCCAGGCGATCGCATGCTCGTCAGCTGTGGTGTGAATCCTGCCAGCGCATTGGCCTACTTAGGTGCGATGCACGCAGGGATCGTGCCAGTACTCCTCGACGAACGTACACACGCCGCGTCGGGGGATGCAGTTTTCCTTAGAACCGGTTCCAGGGCCGCGTGGAGTGCGAAGCCGCTTCGCCAGGAATGGGCACGTAATCACGGCTTCCCGCAACTGATCGGCGGGTGTGAGCCGTGTTCGCCGGATTCGCTGCAGCCGGCATTCTGCGAAAAGAATGAGTTGGCAGCCTTGATGCCGACATCCGGATCAACGGGTGTCCCGCGATTCGTGATGGTGAGCCACGAGAACCTCATCTCCAATACCGAGGCCATCATCCGCAGCCAGCAACTCGGCGCGGCTGAAACGGCCATGCTGATCATGCCTGTGAGTTATTGCTTCGGCGCAAGCGTCCTGCATACGCATTTGTACCAAGGCGGTGGAGTTGTCTTCGACTCCCGATTTATGTTCCCGGATAAGGTGCTGGAGGCCATCAATACGCATAACTGCACGACCTTCGCCGGAGTTCCCACCGTTTATAACATCCTCTTGCGCCGCTCGAATCTTCGTTCCATTCCATTACCTGGCTTGCGGCGACTCCTTCAGGCCGGCGGTGTTCTTGCCACTGAGAACGTCCGAAAGCTGCGAAAAATTGTACCTGGCGCTGAATTCATCGTCATGTACGGGCAAACCGAAGCAACAGCCCGCATCTCCTGTCTGCCATCAACTCGCCTCCACGAGAAGCTGGGTAGCGCCGGCCTCCCTTTGGATAATTTGAAGGTTCGCATTGTGAACGATGAGGGGCAGGAAGTTTCGCCCGGCCATACCGGCGAGATCCATGTTTCCGGACCTTCCATCTGCGAAGGATATCTCGACGAGCCCGAGGCAACTGAAAACAAGTTTGCTGATGGCTGGCTCCATACCGGCGACCTGGGTTCTCTGGATGAAGATGGCTATCTCTGGATTAAAGGGCGGACGAGCGATTTCATCAAAATCCGCGGATACCGAGTCGGTCTCGCCGAGGTTGAAGCCAGAGTGGCGGCCGTGCCTGGGGTTGGCGAATGCGCCGCCGCTGGCGTGCATCATCCCGAGGCCGGAGAGGCCCTCGCCCTTTTTGTGGTGAAAGATGGAACCGAGACCGATGGCTCTGCGACTCTAGCCGACAAAGTGCGCCAGGCGCTGCCTTCGCAATGGACCTGCACTTCGGTGAAGGTCGTTCATGAGCTGCCAAGAACTCCGAACGGAAAGATTGCCCGGTCTCAGCTGCAGACGTCCGCATGAATCAATTGGTGGAAATCGAGCAGGGAATTGAAAGCCTGCTGGCGGAGCCGCCGTACAGCGTCGATTCCCAGCAACGTTGCAGTTCTTTGCTGGCACTGTTCAAGAGCGAAATCGCCTATGCGTGCGACCGGAATCAACAATTCCGCAATTACGTGGAGCACTGGCCGGTTGACTTTCGTGCCGCAGAGCGAATCGCTGATCTTCCTTTTCTGCCGGTTGGAGTATTCAAAGCAGACCCGCCGCTGGCATTGATTGGCGCCAATGAGGTGAAGCGCACCCTGACCTCGAGCGCAACTACCGGGCAGGTTCCCAGCCGTATTGTGCTGGATGCCGCCACTTCTCGCCGGATGGCGAAAGGCGCTCTCACGATCGTTCGCGATTTTGTTGGCCCGGCGCGCCGCCCTTATTTGGTTATTGACACCCCGGAGAATCTCGCGGCCCAGGGCCAGATAGGAGCACGAGGCGCTGCCATTCAAGCGCTGCGCTCCTTTGCTACAGAAATTGTGTGTTGCCTCCAATCTTCCGCAAATGGAAATCCGAGCCTTGATCTGGAGACGCTGCTCGCGTGCGCCGCGAAATGGCAGGCCTCTGATGTACTGGTGTACGGTTTCACCTACGTGATCTGGACGGAACTGATCCAGCCCTTGAAAAGCCAAGGCATCACGCTCGATCTGCCCAACGTCTGCCTGCTGCACAGCGGGGGATGGAAGCGATTAGAGCAGCAATCCGTGACTCGCGATGTTTTTAATCGCGAAGTCGCATCTGTGTTCGGCTGTTCTCCAAATCGCATTATTGACTACTATGGAATGGTCGAGAATGTCGGCGTAATCTATCCTGATTGCGAATATGGGAACAAGCACGTCCCCGCATTTGCTGAGGTCATCATTCGCGATCCTTTGACGCTCGCGCCGGTGCAAGTCGGAGAGAAAGGCCTGATCCAGGTGTGCAGCGTGTTGCCCACAAGCTTTCCCGGATTCTTGTTACTGACGGAAGATACGGCGGAAGTCATTGGTTACGACGGTTGTCCCTGCGGAAGGCACGGCACAAGTTTCCGCTTTGCCGGGAGAGCGCCGAAAGCGGAGGTTCGCGGCTGCGGGAATCTGGAGAGCTCGCGCCATCGACCACCGCAACTGAGTGGTGTTGCATGATGCGATCTGGCATGACAATGACAGACGTGATTCAGACAGTCGCTTCATCGCAAGAGATCAGCGCCGCGGCGGAACAGCTTCGTGAAACCGTGCACAACGAAGAAATCGCGCCTCACGCGGTCCTCGATATTTTTGAGCGGTGGGCAGCGGCACTGAACGACCGCGAATTGCAAACCGTCCCTGGCGTTGCATTTCTTCGCCTGTGGCTTCGCCGCGGAACGTTAGAACCGATATTACTGCGCGAGTTGGGTGCGAATTCTTTGAGCGGCGGATGGTGCGAAGATGGGCGCGCCCGTCTCAGAGCATTTCCGTTGGGACTCGTCGGTCACTGGCCGGCTGCAAATGTTGAAATCCAACCGATTCTGTCTCTGAGTTGTGCCTTGCTCGGTGGCAACGGCTGCCTGGTTCGCGTCCCGCGCAGCCTGGTTGATGTAACCCGACAATTGATGGAAAGGCTGCATAACGCCGATCCAGATGAGCTCCTGACCAAGCGAATCTGCATGTTCAGCTTCGATCATGCGCGCACCGATTTGCAGGAAGCAATGGCGCAAGCTGTGGATGGTGCCATGGTTTGGGGAGGAGCCGAAGCGGTTTCGCAAATACGCAGCCTCCCATTTCCACAC
>Ga0102924_1003447_pt1 | contig 16596 bp, 15 predicted proteins | sample PaiPotPPM11metaG_FD_80116 | JGI IMG/M metagenome (GOLD analysis project Ga0102924, IMG submission 80116) | Iron sulfur acid spring bacterial and archeal communities from Banff, Canada, to study Microbial Dark Matter (Phase II) - Paint Pots PPM... ... | reverse complement strand
GGCCGCGCGGCCAAGCATCAGCGCGGTGCCGGACGGCGCGTCGATCTTCTTGTTGTGGTGCATCTCGACGATTTCGATGTCGTAGTCGTCGTTGAGTGTCTTCGCCACCTGCTTGACCAGCCCGGCCAGCAGATTGACGCCGAGGCTCATATTGCCGGACTTCACGATCGTCGCGCGGTTAGCCGCTTGCACAATGACAGCTTCCTCTTCCGCCGAATGGCCGGTGGTGCCGATGACATGGACGAGGCCGGCGGCGGCGGTCAGTTCGGCAAAGGCGAGCGTCGCGGCGGGAATGGTGAATTCGATCAGGCCGTCGGCCTGTTTGAGCAGCGGCGCTGCGTCGCTTGCCACCTTGATGCCATTCGGACCGAGCCCGGCAAGCTCGCCGGCGTCGCGGCCGATCACGGCGGAGCCCGGCGCGTCCACGGCGCCGGCCAGGGCCAAGCCCTTGGTCGCGGCGATGGCGCCAATGAGCGTGCGCCCCATGCGCCCGCCGGCGCCGGCAATCACCACCCGCATATCGGAATTTGCAGCAGCCATCGGGCTCACTCCAGTCGAGGCGGGTATAGCGGGACGGTGTCAGGCCAGCAACAACGACGGCAGCGCCAGGCGTGAACTCATAACCGCGGCTGTACGGATAGCTCACGAGAATCCGCTCCGCCCCGAAAGCGGACGCAACGCCAGAGCATCAGCGTCCGTCGCGAAGGGCCATGAGCGGACTCACTGCCTACAAGCCGGCGATCGCCTTATTGTAATAAGTGAGATCGAAGTACTTATCCGGCGCAGGAGGCATACCGCCCCATTGACCTTCAATTTCGGCGCGTAGCTTCAGCACGTTCTTGAACCCTTCCATGTCGAATTGCGCATCCTTGTTGAAGCCCTCGCTTGGATCAACGACATAGGCATAGGCGCGCGCCGCAACTTCGGGCGGGAGTTTGACCTGATCAACTGCAAGTTGGATGGCCTCCGCCTTATTGGCGGGATCAAGCAGCCATCGCCGACCTTCGATTATGGCCCTGAGGTATCCAACCAGCGTATCGCTGTTGGCCTTGGCCCATTCGCGCATGACGACCACGGAGCCGGCTTGGTAGGCACCAATTGATTTCGTCGCTGATCCGAGATCCTTCATTCCTGCCGCCAAAAGGCGAAAATTGAATGGTACATTAATCACTGCGGCCGCCGCATGGTCCTTATCTTTGAGCATGGCCTCGATGCGCTGCGTGGTTCCTCCAACCGGATTGACGGAGTAGTCGCCCTTGTTTACTCCGGCGTTCTTCAGCGCTTTGTACAGCAAGAACGCATAAGCGGTATTGGGTGCATCAACCACAACGGTTTTGCCACGCAGGTCGGAAAGCGAATTGATTTCCGGCTGGGCAATGATGCGATTGAATCCGTTGTCGCCTCCGGTGACGATGACTGCATCCGCCTTGGAGAGTTCGACCATAGCGACGGCGTTATCAGCCGCGGTGTGGATGATCTGAAAATCATTTTTTGCGAGGCCCTCTCGCTGGGTCTGCGAATTCGGCGTATAGAGCAGGTTGATGGCAATTCCATACTTTGCGAACAGTCCTTTGTGTTGGGCCGCAAAAATCGGATAGTTAGAAAGGCCGGGGAAAGACATCACCTTGAGGGGAGTGGGATCTTGCGCCGCTGCTTCGTGCAATGAGCCTGACGCGCCAAGTACCAGCGCGACGCTGCCACCTATGAGAACTTCACGTCTCGTCGATGAAGCATCCATTGTTTCCTCCCGCACTTATGCCCAAGCTAATGATTGTAACCATCAGGTGGCGCGGCAGGAACCCTTCGCAATGCGGCAATTGAGGGTGGCGAATGTCCGCTGTGGGTCCGCTACTGATTCGGTGCGCGCCGTAAATCGACTCCATGTCTGGAATGCCCCGAAAGCGGATGCAAAGACATCTGTCGCGAAGGTCCATTCGCTGTTGATGGCATGGCCCCGGACGTCTCCACGCCCTAGAACCCCGGCCCGCCGTAGCCCTCGACGACGACAAGGTCAGCGACGCCCTTGCCCTCGCGCAGCTTCTTCGCCGCCTGATATTCGGGCGAACGGTAGCAGGCCAGCGCCGCGTCGCTCACCACCTTGATGCCGTTCGGACCGAGCCCGGCAAGCTCGCCGGCATCGCGGCCGATCACAGCGGAGCCCGGCGCGTCCACGGCGCCGGCCAGCGCCAAGCCCTTGGTCGCGGCGATTGCGCCGATGAGCGTGCGCCCCATGCGCCCGCCGGCGCCGGCAATCACCACCCGCATGTCGGAATTTACAGCAGCCATCGGTTATCTTCCGTCGAGGCCGGTATAGCGGGGCGGGGTTAGACCAGTAACCAGTGCTCTTTTTTCACCTCTCCCCATGGGGGAGAGGTCGAGCGACCCCCGACTTGATCGGGGGGAGCGAGGGTGAGGAGGTTCGGACTCGGGGGTTATTCTCCGACGCCGAGCCTCCTCACCCCAACCCTCTCCCGCTGGGGAGAGGGAGCGCGCCGAGCTCACGGCGCGGGCAAACACAGCCTCAGGGCTGCGGGCCGTCGTAGCCCTCGATGACGATGATGTCGGCAATCGCGTGCGGGTGCCGCACCTTGATGTTGGCCTGATATTCCGGCGAGCGATAGCACGCCAGCGCCGTGGCATAATCGGGGAATTCGATCACGATGTTGCGCGAACGGCTGGCGCCTTCCGGCACTTCGAATTTGCCGGCGCGGACCACGAAACGTCCGCCGAATTTCTTGAAGATCGCGGGATTGGCCGCCGCGTAGGCCTTGTAGCCGTCTTCGTTGTGCACATCGACGTGCGCGATCCAGTAGCCTTTCGCCATTTGAGGTCTCCTTTGCTCGCCGTCATCACCGGACCGGCGCAAGGCGCCGAGTTCCGGTGATCCCGATTATCTTGGCACAGCATTGCCTGGTAAATCGAGACCGCCGGGACATAGGCGAGCGAAGCGACGCCGTTCTTCGAACGGCCATGCCCGGCGATGACAATCAGGATGACGCGACACCTATTTCGGCGACGATCGCCTGCGCCGCGGCTTTGGGATCGGCGGCGGCAACGATCGGCCGGCCGACCACGAGATAATCGGCGCCCGCGGCGATGGCCGCGGCGGGCGTCATGATGCGTTTCTGATCGCCGGCCGCGGCGCCGGCCGGCCGGATGCCCGGCGTGACCAGCTTGAGTTTCGCGCCGGCGATGGAGCGCAATCTCGACGCTTCCTCGCCCGAGCAGACGACGCCGTCGACACCGATGTCGCGCGCCTGCGCGGCGCGCTCGGCGACCAGCTCGGGCACGGTGAAGCCGTAGCCGGCCGCGGCGAGATCGGCATCGTCGTAAGACGTCAGCACGGTGACGGCGATAATTTGCAAGCCGGCGTCGCGGGCATCGACCGCGGCTTTCATGGTTTGCGGATAGGCGTGCACTGTGAGGAAGCTGGCGCCGCTGCGCGCCACGCTTTTGACGCCCTGCGCCACCGTGTGACCGATATCGTGCAGCTTCAGGTCGAGAAAGACGCGCTTGCCGGCATCGGCCAGCGTCGAAACATAGGCAAGACCACCGGCGTAAGCGAGCTGATAGCCGATTTTGTAGAAGGAGACGGTCTCTCCGAGCCGCGTCACCATGGCGCGCGCCTCCTCGACCGAGGATACATCGAGCGCGACGATCAGGCGTTCGCGAGGCTGCATCGGCTGGGTTCCTCTAGCCCATCATACCCGCCAGCTCGACCAGCCGGCGCGCCATCGTTTTGAGCGCCGCGGCGAGCGTCGCATCCCTGAGATTGTCCTTATCGTCGAACGCCTGATCGGCGCGCGCAACCGCGATCTGCTCCGGAATCACCAGTGCGCCGCAGCCGAGTTCCAAAATCTGCCGCAGCGCCATCAGCGAGCGGATGCCGCCGCCGGAGCCGCTCGATGCCGAGCCGAGCGCGAACACACGGCCTTTGAAAGCGGCGTAGGTCGGCTCGCCGCGGTCGCGCACGCGCGAAATCCAGTCGATGGTATTCTTGACGAGCGGCGTGACCGAAGCGCTGTATTCCGGACTGGCGATGAAGACACCCTGGTGCGCCATCAGCATGCGCTTGAGCTGCACCGCGGGCTGCGGCATTGCGGTCTCGGCGGCAAGGTCGGCGTCGAACAGCGGCAACGGATAGTCTTCGAGCGAGATGCGCGTCACGTCAGCCTCGGCGAGCACCAATTCCTTGGTCGCCAGCGCGGCAAGCCGCGCATTATTCGAGCCCGCGCGCAGCGAGCCGGGAATGACGAGGATTTTCGGAGTGGCCATTATTGTCATGCCCGCGAAGGCGGGCATCCAGTATTCCGAAAAGTTGCAGATCAGGACGAACCTCGGCGATTACTGGATCGTCCGCTTGCGCGGACGATGACAGCAAGCGCCCTCAAGGTCTCCGATAGACCCACACCCGCGCCGGCGGCAGGTTCATCCAGATCCGCTCGGATGCTTCCACCGTGAAGCCGCCGAGCCGCTTCGGCAGCGGCGCCGCGACCGAATAGGTGAACTGCACGAACGGCGCGCCAGGGACCATCAGATCGAAGGCGTCGCGGATCAAGCGCCAGCGCATCCTGATCGGCTTGGTGACCAGCGGCAGACCGGAAACGACCGCGGCGGCGGGTTGCAGCAACAGCGTTTCAAGCAGCCGCCGCAGACTATAGGCGTCGCCCTGCACCAGCGTGGCGTCGGGATAGCGCTTCTGCAAAATCCGGCAAAACGACGGATTGAATTCCACCAGCACAAGGCGCGACGGCGCGACGCCGGCATTGACCAGCGCCTCCGTCACCGGCCCGGTACCGGGCCCGAGCTCGACCACGGGTCCGGAGCTGTTCGGATCGACATAGCGCGCCATGGTCCGCGCCAGAATCTTGCCGGACGGCGTCACCGCGCCGATGGACAGCGGCCGCTCGATCCAGGAGCGGATGAAGCGCACTTCGTCGTCGAGCCGAATGCCTTTCTTCAGCTCGAACTGCCGTATCTGCTTCTCGATTTTCTTGCCGATGCCGTTGCGCTTTTGCTCAAACAGCTGAATCTGCTTTTCAATCTTGCGTTCGATGATGTGCTTCCTGACTTCCAGGAGGCGAATCTGCCGCCCGATTTTCTGTTCGAACTTTTGCAGGGCGGGCAAAGGCATGGCATCCCACGCGACAAATTCTTGCCTTTTTTAGAACATTCGAGGAGCAAAAACCAGCGGCCCATTTCTCGCCGCAGGCTTAACCGAGCCCTCAGCCGGAATTGGCCCGAGAACCCAAACCGTCGATGAATTCCTTGACCTTGCCGAGGAAGCCGGTCGATTCCGGCTGGGTTGCGCTCGATGACAGTTTGTCGAACTCGGCCAGCAGGTCGCGCTGCTTTTTGGTCAGGTTTTGCGGGGTTTCGACGACGACCTGCACGTACATGTCGCCGCTTTGCCGCGCCCGCAGCACCGGCATGCCCTTGCCGGAAAGCCGGAAGCGTCGGCCGGACTGCGTGCCTTCCGGCACTTTCACGCGGGTCTTGCCGCCATCGATGGTCGGCACCTCGCATTCGCCGCCCACCGCCGCCGTCACCATGGATACCGGCACGCGGCAATGCAGATCGGCGCCCTCGCGCTGAAAGAACGGGTGCGCGCCGATCGACAGGAAAATATAAAGGTCGCCGGCCGGACCGCCGCGCACGCCCGCTTCGCCCTCGCCGGCGAGCCGGATGCGCGTGCCGTCCTCGACGCCGGCCGGGATGTTCACCGACAGCGTGCGCTCGCGCGTGACACGGCCCGAGCCGGCGCATGACGCGCACGGACTGTCGATCGATTGGCCGCGGCCCTGGCAGTTCGGACAGGTGCGCTCGAGCGTGAAGAAACCTTGGGCGTGGCGGACTTTGCCCTGGCCCTGGCACATCGGGCACACTTTCGGCTTGGTGCCGGGCTTGGCGCCGGAGCCGGAGCAGGCCTCGCAGGTGACGGACGTCGGGATGCGAACCTGCGCCGCCTTGCCCGCGTAAGCTTCCTGCAGCGAGATTTCCATGTTGTAGCGCAGGTCGGCGCCGCGCTCGCGTCCGGAGCCGCGGCCGCGGCGGCCGCCCATGCCGAACAGGTCGTCGAAGATATCCGAGAAGGTGGTGGCGAAGTCGGCGCCGAAACCGGGGCCGCCGCCGCCCATGCCATGCTCGAACGCGGCGTGGCCGAAGCGATCGTAGGCGGCGCGCTTGTTGGGGTCTTTCAGGACCTCGTAGGCTTCGTTGATTTCCTTGAAACGATGCTCGGCGTCCTTGTCGCCGGGATGGCGATCCGGATGACACTGCATCGCCTGCTTGCGGAACGCAGTCTTGATGTCACCGTCGCTCGCGGTGCGCTCAATCGACAGCGATTCGTAGTAGCAGCGCTTGGCCATCACGCCTCACCCGATGATGTCCAATCACAGCAAGCCGAAGCACGCCGTCGCAAAAACGAGCACCCCCGTCTTGCGGGCGGGGGTGCTGAATTGACGTGCGGTCGCGGCATTACCGTCTCGCCGGATCAAGCCGATTTCTTGTTCTTCTTGTCGTCGTCGACTTCCGTAAACTCGGCGTCGACGACATCGTCTTTCTTGCCTTCGGCAGGACCTGCGCCATCGCCGCCGCCAGCACCACCGGGCTGCTGCTCGGCTTGCTTGTACACCGCCTCACCGAGCTTCATGGAGGCTTGCGCCAGCGCGTTGGTTTTCGCCGTGATCGCGGCCGGATCGTCGCCCTTCAAGGCTTCCTTGAGGTCGGCCATAGCGTTCTCGATGGCGCGGCGCTCGGCCTCGCTGACCTTCGAGCCATGTTCGGCCAGCGTCTTCTCGGTGGCATGGACCAGAGCCTCGGCGTGGTTCTTCGCTTCGACCTGCGCCTTGCGTTTCTTGTCGTCTTCGGCGTGAGCTTCGGCGTCCTTGACCATCTTCTCGATGTCGGCCTCGCTCAAGCCGCCCGACGCCTGGATGCGGATCTGCTGCTCCTTGCCGGTGCCTTTGTCCTTGGCCGAAACGTTGACGATGCCGTTGGCATCGATGTCGAAGGTGACCTCGACCTGCGGCACGCCGCGCGGCGCCGGCGGAATGCCGATGAGATCGAACTGGCCGAGAATCTTGTTGTCGGCCGCCATCTCACGCTCGCCCTGAAACACGCGGATCGTCACCGCGGTCTGGCCGTCTTCAGCGGTGGAGAACACCTGGCTCTTCTTGGTCGGGATCGTGGTGTTGCGATCGATCAGGCGGGTGAACACGCCGCCCAGCGTCTCGATGCCGAGCGACAGCGGGGTGACGTCGAGCAACAGCACGTCCTTGACGTCGCCTTGCAGCACGCCGGCCTGGATCGCAGCGCCAACCGCGACGACTTCGTCGGGATTGACGCCCTTGTGCGGCTCCTTGCCGAACAATTGCTTGACGACTTCCTGAACCTTCGGCATGCGCGTCATGCCGCCGACCAGGACGACCTCGTTGATCTCGGCTGCGGATAGGCCGGCGTCCTTGAGCGCCTGCCGGCAAGGTTCAATCGTCTTCTGCACGAGATCGTCGACCAGCGCCTCGAATTTGGCGCGGGTGAGTTTCATCGTCAGATGCTTCGGACCGGACGCGTCCGCCGTGATAAACGGCAGATTGATCTCGGTCTGCGCCGTCGACGACAGTTCGATCTTGGCTTTCTCCGCCGACTCTTTAAGCCGTTGCAGAGCGAGCTTATCCCGGCGTAGATCGATGCCCTGCTCTTTCTGGAATTCGTCGGCCAGATAGTTGACCAGGCGCATGTCGAAATCTTCGCCGCCGAGGAAGGTGTCGCCGTTGGTCGATTTCACCTCGAACACGCCATCGCCGATTTCGAGAATGGAAATATCGAACGTGCCGCCGCCGAGGTCATAGACCGCGATGGTGCCGGTCTTGCTCTTGTCGAGCCCGTAGGCGAGCGCGGCTGCCGTCGGCTCGTTGATGATGCGCAGCACTTCGAGGCCGGCGATCTTGCCGGCGTCCTTGGTGGCCTGGCGCTGCGCGTCGTTGAAGTAAGCCGGAACAGTGATGACCGCCTGCTCGACCTTGGCGCCGAGATAGGCTTCCGCCGTCTCTCTCATCTTCTGCAAAATGAAAGCGGAGATCTGCGAAGGCGAATAGCTTTTGCCCTCGATCTCGACCCAGGCGTCGCCGTTGGAGGCCCGCGCGATCTTGTAGGGAACGAGCTTTTTGTCCTTCTCCACCATCGGGTCGTCGTAGCGGCGGCCGATGAGGCGCTTGACTGCGAAAATCGTGCGCTCGGGATTGGTGACCGCCTGGCGTTTTGCCGGCTGTCCGACCAGCCGCTCGCCATCGTCCGTAAAAGCAACAATGGACGGCGTGGTACGCATTCCCTCCGCGTTCTCGATGACCTTCGGCGTCTTGCCTTCCATAACGGCGACGCACGAATTCGTGGTCCCGAGATCGATACCGATGACCTTGGCCATGGTCGTAAATTCCTCTCTCTTGCGGCAGGTTGAGCCGGCCCCGAAGGCGCCCGAAGTCCAACCCCCTTATTCAACTCTCAATCACCCCAGGGCGCGGGCCCCAGGCGATTGCCCTTGGCTCATATAGGAGGGCGTCATCCGGCCGCAAGTCAGCACGGCGCGAATGGGTTACTGCGCCATCAGACCGGTAACGGGCGTGGCCGCCACGGCGGATTGCGCCGCCTGCCGCACCTCGGCTTGGGACAGCCGCCAGACCAGCCGCCCGGCGAAAGCCGGCAGCACCAGCATGGCGATCGGAATATGGATCGCTCCGAACAGCAGCATGGCCACCGGTAGCGCCCATACCGCGATCGCCAAGACGTCGTCGGCAACCGTAGCGTCCGACCGCTCACGCAACCGCGCCACCACCCAGCCGAACACCACCATGTCGTAGTTGAGCATCCAGGGCGAAAACAGGAACGTCGCCGCAATGAACAGCGCCAGCGACAGCATCGGATCGCGCCGCCGCCAGAAGGTCCAAACCACCATCGCCAAAGCTGCGGCCGACACTACCCCTTGCACCACCCAGTCGACGCTGAGCGGCAGTCCCAGCATGCGCCCGCTGACAAAGGCCGACGACACCATCGCAAACAAAAGGCCGCCGCCGTCAGTCAAAAGCCAATGCTGCTGCGGCGAGACTTTGCGCACATAGTCGAGCCAGATATCCGGCCCGAACCAGAGCGAGGTCGCGGCCACGAGCACAGCGACGGTCGCGACCGCGGCGGCAATAACGCGCCAGCGCCCGGTCATCACCAGCAGCACCGGCAGCAGCAATCCGAATTGCGGCTTGATGCTGAGAATGCCGAACAGGATGCCGGACAGGATCGGGCGGCGTTCGAGATTGGCGAGGCCGCCGACCAACAACGCCGCGGTGAGAAAGCCGTTCTGGCCAAAGAACACATTGACCGCAACGCCGGGCGCCACGGCCAGGAACAGCATGTGCTGGCGGCTCACCCCGCCCGACCACGCCGCCAACAGATAAAGGCCGAGCCCGACCACGCACCACACCACATAGGCGGGCAGATAGGGCAGCAAGCCGAGCGGCCAGAGGAGCAGCACGATATGCGGCGGGTACGACCAATACATATCCGGGAAATCCGGATGGCCGGTCAGGTGCCGCAGCATCGCGTTATAGTTATCGAAGTCGAACCACGGGCCGGGACCGCCGGAAAAGGCCGAGCGGCCGCCGATCCAGCTATTGAGGAAATCGCGGCCGATAGCCGAGCCGAAATCGTCGAGCGGCAAGCCCGAGAAAGTATGCGGGCCTGCCATCACAAAGTACGAAAGTTCGAGCACGACAAAGAACACGCCGGCCGCAATTGTCAGCTTGGCGTAGAGGTCGTCCGAAGCGAATGGACGCGAACCGAGTGACTGGCCAGGGAGCGGCTGATGCATGGCCGCAAATTGCCCGCTAGAGGTAAAAACCCGATGAAAGCTCTTACATGACATCGACCACGCTCTATGCAGAACTGCGCGTCCATCCTGGCTATCTCGACCGCGACGGCCAGGCAAAACTGGTCGGCGAACTCCGTCAGATTTTTGCCGAGGCGCCGTTGTTCACGCCGCGCATGCCAAAATCCGGCCGGCCGTTCACGGTGCGCATGTCGAACTGCGGGCCGCTCGGCTGGGTCTCCGACGAGAGCGGTTACCGCTACCAGCCGACGCACCCGGTCACCGGACGGCCCTGGCCGCCGATGCCCGAAGCGCTGCTCGCGATGTGGAACGATCTTGCCCGCTATCCGTCGCCGCCGGAGGCATGCCTGATCAATTTCTACAGCCCGGCCGCGAAAATGGGTTTGCATCAAGACCGAGACGAAGAGGATTTCGCCGCGCCCGTGCTGTCGCTTTCGCTTGGCGATTGCTGCCTGTTTCGCGTTGGCGGATTAAAGCGCGGCGACCCGACGCGCTCGTTCCGGCTCTCGTCCGGCGACGCGCTGGTGCTCGGCGGCGATTGCCGGCTGGCGTTTCACGGCGTCGACCGGATCGAGCCCGGCACTTCGACCTTGCTCGCCGAGGGCGGACGGATCAATCTGACTTTGCGCCGGGTGAGCAGCCCTGCTGCCGGCAACGCGCGGTCCCGGCCGGCTGCGGCGGAGGCGCTGCATGACAATCGCTAGTCATAAATTTCATTCGATCGGCCCGCTCGCTGCCGTCTGCGCACTGCTCGCCTTTGCACTGCCTGTTCAGGCGGCCGACCCGACTTTCCCAATGGCATCCGTGGTCGGCCTCGTGCCCCCTACTGGCATGGTGCTGAGCAAGAATTTTCCGGGCTTCGAAGATGTGGACAAGGACGCAGCGATCCTGCTTGCCATGCAGGCCCCCGCAGCCTATCGCGAACTCGTCAAGAGCCTCAACACCGACTCGCTCAAGAAACAAGGCATCAGCGTCGAGAAGCACGAAGACATGCCGCTGAGCTTCGGCAACGGCACTCTGGTTGTCGGCCAGCAGGAGGCCGACAAAAAACGCTATCGCAAGTGGCTGATGGTGGCGCCGGCAAAGGATGTCACGGTGCTCGTCAATGTTCAGATTCCGATCGAGAGCGCGAAGACCTATCCGGATGCCGTCATTCGCGCAGCGCTCGCGACGCTGACCGTGCGCGCGAGCGTACCGGACGCGGAGAAACTCGGCCTGCTGCCGTTTACGATCGGCGACATGCAGGGCTTTAAAATCCAGAACGTTCTGGCTGGCCGCGCCGTGCTGCTCGCGGACCCGCCCAATGCAGCGGACACGAAAAGTTTCCAAGCGCACATGTTCATCGCCGCATTTCCGGGCGGTCCCGCCGCAGCGGATGATCGCGCTGAGTTTGCCCGGGTGGCGTTCGGCGAGATTTTGGGTATCGAGAACGTCAAAATCTCAATGTCCGAGCCGCTGCGCATCGGCAATCAGCCGGGCTTTCAAACTGTCGCGCAAGCCAAGGATGCGCACACCGGCACCGACGTCATGGTGGCGCAGTGGATGCGATTCGGCACCGGCGGTTTTATTCAGATGATCGGCATGGCGCGGGCCGACAAGTGGAAAGACGCGCAGACGCGTCTGCGCGCCGTCCGTGACAGCATCGATGTGAAATGAACTTTTCGGCGCGTTTCGGAACGCCGGAGTTCAGGACCGCTCCGCCGGCTCGCTGTTGTCGTTGGTTGCGGAATTCGGCGCGAGTCTCGGACCGCCCTTCGATATGCCGACCAAAGCCGGCCGCAGCACGCGCTCGCCGATCATGTAGCCCGGTTGCACCACCTGCACGATGCTGCCGGCCGGCACCGATGCGTCGGGCACTTCGAACATGGCTTGATGAATGTTGGGATCGAATTTCTCGCCCTGCGGCGTGAACTGGCGCACGCCGTTTTTTTCCAGCGCCTTCAACAGCTCGCGTTCGGTCAACTCGACGCCGTCGACCAGGGCTTTCATCCCGGCTTGTGCATTGCCGCGCTCCTCGGGCGGTAACGCATCGAGCGCGCGGCGCATGTTGTCGGCAACGACCAGCACGTCGCGGGCGAATGACGCGACGCCATAAAGCCGCGCATCGGCGACTTCGCGCTCGGTACGCTTGCGCAAATTCTCCATCTCAGCGAGCGTGCGCAACAGCCGGTCTTTCATCTCGGCATGCTCGCGCTCGAGCGCGGTGGATGGCGTGGGTTGCGGCGCCGCAGCGGCCGATGTTTCGGCCTCTCCGGCCGCTTCGTCCTCAGCGCGAGCGGTCTGCTCAGTCATGGTTTTTCCCGTTGTCCTGGTGCTCCGCATATCAGGGTTCGCCCGGAAAAAATCAAGCGCTTGGCGGCGTTTCCGGCACCGTTAGAGCACCGGGGTTTTGCCGCCGAGCAGCTTGCTGACGACTTTGGCGGTGTAATCCACCATCGGAATAACGCGGGCGTAGTTAAGCCGCGTCGGGCCGATCACGCCGAGCACGCCGACAATGCGGCCGGCGGCGTCGTGGTAGGGCGCGACGATGGTCGAGGAGCCGGACAGCGAGAACAGCCTGTTCTCGGAACCGATGAAGATGCGCACGCCCTCGGCGCGTTCGGCGCGGCCGAGCAGGTCGATCACCTCACGCCGTGTTTCAAGGTCGTCGAACAACAGCCGCACGCGATCAAGATCGTCGAGCGCCTTGAGGTCCTCCAGCAAATGCGCCTGGCCGCGCACGATCAGCTTGCGCTCATCGCTTTCGCCGCCCGACCAACTCGCCAAGCCGGCGGCAACGATCTTCTGCGTCAGCTCGTCGAGCTCGGCTTGGCGCGCCACCAGCGCCCGTTCGAGTTCGCCTCGCGCATCGGCGAGTGTTTTGCCGCGAATATGAGCGTTGAGAAAATTCGAGGCTTCGGTCAGCGCCGAAGTCGGCAACCCGACCGGAACATTGAGCACGCGGTTTTCGACCTGGCCGTCTTCGGCGACCAGCACGACCAGCGCGCGCTCAGGCTCCAGCCGCACAAACTCGACGTGCTTGAGCATCACGTTGGATTTTGCCGTGAGCACCACGCCGGCGGCGCGCGTCAGGCCGGAAAGCAGGCCGGAGGCTTCGGTCAAAACCGCTTCGACCGATTTCGCCTGGCCCGAGGCCGCGACCTGCGCCTCGATCGCCTTGCGGTCGTTTTCAGTAACGTCGCCGATCTGCATCAACGCATCGACGAAAAAGCGCAGGCCCTTCTCGGTCGGCAAGCGCCCGGCCGAGGTGTGCGGCGCATAAACCAGGCCGAGCTGTTCCAGATCCGACATGACGTTGCGCACCGAAGCCGGCGACAGCGTCATTGGGATGATGCGGGACAGATTGCGCGAGCCGACCGGTTCGCCGGTCGCGAGATAGCTCTCGACCACCTGGCGAAAAATCTCGCGCGAGCGCTCGTTGAGCTGCGCAAGCCCAACCTGATTCACGCCGATGGGAACGTCGTGACTGGCCATGACCGTCCTAATATATCACTCCGCCGCCGCCATCGTATGTGTCTTGGCGCGTGGCTTGGCACGCAGCAAATCCATCAGGCGGCGGATCGAGCCGAAATCTTCCAGCCGATCGACCGCGCCGATCGCCTCGGCGATGTCGGCATCGCGCAAAACGCCTTGCGCGTAGGTGCGGAATTTCTGCTCGATCTGCGCCCGCGACAGCGGATTCTCGAACGAGCCGAGCGGATGCCGGCAGCGCGCCGAGGCCATGGCGCCACCGGCAGTCTCGACGTCGACCACGGCCTGCGCGCCGGCCACCGACGCATCGGCGCGGACCTCGACCAGCTCGGCCGCGAACTTGCGCAACTTCGGATCGTCATAACGCGCCGGCTCGAACTGCGCCAAGGTCAGCGCGCGATCGTGCAGGATCACGGCTGCGGTGTAATGCGCCGACAACAGCGCCTCGAACTTGGCTTTGTAAGTGTCAAATCCGCCGTGCATGGCGAACGCCGGCTGGCTCAACCCAACGCGGACCTTGCGCACGCGCGAGGGCTCGATCTTTTGCTTGACGAGCAGATCGAACAAAGCCGTGACCATGCCCTGAATGAGCGACGCCGACGGCCATAGCCGCACGGCGATCTGCTCAAGCTCCCAGCGCGTGCCGAGATCGGCCACCGCGGCCTCCGGCCTGCCGCCATCGACATAGGCGTTGTAGAGACCGCCATCCTTGGCGGAGAGGAACTCGCGGGTGGCGGCGAATTTTTGCTGCGCCAGCAGCGCCGCCATCAATCCCGACAGCGCGCCGCGGCACTGATGGAATTTCACCGTCGGCGTGCCCCAGGCGGCGAAGGTGCCGGCGGCCTGGCTGCCGGCAAGCCCGAAGGCGCGCGCCATGGTGTCGGTGTCGAATTTGAGCAGCGATCCGACCGCCGCCGCGGCGCCGAACGGGCCGAAAATTCCGGGACCATGCCAGCCTCGCGCGCGGAATTTCGGATAGTCGATGCCGACGCCGACCCGTGTCGTCACCTCGCAACCGGCCGCGATCGCGGTGAGAAGTTCGCGGCCGCTGCGCCCGTCGCGCTCGGCGATGGCGAGCGCCGGCGGCATCACTTCGGGTGTCACGTGCGTCATCGTCTCGCGATGCACGTCGCACATGGTCGTTGCGGTGACGAGATAGGCGTTGAGCAGCGTCGCGCCGGCAAGCGACAAGTGCTCGCCGCCGATCACGCTCGATTCGCTTGACTGCGCCAGCGCCGCCGCGAACGCCGCAACCTGCACGGTTTCCTCGCCCAGCCGGCCGGACACCGCGCAGGCCAGCGCGTCGAGCAGGAGATTCTTGCAATGATCGCGAACTGACTGCGGAATGTCGTCATAACGCAGCGCCGCCGCGAATTTCGCCAGCGTCTGGGTGACTTCCTGCGCCATACCACTCTCCCTCGCCTGTGCGGGCCAGGCGGACCGTAGCTTTAAGCGGCGGGCACTGGCAATCGACCGGTGCCGCGCCCGCTGTGCCCTTGTGGCACCCGTATCGGAGCGTAGCCTTCTCCTTGGAGCATGATCTTGGCCGACCTTCCTTCGCCCGCCGACCCTCCTACGCTCGCTTTGCGAGCTTCGGAGGGTCAAGTCCACCGAAGCGCAAAGCGCGTAGGTGGAAGCGGGCTTCGCGAAGGCGGGAAACCGGTTTCCACTTTTCGGGATCATGCTCTAAAAGCGTGGCGCGGCCGGGTTTGGCCGCGAGGAGAGCCTGCATGCGGCCGAGCCGCCGACAGCCCGATGAACTTCGCCCGGTTTCGCTGGAACGCGGCGTGGTGAAATTCGCCGAGGGCTCGTGCTTTGTAAAATTCGGCGAAACTCACGTACTGGTGACGGCGACACTGGAAGATCGGCTGCCGCCGTGGCTCAAGGGCCAGGGGCGCGGCTGGATCACCGCCGAATACGGCATGCTGCCGCGCGCCACGCTCGAGCGCACGCGGCGCGAGGCCTCCGCCGGCAAGCAAAGCGGACGCACGGTCGAGATCCAGCGGCTGATCGGGCGCAGCCTGCGCGCGGTGGTCGATCTCAAAGCGCTCGGCGAACGCCAGATCACCATCGATTGCGACGTGATCCAGGCCGACGGTGGCACGCGCACCGCTTCGATCACCGGCGCCTGGATCGCGCTCTACGATTGCCTGGCCTGGATGAAAACGCGCGACATGGTCGAGATGAGCGTGTTGCGCGACCATATCGCGGCTATTTCCTGCGGCGTGTTCGGCGGCGTGGCCGTGCTTGATCTCGATTACGCCGAAGATTCGCAGGCCGACACCGACGCTAATTTCGTCCTCACCGGCTCCGGCAATATCGTCGAGGTGCAGGCCACCGCGGAAAAGACGCCGTTCTCCGAGGAGCAGTTTGCGACGTTGCTGGCGTTGGCAAAAAAAGGCATCGCCAAGCTGGTCGACTTGCAGAAGATGGCGGTGATGTAATCGGATGACAGACGACGGACAACGGACGACAGATAAACGCTCGGCTGAGCCGCTCTCCGTCCGTCCTCCGTTGTCCGTCGTCTGTCGTCCAATCATCGGTCGCCTGGTCATCGCCACGCACAACTCCGGCAAGCTCGCCGAGATGCGCGAGCTGCTTGCGCCATACGGCATCGACGCCACATCGGCGGGTGAACTGGGCCTTAACGAACCGGATGAGACCGGCATGAATTTTCGCGACAATGCGCGCATCAAGGCTGAAGCGGCGGCCAAGGCAACCGGCCTGCCCGCCTTCGCCGACGATTCCGGGCTCGTAGTCGATGCGCTCGACGGCGCGCCGGGCATTCACTCCGCGCGCTGGGCCGGACCCGACAAGAATTTTCGCCGCGCCATGGAGACGATCGAAGACAAGCTGCGCGAGCGCGGCGTAACCGCACCGCGACAGCGCAAGGCGCATTTCGTCTCGGCGCTGTGCGTTGCCTGGCCGGACGGTTACGCCGAGGATTTCGAGGCGCGGGTCGACGGCACGCTGGTCTGGCCGCCGCGCGGCGATAAGGGTTTCGGCTACGATCCGATGTTCCTGCCCGACGGCCACGCCCGTACCTTCGGTGAAATGTCGAGCGACGAGAAACACGGCCTGCCGCCGCGCGGAAAGGGTCTGTCGCATCGCGCCCGCGCCTTCATGAAACTCGCGGAGGCCTGCCATCTTTTTCCTCCCCCGCTTGCGGGGGCGGAAAAAGAAGGCGGGCCTCCGCGAGTTTCCTGCCGGCGCGGGCGCGCGGCGACCGACACTTTCCGCGCGGCGATCAG
>Ga0102924_1003446_pt1 | contig 16597 bp, 15 predicted proteins | sample PaiPotPPM11metaG_FD_80116 | JGI IMG/M metagenome (GOLD analysis project Ga0102924, IMG submission 80116) | Iron sulfur acid spring bacterial and archeal communities from Banff, Canada, to study Microbial Dark Matter (Phase II) - Paint Pots PPM... ... | reverse complement strand
GGTTTTTGGACGGGCATCGCAAGGCACCGACGGGCAGGAAGGCGGGGCGACCGGTCGGTGCGATGGATAGCCGTCCGCGCAAGGCGTACACCAAGCGTGCGAACTTACCAGCACCTACTTAGGCCCGGGCCCCGCATGTATCATAGCGTCGCTGCGGCGAGCGTTTCAACCCTGCGGATGTGCCGCTTCAGGGTCTTCAGGCGATAGGCCGTCCTCCCGCTGATGCCCACCGCGCGATCGCCGCAGGGGAGATCGGCGACGCGGCGCTGATACCGGCTGTGGACTGCCCGCGAGGCCCGATGGCAGAGCGGGCAACGCGCTGCGCGGGGAATCGTCTCGGCAATGAGGGTGAGGTGATCGCGCTCGACGCACACATGCTTGACGCGCAGTCCGTGCCAGTGCGGGAAGAGAGCGGTGAGACGCATGGGGAACCTCCTTCGCATGCGCGATCAGCGACACGAAGGAGTGTAAAAGGGTATGCATCTCTTCACGGCGATTGCGGAAGAGCCGGTATGTTCTGGCTAAGTGTGCCTGAGACCACCGCCATTGACGATCTGCGCGCCCGTCTGGTGCCGACCGGGTGGGTAGTAACGACCGATGCACTGTTCAAACAGGCAGACATCGCGCAAACGATCTGCGACGTAGCTGGGCTCCCTCGCGGAGATGTGGATGCACGGTGGACAGATCGAGCGGCGGACACTTTGGGCGTCCACCGAGTTGTGTCGGGCTACGTGGATTGGCCGGGGTTCGCACAAGCGTTATGTGTGCAACGGCGCATCACGCACGAGGCGACGGGTAAGACACACACCGAGCGGGCGTATGCCATCACATCGCTCGCCTCGACCGCCGCCGCGCCCGCCCAACTGCTGGTCTTGTGGCGTGAGCACGGGCACATCGAGAATCGGCTGCACTTTATGCGCGACGTGACCTTTGACGAAGACCGCTCGACGGTGCGGGCGGGCGACATCCCGCAGGTGATAGCGGCACTGCGGAGCACGGCGATCGGTGTGGCCCGCCTCCACGGCGCAACCAACGTCGCCGCTGCCTGTCGTCGCTATGCCGCCCAACCCGCTCGTGCGCTCACGGCAATCGGCCTCCTCGACTTTGAATAAGCCCTGCCCTAACCGACGTGGAGACTTTTCTCGGGGCGTCGTTCGCGACGGTGGAGGAAGAAGGGTATGAGCAGGATGAGACGGATGAGCGAGAGGGCCCCGCAGGCGATCCAGATCACCTGGAACCGATCGCTGTGCGCGAGCAGCAACCCGAAGACGACACCGGCGAGCGTCGCGCCGATCTGGGCGACGGTCGCCATCAGCGCAATGACGCGAGCGGTCTCGCCGGTGGCGAATCGCTCCCCTGCCAAGAGCATCAAGGGCGCGGTCGTCGCTGCGAGGCTGACGCCAACAAGGATCGTTATCACGAAGATAACGGCGATTGGCTCCTTCGGTATGATGGCGACGTAGCAGGCGAAGGCGAGCGCCGATCCGCCGAGTACAACCAGCGTCCTTCCATGCGGGAGGTCCGCGAGCATGCCGACCAGCGGTGCCGCGACGAGGAGGGCGATATTCGAGGCGGACGTAAACGTCCCGGCGCGCACTGTGGAGTAGCCGAAGGTCTGGGTCAGATAGGTGGGCAGCCAGGTGAGCAGACCGTACGTTGCAAGCATCCCCGTGAAACTGATCGCGAGCAACTGCCAGAAGTCTGGCCGCCAGCCAATGCCCGTGTGCGCCCACGAACCGCCCCGCGCGCTCCTGCGGCGGCGCATCGGGCAACATTACCGTCGCGACGATCAGGATGACGGTGGTGAAGACGGGCAGCGTGAACAGTCCGCGCGTCATGCCGAGGCGCGCCGCGCCGATCGGGACGAGGATGAGCGCGCCCACCGCGCCGAGGCCCGCGCCCGATTGCAAGATACCCATCACCCGGCCCCGCTCCTCCCGCGCGAAGAGGGTGATGCCGAGTTTCATCGCCGGGGTGTAGAGGAAGGCCCCTGTCGCGCCGAGCAGGAAGCGGGCAACCAGCGCGAACTCATAGTTGCGCGTCCCGGCGAACGCCGCCGAGAAGAGGGCGCTGAGCGTCAGGCCGGTGAAGAGGAGCGACCGGGCGTTGAAGCGGTCGCCGACGAGGCCGACGATCGCCTGGAAGATTGCGTAGCCGAGGACATACGCCACGAAGAGCGTGCCGACACCGGCGTAGTCCACGCCGAACCGCTGTTGCAGGTCGGTGAAGAGGGGGACGACGCCGGTACGCTGGGCGTTGTGCACGACGAGCATCCCGGCGAGCAGGGTGACGGTCAGCGGTTTCGAGGCATATGCCGTGCGATTGGACGGGCGGTATACTGGGGCATCAATGCCGTCATCTGGGGTCATGGTTATTCCTTGAGGTACCGCGCGAACCACCCCTGCATCCGCTGGTAGCAGTCAATCCGGTGTTCCCGCTTGCGAAACCCATGTCCCTCACCCGGATAAACGACGTATTCGTGCGGCAGGTCCGCACGGGCCATCGTCTCGGCCACTTGCGCGGACTCGATAGGTGGCACGCGCGGATCGCGGTCGCCATGTAGGATCAGGAGCGGCGTCTTAATGCGGTTCAGGCGCTGAAAGGTGGAAGCTCGCTCCATCGCCTCCGGTATTTCCGCTGCGTGCCGCCCCCAATAATCGCGGGCGACGAAGACGCGGCCAACCCGGTCCGCGTGTGCCTGCGCCGTGGACATGTTCGTTTTCCCGTACATGTCAACTGCGGCGGCGAACAGTTCGGGAGCGGCAACGATGCTGTGGAGTGTGAGGTAGCCACCGTAACTCCCGCCGTAGATGCCCACCTTGCCGATATACGGCTGTGCCCGAAGCCACTCGCCGGCCGCAACGGCATCGCGCGTTTGCCCTCCACCCCAGTCGGCATACGAAAGGCCCGCGAAATCGCGGCCATACCCGCTCGATCCGCGGTATTCGACGGCGAGGACGACGAACCCCTGAGCCGCCAGCCACTGCTCTACCGGGTGCCAGCCGTTCCCGTACGAATTCGTGCCGCCACCGTGGACCTGAATGAGGCCCGGATACTCCTTGCGCTCATCGAAATCGCGCGGGAGGTAGAGATATGCGTCGCAATACAGTCCATCGAAGGACCGATAGGGGACACGTTCTGGTTGCTGCTCCGAGCCGTCCAGCGCCTGGTAGCAGTCGGTAATCCGCGTCGGGCGTCCACCAGCGAGGGGCATTGTGAAAAGGTCCGGTGGGCCCATCTGCGCCGCGTGAATGTATGCGAGCGTCTGTCCATCGGGGGAGAGCGCGAAATCCGTGATGGTACCGGCGACATTCGTGATGGCAGTCCGCACGCCTCCATCAATTGGGACGGCCGTGATGTTTCGGTCGCCACGATGGTGCGAGAGCGCGTAGATCGTACGACCATCCGGTGACCATGCAAGCCCGCCACCCTCAAGCCGCCAGGATTGTCCGCCCGACGGCGTGAGGCGTGTCGGTGGCCCTTCCTTCGCATCAATGCACCAGACATCAGCGTCGTCACCGTACCAGTGCTCGGTAACGGTGTTGCCGACGAGCGCGATTCGGGCGCCGTCCGGCGACCATGCGGCGTCGGTATTGACGATCAGCCCCGTCGTCATCTGGCGATGCGCGGCGCCGTCCGGGGAGACGAACCAGAGGTCATCGTTGTTCCGCTCGCCGGAGCGCGAGGACGTGTAAGCGATCCAGGCGCCGTCCGGCGACCACTGCGGCGTCCAGCGCGGCTCATCGAGCGGATTCGTCGCTTCGGTGAGCCGCCGCGCCGCGCCGCCGGCCGTGGGTATCAGCCAGATATCCAGCGTGCCTGCCGCGCCGCTGGTATAGGCAATCGCGGCGCCGTCCGGCGAGAAGGAGGGCGAGCGCGCCTCCCATGCCCCACCGGCGAGACGGCGCTCCCCCTCACTATCGCCCAATGGCACAAGCCAAATGTCCGAGCCGCCTTCATTGTTCGCGCGGACGAGCGCGAGGGACGTGCCGTCCGGCGACCATGCCGGCGCGCTCGGGCGTACCGGGCGTTCACTGATCTTCCTGCGTTCGGCGGTCGCGATATCATAAATCCAGAGTTGCCACCCCACCCCCGGGTGATCGAAGAGGTAGGCGAGGCGCGATCCATCCGGAGACCAGCGCGGAAATCCGGCACCAGGAACATTAACAAGTTGCTCGATCTCCCGCATCGCTTATCTCATCTCGTTTTGGAACCGATCAACCGCCTGCTCGGCGCTCCGGCACGCCCAGACGAGGCGATTCTGTCCCCGTGTGAGGTGAATCGCCAGCACGCGCGCCATGTCATCCCCCTCCGCGAGGGAGCCCAGCTGCGTCGCAGGCGCGAGGTCCGGAACGGGCGGCGTCGAGCGTGCCGGATCCTGCCGGAACCGGCCATCCCGGCTGTAGCTGACCGAGACGAGTTCGCGGCCAAGTGCCCGCTGTACGTCGTTCGCACCGCGCGCACTCGCCGGATCCGCATGCGGACGGGATTCCAACCCCGCATAGAACGCATCGAGCCGCGAGCGGAGATGCGACAGCGCGGCAAGCGACGGCCCGAAGTCGAATCTGCCACGGGCAGCATCGGCATAGCGCTCCACATGCCGACGCACATCATCCACCGCCGCGCGGTAATCGAACGGATGAACCGGCGCATTCAGCGTGCGCAGAATGGCTGCGGCATAGACCCGGATATCGCGCAGCAGGTTGTCTCGATCGGCGATCTCCAGCGTGTCGTCCTCGGTGTGCCAGGCAATATTGCCGCCACAGCCACCAACGGGGTAGTAATTCTTCTCTTTGAGGAGGTCCGCTGGCATCGTGGACGAGAGCATGAAGTAGATCGGGATACCGATGTTGTTGAACGAGCAGTCACCGGCACGAAGCGGTCGCAATCCGGTCGCGTCCTGGCCGGTGACATCCTTGATCGTCGCCTTCACGAGTTCTTCGGCCTCCGCCACCCACATCACATTCTCGTAGACCGTCGCCCAGCGGCAACCGGGGGAATCTATATTGATATGGCTGACGCAGTGCTCGGCGAGATCAATGGCGAAGGTGTCGGCGTACCAAGTCGAACCTGCATAGCGGCCATGTGAATGGCCGCTCCACCATGCGATGCGCACGGATCGTGCGAGTTCGCCCCGATGGATCTGGAAGACGCGCGCGAGCTCCAGCAGTGTCGCGTCACCCGTGGCATTGTCGCCGGTACCGACCTGCCAGGAATCGAGATGGCCGTGGACGAGCACGAACTCTTCCGGAGCCACGCTTCCCCGCATTTCCGCCACGATGACGGGAATCTCGCGCCAGCCAACCTCAACCTGATTGGAGAACGCGACCTCTACCGGCCCCGCAGCAGCTTGTGCAATCAGGTCATCACCGTCGCTCCGATTAATCGCCAATATTGGCACCGGCGGCGTGCGATGCAAAGAATCGAGGTCCGGCGAGCCCCAGCTTGTCGTCGTGATCCCTTCATGGATATTCTCGCCCGGATTGATGAAGATCGCTCCGACGGCTCCAGACTTCTCCAGATCGAAGCCCCGCGCCGCCATCCCGAGGCCTTCCGTCATCACGACCTTGCCCCGGAGATCATACGCGTCCGACGCGGCACGGCGGTCGCCAAAGAGATCAGTGATGCCGCCCGCCTGATGGCCGGGGATATAAACAAGTCCGCCGGTCACCTCCCGGCCGTCAGTGGCGGGGGAGAATGCAGGCGTCTTGACGCGGTACTCCCGTCCCCCGGCGCCGATCGTCCGCAGCGTCGCTTTGCCTGGGAGGCTGATCAGACAGGTCGGGTGATGAACGGTATGTGACACGCCGAACTCTGTGAGATGATCCGTGATGAACTGTGCCGCCTCGGCTTCCTCCGCCGATCCCGAGAGCCGCGTCAGTTGGCTGAATCGCTCGACGAGCGCCCACGGGAGATCAAGACTGACGTCTCCGAGGATGCGCTGTTCGAGGTCGGTATCCTTCCAGGAGCCTAAAGTAACCAAGGGGCCATCCTTATTGTTTCTGCATCGTTTCGTCGTCGTATCCGCGATTCACAGGCAGTGGCGTTTGAGGAAGCCGTGAACGCGCGCGTTCCATGCAACAGGCTCTTCGCGTGCCGCGCCGTGGTAGGCATCCGTCAGGATGAAGAACTCGCTGCTGGGGATTTGCTGATGCCACTCATAGGAGAGTTCGATCGTCTTCTGCGGCTCGTGACCGCCAACGATAACGAGCGCCGGGATCTTCATCCGCTGCAACTCGGGATAGCGCGGGCGGAGATCCCAATTACTCGGACTGAGCGAGCGAATCATCTTAATGGCGGCGTCCGAAGCGCCGCCGGTCCCCGCCGTGAGTGTTTGCGCGAAGATGCCGGCGGGCGTACCGCTGAACGCCGGGTTCGAGGTTGGCTGCCCGCCCTCTTCCCACTCATAGGAGCGTGGCTGCATAACGATGGGGCGTTCGCCCCGCTCGACGGCGGCTACTTGCTCCTCGATCCATTCCGCCCCAAGCGGCCAAATATACGGGCCGGTGTGCCCGATGACGAGTGCCAGCGCCCGCTCAGGGTAATCGAGCCCGAACTGGCAGGAGATCGCCCCACCGAGGGACGCACCACCGACAATGGCGCGGTCGATACCGAGCGTGTCCAGCAGGTTCTTGCAGTCGCGCGCGAAATCGGCGACCGTCCACGTTCCGGATGGGCTGGCGGAGCGCCCCGTGCCGCGCCGGTCGAAGGTAATGACGCGGTAGAACTGCGAGAAATAGGATGCCTGATAGGGCATCCAACTGATGTGGTGGTGCGCTTGCAGGACGAGCGGCGTGCCCTCACCGACCGACTCATAAAAGAGTTCGACCCCACCCGCGTTGACTCTCGGCATGTGCGCTCCCTTCTTCGATCGGTCCATCCAAGACATGACGTACACCACGCGATCAACCGCGGTGGCGCCCATTCTCTCCGTTACCGCCAGCAGTAGGCTTCTTGATTTCGGCGAGCGCTTCCTGACACCGCGCGAGGATCGCGATATCCTCGGGCGTCACGCAGTCCTTGTCCGGCTCAACCGTGACACCGACTGAGTAGACACGCTTCGCCACCTCAAGGACATACGATGTGTCGGTGCCCTGGAGTCCATCGATTTGGCCGAGCGTATCGGTGAGAAAATGGCGCAGCGCATCATTATTCTCGAAAAGCGCCTCGATAACAACGTCGTAGGTTCCCGCCGTCACGCCGATATAGCGGATCTGCGGCAGTGGATCGAGAACCGCGATCACTTCCTCGATCTTGCCCGGTTGCACCCGAAGCCCGACGATGGCGTGGGTGTCATAGCCGATCCTGTACGGATCGGGTACCGCCACAATTTGTATCACACGCTCATCAAGAAGCCGTTTCATACGCCTCCGTACCGTCGCTTCAGGGATGCCGAGGCGACGCGCGAGATCCGTATGTTGCAGGCGCCCATCCGCCTGTAACAGGGCGATGAGGCACTGGTTCGTGATGTCAATCTTCGTCATACTATCGTCCTATTCTGGCGTATAGCGTCATTTTCTATGATGAATCCCGTGATCTTCGTTGTCAAGGCCGTTGACAGCGGCGATTTACGCTGCTAGACTGCAAGACACTGAATCCGCGCCGCATCGCGAGTTTGCGCCTCACGCATTCTCTCTTGAATTGCGCGCGTTCGCGGATCGCAGGGTGCCAGATCATCGCTCAGCCACCGATTTTTGCACCCTGATGGGACATACGGCATCATCCGGTATCCGCTCAAGGAGGATTGTCCCCATGGAGTCTGATCGCACGTTTGCCGAGGCACAGCTGCTCTCCGCCCAATTGCTCTACGGGCGGATTACCCGACGTGCGTTCCTCCGGCGCGCCTCTGCGATCGGGATCTCGGCGTCCACGGTCGCTGTGATTCTCGACGCCTGCGGTGGGGGCGCTGCGGCGCCCACCGCGACGAGTTCCGCCCCACAACCGACCGCGACGGTCGTACCGACCGCGCGGCCCGTCAACGCCGGGCAACCGACCGCCGCCGGAGCATCCTCAGTCGCTGCAGCGACATCGCCCGGGGCGGCGGCCTCGTCTGTCACGGGAGCCGCGCCAACGGCTGCCGCTTCCGCCGCGACCGCCCCCGCCGCAGGCACGCCGGTCGTCGGCGGCAAACTGGTGATCGGGGACGCGGCCGAACCGACTGGCCTCGACCCCGGCGGCCTCTCCGGCGTGGATGCGTATACGCTTGAGATGCACATGTTCGACCAACTCCTGGCGATGGACACGAGTTTCAAGATTTATCCGTGGCTCGCGACCTCCTGGAAACTGGCGGATGACCAGAAGAGCTATCTCTTCACGCTCCGCAAGGACGTCAAGTTCCACGATGGAACGCCCTTCAATGCGGCGGCGGTTAAGTTCTCCTTCGACCGCATCAAGGACCCGGCGATCAAGTCATCCTCCGCCATCGCCATTCTCGGCTCGCAATACGATGGCACGGATGTCGTGGACGACTACACCGTGATGGTCAAGTTCAAGCAACCGTTCGCGCCCTTCATCGGCGGGGTGACGACTGCGTTCATGGGCATCGTCTCACCGACTGCCGTCAAGAAGTACGGTGCGGATTTTCAACTTAATCCGGTCGGCACCGGCCCATTCATGTTCAAGGAGTGGGTCCAGAAGCAGCAATGCACGATGGTCCGCAACCCGGATTACAAGTGGGTGCCAGAGATCTTCAAGAACAAAGGCCCAGCGTACCTTGAGCAGATCACCTGGCGCTTCGTCCCGGAGAGCGGGCCGCGGCAAGCGCTCCTCGATACCGGCGAGGCGCAGATCATCACCGCCGTGCCGACGCAGAACGTTGCAAAGGTCAAGAGCAACCCCGCGCAACAGATGCTCATCGCGCCGCGCACCGGCGGGCCGAAGTGGATTGATTTCAATACCGCCAAGCCACCCTTCGATCAGCTCGAGGTCCGACAGGCCCTCAGCTACGGCTTCAACCGGACCGAACTGGTCAAGACGCTCTTCCAGGACGTCTTCCCCCCGGCGAGTGCGCCGCTCAGCCCACCGACTTTCGGTTATGACAAGACGGTCGAGGGGCAATATCCGTACGACGCGGCAAAAGCCGCGCAACTGCTGGATACAGCGGGTTGGAAGATAGGGAGCGGCGGTGTTCGCGAGAAGGGCGGTCAGCAGTTCAAGCTTGCCTGCCTGATCGGGACCTCCGAAGAGGACAACGCGATCGCCCAATTCCTCCAGGCACAGTGGAAGCCGCTCGGTGTCGTCGTGGATATCTCGGTGATCGCCGGTCCCGCGCTCAAGGCCGCCGAACTGCAGGGGCAGCATAATATCGACTTCAAGATCGCCGTCTATCAGGATCCGGACATCCTCGGCATCTACCTCCACTCGCGCAGCATCGGCGGCTTTAACTTCACCTTCTACAAAGACCCGGAGTTCGACAGTCTCCTCGATCAGGGCACGACGACCCTCGATCCGGAGAAGCGCAAGCAGATCTACGCGAAGGCGCAGCACTTCATTATGGACAAGGCGCTCGTCCTCCCGATCTACTACCTCAACAATGTCTGGGCGGCGAGCGCCAAGCTCCAGGGGCACTTCAGTGACACGGCGGGCTACTACTGGCTCTACGACGCCTATCTGAAGAGTTGAACGATGGGAACGTATCTCCGGGGGCGACTTCTGCGGGCGATTCCTGTCGTCCTTGGCGTCTCCACCCTCGTCTTCTTCATGATCCACCTGCTGCCGGGCGACCCCGCCGAGGAAATCGCCAGCCGGAGCCCCGGCATGACGCAGGAAACGGTCCAGAAGATCCGCGTCCAGCTCGGCCTGGACAAACCGCTCTCGACGCAGTACCTCCAGTTTCTCTCGCGGGAGTTGCACGGCAACCTGGGGCGGTCCATCTTCACCAACCAGCCGGTGACGAAGATGATCCGCGACCAGGTGGGTAGCACTCTCCAGTTGACGTTTGCGGGCATCTTCATTGCCATTCTGATCGGTGTAACGCTCGGGATCGTCGCGGCCGTGCGGCATAATACCTGGCTGGACACCGCGAGTATGTCGGTCGCGCTGCTCGGCGTCTCCATGCCGAGTTTCTGGCTCGGCTTGCTCTTGATCCTCTTATTCGCTGTCAAGCTGCATTGGGTCCCCGTGATCGGTGGTGAGGGCATTCGGGGTCTGATCCTGCCCGCCTTTACGCTTGGTTTCGGGGCTTCGGCGATCATCGCGCGTCTGGTGCGATCGAGCATGCTCGATGTACTGCGCCAGGAGTACATCATGTCCGCGAAAGCGAAGGGGCTGGCGACATCCACGGTGATCCTCCGCCACGGCCTGAAAAACGCCCTGATCCCGGTCGTGACGATTATCGGCCTGCAGTTCGGGACACTGCTCGGCGGCGCGGTCGTCATTGAGACGGTCTTCGCGCGGCAGGGCATTGGCCGGATGGCGATTGACGCCGTCCTCGCGAAGGATTTTCCCGTCATTCAAGGCACGGTGCTCTTCGCGGCCCTCGTCTACGTCACCGTCAACCTTGCAGTGGACCTGCTCTATTCGGTCCTGGACCCCCGGATCCGCTATAACTAACCTCACGGCGATCCTCATCGAAACGGGAGAGAACAGGAAGAGCGATGTCCGCGACTGAGATGCCCATCACTACCGAGGCAACAACGATCCTGACGTCACGCGTGCGGGCGTCGAGCCTGTGGCGGGATGCCGTTCGGCGGCTCGTGCGCAACCGGGGCGCGCTCGGCGGTCTCGCGATCCTTGCGATCCTCGCCCTGATGGCGATCGCTGCGCCGCTGATCGCGCCGTACGACCCGAATGCCATCGCACCCGTATCGAACCTCAAGGGACCGTCCGCCGCGCACCTCTTTGGCACGGATCAATTCGGGCGCGATATCCTCTCGCGGATTATCTTCGGCGCGCGGCTCTCGTTCGAGGTCGGGTTTATCGCGGTCGGCCTTGCAATGGTCTGTGGGATCGTGTTGGGGCTGGTCGCGGGCTACTTCGGCCATACCGTGGACGCGGTGATCACGATCGTGATCGATATTATGCTCGCCTTTCCCGGCATCCTGCTGGCGCTGGCGATCATCGCGATCCTCGGGCCAAGTCTTTACAACCTGATGATCGCGGTTGGCATCTCAGGCATCCCCGCATACACCCGCCTCGTCCGTGGGACGACCCTCGCGGCGAAGCAGCAGGCGTATGTCGAGGCGGCGCGGGTCAGTGGCGCGCGAGACGCCGCGATCATGTTCCGGCACATCCTCCCAAACGTCCTCTCGCCGGTTATCGTCCTGGCGACGCTCGGCATCGGCAGCGCGATCCTCGTCGGCGCCTCCCTTTCCTTTCTTGGCCTCGGCGCCAAGCCGCCGACTCCGGAATGGGGGGCGATGTTGAGCGCCGGGCGGAATTACCTCTCGATTGCCTGGTGGATCACGCTCTTCCCCGGTCTCGCGATCATGGTCACCGTGCTCTCGATCAACATGGTCGGGGACGGCCTGCGAGATGCGCTCGATCCACGCTTGAAACGCTGACCGAGCACGTCTTTCTCTTACACGGAAGGGGACAGTCCTATGCAGGATCTCATCGCCTACATTGATACGCAGCGCGACCGGTACATCGAGATGATCCAGCGGGCGTGCCAGCAGCCGAGCATCTCCACGCAGGATATCGGCATCTCCGAGATGGCGGAACTCTGCCGATCAATGCTGACGGATGTCGGCGCGAGCGCCCAGATCATCCCAATCGAGGGCGGGAATCCCGTGGTGTTCGGCCAAATTGACGGACCCGCCGGGCGCATCCTCAATCTCTACAATCACTACGATGTCCAGCCGCCCGAGCCACTGAACCTTTGGGAGTCTGACCCCTTCGCCGCCGAGGTGCGGGATGGCCGGATCTGGGCGCGCGGCGTCGGCGATAACAAGGGGCATCTCGTCGCACGAATCTGCGCTGTTGATGCCTGGCGACAGGTACGCGGCGATCTGCCGCTGACCATCCGCTTCATCCAAGAGGGTGAAGAGGAGATTGGCAGCCCCAACCTCGAGCGATTCGTGCACGAGCACCGCGCGCTCATCACCCCCGCAGACGGTTGTATTTGGGAAGGCGGCGGCAGGGACTTCAACGGACGCATCCGTCTCTCGTGCGGCCTCAAGGGCATCTGCTACATCGAACTCTCCGCCCGGGGCGCGAATACGGACATGCATTCGAGCCGCGCGACGATCGTGCCCAATCCGCTCTGGCGCATGGTCTGGGCGCTCGCGACGCTCAAAGGCGCGGACGAGCGGATCACGATCGCGGGCTTCAATAATGCGGTCCGCGCGCCGACCGACGACGAGTTGCGGCTCCTCGAAGCGCTCCCGTTCGACGAGCAGGAGTTTCTCACGATGTTCGGGCTCGATGATGTGCTCCTCGGTCTGCGCGGGCAGGCGCTGAAGATCAAGGACATGTTCCTGCCGACATGCACCATCTGCGGCATCGAGGGTGGCTACACTGGGGAGGGGTTGAAGACAGTCCTCCCGAACGCCGTCAGTGCGAAGGTCGATATGCGCCTCGTGCCGGACCAGGACCCGCAGGAGATCTTCCGGCTCGTGCGGGCGCATTTGGACGCGCATGGCTTCGAGGACGTCGAAGCCCGGCTCCTCGCCGCAGAGCATCCGGCAAAGACCGATCTCGACGCACCGCTCGTGCGGGCGGTGCAGAATGTGGTGCGCGCCGTCTCCGGCCAGGACCCCGTCACCGTGCCGATCACACCGGGGAGCGGCCCGATGTATCCCCTCTGTCAGGCGCTCGGTATCCCTTCGGTCTCCGGCCCTGGCGGCGGCAACCCGGACTCCCGCATCCACGCACCGAACGAGAACATGTTCGTCGAGGACTACATCAACGGGATCAAGGGGATCGCGCTGCTCTTCCAGGAGTTCGCCACGGTCGTATAGCAACCAATTCCGTCCCGCAAAGTGTGAAATGCGTTGTGCGGAGTTTGATGAAGAGAGGGAAGGGGAGACCGGTATGACGATTGCGATCAAGAGTGCGCTACTCATTGACGGCACGGGGGCGGAGCCGATTCACAACGCCGTGGTTCTCGTCGAGAATGACCGCATCAAAGCGGTTGGGCGCGAGGCGGACCTGGGCATTCCGGACGGCGCCGAAGTCATTGATCTTGGCAGTGAGACGATCCTGCCGGGTCTGGTAGATCCCCACACCCACCTGACGATCAATCCGGGCAAGCGGGGCCTCCTCGGACAATTGGAGGGGTTGGCGGAGTCGGACGCGCTGCAGGGAGCACGCGGGGCGCACAACCTACGCCTGGATTTCAAGTCCGGCATCACGACGCAACGCGCCATTGCCGAAGTGAATTGGAATGACATCGCCCTCCGGCGGGCGATTGACGCGGGCTGGATCCCCGGCCCCCGCCTCCTCTGTACCACACGGGGCATCACCTCATCGAACGGCCACGGCGCGCCGGGCTGGATGTTCGACGGCCCGGACGAGATCCGCAAGGCGGTCCGCGAGAACCTGCAACACGGCGCGGACTTCATCAAGATTCTCGTGCTGGACCGCACGCCGACGAGCGCGAGTTACTCTGCCGAGGAGATTCAGGCCGCCGTTGATGAAGCCCACCGCGCCGGGAAACTGATCACCGCCCACGCCAGTGCCCGGCCGGACACGTCGCTCCGCCTCTGCCTGGCGGCGGGCTGCGACTCCATCGAGCACGCCATCCCCCAGACCGACGAGCAGATTGACCTCTATCTGCAATCCGGCGCGGCCTTCGTTCGCACCTTCACGATCGGCTTCCAGACGCAGACCGATTGGGCGTGGTTCGCGGGGAAGGATATCGAGGGGCGTGTCAATGTCATGCGCCAGATCGTCAAGGATACAGTGGAAAACCCACCCGATACGAGCGGCTTCGCCGACTACTACAAGACCGGCCTCTCTCTACGCGACCGCGTGTTGCAGACCTACGAGCGGGTCGTACCCTCGTTCCAGAAGGCGATCAAGGCGGGCGTGCACTGGACGGTCGGCATGGACAGCATGCACGGACTCATCGGCCACGAGATCGGTACGCTGGTGGAATGGGGCCTCTCACCGATGCAGGCGCTGATGGCATCCACGAAGCAGGCGGCGGAAGTCTGCGGGATGGAAAAGGTCTGCGGCACCCTTGAGGCAGACAAGTACGCGGACATTATCTCGGTGGACGGCAACCCGCTGGAAGATATCTGGGCCATCGCGCGCCCCCGTTTCCTCATGAAGGGCGGCATGCGTTTCGATCATCTGTCGATCTTCTGATCGCAAGGGGGATGTGTCATGCGTATCGCGTATGTTGGACCGAAGCATCGTGAGGCAGCCCTGCAAGCATTCGTTGGGCCGGGGACCACAGTCGAGGCGCGCCCGGCGGACGGGGGACCGGCGAGCATCGAATCCATGTGGGAAGAGTACCTCTCCGTCCCCGGCTTCATGGAGAAGGCGGTCGAACTCGAACGCGAGGGGTTCGACGCCATCGTCCATGGCTGCTTCGCCGATCCCGGCGTGGACGGGGGGCGGGAGCTGGTGTCGATCCCCGTCCTCGGCACGGGTGCGACCTCGATGCTCGTCGCCGCCAACCTCGGCCACCGCTTCAGCATCGTCACCGTCCTCGAGAATGTCATCCGGCCCCTGGAAAACCTCGCCCGGCTGACCGGCGTCGAGCCGAAACTCGCATCGGTTCGGCACATCGGCATCCCCGTCCTCGAACTCAATCGGGACCCAGAGGCGACCTTCGCCCGACTGATTAATGTCAGCCACCGCGTCATCGAGGAGGATCGCGCCGATGTGCTCGTGCTCGGCTGCGGCACGCTCTCATTCCGGGCGGCGGAGTTGCAGGAAGCGGTCGGCGTGCCGGTGCTGAACCCGCTGCACGTCACCCTCCGGATGGCGGAACTGTTCGTGGCGACCGGGCTGAGTCACAGCAAGCGTTCATATCCCGTGCCCCCCAAACTGGCGGCGGTATCCGCATAGGCACGAATGATCGATCACACCAGAGGGAGGCAACGCATGGCAGGGAAGCACGCACTGATGGCAAAGCGATTGATTGATGGGGCCGGGAGCCCAGCCATCACCGACGCGGTGATAATCGTTGATGGCGACAGGATCGTGGCGGTGGGGTCGCGCGTCAGCACGGCGATCCCTGATGACGCGGTGGTGACCGATTTCGGCGACCGGACACTCCTGCCCGGTTTTATCGATGCCCACACCCACATCACGATCAATCCGGGTCTGACGGGGATCATCGGCCAACTCGAGGGGCTGAACGAGCCGAGCGCGCGGCAGGTGCTGCGGGGGGCGCGCAATCTCCGCCTCGATCTCGCGTCCGGCGTGACGACGATGCGCATCGTCGGTGAGGTGCCGTACAACGATGTCATCATCCGCGACGCGATCGCGGACGGCTATATTATCGGTCCGCGATTGCTGATCAGCGGGCGGGCAATCACCTCATCGAACGGGCACGGGTCGCGCGTCGGTGCGTGGATCGTGGATGGCGCGGACGAGATGCGGCGAACCGTCCGCGAGCAACTGCGGATGGGGTGCGACTTCACGAAATTGATCGTCACCGGCCGGCAATATGTGCGAAACGCGAAAGAATATCTCGGTTTCACGGAGGCGGAGATCGCGGCAGCAATCGACGAAACGCATCGCGTCGGGAGGAAGATCGGCGCCCACTTGCGCGCCGATCTCGATACCGGCTTGCGACTCTGCCTGCAACTCGGCCTCGACCTGACCGATCATGTCTTCCCGACCGATGACGAGGCGATTGATCTCTATCTGACGAGCGGCGCGATCGCCGTACCCACGTACACGATTGGCCTGCAAACTTCGGTGGACTGGGATGTCCTCCGGGGGAAGTCCATCGCTGCCCGCCTCGACCATATCCGGAGGCTCGACGAAGAACGGCTCGCGCAGCGTGAGTTCGACGACCAGGCGGTCGCGGCGCGGGTCTCCTGGCTGCGTGAGCGAGCCGCCGAGGACTTCCGGCGGTCCGCCGCCGCCGGGGTGCCATACAGTCTCGGTACCGATTCGATGCACGGGCTTTTCGCATACGAGATGGAAATCCTCGTCCGTTGGGGGATGCCAGCGATAGACGCGATTGTGGCCGGGACGCTCGGGGGGGCGCGGGCGCTCGGCATTGCGGACGAGACCGGGTCCTTGGTGGCGGGGAAAGCTGCGGATATCATCGCGGTCGACGGTGATCCGTTAGCCGACATCACCGCCCTCGGCAATATCGAGTTTGTGATGCATCAAGGCATTAATTACTCTCCATCGGGGCTACTGGAGTGATTGGCACGCCGATCACTCCAGTAGCCCCGTCCGAACGTTCTTTCCGCTAATCGGGCGTCCGCGTGGATTCGACGCACAATTTTCGTTGCTGGTCCACGCCGCAGTATAGCGGGTACGACCCGAAGAGGATGAGCAAATAGAAGGCAGAGAACAGCAAAGTCCTGAGATAAAAATATACCGTGATTGCTAGTTGGCGTTGACGCAGAGGAGGGCAAAGAGCGAGGCTGGAGTTGCGTCGGTTTGGTGGACACCTGATGATTTGGGCATGCATCCCAAGGAGGTGTCCCGATGCCCCGCCCCCATTCCCCCTATCCCCCCGCGT
>Ga0102924_1003444_pt1 | contig 16611 bp, 11 predicted proteins | sample PaiPotPPM11metaG_FD_80116 | JGI IMG/M metagenome (GOLD analysis project Ga0102924, IMG submission 80116) | Iron sulfur acid spring bacterial and archeal communities from Banff, Canada, to study Microbial Dark Matter (Phase II) - Paint Pots PPM... ... | reverse complement strand
GCCCTGCGTCGAGGAAGAGGGGAAGGCCCTGCCGATGGTTTACGACGGGCTCTCCGTCGACCGTGAGCTCCACGTCACCGGCCGCCTCCAACTGAACGCGCGAGAGGCTGCGCTCGAGGCGCACGGCGTGCTGACGCGAGTACTCTGCGCGATCGCGCTGTCCGCCGGCGCTCGCCCACGCCGCGGCGTGGGTGAACTCCGCCCAGGCGGTGGCCGCGCGTCCTTGCTGCTCGTGGCACAGCGCGACGTTGAGGAGGGCTCCGAGCGTGGGGAAAAGATGCACGCTGTCCTCGAAGCTGGCGCAAGCCTCTTGCACGCGACCGGCGTCGAACGCCTCCGACGCCTGCCGGAAGCGAGCCTCCGCAAGCTGCTCCGCGTTCTCGCCGTCCGGGTCGCTGCCGCCGTCGGCGGCGCGCGCGTTCGTGCAGACGACCCCGAGCGCCACGCCGAGGAGTGCGGGGGCGAGGGCCCGCTTCGGCGAGGTTCGCATCAGCGCCATGACCGCAGGAAGTTGGGTCGTGCGTCGGGTCGGGCCTTGGGATCGGAGGTCTTCCTGGAGGGCGTCGCGCGCCGTTTGCTCGGGGTCGGCGCGGCCGCAGGCGCCGAGGTCGACGACGCCGAAAGCGCCGGATCCGCGGCGCTGGCCGCCGGCTCTCCGGCTTGCTCCGAGAGGACCGGCGGCGGCACGGCCGGCGCGGGGAGCGGCGGCGCCTCGCTGCGCTCGACGGCGTTCGCGGCGACGACGGGGCTCCGCGGCGCCGAGCGGGCGAAGACCGCGAGACCCGCGCACGCGACGAGCGCCAAACCCGCGGCGGCGAGCATGGCCGGCAGCCGCCCCGTCGCGCGCCGGCGCTCTGCCGCGGCCTTGGGGACGACGAGCGCGAGGATCGTCTTGTCGGTGGCGATGGTCGACAGCGGGGCGCGCGGCGCGCTCGCGGCAGCGGTCGACGTCGAAGTCGGAGGCGGCAGCGACGCGATCGCCGCCTGAACCGCGGCTTGAACGAGCGCCGCATTGGCTTGCGGGAGCGAACGAACGGAGCGCGTGAGCGCCTCCTCGATGGCCGGAAGCAGGTGCGCCCAGCGTCCGGAGCCGAGCGGCGCGAGCGCCTCCGCGAGCGCGCCGACATGCGCGAAGCGCTCCTGCGGGTCGCGCTTCAGGCAGCGCGCGAGGAGACCATCCCACGCGTCCGGGAGCTCCGGCTTGCGTGCGCGGAGCGGGACGGGCGTCCGCTCCAGGATGGCGGCGAAGAGCTCCCCGGGCGTCTCGCCGTCGAATGGCAGCGTGCCCGAGAGGAGCTCGTACATCGCGACGCCGAGCGACCAGATGTCGGCGCGCGGGTCCACGCTCTTGCTCGATCGGAGCTGCTCCGGCGAGATGTACGCCGGCGTCCCGAGGACCGCCTTGCCGGTCAGCTCGCGCCACTGCGCGCGTTCGGAGCGTTGCTTCGAGATGCCGAAGTCGAGAATCTTGATGACCGGGGAGTGATCCCCGCGATCGGCGACAAAGAGGTTGGCCGGCTTGAGGTCGCGGTGCACGATGCCCGCCGCGTGCGCCTCGGCCAGCGCGGCCAGCACCTGCAGGACGTAGTCGGCTACCTCCGCAGGAGGGAGCGGTCCGTCCACCTTGAGGAGCTCGGCGAGATCGCAGCCCTCCAGGTACTCCATGACGAGGAAGGGAAAGCCCGCGTCCGACGACCCTGCGTCGGTGACGCGGACGACGTGCTCGCTCCGCAGGCGCGCCGCAGCCTGCGCTTCGCGCACGAATCGCTCGACGGTCTCGCCCCCGGCCTCTGTCGAATCGACGAAGAGAAACTTGAGCGCGACGCGCTGGTCGAGGACGAGGTGGTGCGCCGCGTAGACGATGCCCATCGCCCCTTCGCCGACGACTCGCTCGACGCGGTACTTGCCGGCGACGACGTCGCCTTCCTGCGGCAACGCGGGTTGCGTACCGCGCCTCACAGGACGTCCTCTGGCTCACGTTGGCTGGGGGCGGCGCGATGACCGGTCACTCGGGAGACCTCCTGACATGGAACGGAGGTTTTCGGAGAATCGTTAGTCCCCTCCGTCGCGCCGGGAGGCTTTTCGCATACCGTGGAGTTTCTTTTCGGCGATTCGCCGCTCGTTGCTGCCGCGGGTGGGCCGGGTGCGCTTGCGTCGGCGGGGGACCTCGAGCGCGCGCAGGACGAGGGCGCGTATCTTCTCCCGCGCATCCTCGAGGTTGGCGCGCTGGTCGCGGCTGTGTTGGCTGACGACGAGCAGGCGCCCTTCGGCGTCGAGTCGACCGGCCGCCAGCGCGCGCAAGCGCTCGAAGGACGCGGGGTCGAGGCCCACGATTCGGTCGATGTCGGCGCGGAGCTCCACCTTGGACGACACCTTGTTCACGTTCTGTCCGCCGGGCCCGCCGCTTCGCGCCGCGTGCATCGAGAGGGCGTCCGCCGGAACGAAGATGCCGGGGCGTACAATGAGAGCTTCCACGCGCGGCACGATAGCAACGGATCGCGCGGCCGGCTTGGCACCGCCGTTGCTCCACCGCAAGGGATGCTCTCGAGCACCGGGCGTCCCGAAGGCGATGTAGCCGTACCCCGCGTTTCTCCGGACAACGCGGCGGACGCCGACGTCGAGCGCCTGACGACGCGCGAGTACTGGGACAAGGACCGGGCCCCCTTCCGGCCTTTCGCCGTTCCGGCGACCGAGTTCTCCGAGCTCTTCATGCGATTTTTGCCGCGCGATCCGAGCCTGACGTGCGTCGAGATCGGCGCGTACCCCGGGCGGTTTCTCTGCGATCTCGCCCGCCGGAATGGCTACCACGCGACGGCCATCGAATTCAGCGAGTACTGCGACCACATCGCGCAGCTCCTGAGATACAACGGGGTCGACCGGTTCGAGGTCCTCCAGGCCGACTTCTTCGCCGACGTCCGTCCTCCTGCGCGACGCGCGCGCTGCGATCGAACGGGGCGATCACGTGGCGGCCGTCTCGGCGATCGAGGGCTGTCTGGCGATCGACGCGACCAACGCCGACGCGCTCGCGCTGCTCGGGCTGCTCTTTCTCGAGAAGGGCGCGACCGACGAGGGGCTGCGGCTGCTCGAGGCCGCTCCCAAGCGGATGCCCGACGCGCGCAACCTCCTGATGCGGATGGGGGATGCCTATCGTCTCCGCGGGGACTGGGCGCGCGCCGAGGCGGCATTCCAGCAGGTGCTCCTGTGGGCCCCGCGCGACCGCGAGGTGCTCGCGGCGCTCCTCTCCGTGCACGTTGCCCGCGGCGACCAGACGCGCGCGAGCGCGTGCCGCGAAGTTCTCGCGGCGCTCCCTGCGACCGCTCGCTAGCGAAGGCATCTCGCGACGCCTCCGGTGCGACGCCAGCTCGTTGACGCTGGGCCGTCAGAACGCCGTCTTCGGCCGCGCGCGCGAGCCGCGAGAGTCGAGTGCGGCCGCCGCCGGAAGGCCGCTTCTGCCGCATCCCCGCGGAAGCTCGCGCGCATTTCGCGACCCGCGAGGCGTCCTCGAGGTGGCCCGCCGAATGCTGATGAAAACGAATCAAGTTTGGCGGCAAGCCGCCGTTCACCACCCCTGAGCCAACCAAAACGCGCGCACGAAGCGCGTGTTCAGAAACTCTCCCACCCAATGGGGCGCGAAGAAGCGCCCTCCAAGGAGTCAGTCATGTATCGCCATCTCTACAAGAACCGCGGATTGTGGACGACCGCGACTGTCGCCGTCCTGGGAAGCCTCGTCGGCGTCGTGGCGTGCTCGGACGCGCCCTCCCAGTTCCCGTCCTCCGACAAGACCGCGGGCAACGCGGGCGAGAACGTCGGCAGCACCTCCGCCGACCTGCTCACGACGGCGTGCACCTACGACGCGTCGAACAACCTCACGCTCAAGGTCCTCAACAACGAGGTGGCTTACGTGGGTATGGCGCCGTCCTGCAGCACCGAGCCCTGCGTCGTCACCAACGCGACGGACTCTCAGGGGAACGTCTGCAAGGTGAACTCGACCGCCAAGTCGATCACGATCGCGGGCACCGGCACGACCGGCAACACCGAGAAGGTGATCCTCGACTACACGAACGGGCTCTTCGCGATGGCGGGGACCTCGACGCTCGTGAACGTGACGCTCGACACGTCGCAGTCGGCGGCGGACGCCGGCGGCGCGACGCACCTGTCGAAGCTCGTCGTGATGGCCCCGTCGTCGGGGAGCAACATCGCGCTCGGCGTGAACGGGTTCGACATGAACACGTGCGCATCGGCTGCCGGCAACTGCGCGGCGGCTCGCTCGGGCGGCGCCAAGCTGGACGTCGCCATCACCTGGACGACCAAGACGCTGCCTGGCAGCGTGATCTGGCAAGGGGCGCCGACCGGCACGCCGACGAACGTCTTCACCGCGGATGCGACGGGCTGGACGACGATGCCCGCCGGGTGGGACACAGGGGCGCACCTCAGCACGGTGGTCGGCGTGGTCTACGCCGGTGCGCTGACCGCGCAAGGCGGCCCGGGCGCTGACACGATCGCGGGCGGCGCGGGCAGCAACACGCTGAACGGCGGCGCGGGCAACGACACCTTCCTCCAGAGCGCGACGGCGCGGGCGGAGAGCATCGTGGGCGGCGACGGCGTGGATACGATCGACTACAGCTTCCGGAGCGCTCCGCTGAGCATCTACGTCGGTAACGGGAGCAAGACCTCGGGCGCGACGGGCGAGGGAGACATCATCGCCCACGACGTCGAGATGGTCCTCGGTGGATCCGGGAACGACACGATCGACGCGTCTGCGGTCACCGGCACGGACGTGGTGCTCATGGGCCAGGGCGGCAACGACGTCCTCATCGGCGGCGGCGGCGTCGACGATCTCTGCGGCGGCACGGGCAACGACCGCCTCGTGTGGAGCAACAGCCTGGGCAACAACGGGCACACCGAGACCGGCGACTACCTCGTGGGCGGCGGCGGCATCGACACGGTCGACTACAGCGGCGCGAGCTCGGGCGTCATGGTCTGCCTGAACCCGGCCGACCCCACGTGCGCCGCCATCGCCGTCGGCGACGCGGGCGCGACGACGATGCAGTTCGGCATCGCCGGCGAGGCTGACTTCATCAACGACGTGAGCGTCCTCCATGTCTGCCCGCGCTCGACCCTCACGGTCGGCGTGGCAGCAGGTGGTACCGCGAGCGCTTCTCCCACGAGCGCGGGCGGCGCGATGGCGGTCGACGTCGAGAACGTCACCGGTCATCCCTCGCAGTCCAACACGCTGGACTGCGACAAGACCGGCGGCGGCCTGGCCGGAAGCCAGCCCTGCACGCTCGTCGGCGGCAGCGCGGCGGACACGCTCCTCGGTTCGACGAACGCCGACGCGCTCTTCGGCGCCGGCGGCGCGGACTCGGTGTCGACGAACGGCGGGGCGGACACGGTCGACGTCTCCCACGGCGGTTCGGCGAAGACCGAGACGATCGATTGCCACGCGAACGGGGACACCCCGACGATCCTCTACACCAGCGGCGACACGCTGGCCCTCTCGAACTGCGCCGGTGCGGCGCAAGTGGCAGAGTGACAACTAGCGGATAAGCGGGGGGAGCAATCGAGAGCCGGGTGCGCGAAGGGGCGCATCCGGCTTCCGGCTTTTGTTTTTCGTCGGCGCGAGCGGCGTCACGGCCGGTCGACGGTCATCGTGTAATTGCCCAGGTCCGTCCCCGAGTAGCCGTCGACCGACAGAACGCGAAGCCCCGCCCCAGCCGGAACGCTCGCGGTAAGCGACGCTCGAGTCCCGTTCGCGCCGCCGCAACCGTCGACGTTGCAGGTATAGGAGATCGCCTTCGGTACCTGCAGTTCGAGCACGCTCTCCCACGATTGCCCGTCGCAGGTCGAGGCGCTGAGCATCCCACCGAGATCGCTCGGGCAGTTCGTCCACCAGTAACTGTTCTCCGGTCCGTCTGCGAGGCAGCTCGTCGAGATGTCGCCGATGTTGCTAGTGCGACCCGACGTCGCGCCCGTCTGGGTCGTCATCCCCTCGGGTAGTGGCTTGGACGTTCCGCTCGGTGCGAGCGCCCACTGGAGGTGGACCGTGGCGGCGCCCTGCGCGCTCCCTCTCCCGCTGACTCCGATCTTGTACCGACCGGGATTCAGCAGGGCGACGATCTGCGACTGCTGCGCTCCGCAGCCGTCGTCGTTGCACACGGCGTCTCCCATCGTCGTCGTCGTGAGGGGCATGCAGGAGTTCGAAAGCAGATAGAGGACGGTGTTCCAGCTCGCCCCGAAGGTGTCCGCGTAGACAAAGAGCGCGGCGCTGATGGTGAACTGGTAGAAGACCTCGGCGCCGTTATCGGCCGTGCAGGGCGCGTTGATCGAGTGCCTGCCGCCCGTCGTGTCCGCCGGAAGGTCGATCTCGCTATTGGCCGCGCTCAGCTGAACTGTCGTCGCCATCATGCAGTTGGCGTTACCCGGCCCCAACCCGCCGCTCGCGTCGGGCGCGGCATCCGCCGGCGTCGCGCCGTCCGACGCGTCTCCGCCGCCGCCCGGCGCGTCCGTGCTCGCGTCGTTGCTCGGCGGCGCGCCGTCGGTCTCGCCGCTGCCGTCCGTCGTGCTCGGCGCGTCGCCGCCGGTCGCGTCCATCGGGGCGCTCGAGTCTCCCCCGGTGCTCGTGTCGCCGCCGCCAGTTTCGGGCGCGCTCGTGTCGGCCCCGGAGTCGATCGTGGCATCCGGAATCGGGTTCGAGCCCGTGTCGCCGCCGCCGCTATCCGTTCCGCTCGACGAGCCGTTGTCGCCGCCGCCGCAGGAGATGACCATCAACCCGATGGCCAGGGAGTACCGGGGAAGAGAGCGAACATTACGCACGATGCCGCCCAGAGTACCCGCGTACCAGGCTGCGCCGCAATGGGCGCGTTCTTCACCGCCGAACGCGCCAGCGCGCAATCCACGCGGCGTTCAGCCATAAGAGCAATAACAGCCATAACCCCGGCGCATTCGCGAGGTCCGCTCCGCCCGGCACGCTTCCCACGCCGCTCGCCGCCACGCTGCAACCGCCGCTCCCCGACGAGGAGACGAAACTACGCACTCCGTCGCCGCTCGCGACGACCGCTTCTGCGCCACCGCCCGGCGAGACCACGACGACCGAGGTCGCCGGCGCGCTCCCGCCGAGCGCGTCCAGGCGCGTGAAGGTGAGGAGCGTCCCTCCGCCGATCCAGCGGGGACCGTACATCGCGGGGTCTGGGGAGACTTGCCTTGGCACCGGCATTCCACCGTCGGGAACGGAGATCGGCACGACGTTCACGTACCCGCCCGGGTAGACGTCGCCCGTCGGCAGGGTCCACGGCGATGCGTCCTCCAGCGTGGGGTCGAGCGCCAGGTACGCGAGCCATGTCCCATCCGGCGACACCGAGAAGTCCGTCGCGGTGGCGGTGCCCGCATCGGACGACGACGTGTACTTCTGGTCGACGACGCACGTCTGCGAGGAGTTCGGCTTCAGGAGGTAGATGTCTTCTCCCGAGCTCGGGGTCTGGCGGTAGCCGGCGATCACCGTGCCGTCTCGCAGCATGGCGATCTGCCGTGGGGTCACGCCGCTGCACTGCATGTACGAGGTCGGGGACGACCCTTCGAGGTCGGGCGCGGTGACGATCTCCCATCCGGTCGTCGTGGAGCGCGCCCACGCGACGCCCGTCGCCGTCCACTCGGCGCGCGGCGGCTCCGCAGGCCGACTGTACGAGACGGGATCGAAGCTCGCGTCGAACGCCGGGGGCGCGCTCTGCCCCGCGTCGTACGCTGCAACGACGTGCTTGCCGGAGGGCGACCCGTCCGCCGGATACGTCACGAGGTTCCACTGCTCGTCGTAAACGACGAAGCGCGAGCCGTCGGGGCTGAAGTGCGGCTCCGAGCCGAACGGTGGGCCGGGCCCGAAGTCGCCGTTCGCGAGGTCCGCCGGCGGCGAGCTGCAGCTGGAATCGAACGTGCCGACCCAGAGGTGCGTGAAGTACGCGTCCGCCATCCGGTCCAGCGTGAACGCTGCGTATCTCGACGGTTGACCGGAGGGCGCCTCCCAGAAGTCGTACGCGCGACCGGCGTACGCCGCGAGGGCCGCGATCTGGTCGGGCACCGACGTCGTGACCGAGTCCGGACAAAGGAGCGGATGCGCGTTCCCGCCGTCGACGTCCGAGACGGTGTACGTCGCCGATGCCCCCGCGTCGGTGACGTGGCCTTCGGCGAAGACGACCCGAGGGGTGCGCGCCGTGAGTTTGACCGACGCCGAAGCGCCGGTGCACGTCGCGGACGAGACGACGAGGTCGACTTCGTAATCGCCGGCGACGTCCGCGACAAAGCTCGCGACGGAGGACTTGGCTCCCTGGAGGTCGGCGGTCGTGAGCTGACTGCCGGCGGGGGCGGAGCGCACGGTCCACGAGTAGGTCAGGTCGGGTCCGGTGCTCTTCGTGCCGTCGAGCGACGCGGTCTGGCCGACGTAGACGTCTGCCGCGGACGCGACCGCCTGGCAGACGCTCGGCGCGGCGTCGCCGGCGTCCACGGTCGAGTCACCGGGAGGGATCTCGGCGTCGGTGCCCGCCTCGCCGGGTCCGTTCGCGCTGACCACGAAGTCACCCAGAACGGTGCTGCACCCAGCAACGCTCGGGCCGACGCAGAGGGCCCCGAAGGAAGCCACCAAGAGGCGACGCATTCGAAAAGGAAGGTCTACCAAGGATGCCACATCGCATCTACCCAGGGGTTAGTCGCTTGGGGGCCGGGCCCAAACGGGCGCGATGGGGTCGCGTTGGGGTATACCCCGGCGCGGGCTCATGACGACGGAGGCTCCGCGGCACACGGCGCGGTATCGCGCGCGCCGATTCCTCAATTGGTTCCCGCTCGGGCTCACGTACGCGTCCCTGTACATGGGGCGGTACAACTTCAACGTGTACCGCGCGCACGCGCGCGAGCTCCACGGCCTCGGCGAGGCGCAAGTCGGGGTCATCGCGACGGCGGGCTTCTGGGTGTACGCGGCGAGCCTGCTCGTGAACGGCCCGATCGCCGAAAGGATCGGGGGCCGGCGCGCCATTCTCGTCGGCGTCCTCGGCGCCTCGCTCGCCAACCTGGCCATCGCTCTTTTCCTTCGCGGCGCGGCGCGCCCGGACAACGTCGTCCTCGGTCTATCGCTCCTTTACGGCGCGAACATGTACTTCCAGAGCTTCGGCGCGATCTCGGTCGTGAAGGTCAATTCCGCGTGGTTTCACTGGCGCGAGCGCGGCCTCATCGGCGGTGTCTTCGGCTCGATGATCTCGCTCGGGTACTACTTCGCGCTGGGAATCGGCGGCCTCATTTACGTCCACCTGGCGCCCTGGGCGCTCTTCCTCGTGCCGAGCGGTGTGCTGCTCGTCATGTTCGCCGTCGTCGCGGGCGTCGTGCGCGATCGCCCGAGCCACGCCGGACACGCCGACTTCGACACGGGGGACGAGCCCGATGCGCCGAGTGGCGAGGGGCCCGACCTTACCGCGCGCGACGTCGCGGTGCGCGTCCTCACGCACCCGGTGCTCGTGCTGCTCGCGGTCGCCGAGCTGTGCACGGGCGTCGTCCGCCAGGGGCTCCTCTTGCACTACGGGCGGTTCCTCCGCCAGGTGCACGGGGTGACCGAGACGGCCACTCCCTTCCTCTACCAGGTCGCGTCGCTCGGGATCACCGTGGGCGGCATTGTCGGCGCGCTCCTCTGCGGCGTCCTCTCCGACCGCGTCTTCGGCTCGCGCCGCGCGCCGGTAGCCTTCCTGTTTTACGGCGGGCAGGTGGTGGCGCTCATCTGGCTCGGGCTGGCCGGGTCTCCGCTGGCGGCGGCGCTGCTCGTCGGCTTCTCTTGCATGTGGATCTTCGGCGTGCATGGGATGCTCTCCGGAACGGCCTCGATGGACTTCGGCGGCCGCCGCGCGGCGGCGACGGCCGCAGGGCTGCTCGACGGAGTGCAGTACCTGGGGAGCGGCCTCGCTGGGGTGGGCCTCGGGACTCTCCTCGACCGCCATGGGTGGTCCATCTGGCCGTACGCGCTGATTCCGTTTTCGATCGCCGGCGGGACTCTCATGTTGCGGCTATGGAACGCGCGCGCGGGCGCACGAGGTGTATCGTAACGGGCGATGCGCCCGGCAGACCTGCTCGCCCAGATACCGCTTTTCCAGGGCCTCGCCGACGAGGATCGGGAAGCGCTCGCGACGCGATTGACCGAGAAGTCGTTCCGTCCGGGCGATATCGTCTTCTCGCAAGGGGAGCCCGGCACGTCGATGTACGTCGTGCAGTCCGGGGCCGTTCAGATCTACTTGCCGAGCGCCGACAAGGACCTGCCGCCGGTCGTGCTCAAGGACCTGCGAACGGGCGAGTACTTCGGCGAGCTCGCGCTCTTCGACGACAAGCCGCGGAGCGCCAGCGTTCGCGTCCTCGTGGATACGGTGCTGCTCGAGCTCACGCGCGAGCAGCTCGGCGAGCACTTGAGCCGGTCGCCGAAGGCCGCGATGACCATCCTGAGCTTGATGTCCGAGCGCCTCCGCGAGACCAACGCCATGCTCAGCCAGCGGGCGGCCAAGGACGTCGTCAAGGAATTCGAGGAGAACCTCACCTGGGGACAGCGACTCGCCGACAAGGTGGCCGAGCTCAACGGAAGCTGGACGTTCATCCTGATGCTGCTCGGCCTCACCTGCTGCTGGTGCATCGTGAACGTTCCGGCGGTGGCGCAGCACGTCGGCCTGTACGCGACGGGCGACGACGGCAAAGTCGGCGGGTTCGATCCGTACCCGTACATCCTCTACAACCTCGTCCTCGCCATCCTCGTGTCGTTGCAGGGGCCGCTCATCGTCATGAGCCAGAACCGTCAGTCGGCGAAGGATCGGGCGCAAGCGGAGACCGACTTCCGCGTGAACCTGAAGAACGAGGTGGGCATCGAGAAGATGTTGGCCGAGATCGGCGCGATGCGCGCGGAGACGAACAAGCGTCTCGAGGTCCTCGAGCGCACGCTGCGCACCGACCGCGTGCGCTCCGAAGTGCCGGCGAAGCTGCCGGGAGGGCCGCTGGGAGCCGCCTGAAGGCCTGAAGCAACGCAGCTCATCGTGCTAGTAAGCCGCCTCCGATGCTCGACATCCAGTTCATTCGTCAGAACGCCGACGCGGTGAAGGCCGCCATCCGCAACAAGCGGCTCGACCTGGACCTGGGCGAGCTGCTCGCGGCCGACAAGCAACGCCGCGAGACCACCACGCTGCTCGAGCAGAAGCGCGCCCGGAAAAACGAGCTCGCGGCCCTCATCCCCAAGGCAATAAAGGACGACCGGCCGAAGCTCGTCGACGAAGCCAAGCAGATCCGGACGGACATCGAGCAGCTCGAACCGCAGCTGGCCGAGGTCCAGCGGCGCTTCCAGGACCTGATGCTTCGAGTGCCGAGCGTTCCGCGTCCGGAGGTGCCGATCGGCGCCGGCGAAGGGGACAACGTCGAGGTCAAGCGGGTGGGCGAGCCGCGGAAGTTCGACTTCGCTCCGAAGGATCACGTCGAGCTGATGACGAAGCTCGGGATGGTCGAGTGGGAGGCGCCGCGCAAGTTCGCGGGCGGGCGTTCGTACGCGCTCGTCGGTGACGGCGCGCTCCTCGAGATGGCGGTCTTGCGCCTCGCGGTCGACACGCTCATCGAGCGCGGGATGAAGCTGGTCACGCCGCCGGTGATGGTCCGGGAGCGCGCGATGATGGGCACCGGATACTTTCCGATCGGCAAGGACGAGGCTTACGCGATCACGGCCGACGACCTCTTCTTGATCGGCACGAGCGAGGTGTCGCTCGTGAGCATGCACTGCGACGAGACGCTCGAGGCCGATCGGCTCCCGATCAAGTACGCGGGCAGCTCTCTTTGTTTCCGCCGCGAGGCCGGCGCCGCCGGAAAGGACACGCGAGGCCTGTACCGCGTGCACCAGTTCAACAAGATCGAGCAGGTCATCCTCTGCGTGCCCGACGAGGCCGTCGCCGAGAAGCTGCATTACGAGCTGCTCGGAAACGCGGAGGCGATCCTCGCCGAGCTCGAGGTTCCCTATCGCGTTGCGATCGCCTGCACCGGCGAGATGGGCCTCGGTCAGACAAGGAAGCACGAAGTCGAGTCGTGGATGCCCGGGCGAAACGCCTACAGCGAGACGCACTCGTGCTCGTCCTTCGGCGAGTTCCAGGCCCGCCGATCGAACATCCGCGTCCGCTTGAGCGACGGCGCGCTCGTCTACCCGTTCACGCTCAACAACACCGCCATCGCGAGCCCGCGAATCCTCATCCCGCTGCTCGAGAACCATCAGCAGTCGGACGGATCGATCACGCTACCCAGGGCCCTAGTTCCGTACATGAACGGCAGGACCAGGCTCGCCTAAAAAAGGGCGAGAAAGCCCGAGCTTGCTGTCGATGCGCTCTGGAGACAATCGGTGGGAATGCGCCAGGATCATTGAATCTTTCGCTTTCCTTCGTGACATCGGCGCGTTGCGTCGGAACAATATTGCTTGACGCGACGCACTACCTACGTACGCTTCGCACAGATGCTCAGGCCCGAAGTCTCCGCTGCTCCGTCTGTTGCGCCCGTCTTCCGGGTTCGCGGCAGCGTCGTAGCGCGGAGCTCGATCGTCGGCCTTATTGGGCTCGGACTTATTCGGCCCGGGTGCGGGCCGCCGAGCTGACGGAAGAAACACCGCTCACTTCGGCCCCCGCACCCGGAAAGGGAGCGGGGGCTTTTTTTCACCCACGTGACGAACCGAATCGATGCGAAGCGACCTGCTGAAGAAAGGAAGTTCGAGAGCCCCGGCGAGAGCCATGCTCAAGGGGGCCGGGTACTCGAACGCCGACCTCGAGAAGCCCCTGATCGGGGTCGCCAACACGTGGACCGAGGTCACGCCCTGCAACGTGCACCTGCGCCGCCTGGCCGAGCACGTTAAGGAAGGGATCCGTGAAGCGGGGGGGATGCCCGTCGAGTTCAACACGATCGCCGTCTCCGACGGAATCACCATGGGGACCGATGGGATGCGCGCGTCGCTCGTATCGCGCGAGGTCGTGGCCGACTCGATCGAGCTCTTCTCGATCGGGCATCTCCTCGACGGCGTCGTCGCCCTCTCCGGGTGCGACAAGACGATACCCGGCACCATCATGGCGCTGGCGCGGCTCGACCTGCCGTCGCTGATGCTCTACGGAGGCGCGATCGCGCCGGGCCGCTTTCACGGGCGCGACGTCACCATCCAGGACGTGTTCGAGGCCGTGGGCGCGCACGCCGCCGGAAAGATGAGCGGCGAGGACCTGCGGGTCCTCGAGGACTCGGCCTGCCCGGGCGCGGGCGCCTGCGGCGGCCAGTTCACCGCGAACACGATGGCCACCGCGGCCGCGTTCCTGGGCATCTCGCCGTTCGGGGCCAACGAGGTCCCCGCCACCGACCCCGCCAAGGACGACGTCGCCCGCACCTGCGGTCGCGCGGTGATGCGCCTGGTCCAGAAGGACACGCGCGCGCGCGGCCTGCTCACCCGCGAGGCCATCGAGAACGCGATCACCTCGGCTGCCGCCACGGCCGGCTCGACGAACGCGGTCCTCCATCTGCTCGCGATCGCCTACGAGGCGGGCGTGCCCCTTGCCATCGACGACTTCGACCCCATCTGCGCCCGCACCCCCGTGATCGCGGACCTCAAGCCGGGCGGACGCTTCACCGCCGTCGACATGCACCGCGCCGGCGGCGAGCGTCTGCTCGGCGCGCGACTGCGTTCGCTCGGCCTGTTGACTGACACGGCGACTTGCAGCGGCCGCACCCTCTTCGAGGAGCTCGACGAGGCTCGCGAGACTGCGGGACAGGAGGCCGTGCGCCCGCTCGCCGCGCCACTCAAGCCGCGCGGGGGCTTCGCGATCCTCCGGGGCTCGCTGGCCCCCGAGGGCTGCGTCCTCAAGCTGGCCGGGCACGATCGCAGCCGCCACGTCGGCCCGGCGCGCGTCTTCGACGGCGAGGAGGCGACGTTCGCTGCGGTCCAGGCCGGGTCGATCCAGCCCGGCGACGTCGTCATCATCCGCTACGAGGGCCCCCGCGGGGGACCGGGGATGCGCGAGATGCTCGCGGTCACGGCCGCGATCGTCGGGCGCGGGCTGGGAGACTCCGTCGCGCTCGTCACGGACGGGCGCTTCAGCGGGGCCACGTACGGGATGATGGCCGGCCACGTGTCGCCCGAGGCCGATCGGGGAGGGCCCATCGCCCTCGTCCGCGACGGCGACATGGTCACGATCGACGTCGAAAGCCGCCGCATCGATGTCGCCGCCGACCTTGCGGCGCGCGCCGCCGAGCTGCGCCCGCGCCCGCGCCGCGCGCTGCCGCGCGTCCTCGCGAAGTACGCGGCGGGGGTGTCGTCGGCGTCGGAGGGCGCTGTCACGCGGCCGTTCGAAGACGGCACGTCTCCGGCTTCGCCGGAGCGTGGTCGAAACCTGGACGGCACGTCTCCGGCTTCGCCGGAGCGTGGTCGAAACCTGGACGGCACGTCTCCGGCTTCGCCGGAGCGTGGTCGAAACCTGGACGTTCCTGCGGGGTCCCCGCAGGGCGGTTCCACCTTGGGAGAAGGGCAACGTCATGGGTGAAGGGAACAGCGAAAGTGCCAAACGCCACGCGCGCGTCGCGATGTTCGGCTACGGACCCGACGCGCGCGAGCAGGCCTTGCGCCTGCGAGCCATCGGCTGGGAAGTGGACGTCGTCGTCCGGCCCGGCGGAATGAGCTGGATTCGAGCCGTAGCCGACGGGCTTCGTCCCGTAGTCTCCCGGGAGGCGGCCGATCGCGCGCACGTCGTTGCCATCCACCTGCCCGACGCGGAGCAGCCCACCGTCTGGGCGACAGGCATCGCCCCTTACCTTCCGCCCGGCGCTCTGGTCGTCTTCGCTCACGGCAGCGCGCTCTACTCCGGGGCCATCGAACCCGACGCGCGCTTCGACGTCGTCCTCGTCACCCGCCCGCGCGAGGCGTCCGACAGCGCCTGTCGGGACGCGGTCGCCAACGACGCGACCGGCCGCGCGCTCGATCGGGCCGTGGCGTTCGCCCGCGACGCCTTCGGCGCTTCCAGGGTCGGGACGACGACCGTCGAGTCCGAGGTGCTGGCGGAGCTCACGGAGCGCGGCGCGAAGGTCGGCGGGCTGCCGGCCCTCCTGGCCGAGTGGGACCGCGTCCTCGCCAACGCGAGCCACGAGCCGGACGAAGCCACCCTCCGCTACTACGAGCGCCTCCGCGGCGCCGTCCTGCAAGGGAGACCCTCCCCGATCCCGCCGCCGAGCTCCAGCATCGAGCTCCCGCGGTCCACGGTCCCGTCGCGCGCGAGCCGGCGAGGTGCCGCATGAGCGACGACGCGAAGCGCACCGGCGCCGAGATCATGTGGGAGACGCTCGTCCGCGAGGGCGTGGACGTCGTCTTCGGTTATCCCGGCGGCGCCATCATGCCGGCGTACGACGCGCTGCTGAAGTATCCGATCAAGCACGTCCTCGTACGCCACGAGCAAGGCGCCTCGCACATGGCGGACGGGTACGCGCGCGCCTCCGGCCGCGTGGGGGTGGCCGTGGCCACTTCCGGTCCCGGCGCGACGAACCTCGTGACCGGCATTGCTACCGCGATGCTCGACTCCGTTCCGATGGTGTGCATCACCGGACAGGTTGCGTCGAAGCTCATCGGGAGCGACGCCTTCCAGGAGACCGACATCACCGGCGTCACGCTCCCCATCACGAAGCACAACTACCTCGTCACGACCGTCGAGGAGATCGCGCCGACGCTGCGCGAGGCCTTCTACGTGGCGCGTTCGGGGCGCCCCGGTCCGGTGCTCGTCGACACCACCAAGGACGCGCAGCAAGCGGCGATCGACTTCGCGTGGGACGACCGCCCGGTGCGGCTCCCCGGCTACCGGCCGGATCACAGCCCGCGCAACGACGACGTGCGCCGGGCCGCGGAGCTCATCGACTCCGCGCAGCGCCCGATCGTCTTCTGCGGGCACGGCATCGTCGCCGCCCGGGCGAGCGAGCTCCTGGCGGAGTTCGTCGAGAAGACGGGGATCCCGGTCGCCGCGACGCTCCTCGGTCTCGGAGGCTTCCCCGCGACGCACCCCCTGAACCTCGGGATGATGGGGATGCACGGGGAGGCGTGGGTCAACAAGGCCATCCAGGAGGCGGATCTCCTGATCGCGCTCGGGATGCGTTTCGACGATCGGGTGACCGGCAAGCTCGCGACGTACGCGACCCGAGCCAAGAAGATCCACTGCGAGCTCGATCCCGCCGAGATCAACAAGAACGTCCGCGCCGACGTTCCCCTGGTCGGCGACGTGGCCGACACGCTGCGCGCGCTGCTGCCTGCCGTCGAGCGCCGCGACCGCAAAGCGTGGGTCGCGCGCATCATGGAGCTGAAAGGCGACTCCGCCGTTCGCGACATCCAGACGCTGCCCCACTGCGGCCGGCTGTTCGCCGCGCACGTGATGCACGACCTCTGGCGCATCACCGAGGGCGACGCGCTGGTCGTGACCGACGTGGGCCAGCACCAGATGTGGGAGGCCCAGTATTACAAGCACGACAAGCCGCGGAAGCTCATCACGTCCGGCGGGCTCGGGACGATGGGCTTCGCCCTCCCGGCAGCGATCGGCGCGAAGTTCGCGCGTCCCGAAGAGGAGGTCTGGG
>Ga0102924_1003443_pt1 | contig 16618 bp, 19 predicted proteins | sample PaiPotPPM11metaG_FD_80116 | JGI IMG/M metagenome (GOLD analysis project Ga0102924, IMG submission 80116) | Iron sulfur acid spring bacterial and archeal communities from Banff, Canada, to study Microbial Dark Matter (Phase II) - Paint Pots PPM... ... | reverse complement strand
TGAGTCGTCATCCCGAACCGGTTGTCTGGCGCGATCGCGGGTCAAAGTGGAGAAAGGACAGCGGGGACGTCCATTCCAGCCTGACAAAATAGAACAAACTACCTGCGGTTACATCCCCCCAGACTGATCGCGGGTCAGAATTGGCGATATCCGCCCCCGATGACCCTCAATGATGGAAACAGCCGGTCTGGGTGGGGGGCGAAGGGTGACGAAGTACTGCAACCGGGGCGGCGATGAAGGGCCCGTTGCCCGGATGACCCGCGATCTCTACTGAAGACCCGCAGGCTGCCCGTTGGTGCCGAATTACGTTGGTGTTCTTTCGAGTGCGCGCGTTACGTAGGCGGCCATCGCGGTCGGCAGGTCGGCCGGGTGCCGCTTGGCGGCGGCCTCGCTCGCCGTGACGAGGACGTCGGCGCTGACCCGGGCGGCGCGGCGCAGGTCGGCCGCGTCGAGGCGGGCGACGGTCGACTCGATGCCCGGCGGCAGGTTCGCCGGGTCGTGGTCGAGCACCTGGGAAAGGCCGTGCCACGGGTAAAGGGCGCCGTGCGCCGCCGCCCACAGCGCCCAGATGCGGTGACGGGCCTCGTGCAGCCGGCTGTCGGCTTCCCACAGCGAGCCTCGGCGCAGGTACTTATCCGCGTCGATCAGCGCGCACCAGCCGAGGAAGGACCACTCCCTGACCTGCTCGCCGGTGACCGCGTAGGCGGCCGCAGCCGGAGCGTCGCCGGACTCGGACTCGTTCTCCGGCGCCGGTGCGCGGTAGATCGGCACGAAATCCGGTGCGCCACCGCGGCTGCTGCGCGCTTCGATCTCCGCGTCGGACACGACCGCTAGGTCGAGCTGCGTGCCGTCGGCGAACTGGGCGAAGATCCGCCGAACGTGCTGGTCGGCCGGCCCGGTCCCGTGCCTGAGGACGTCGACGAGCGGGCCGAGTTCCGGCAGCGCCGCCGCTACCAACGCTTCCACGGCGTCCACCCGCCCGGCGCCGGCCGCGCCGGGCGGTGCGTCGACGCCGAGCGCGGCGTCGATGTCGGAAAGCGCGTCCGCCGCCCCGCGGCCGAGCGAACAGCCGACGTGCAGCGACATTGCGAGCGGCCAGGCCGCGCACCGTTCGGTGAGCCCGGTCATGACGCGCCGCTGCGCGGCGAGTTCCTCGGGTAGCGCCGCAAGCCACGCGCTCCCGGTGAGAGCGGGCCGTCCCGCTGCTGGCATGTCGCCTCCACGTCGTCTCCCATCCAGGATGGGGCATGCGCGGCAGCAGCTCAGCCTCGCGGCAGTCCGAGCAGGCTCATGGCGGCGCGCACCGAATCCTCGCGGGCGGACAGCAGCGGCAGCCGCACCGCGGGGCTTGGGATCTTGCCCTGGGCGTGCAGCACTCCCTTGATAACGGAGGGGTTGGGCTCGGCGAACAGCGCCGCGGACAACGGCGCGAGGCGGTGGCCGAGTTCCCTGGCCGTGGCCGCCTGCCCGGCGCGCCAGGCGGCGACGAATTCGGCAAACTCGCCGGTGCACACGTGGGCGGAGGCGAGGATGCCGCCCGCCGCGCCCAACGCGAGGAGCGGCGACGCGGCCACGTCGTCGCCCGCGAGCACCGCGAAGTCTCGCGGCAGGCTCGCCATCATCAGCACCGTGTCCTGGTCGATGCCGTCCACGGCGTGCTTGACCCCAGCGATGCCGGGGACGGCGGCCAGGGCGCGCAGCGTCTCACTGGTCAGCGCGGTCCCCGCGCGGCGCGGGACGTTGTACACGAGCACCGGGACGGGACTGTCCGCGGCGACCCGGGTGAAGTGCGCGACGACCCCGTCCTGGGAGGGCCGGTTGTAGTACGGCACCACGGTCAGCGCGGCCGCCACCTCCGGCCAGGTCTCCAGGTCCCGCACGGCCCGCACCGTGGCGGCCGTGTCGTTCGAGCCCACGCCCGCGATCAGGGTCGCGCCGCGCTCGCGGCAGACCCCAGCACAGACGTCAAGGACCGCGCGCCGCTCGGCCGCGGTGAGGGTGGGCGACTCCCCCGTGGTCCCGAGTGCCACCAGGCCATCGGCGCCGTCGTCGAGGACGGCCTGCGCCAGCTTCTCCAGGACGTCGGCCGCCATGTCCCCGTCGGCCGTGAACGGGGTGATGAGTGGAACGTACAAGCCGTGCAGCGAAGTCTCCATGCGACCGAGCCTGCACCGAAAGCATCATGCAGATCCAGTTCAGGTTTCTTAACTGATCTGTAAGCTGTCCTAATGATCGACGTGCGCCGGCTCCGCCTGCTGTTCGAGCTCTCCCGCCGCGGAACGATCACCGCGGTGGCCGACGCCCTCGCCTACACCCCGTCCGCCGTCTCGCAGCAACTCGCTCTCCTGGAACGCGAGGCGGGCGTGCCGCTGCTCGAGCGCGCGGGCAGGCGCGTGGCCCTCACCCAGGCGGGTACCGTGCTCGTCCGCCACGCCGAGTCCGTCTTCGCCGTCTTGGAGGAAGCGTCGGCCGCGCTCGCCGCCACCCGCAGCGCCCTGACCGGGCCGCTGCGCATCGGCGCCTACCCTTCCGCGGCGCGCACCGTCCTGCCTCCCGCCCTGGTCGCGCTCGGCGGCGAACATCCAGGCCTCGAGCTGAGGGTCACCGAACTGGACCCGGTCGACGTGCCGAGTGCCCTGCGCGCGGGAACCCTCGACGTTGCCCTCACCTTCGTCTACGACTACGTGCCGGCGGAGCCGGACCCCGCGCTCGACACGGAACCGCTGCTCGAGGAATCCCTGTACCTGGCCACCGATGGGCAGCACCGTGGCGAACAGGCCGGGCAATCTGCCATCGAAGATTGCCGCGACGCACCGTGGATCGCGGGCAGCCCGGACACCCTGTGCCACACCATGGTGATCCGCGCCTGCCAGGCCTGCGGTTTCACGCCGCGCATCCGCCACCACGCGGACGACTTCGCGACCGTCCTCGCCCTCGTGGCGGCGGGTCAGGGCGTCTCGCTGATTCCGCGGCTCGGCGTGACGGAGACGCCGGGAGTAAGCCTCACACCCGTACCCGCCCGCCGCCGCACCAGCATCGCCTGCAGGAAGGGGACAAGCGGCCACCCCGCGGTCGCGGCGTTCGCCGCGGCCATCCGCGACCAGGGCCGGCTGCTCGGCGCGGTCGACGGCGTGGCCGCGGCCGGCTAGCCGTCTAACGCAGGTGCAACCCCGGTGCCGGGTCCCGCGGGCTGACCAGGCCGGTCTGGTAGGCGAAGACGACGAGCTGCGCGCGGTCCCGCGCACCGAGTTTGATCATCGCGCGGCTGACGTGCGTCTTGGCGGTCGTGGGGCTGAGCACCAGCGTGGCGGCGATCTCGTTGTTGGACAGGCCGTGCGCGACGAGGGCCACGGCCTCCCGTTCCCGGTTGGTGAGGGTCTCCATGCCGGTGGCGGCGACGGCGTCCGGCGGCCGGGCGACGAACTCGCCGATCAGCCGGCGGGTGACGGAGGGCGAAAGCAGCGCGTCGCCGCGCATGACCACGCGCAGCGCCTGAAGGAGTTCGGCGGGCTCGGTGTCCTTGAGCAGGAAGCCGCTCGCGCCTGCCCGCAGCGCGCGGAAGATGTACTCGTCAAGGCCGAAATTCGTCAGGATGACGACCCGCACGCAGTCCAGCCGCTCGTCCGCGACGATTTGCCTGGTGGCTTCGATGCCGTCGACCACGGGCATCTGGATGTCCATCAGCGCGATGTCCGGGCGGTGCTCCGCGGTAAGCGCCACCGCCTGCCGCCCGTCGGTCGCCTCGGCGACCACCTCGATGTCGTCTTCTGCCTCGAGCAGCGACCGGATGCCGCTGCGGATCAGCGCCTGGTCGTCGGCGAGGAGGATTCTGATCACAGGCTCGCCGATCGCTATGCCCGAACCGGAAGCTCGGCCCGCACCCGATAGCCGCCGCCCTCGTGCGGTCCGGCGTGCAGCCGCCCGCCGAGCGCGGACACCCGCTCCCGCATGCCGATCAGCCCGAGGCCGGGCTCCGACGTCGCCGGATCCGCGCCCTCGCCGTCGTCGTTGACCTGCACGGTCAGCGCGTCCTGGGCGTAGTGCAGGTGGACGGAGGCGGACGCGGCCTTCCCCGCGTGCCGGCTGGTGTTGGTGAGGGCTTCCTGAACGATCCGGTAGGCCGCCTGGTCCACCGCGGGCGGCAGCGGACGCTCCGCGCCGGTGACGGTGACGGTCACGGGCAGCCCCGCGGTGCGGGCGCGGGTCACCATGCCGTCCAGCTGGCACAGGCCGCTGCCGTCGTGGTCCTCGCCCTGGTCGTGGTCGTCGCTGCGGAGCACGCTGAGCGTGGCGCGCAGCTCCCGCGCGGCGTCCGCGCCCGCCTCGTGAATCGCGAGCAGCGCGGGCGAGACCTCCTCGCCGCGCTTGCGCGCCAGGTGCACCGCCACGCCGGCCTGGACCTGGATCACCGAGATGCTGTGGGTCAGTGAGTCGTGGAGCTCGCGCGCGATGCGCAACCGCTCCTCCACGGCCCGGCGCCGGGCGACCTCGTCCCTTGTCCGCTCGGCTTCGTCGGCGCGCTCCTCGACCTCGCGCAGGTGCAGCTGCCACATCCGAGCGGCGACGGCCATGCCGGCGACCGAAATGATCCAGCCGGCCGCGTAAAACCGTTGCCATCTGCCATCGGTGCGCATTCTCCGAGCCTACGCGCCGGAACCGGCGGCGCATCGGCCCCGCGTAGCGATTATCCGCTACTCCCCGCGTCGTATTCCCGCTCGCCGTGGCATCCGCGCAGGCGAGGAGGAAGACGCTTCCGCCGTAGGACGACGGCGCCGCCGTCGCGCTGACAGCATCGGCGTCATGACGACAACCAAGGCCCCGGCGGCGATAGCGGCCTCCGGGCTCGTCAAGTCGTTCGGCGCCGTCCGCGCGGTAGACGGGCTCGACCTGTGGGTGCCGAGCGGCGGCGTGTTCGCCCTCCTCGGCCCGAACGGGGCGGGCAAGACCACCACAATCAGAATCTTCGCCACCTTGGCGAAGCCGGACGCGGGCAGCGCGCGGGTGCTTGGTCACGACGTGACGAAGGAGCCGCACGCGGTGCGCAGCGGTATCTGCCTCACCGGCCAGTTCGCGTCGGTCGACCCGAGCCTCACGGGAACCGAGAATCTGGTGTTGTACGGGCGCCTGCTTGGACTCCCGCGCCGCCCGGCCCGGACCCGGGCGGGCGAGCTGCTCGAAGTGTTCGGGCTAGCCGACGCGGCCGGGCGGCCGGTGCGGACCTATTCCGGCGGCATGCGGCGCCGCCTCGACGTCGCCGCCAGCCTGGTGGTTCCGCCCGCGCTGCTGTTCCTCGACGAACCGACGAACGGGCTCGACCCGCACAGCCGCCTGCAGGTGTGGGACGCGGTCCGCTGGCTGGTCACGCAGGGCACGACCGTCCTGCTGACCACTCAGTACCTGGACGAGGCGGACCAACTCGCCGACGGGATCGCGGTCATCGACGGCGGCAGGGTCATCGCCGAGGGCACCCCCGCGGAACTGAAGGCATCCATGGGCGGCCAGCGGCTCTTCATCACGCTGGCCGAGGCAACCGACGCACCCGCCGCGGCGGCCGCGCTCCGTCCGTTCTCCAGAACACCGGTCATCCCGAACGACTTGAGCCGTCTCATCGAGCTTCCCGTGACCGCGGCCGGCGGGCTGGCCACCGAGGTGGTGCGTGCCTTGGACGCGGCGGGCGTCAGGGTCAACGACATCGCCGTGCGCAGCGCATCGCTCGACGACGTGTTCCTGTCGCTCACCGGCCACGAGGCGGCAGAGGACGACGACAAGCAGGAGGAGCCGGTATGACCGCGACCATCGCGCGCTGGACGCTCACGACCCACGACCGCGCCGACATACAACGCGCGCGTATTGTGCGGAACTCGCTGACGATGGCCTGGCGGGCGACGCTGCGGATCAGGCGCGAGCCGGAGCAGGCGTTCGACGCGATCGCCATCCCGGTTCTCTTCACCCTCTTGTTCACGTACCTATTCGGCGGCGCGCTGTCCGGGTCGCCCCGGGCGTACCTGCGGTTCCTGCTGCCGGGAACGCTGGTGCTGACGGTCCTGCTCATCACGGTCACCGCGGGACTGAGCCTGAACGCCGACCGCGCGCAGGGAACTCTTGACCGGTTCAGGTCGATGCCGATCTGGCCGCCGGCCGTGATCGTCGGCGGCCTGCTCGGCGACATGGGACGGTACGTGCTCGCGACCGGCCTGGTGCTCGGGATGGGCCTGCTGATGGGATACCGCCCGGCCGGGGGCCCGGGCGGCGTCGCGCTCGCGGTGGCGCTCCTCCTCGTCTTCGCGTTCAGCGTGTCGTGGATATGGACCGCGCTTGGCCTGGCGCTCAGGTCGGCTCAGGCGGTGACCGTCCTCAGCTTCACCGTCCAACTGCCGCTGACGTTCGCGAGCAACGTCTTCGTGAGCCCCGCCACCCTGCCCGGCTGGCTGCGCGCCTTCGTCGACGTGAACCCGGTCAGCCATCTCGTCACCGCCGAGCGAAGCCTGATGGCGGGGACGGCGACGGCCGGCCAGGCGGGCTGGGTGCTTGTGGCGTCCGCCGCACTGATCGCGGTGTTCGGTCCGCTCACGATGTACCGGTACCGAGCATCAGGCTTAGCATCGCTTGCGTGAGGAACCATGACAAGCGTTTACGACAGCGAGCGGCTGGCGGCGGCCTACGCCCAGGACCGGCCGCCGATTCACGAGCGGATCCTCCGGTCGGCCCGACTGGACGGGCCTGTCGACCGGGCCCTGGATGTCGGGTGCGGCGCGGGCCTCTCCACCGCCGCGCTCGTGCCGTTCGCCCGGCGGGTGGTCGGCATCGAACCGATACCCGCCATGCTCACGCACCGGCGGACGGCCGCGCCGAACGCCAGCTTCGTTATCGGGCAGGCCGAGCGGCTGCCGTGGGCGGCCGGGTCATTCGACCTCGTCGCGGCGGCCGGATCGCTGAACTACGCGGACCTGTCGCAGGCGCTGCCAGAAATAGCGCGGGTGCTGACCGGCGAAGGAAGGTTCCTCCTCTACGACTTTTCCACCGGCCGCCGCTCCGCCGACGGCGACGAGCTCGCCGACTGGTTCGACTCGTTTGAACAACGATTCCCGTGGCCGCCCGGCTGGGAGCCGATCGACGTGCACGACCTGCCCCTGGCCCGCTATGGCTTGCGGCAGATCGACTACACGGACATCGAGATCCGACTGCCGATGGGATTCGACGCGTACCTGCGCTACATGCTCAGCGAGGTCAACGTGGACAACGCCATCGCGCGGGGTGCCTACGGCCAGGAAGAGGCCCGCGAGTGGTGCGGCGAAACGCTAAAGCCGGTCTTCGCGGCCGGCGAACTAACGGTACTGATCCCCGGCTACATCGCCACCCTCGCCCGCAAGCTGACATGACGGCACCCCCGCTGCCCACGGGCGCGTGGCACCCCTCGATTCTTGGGCGGGCCCGGTTCGGGGTTGCTAGGGGATGCCGCCGCCTTGGCGGTGGAAGAGGTGGTGCGGCTGCGGCGCGTGCGGGGGCTGGGCGCCGGACGGGACTACCTGGGTCGCCAGCAGGCCGGCCAGGGCGAAGCCCGCGGCCACGAACATGGCCTCCGCGGTCCGTTGCGTGGCGGTGCCGTGCGCGGCGACCAGGGTTGCCGAGACGATCGCGACGCCAAGCGCCGAGCCGCACTGTCGCGCGGCGGTGAGCAGTGCGCTCGCGGTTCCCTCCGCCTTGGCGGCGACCGGGCCGCGGGTGCCGGCCAAAGTGGACGCGACCTGACTGAGCCGGGCGGCGACGCCGATCGCGAACTGGGCGACCAGCAGCCCGGGCAGCGCGTCCGTGAGCACCGAGACGGCCGCGCCCGCCAGGGCGAGCAGGGCGATGGAAAGCGCGATCGCGAGCGAGCGGCGCGGCCCGAGCGAGGGCACAAGCCGGCCGGCCGGGCCGGAAAGCGCGAACGCCCCTGCCGCCTGCGGAACGAAGCACAGGCCGGTGAGCACCGGGCTCAGCCCGCGCGTCCCCTGCAGGTACAAGGTCACAAGCAGGACCTGGGCGGCGTTGAACGCGCCGACCGCGAGCAACGTCAGATTGGCGCCCGCGATCGCGCGGTCCTTGAGCAGGGCGAGGTCGAGCAGGGGCGCCGGTGCCCTCCGCTCGCGCATGACGAAGGCGGCCAGCAGCAATATCGCGCCCGCGCCAAGCAGCGCGGGCTGTGTGGCCTGAAGCGTGTCGCCCGCCCTGGCCACGGCGAGCACGAGCAAGGCCACGCCGGCCGTCGCGGTCACGGCGCCCGGGATGTCCAGCCGGCCTCCGCGCGCGGGCGGATCCGGGGGAAGCAGCCGCACCGAGGCGGCAAGCAGCACGATGCCGATCGGGACGTTGACGAAGAAGACCAGCCGCCAGGTGACCTCGGCCAGCAGCCCGCCGAGCACCGCACCCGACGCGAAGCCGGCCGAGACCACCGCGCCGTAGGTGCCGAGGGCGCGGCTCCGCTCTTCTTGCCCGGGCCAGCTGGTGACCAGGAGGGACAGGCCGGCGGGGGCAAGAACCGCCGCGCCGATCCCCTGCACCACCCGCGAGGCGATCAGCAGGACGGGCTCGACCGCCAGGCCGCCGGAGACGCTCGCCGCGACGAACACGACCAGGCCGATTCGGTACAGTCGGGCCCGGCCGTATATGTCGGCGAGCCGCCCGCCGAGCAGCAGGAAACCGCCGAAGGAGACGGCATAGGCGCTGACCAGCCACTGCACTGTGGTGGTGGCGACGTGCAGTTCACGCTGGACGGACGGCAATGCGACGTTGACGATCGTGAAGTCATGGAGCCACACACCCATTAAACTGGAGGCAGAGGGCAAAGGAGCGGCGGGAATCCCCGCCACCAGCCCGCACGATCGGAGCGCACCATGACCAGCACCGCACCAACGTTCAGCACCTTCGCCGCGACCGAGACCAACAACAGCACCGTGACGATTCCGGACGACCGACGCGCGGACTTCGCCGCTGCGGCTAGCTACTTCTCAGCGAACACGAACAGGCACACGCTTACCGCCCCGTTGCCGGACGAGCCGGCTGCCAAGCTGTTTGCCAAGCAGCTTCGCCAGTGGGCAACCGAGCACAACATGAGCACGTCGCCAGTCCGCGCCGGCAACATGGTCACCTGGCGATTCGCGCGGGTGCGCGATGCGGGTACGCCGGCCGGTGAGGTGACCGTGAGCCACGTCACGGACGCCGCGACCGATGCAGCGCTAGCCGCTGCGAAGTAATGACCACCACCAACGGCAACGGAACGGGCCCGATCGTAGCGGGCCCGTTCCGCGTGTCCGACGATAGCGGAAACGGGGCAACGGCGATGACTGACAACGACTGCTACCGCTGCGGGCGATCGTCCGCGCTCAACCCGATGCGCATGTGCGCACCCTGCCAAACGATGTGGTTCGGCATGACTGCTGACCAGCGGCGCGCGCTGATCTACGTGGTGGCGTCATGACCGCGCTGAGCTTGGTACCGGAACTCCAACCGGAGCGCGCGGCGCGGTTTTTCCGCGTGTCCAGCGACGGCCAGGACGAGCGCCACCAGTTCGGCGAGGTGGACGGCCATTGCGAGGAACGCGGTTACCAGGTAGTCAAGACGTTCCGCCTCCACGATGTCTCTGCCAGCAAGGGCGAGCAAGAGCCTGCGCTTGAGGAAATGCTGGAAGACATCCGGAACGGCGCTTACACGGTGGTGGTGCTGGCGCACAGCTCACGGCTGGACCGGCGCGACCCGGACATCGCCATGCTGTACAGCCTGCTAGTCCGGAAGGCCGGCGGCCGGGTTGAGAGCGTGCGGGAACCGGAGTTCGGCAAGGCCACGCTATCGGGCCGGATGCTGACCATTCTGGCGCAAGAGCAGAATCACGACTACACGAAAACGCTCCGCGATAACGTGCTCGCCGCCATGGCCACCGTCGCGGCAAACGGCGCGTTGTGGGGAAAACCGCCCTGGGGGTTCACCAGCGAGGGACCGAAGCGCAACCGGCGGCTCGTCGCAACCAGCGAAGCCAGGACGTACGTTCCGCAGATTTTTGCCAGGGTGACCGCCGGGCAGTCGCTCGCTGCCGTCGCGAAGTGGCTGGAATCGGAGGGCGTTAAGCCCATGGGCGTCAAGAAAGAGGAGAACGCCGACGGCACACCGGTCACCCGGGGCAAGAGCGGCCAGTGGCACGCGCGCACCATCGGCGCGATGATCCGGAATCCGACATATATGGGCATGAGGATAAGCGCGGACGGCCAGACGGTAACCGAGTGCAAGGCGCTGGTGAACGCCGCCGTCTGGGAGGCGGCCGGAAAGCGGCTAGATGCCAAGCCGTACCGGGGCACCATCGTGCACGAGAACAGGTGCTATTTGTCCGCTGCTAGCCGCTGCTATTACTGTGGCGGGCCGATGTACAAAATCATGACGCGCGGGAAAAAGGGAGAGCCGCGCATCGCGCAACTAAGGTGCTCCGGAACCGGGGCCCACCGTACAAGCTGCATGAGTCCCGCGAACCTGGTGCCGCTGAGCACAGCGGAGACGCTAGCCGATGACGTGCTTGGGTCGCTGCATCAGAGCACGCTCACAATCACGACGGTACCCGGAAACGGGCCTGCTATCGCCGCTGAGTTGGCACGAATCGAATTCCGGCGACGGCAGGTAGCAATGTCTGGGCTAGGCTGGGACCAGCTAGAGCAGGAGCTTGCCCGGCTACGGCAGGAATGGGAGACGGTCAACGCGACGAAGCGCACGCCCGATCACCGGGAAATCACGCCAACGGGGGAATCCTACGGCCAGTGGTGGCGGCGGATGTCAGTAGACGAAAGAGCCGATTTCCTGCGGTCGCACGTCACGGTGCTCTTCGCGGCGGGCCGGCAAGAGCAGGCCGATGCGTACGCCGATGGTGTGAGCATGTTCATCGTGTGGGCGGACGATTTGCCAGACGACTACGCGTAGCCAAGACGATAACCCCCTTAGTGCCAGGACGGCGCTAGGGGGTTTTGTCGTTTCCGTTCGTCGGGCTGTCATCGTCATCAAGCCACGGGCCGCTGAACAGGATCGCCAGCCGCTCACGCTGCTCGTCACTGGGCGACGGCCAGGCCGCGCCGATGGCCCGTGCGCGGGTGTCGATTGCCTCCGCGTCGCGGTCGCTCACTGCCATGATCATCTCCTTAACGGAATACCCCTGGCGGGTATGCAGCAACTCATAAAAAATCCGGCCGCCAGGCCGGGGTCATCGTAGTGAGGTCCGAGAGCCTAGGCTCCGAAAATTTCTATGTCTAATCTTTATGTAGTCTGAGCTGCGGAAACGTACGGAAGATAAGATCTGTGCAAACTCGCGAACCGTGGGTCCCGTATGTCATTCCGCATAGCCACAGCGGGTATACTTCAGACATGAACGCGAGCACTCCGGCAAATCCGCAGGTAAGGTACCCGATTGCCTACGCGCGCATCTCGGAGGACCGCTACGGCGCGGGGATCAACGTCCGCACCCAGCTAGAGGATCTGCGGGTGCTTGCCAGCCGGCTCGGCTGGCCCGAACCCGTAGAAATCTGGGATAACGACGTGTCTGCGTACAAGACCAGCAGGCCGCGCCCCGGCTATCAGGAGTTGTGCGCCGGGATAGCCAGCGACCGCTGGGACGCGCTGCTGATCTGGCACCCGGACCGGCTGCACCGCGACAACACGGAGCTTGAAGGCTTCATCAGTCTCACCGAAGGCTGGACCGGCGTCACGAACATCCGGAACGTGCACGGCGGGGAGTTTGATCTTTCCACCCCTGGCGGGCGACGTACCGCGCGCATTCTCGGCGCGGTCGCGCAAGCCGAGTCTGAAGAGAAAGCCGAGCGGCTCAAGAAGAGGGCCAAGTACACGCTTGGCCAGGGCAAGGTCATGGGCGGGCCGCGTTACTTCGGGTGGGAAGCTGACCAGAAGGCCGTCCGGAAATCGGAAGCGGCTATTGTGCGTGAGCTGACTGACGGCGTGATAACCGGACAGTCAGAGAGCGCTTTGGCGCGGGAGCTGAACGAGCGGGGTTTCTTCCCCTCGATGCGGCTGGAATATCTCAAGGGCAAGCGTGACCGGCTCAAGCGGGACATCGAGAACGAACGCGACGCCGACGCGCGGGATGCCATGCGCGAGGTACTGGCGGAAACCGAAGACAAGATCAAGCGCTCCAACAGTAAGTGGACAGCCGCGATGGTTCACCACATCGTGAGCCGTCCGCGCAACTACGGAGGCCAGGTCCGGATTACCAGGAACCGCAAGGGAAAGATCCTCAGCCGCGAGATCCTCCCAGGGGTAACCGGGGAATGGGCGCCGATCGTCACGCCCGAACGGTGGAAGCTGGCCATGTCGGTGCTTGACGATCCTAAGCGCCGGAAAGCCGGTCACCGTGATGTCCAGTTGCTTACCGGGCTGGCGTACTGCGGTCAATGCCACAGCACGGTAAACATTGCCTCGTCGGGCAAGGACGCGACAGGCAAGCCATACTCAATGTACGGCTGCCGTGAGTGCCACAAGATCAGCCGGAACGCGGAGCTGTGTGACAAGCTCGTGCTCGGCGCGATCGAGTACGCGCTTGACAATGGGCTGGAAATCAAGGCTCATGAGCCGGGCGCACTGGCCGGGGATCTCATGACCGAGGAAGCCAGTCTCAAGGCAAGGCGCGAGAGGCTGGAAGAATCGTTCCGGGCCGGGGACATCGACCGGGAAGCGCTCGATAAGGGCAACGTGAAGATAGACCGGGAACTGGCGGACGCCAGGAACCGCACCGCGCCAGCCAAGCCAGTACCCACGCGCGGTGTCACCGGGCGAATGTTCCGCAGGATGCCGGGAAGCAAGCAGCGCCTGATCATCGCGGAGTTGACCGAGGTCACGATCCTGCCCGCTAAGCAGGGAAGCGTCGCGTTCGATCCGTCCAAGATCCGCATCGTGCCCTTGGATGACGAGCACGGAACCGCGTTCGATGCGGCGGTTGCCAGGATCGCAGGCGAAGTCGCGACCATCGACCGTTCGCGACGGTCCAGCAAGCGGGCACCGCAGAAACGGCATGAGATCCAATGTGCCGTCTGCGGCAAGACGGTCATGGCCGGGAACAGCCGGGGCCGGTACTGCGGGCCGGATCACCGCCGTGAGGCGGTCAAGCTCGGGCTCACGGTCAACTCGTGGGCACGCGACAAGGAGCGGACCTGCATCATCTGCGGTGACCTGTTCATGGCGGCCAAGCAGACGGCCACGATCTGCCAGAAGTCGTCCTGCAAGCGGGCGAATCACGAACGGCGGGTGGCAAGCGGGATCGCGGTGCCTATGGAGAAGGTCTACCGGCGACGGTGCCGCATATGCCGGGAAAGCTTCCAAACCGCCAAGCCCGACGCGGGCCTGTGCGGCAAGCCGGACTGCCGGAAAGCCGCGATCCGCGACCGGCGCAGGGAAGACAACAAGGTACCGGGGCAGCCGGGCGGGCATCGTGGCGGAGTCAGGGCAATCTACCCGCGTACCTGCGGGTGGGAGGAATGCGGCGTCGAGTTCATGTCGGCCAAACGGGAGGGCGTTGTATACCACTCGCCCAACTGCCGCTCGAAGGCGTACTACCGAGCGAACCGGGACGACGTGCTAGCCAAGGTCAAGGCCAAGGCTCAGGCGGCTACGGGGGGATGACAAGAAGACTCACGATCAGTCGTGACGGGGGTCGCTCGGCTAGGCCATCCCGATTCATCGCGACCCACTCACCGAACGTCAAGACGCGTCCGCCTGCCGCTGCACGGGGTACCGCTTTTCCAGGTCAGCCAGCATGGCGGACGCGGTGTCGTAGGCGCGGGCCGGGCTGTCCGGCTCCGACACCTCCCACTTGCCGCGCCCGGAGTAGGGCGGGGTGATCCGGATTTCCGGGTTCCTGCGCCGGAACCGCTCGACGCGCTCAGACAGCGGGAGGTGCTCCCCGACGCGGGTCACTGGTACGTCAACTCAGCGTCGTGCTGGCTTTGCACCGCCAACTGCTTTTTCAAGTCGTCCCAGTTGCTCTCAATCAGGGTCTTGGCGAAGACAGTATCGTCGGCGGGCGCGCGCTGGCCGCCGGTCCTGGTCGCCAGCCGCGCGGTTCCCGTCCGGGCGGACCATATCCGCCAGCCGGGGAACTCCTGCGCGATCTCGGCTGCCGTAGCCACGTCCGCCTCGCGCGCTGCGGTCGCTCGCTCCGTCTCCGCTAGTTGCCGGCTGGCCATTGGTATGTCCTCTCCGCCTATCCGGGGGTGCGGCTTTCGGGCGGCCCCGCCGGCGCGCGATGGGCGCGGGAGTGCCTGCTCGCCGGCGGGGCCGTGACTCCCTGCCGAGCATCTGCGCCGTAAAACTCCGGTCGCGCACGGTAGGGGCCGTGTGCAGAATCGTGCCGAGGACTTTAAGGGACCGCAACGGCTGTGGCACGATTACCGGCATGGCTGACACGATCGGCGGATCGCCGGCACTGCTCTTTGGCAAGAGACTGGTCAAAGAGCGCAGGCTACGCGGCTGGAAGTCAACAGCGGAACTTGCTCGGCGGATGGAGGTCAACGCCGCGCACCTGTCCCGCATCGAACGCGGTACCCGTCCGCCCACCGAAGCGATCGCGCTTGCTGCCGACCGGGTGTTCGGCGGGGACGACTTCTTTGAGCTGTACGAGGAAATGCGGACCTGGGCACCTCCCGGATTCCGGGATTTCGCGGAGATCGAAGAGAGGGCCCTGATGCTGCGGGACTGGTACCCGGGGATCGTCACCGGGCTACTCCAGATCAGCGACTACGCGGAAACGCTGCTGAAAACGTCACCGGGGGCCACCGCCGAGGTGATCGCCAGTCGCCTTGCCAGCCGGATGGAGCGCCAGCGGCGGGTGCTCTTCAGAGACGAGCCGCCTACGGCGTGGTTCGTCGTTGACGAGATGGCGCTGTACCGCCGCGTGGGCTCAGCGGAGATCATGGTCGAGCAGTGCAGGCACCTCCTTGAGGTAGCCAGCCTGCCGAACGTCACGGTTCAGGTGATGCCGCCGGTAGAGCACCCTGCCAACGCGTCGGGGTTCGTCATCGCGGACGACTCGGCGTGGTGTGAGTCCGTGAAGGGCGGATACGTCTACACCGGGGAAACCATTACGCCGCTACCTGCCCTGTTCGATACTCTACGCGGGGAGTGCCTGAAGGTGTCGGAGAGTGCGGCACTGCTTGAGAGGATGACCAGCACATGGAATCGACTTGGCGAACCTCGTCATGGTCCGACGCGAACGGCGGTCAGTGCGTCGAAGTCGGCCAGGACGGCGAGGTCTTGATACGAGACACGAAGAGCCGCGACAGCGGGATGCTCGTGTTCCCCGCCGGCGCATGGGCGACGTTCACGGGGGCGATCAAGCAGGGCTAGTGCCACGACTGGCGCTCGCGCCACAGCCGGCCGCCGGGGGTGAAGTCGTCGGCGGGATCGCTGTCGGGAACGCTCCGCCGTTCCGCTGCCAGCTCCATTTCCGTGCTGCCGCACCGCGTGCCGTAGCACGGGCAGTCAACTGACTCGCAGCATTCGCGGTACCCCCACTGGATAGCGCAGACCGGGCAGGTGTCGAGGTTCACAGGGGCCGCCAGTCGCGAACGTACTCATCCGGGGACCGCTGCGTACGGCTAAAGCAGAGACTGGCCACGGGGTCGTACCCGTGCCGGGCGCACGCCTCATCTGCCGTGCAATCGTCACAGCCGGGCTTGCCTCTCGGTTTGCGCGGCGCGGGGGGAACTCTCGACGGCGACTCGACGGGCATCGGAAGCCAGCGCCACCGCACGCCGCGATCGTCGGGGTAGTCCACCGGCTAGCCGATCGTGCGGTGCGAGATCCGCTCGGCCACGATGCGGCTTACCCGCTCGACCAGGCCGCCGGGGCGGGGAAGCTCGCCGGGGCCGGGCTCGGTTTCCGCTTCCGGCATCCAGTCCGGGTGCTCCGCGACGCAGCGGGCGAACCGGGACATGCGGTTGTCCGGGCTCGCCGCTAGCCACTCAGCGAGCACGTCTCCGGGCTCGGCACTGGGGAACTGGCGCGGCTGCCAGCGGTCCTGAAGTGCCCAGATGCGCTCCGCGCGCGCGGTCGGGGTTTCGGTGGTCGGATCGATGGGGCGGCCGTTGACATCCATGCTGCGGAACTCAGCGCCGCTCGCGTGCAGGCCGATGCCGAAGCTGGGGCTCATGACGCACCCCACGAGGGTGCGGGCGACGTGGCCCGCCACGGGTCGGTGCTCGCGGTCCCAGACGACACCACGGTCGTCCGTGCCGTGGGCGCGGGGACCACCGGGCCGGGCACGCCGGGGGTTTCCCCGCGCGACGCCTCCGAGGCGGAGCCAACGGGGGTGAACGGCGACGGGGCACTGGTCGTGTTGCCGTTCGCCTCAGACTCGCCGCCGAGTAGGGACGGCTTCGGGTAAGTCTGCATCAGGAAGCCTCCGCCGGAGGTGCGGGTGATTCGAGCGCGCTAACCCGATCGTGCAAGTTCGCGATAGCGGCATCGTGGCCGTCCAGTCGATCGGCCACGGACGGAGCGTCGTGGGCGGGGTTGGTGGCAAGCAGCGCCGCCACGGTGCCCGCCGGGCCATCGCGGTTGATCATGATGCCGCCTGCTGCCACGGGTAGCGATCGTGCAT
>Ga0102924_1003442_pt1 | contig 16619 bp, 14 predicted proteins | sample PaiPotPPM11metaG_FD_80116 | JGI IMG/M metagenome (GOLD analysis project Ga0102924, IMG submission 80116) | Iron sulfur acid spring bacterial and archeal communities from Banff, Canada, to study Microbial Dark Matter (Phase II) - Paint Pots PPM... ... | reverse complement strand
TGCCTGCATTTGTCTCGACCTTGTCGATTTGTATCGTGTTCGTACCGATGTTTTTCCTCGCCGGAGTCGCGCGTTACCTGTTTGTTCCGCTGGCAGAAGCGGTGGTGTTTGCCATGCTGGCATCGTATCTGCTTTCGCGCACACTGGTGCCGACCATGGCGATGTATCTGATGACGCACCATGAGCACGATGCCGACAAGCCGAAGACCAGCAAGCTCGGGCATTTCCAGGAAAGGTTTGAGCACAGATTCGAACGTTTGCGGGACTCATATCGCAACTTCATGGAATCGGTGATGCACCACCGGGCCGCCTTTGTGCTGATTTTTCTGTTGTTCTGCGCGGTTTCTTGCGCCCTGGTTTTATTTCTTGGGCGTGACTTCTTTCCCAGCGTGGATGCTGGTCAGTTCCGTTTACACATCCGCGGCAGGGCTGGCCTGCGAATTGAGGAGACTGCGCGACTGGTTGATCAGGTGGAACAGGAGATCCGCCGCGAACTGCCACAAAACCAAGTCGCGACGGTCCTGGACAACATAGGGCTGCCTTATAGCGGAATCAATTTGTCGTACGGCAACGCCGGCACAGTGGGGACGTCTGACGCCGAGGTATTGGTTTCGCTAAGCAAAGATCATCATCCAACCGAAAAGTATGTTCATCAGCTGCGGGAAACGCTCCCGCGCAAATTTCCCGGAGTAGAATTTTTCTTCCAGCCGGCAGACATCGTAAGCCAGATCTTGAATTTCGGTTTGCCTGCTCCTGTCGATGTCCAATTAGTGGGTAACGATTACCAGCAGACCTATTTAATTGCGCAGCAAATTGCGAACCGAATGCGCCACATTCCCGGCGCTGTGGATGTGCACGTTCAGCAGATGATGAACCTGCCCACATTGCATCTCGATGTGGACCGGGTCCGGGCACAGCAAGTCGGCATTTCGGAAAGGGACGTCGCTCAGAATCTTTTGGTGTCGTTAAGCTCGAGTTTCCAGACAACGCCTTCGTTCTGGCTCAATCCAACGACAGGAGTCAGTTATAACGTCGCGGTGATGAGCCCGCAGTATCGGGTCGACTCGATGCAGGCCTTGATGAACACGCCCGTGAGCAATGGAACTGCTTCGCCACAGGTGCTGGCAAATCTTGCCGCAGTAACCCTGGAGATGACGCCCGCGGTCGTGAACCACTACAACGTCACGCCGGTGGTGGATATTTATGCCAGCGTGGATGGACGTGACTTAGGCGGCGTCGCAAATGATATCAACCAGGCGGTTGACCCGTTCCGCAAGCATTTGCCACGCGGGACGGACCTTGAAATCCGCGGCCAGGTGCATACGATGCAATCGTCGTTCACTGGCCTACTCTTCGGACTGGTCATGTCAGTAATTCTGGTGTATTTACTTATCGTCGTGAATTTCCAATCCTGGCTGGATCCATTCATCATCATCACGGCGTTGCCGGGGGCGCTGGCAGGAATTCTGTGGATGCTCTTTGTGACGCATACTACCTTAAGCGTGCCGGCCCTCACTGGGGCAGTAATGTGCATCGGGGTCGCGACCGCGAACAGTATTTTGCTGATCTCTTTCGCCCGCGAGAGAATGGATGAAGGTTTGGACCCGGTCAAAGCTGCTGTGGAGGCGGGTTACACGCGCATGCGGCCCGTCATCATGACTGCCCTGGCGATGATCATTGGTATGGTGCCGCTCGCCATGGGATTAGGTGAAGGCGGCGAACAGAATGCGCCATTGGGACGCGCCGTTATCGGCGGGCTGATGTTCGCCACTGTAGCTACGCTTTTCTTCGTACCCGTGGTGTTCAGCATATTTCACGGACGCAGACTGAAGCGCGCGTCCTCCGCTTAGGAACTTACGTCTTAATCTGACAGAAAGTTTAGATTGGGGAACCCGGATGGACCAGCAACTGTTGGAAGTGGAAGAACGAGAGCGGCAGCACGAACAACACCGGCAGACACGGAAAAGAGGCTTTCTACTGGCGGCAATTCTCGCCTTCATTTTCATCGTCATCGCTGTAATCGGAGTTAGCCTGAGGCTTTCAGAACGCCGCGCCCTGGCCAGGGAAACGGAAGAGATTGCGGTGCCTTCGGTGGAAGTGGTCCACCCTGCGGTCGAGCCGCCGCAATCGGAACTGGAGCTGCCATCGACACTGCAAGCGTACATCGAATCGCCGATCTATGCCCGCACCACTGGCTATCTTGGCCGCTGGTACAAAGACATCGGCAGCAGAGTAACGAAAGGCGAGCTTCTGGCAGAAATTGAAACTCCGGAAGTAGACCAAGAGCTGATGCAGTCGCGCGCAGCACGGGATCAGGCTCTGGCACAGCTCAAATTGGCGCAGACCTCGGCCAAGCGGTGGGAAAACCTGCAGAAAATGGACGCAGTGACACAGCAGGAAACTGATGAACGATCCAGTTCTTTCACGCAAGGAGAGGCAAATCTGAATGCGGCTACGGCCAACGTGCGTAGGCTGGAGCAACTGGAATCTTTCAAACACATCCACGCGCCGTATTCTGGAGTGATTACAACGCGCAACACCGACATCGGGGCGCTGGTTAATGCCGGCAACACCGGCCCGAACCAGGAGTTGTTCATTGTTGCTCAACTTGATCCGATCCGTATCTACGTGAATGTGCCGGAGGCGGATTCGCCTTCAATCCACAAGGGCGTTCAGGCCGATATTCGAGTGCCGGAGCTTATTGGGCAGCGTTTCACGGGCAGCGTGGTACGCACCGCAGATGCGATTGATCCTGCAACGCGTACATTGAACACAGAAATCGATGTGCCCAATCCGAAGGGCCGGTTGCTTCCGGGCTCCTATGCGCAGGTACACTTCGCACTCAAGGAGCAGGTACAGCGTCTGACAGTGCCTGCGAATGCGCTGCTCTTCCGCGCGGAAGGCACGCGGGCAGCGGTAGTCGGATCGGAAAGCAAAGTTCAGCTCCGGCCTGTAGTGATTGGCAGAGATTTTGGAAACACGGTCGAAATACTGAGTGGGTTGGACCAGTCGGATGCGGTAGTGTTAAGCCCCAGTGACTCTCTGGAAGATGGTCAAGTGGTTCACATCGCTCAGGAAGGCGGACACCAGTGAAGTTTCGCGGCGCTCTTCTGCTGCTGTTTTGTGTACCCGCTATACCCGCGTTCGCGAGAGGGCCCAAGTATCAGAAGCCGAGCGTAACGACCTCGCAAAACTGGCAGACTCCGGCGCCCTGGCACGAAGCGCTCCCGCTTGATTCGCTTCCAAAAGGCATGTGGTGGGCGTTTTTCGGCGACGCTGAGCTTAACCAATATGAGCAGCGCGCGATGGCCAGCAATCAGACGCTTCAGGCCGCAATCGCCCGGCTGTCTGAGGCCCGAGCTACGGCCCGAGTTACTGCTGCAGGCTTATACCCTGAATTAGACGCGGGCGCTCGTGCGATTCGAGAGCGGCTTTCTGGCAATCGGCCAGTCAATGGAGTGCGGATCCAGCCGATCCCGGTAACTCAAAATGAATTCACTATCCCGTTCACGCTGAATTATGAGATCGACCTGTTTGGCCGGGTGGGGCACAGCGTGGAAGCATCGAATGCTCAACTGCAGGCCTCAGCCGCCGACCTGGAAAATGTTCGTCTGCTGGTCAGCTCAGAGCTCGCCGCCGACTATTTTCAATTGCGCGAATTGGATTCAGAGATTGCCGTAGTCCAGAAAGCAATTACCTACCAGCAGCAAGGGCTGACCCTGGTTGAGAATCGGCACACCGGCGGAGCTGCCTCAGGACTAGATGTGGCGCAACAACAGGTGGTGCTCGACTCCTCAATAACCCAACTCGCCTTGCTGAAGCAGCAGCGCGCGCAATATCAGCACGCGCTGGCAATGCTGCAGGGTCTGGCGCCCGCGGAATTCATCGCCCCAGTACGCGGTCTCGAGATGGAACCGCCGGCGCTTCCCCTGATCCTTCCTTCGGAATTGCTGCAACGGCGACCGGACGTCGCGTTTGCCGAGCGCGAAACTGCGGCTGCGAATGCGCGAATCGGAGTGGCACGGGCCGCGCTTTATCCCAGCATCTCACTTGGTGGAAGCGGCGGCCTGGACAGTCAGGCAATTGGTTCATTGCTGAATGCGCCGAGTTTTTTTTGGTCGTTGGGTTTGTCTGCACTGGAACCAGTGATCGCCGGCGGACGTAACCGCGCTCAGCTCGACTTCGCGAAAGCGGGATATCAGGAGGCGGTGGCCAACTACCGCGAAACCGCGCTCACGGCCTTTCAGCAGGTCGAAGATGGGCTCTCGGGACTGACCACGCTGGCGGCTGCTTATCAATCCCAACAGCGTGCCGTCGCAGATGCCGAACGCTCGTTGCAACTGGCCAATGCGCGCTACACCGGAGGGTTGGTCACATATTTGGATGTGATCACGGCTGAAGAACTGGCGCTCTCCAACGAACGCGAGGAGACGCAGCTTTTGGGCCAGAGAATGACCACTTCGGTGTATCTGGTGAAGGCACTCGGCGGCGGCTGGGACAGTTCCAGTTTGTCAGCCATAGGAATCAAACCGAGCCTGAAACAGGCGGTTCAGCAGTAGCTTTTGAACCGATTGCCAAAACCGTGCGGATCAGAAATAAAGAAAAGACGCGCGAAGTCGCCCGTCTTTTGTGTTTCCAAGTTGTAGGGCCCGTCAGAATCCAGGCATGAACGAATAGCCGATTGAAATAGCAAATCGGGATACATTCGCGCCGTTGAACTCCACGTTATTACGAATTACGTAGTAATGGGCCTCCGGCCGGATGAACGCGTGTCCCCAGAAGTAGTAGCGAATGTCTGCGCCGAAATGCCCGGCAAAGTGGTTACTGCTCTGGTAATTAGTGCAGGAGGTGAAGCCGCAGGTGAAATACGGGGTGTAGAAGCGCAGATCCTCGCCGCCGATTCCAGCCATTACATCGCCACCAAATTTCTTGCCAAAGTTGCGCCCGTAAACTGCATCGACATCATAAAAAATGGGGCGATAAGGCGCTTGAAACAGAAAATTGGAGCCGGCCTCGGTGTAAAGGGCCTGATGTGCTCGCCAAGCGACCTCGCCGCCGAAACCGATGTGATGTTTCAAAATGAAGAAACCGCTGAAACTGGGATAGAGCCCTCCGCTGACGGAGGGAAATGTTGTGCCGTTGCTGTCGGTCGTCGTTCCTGGAGCTCTGACTGTGCCGAAGCCGAAAGCTCCGTGAAATTCCTGGGCCTGCGCCCCTAGCGCGAACATGAGTGCCGCTGCGAAAACACCACAAGTCAGTAACTTTCTCAAGAGAATCTCCTATAAGAGATTGGACTCATTGCTGATTACTTTTTAACCCGGAACTTGCATTATAGTTCCGCCGCGAAGTTTGCAATAGATTGCAGAAGGACGTGGGGAACTAAACCGTAACCTATTTACCTAACGTACGATGCGCCCGGTCGGGGATTGGTTACGCCAAGCGGCTCAGCCTTTGACGCTGATTTTGGAGAATGACAGGATCGCAGTGCCCGGTCGGGGAGTTCCCATCCAGGTCGCGGGCCGGAAGGTGGTCAAGATCAGCATATTTTTCAATTCGCGGAGATCTTTGGGATTTTCCGCCCCAGAGAGGATTCGATAATCCTGAACGCGGCCGTTTGCGTCCACATAAGCTTCGATCACCAGGGAGTCCTCGCCGACTGCGCCCATAGTGAATCCGAAACTACTGGGCTGCAGTTCGGGGTCGGTTGCAAACATCAGTGGCACGTCTGAGGCATTTGCGTGGACGGGCGGAGGCGACGTCAGAAGGCCCACCAGGACGCCAAACACTAAAATCGTAGCCACCAGTCCCGTGGTGGCAGGCACCATAAAAGCCCGAAGGGCGTTTTCAATGTGCAAAATCAGATTGTCGAAATGTACACTTCGCCGGCGTGCGGCTTCATGCGAAATTGCCAGACGCACCTTCAGGGATAGGTCTTCAGGAACACGTGCGGGGCCGATTCGCGCCAGCAATGATTGCGTCCTGCAAAGAAACTGATACTCGTGTTCGCATGACGAACATTGCTGCAAATGCTGGTCGAGAGCATGCATCTGCTTGCCCGTAAGCACGCCATCCAGATAGGCGGAAAGTATCGATTTTGACTGTGTGCAGGTCACGACGCAACCTCTATTCGCTTACCACAAGCGCGTCGGCTGTCCTGATCAGGAAAAACGCCGACAGCACTCAAACCCAGTTCCGGTCTAATTTCTCTCACGTATTCGGTAAGCCTTTTTTTGAGAGCGTCGCGGCCCCGGGTGATGCGCGATTTCACTGTGCCCAGGGAAACCTGCATGATTTCGGCGATCTGTTCATAAGAGAGGTCTTCAATGTCGCGGAGTACAACTGCAGTGCGATACGGCTCCGGAACCTTCCTAAGCTCACCCTCGAGCCGCGCCTGAACCTCGTGATCGGCCACGGTCTCGAATGGCGACTTGTGCCGGTCCACCAGCGCCGAGTTCAGCTCTGCCACGGAGCAGTGCTGGGAGACACCTTCGGTTTGCTCAACCGAAGTTTCTTTCGATTTATGACGGAACCACCAACGGCGGCGGTTTGAGGCTTCATGGATCGCAATACGATAAATCCAGGTCTTAAGGCTGGACTCACCGTGAAAATGCTTCATCCCACGAAATATTTTGAGAAAAACGTCTTGGGTAGTATCTGCGGCGTCGGCAGGGTCTGTCAGAATGCGGTAAACCACGCTATAAACTGGCTGGTGGAATTCTCCGACCAGCCACGCATACGCGTCATCCGACCCCGCCTTCAGTTCCTGAATCAGAGCCGATTCTTGCGCGCGGATTCCTGTTGCGCCTGCTAATTCTCCCAAATTGGCCGCTCCCGCCATCCCTGCCACGGTGCAACCCCCTAATTATATTCCAGGCGCGAAATTCTGCCTGAATGGTTAGACCCCGCAGCAGGTGTTCAGGTTCCAGAAATGTAAGTCTCAGGCCTGCATCCGGTTGCCGGGATAGTCATTGCTTCGGAGCTTGAGTCGCGGGAGGGGGAGTAGCCTGCGAGTCCTGCGGCTTGGGCACGGTCGCGGGTTTCTTGCGTTTCGCGGGCTTTTTCGCAGTGGCTGGCTGTGTGTCATCCACAACCGTCTTCTTTGGAGGAATCTCGGCACGCGCGGTCTGCAATGCCGCACGAAGCTGCCCAATTTCGGTTTCCTTGGCGGACGCGATCTTGTCCATGCGGTCGGCAAAGGCGCGGCGCGAGTCTTCAAGAGAACCGAGATCTTTATTTAGAGATTGAAATTCGTCTTTGCTTCCAAATGCGCCAGCCGATTCAACTACGGAACTCATAACGTCGTATAACGCATCGAGATTGCGGTAAACCTTGAAGGTGAGGGGAGTGCTCTCGGGTGAGTTTTTCAAATCATTCAGCATGCTCGGTAAAGCCGATTGCAGGTTTCGCTGAACCGACTCCACATCGCCCTCGGTTTGATGTTTGGTATTCGAGTCCGTCTTCCATTTCTCGACTCGTAAATGAGAGAGATCGCCCTGAATTGCCTCTGAAGTCTGCTGCAGATTTCCAAGCAATTGGTTCAGTTCAGAAATCGACGAGTAAGACACGGGAGGGGCCGGAGCCTGGGCCACGCACACGCCGGCGGACATCAGCAAACACAAAATAGCAGGGAAGTATCGACAGTTCATATTTGGTCTCTTCCGACTCAGCATACTCATTTTCACAGGTTTCGCAACTTGCTTCCAGTTCGAAAGGGCACGGGTTTATTGCAGATCATCTATGCCAGAGTGTCACTAGACCTGCTGGGTTTGACTAACCACAGCACGTGCGTGAGAATTGATAAGCAATCCCTTTGAATGGGCCTGTGGCGCAGCTGGGAGCGCGCTTCCATGGCATGGAAGAGGTCGTCGGTTCGATCCCGACCAGGTCCACCAAATCTCATTTCAGGCGGCTTTTTTCTCCCCCGGTGCTTTCGCCTCGGGATGCCCGCGTCGGGCAGCGGCGTGCTCAATTTGAGCGTTAATCTCGCCCCCGAGCAGGAAAGCGAACCCAGTCACGTAAAGCCACATCAGCAGGATCATAATCGCCCCGAGCGAGCCGTAGGTGCGACTGTAGGTGTTGAAAAAATGAAGATAGCCGCGAAAGGCGAAGGATGCGGCGATCCAGAGCAACACGCCGAACACCGCGCCGGGCGTGATCCAATACCAGTGCTGCTCTTCCAGATCAGGTGCGAAATAGTAAATCAGCGAAAAAGAAAGCGTGACGAACGCGATTGCTACCAAAGATTCCCCAACTTTCCAGGCGACGACCGCAGCGTGTTGCAGGCCGTAGTAGCTGCCGACCCTATTGGCCACGTAGCCGCCAGAGAGCACCACGACAAGCGCCGCGATTATTAGGAATGCAATTGTGATCGTCAGGACAAACGAAATCGCGCGGACCTTCAACCACGAACGTTTCTCTCTAACTTCATAGACTCCGTTCAGGGCGGACATCATGGAATTCATGCCGCCGGAGGCAAACCAAATTGTCAGCACGATTCCAAAGGTGAGCTTGCCATTGCTGGCGTTGTGCATTACTTCATGAAGAGTGTCTCCAATCACCTGGGCCGCGGCCGGGGGAAGGACCTCATAAACGTACCTAAACAGACCCTCGCGAAGTGCGCTGCCCCTGGCCGCAAACAACCCAAGTAGCGACAGCAGGAAAATGAACAAAGGGAACAAGGCGAGAACGAAATTGAAGGCCAGCTCGGCGGCGCGACCTGTCAAATTGCCCTCTTCGATTCCGGCTAAGACTTTTTTGACGAACTGGCGTAGGGTCAGGCCACCGAGGTTCCAGATTGTGGATACCTGTTCCGTAGTGGTGAGGTTAGATTCGGCCATGGGTCCCCGATCTGGACGGGGATTGGATTCAGGCACAAAGTACGGCCGTTGCCCAAAGATGAAATGTGAGAGTTGCCGGAACGGGTGGAGGGCGGAGCTAGGCTGCGTCGTCTTCGATCTTGATCCGCAATGACTTCAAGAACTTCAGGTCCTGATCGCTCACCTTAAGCTCGGGATTGCTTGAGAGTGTGGTCACCATCGAGGTCTTGTCGTGAGACTTTTCGCCTGGGCGGCTTACGCCGATTGTGGCCTCGAGGACGAGAAAAATGTCGTAGCCCCCATCTTTGATCCGGGAGACGACATCGGCAATCTGCTCAGAATCTGCGAGGGATTCATTGATCGCTTCGCCCAATTCCTTCATTAAATGCTTAAGTTGCTGGTCCACGAAGTCCCCCGGTCTTGCGAACGACGATCTCTTAGATGCGGCCCGCGTCGCTCGCATAGGCTCACACCTTCCTCAAAAAGTATTCTAAACCCAGAGATTGGTAAAATCGAGGAGCAAATGGCAAACATCTCGACATCCAGAAAGCTCGGCATTGCTGCTCGGATTGCTGGCAAGCAGGTGAAGCGGACCCGTACATACGGCGCGATAGCGAGCGGGGCGCGAACAACCTTCAGTCACTTCACCGGAATTCTGCGGCAGCTCTGGTTGGAGGTAACGGGCTTTGTTTTTGTTGCGTTTGCAGCGGTCGGATTGGTTGAAGGGCTGAAGGAGTACGCGGCCTTTCATGCCGGCAAAGCCCCAGGGTCGAAAGTAGCTGCTGCTGCCGGATTCACGCTGCTGTTCGCCTGGTTTGGGTTCAGCTCCTTCTCTAGAGCGCGCCGAAGAAAATGACCTTGCCGGAAAAGACCAAACCGTTTCCCGCGCCCGTAGATCCTGAAACCTCGTCTCACATACCAATACGCCAGCTTTATACCCCGGTTGATCTCGACAACTGGGACTACGACGAGCAAGACGGTTATCCCGGCGATTTTCCTTATACGCGCGGCGTGCAGCCGACCATGTATCGCGGGAGGCTCTGGACCATGCGCCAGTATGCCGGCATGGGCGATGCCGAGGAGTCGAACAAGCGCTACAAGTACCTTCTAGGCCATGGGACGACCGGGCTGTCAGTAGCATTTGATCTTCCCACGCAGATAGGCCTTGATTCCGATCATCCGCTGGCTGCAGGTGAAGTGGGCAAGGTGGGGGTCGCCATCGACTCGCTCGAAGACATGGAACGTCTTTTCGATGGAATCGATCTCACGAAAACTTCAACTTCAATGACCATCAACGCGACCGCGCCGATTCTTTTGGCGTTGTACGTTGCGGTTGCGCGCAAGAAGGGCGCAGATATACGGAAGCTCTCCGGCACCGTACAAAATGATGTGCTGAAGGAATACATTGCGCGCGGAACTTACATCTATCCCGTTGCGCATGCAATGCGACTGGTCACAGATTTGTTTGCCTGGACGAACCAGCAGGTGCCTGAGTGGAACACAATCTCTATTTCTGGATACCATATACGTGAAGCGGGAGCGACCGCGGTCCAGGAAGTTGCATTCACGCTGGGCAACGGCAGCGCATACGTTGAGGCCGCGTTGCGCGCCGGACTGGATGTCGATGTCTTCGCGCCACGGCTGTCCTTCTTTTTCAACGCTCACAATAATTTTTTAGAGGAAGTGGCCAAGTTCCGCGCCGCCCGGCGCATGTGGGCGCGAATTATGCGGGAGAAACTTGGGGCAAAGAATCCGCGCTCATGGATGCTGCGTTTCCATGCGCAAACCGCCGGGTCTACGCTCACCGCCCAGCAGGCTGAAAATAATATTGTACGCACCGCCATCCAGGCGATGGCAGCCGTACTGGGGGGCACGCAATCCCTGCACACCAATTCCTACGACGAAGCGTTGTCTCTACCGACGGAGCAGGCGGCGCGGATCGCGCTACGGACGCAGCAGATTGTCGCCTTCGAATCGGGCGTCCCGAATACCGTCGACCCGCTGGCGGGCTCGTATTTCATTGAGTCATTGACCGACGAAATAGAAAAACGCGCCAACGAATACTTGCAGAAAATCGATGCCTTGGGCGGCATGTTGAAAGCCATCGAGCGCGGATTCGTGCAGCAGGAAATTCAGAATGCCGCATACGAACAACAGAAATCGATAGAGAGTGGAGAAGCAACGGTGGTTGGGGTAAACCGGTTCACGCAGGAGAGCAGTGGCCAGGTGCCGATTCAGCGAATCGACGAGTCACTCGAGCGCAAGCAGGTGGAGCGGCTGCGGGCGTTGCGCGCAAAACGAGATCAAACCGCGTGGAAGAACGCGATTGAGATGATTCAAAATGCAGCACGCTCCGGCGAGAACCTGATGCCGAGGATTGTGGATGCGGTTGAAGCTTGTGCAACTGTGGGAGAAATCTCAGACGCAATGCGAGCTGTTTTTGGGGAGTATAAGGAAACAGTGGTGATCTGAAAACTTAAAGCAGAAGACGCAAACAGAAAGACCACGAGTGCGCGACGCGAACTTAGTCTGTTTGCTGAACCTTGACTATTGTTCTTCTTCTGGAGGGGCATTGTGCCCGCACGCCTCGCGGCAAGGAGCGCAATAGAGAAGCCCATCTTCGCAAAGACGTATGCTGAGTTGGCTTTGGCAAGTGCAGCAGTATTTCTCGCACGAGCACTTCGCCTCGGGTCTCTCGCACTGCAAGCAGATGTACGTTTTGGCAGTTCCAGCGCTGGAGCTCATAGGTTGACTTTATCCGCAGCTTGCGCCGGCAGAAAGTGCCCGAGGTAACTCATTGAGCTGGCTGGCAAACCAGAGATCGCTGCACGAGTCCCCGAGCGGGTTATGCTTCTGCCGCCTTAAATTGGCCTCGGTACCATTCCACGGTACGTCGCAGGCCTTCCTCAAAATCGACTTTAGGTGCGTAGCCGAGATGCTTTTCGCTGCGCGATAAATCCGCAAGTGAGTGCTTGACATCGCCCGAGCGACTCGGCCCGTACTTTACCTCTCCGGGGTACCCGATGATTTTTTTCAGCAGTTGGAATGCCTGATTCAGGTCGGCACGCTTGCCGGTTGCCACATTGAAGACCTGTCCCGCAACTTCTGAGGCCGCCGCTTTCATCGCGAGCAGGTTGGCTTCGACGGCATTGTCGATGTAGGTAAAATCGCGGCTCTGGGTGCCATCGCCGAAGATGGTCGGCTGCTCGCCGCTCAGCATGTTCGTGATGAACTTTGCCAGCACACCGGAATACGGCGAAGTAGGGTCTTGCCGTGGCCCGAAAATATTGAAATAGCGCAGGGACACGGTTTCGAGTCTATAACATCGATAGAAGGAAGTCATGTAGTACTCGCCTGTAAGCTTCGCGACCGCATATGGAGAGATCGGATTGGGCACCATTCCTTCGTGCTTAGGAAGCGTAGGAGTGTCGCCATAAGCCGAGGACGACGCAGCATACACGATCCGTTTCACCTGGGCATCGCGAGCGGCGACCAGCAGGTTCACAGTTCCGTCCACATTGGCACGGTTGCTGCCTAAGGGATCGAGCACGGATTTTGGCACCGAAGGGATGGCGGCTTCGTGAAAAATGTAATCCACGCCACGGCAGGCGTCGTGAAGCGCTTCGAGGTTGAGCAGATCGCCTTCGCGAAAATCGATCCGACTGAGTATTTCCGTCAGGTTCTCGCGTTTGCCAGTAGACAAATTATCAACGCCGCGGACCCTGTCGCCCTGCGCCAGGACTGCCCGCGCCAGGGAGGAACCAATGAACCCTGCGATTCCTGTGATCAGATAAACGGCCACGATTCAATATACCGAATGGGAGCTGATGTGATTGGGTGCCAAAAGTAACTTTCTGCACGGCTACCCAGCAGCAAAGCGGGAATTTTCAGAGCGCGAGTCCCCGTGATTGCGATTGAAACTCTTGGGTTGTAGTCCGAATTTCATGCCAGAGCTCATCCCGTCCAACGCCGGTCCGGGCAGAATACGGCACGATCCGCAAGCCTGGTAGGTGTTGGGTAAACGCCTCAATGGATTTACGCAGGGTATTGCCCGAGAGCTTGTCGGCTTTGGTCCCAACCATGAGGAATGGCCGGTTGATCGAGTTCAGGAATTCCAGGAGCTGCTTGTCACTTTCTTGGGGAGGCACATTCAAATCGACGAGCGCTAGACAGAGCGCCAGGGATCGCCGGTCTTTAAGATAGGGCTCAATAAATCCCGACCACTGGCTGGTGAGCTCGCGGGGAACGCGAGCGTAGCCGTAACCGGGAAGATCGGAGAACACAACCTCCGCTTGCGGTTTTCCCGGCCAGCGCACTTCGAAAAAATTGATGGAACGGGTGCGGCCTGGGGTCGAACTAGTCTTGGCTATTTTCGAGCCCAGAAGAGAATTAATCACGCTCGACTTGCCGACGTTCGAGCGACCGAGAAAAGCAACTTCCGGAATGGCGGGTGTCGGAAACTGGTCGAGCGCCATGGCCGAGGTCATGAATCTTGAAAGGACTCGCACAGCCCAGTTTCCGGGTTCTCGCTGGAACTTGCAAGTCGCAGCATTTCAGTCCAGGCCCAAGGGGCGTTTATTATCGACTTCTTTGTCTTCGATCGGACGGTATCTATTACGCAAGTGAAAGATTAGGGCAAAGACGATGCCAATGGCGACACTGATCGCCAGAAATAAACGATAGGCGGGGAAGGCGATCAATACGGCAATCATGATTACAGCAGCAATCACCAACCCGGTCGTGCCCTTTACGTGGATCGACATCCGTGGAAGCATCGCAACAATATTGAAATTGTAGTTCCTCTGGCGGGGGCTTGTGTAGGGGTAGCGGGCAGGCCAAAGTTGCGAAATATCAAGGGCGCACCGATGCCTGTGCGGCAGGTTGTGAGGCTGACTTGGTCTACTGGTGCGCGGCGGGGCCTTCTGCAGGCCCACTCAACGGGATGGTTTGCGAGCCTTCGACCGGAATGTCTGTCTCGGGCAATGGGTGTTCCAGCGCCAGGGTGAGCACCTGGTCCATGGTCTCAACAAAGTGCAACTTCATGGCGCTGCGCAGGTTTTCAGGGACCTCCGCCAGGTCTTTTTCATTGTCCTTGGGTAGGATGACCTCGAAGAGTCCGGCGCGGTGCGCAGCCAGGAGCTTTTCTTTCAATCCGCCAATCGGAAGGACTTTGCCGCGAAGCGTAATCTCGCCAGTCATGGCAATGTCTCGACGGACGGGAATTTTGCTCAGCGCACTGGCAATTGCTGTGGCGATGGTAATACCTGCCGACGGGCCATCTTTCGGGATCGCGCCTTCAGGCACGTGTACGTGAATGTCGAAATTGCGATAAAACTCACGCGTCAAACCCAGGCGCTGTGCCCGGGAACGAGTGTAGGACATGGCCGCGTGCGCGGATTCCTGCATCACGTCTCCAAGCTTACCGGTGAGGGTCAGCTTGCCTTTGCCGTCAACCACGCTGGCCTCAGTGCTCAGGATGGAGCCACCGACTTCGGTCCAAGCCAATCCAGTCACCAACCCGATCTCGCTCTTTTCATGGGCAAGCGTGTCGCGGAACTTGAGCACGCCAAGGAAATCATTCACGGTCTCGGCCGCGATGGTTATGGCGTAGTTCGCGCCTTCTTTTACAACCTTGCGCGCAATCTTGCGACAGATATTTCCGATCTCGCGTTCCAGGTTGCGGACCCCAGCTTCCCGGGTGTAGTTGCGAATTAAAGTTGTGATCGCTTCGTCCGTAAACTTGACGTTCTTTTCGTTGAGCCCGGCCTGCTCCATCTGTTTCTTAACCAGGAACTGTTTCGCGATTTCAACCTTTTCGGCCTCGGTGTAACCGTGCAGCCGCAGAACTTCCATGCGGTCCTGAAGAGCAGGAGGAATCGTGTGCAGAACGTTGGCGGTCGCTACGAAGAAGACCTGCGAAAGGTCGTATTCAACGTCGAGATAGTGGTCCACGAACATGAAATTCTGCTCGGGATCGAGCACTTCGAGCAGTGCGGCGGATGGGTCGCCACGAAAATCCATGGACATTTTGTCGACTTCGTCGAGCATGAAGACCGGATTCTTGGTCCCCGCCTTCTTCATCATTTGAATGATCTGGCCGGGAAGCGCGCCAATGTAGGTTCGGCGATGACCACGAATCTCGGCTTCATCACGGACCCCGCCTAGTGACATGCGAACAAACTTGCGACCGGTGGCCTTAGCGATGGACATTCCCAGCGAAGTCTTGCCAACTCCCGGAGGGCCAACGAAGCAGAGAATTGAACCCTTCGGGTTTTTCACCAACTGACGGACCGCGAGGAATTCAAGGATGCGCTCCTTGATTTTTTCCAGCCCGTAATGATCTTCGTTGAGGACCTTTTCAGCGCGTGAGATGTTGCGAATTTCTTTGGAGCGCTTTTTCCACGGAACTGCGAGTAGCCAATCCAGGTAGTTGCGCGAGACCGTGGACTCAGCTGACATCGGGGGCATGGCCTCGAGCTTCTTGAGTTCCTGCAGCGCCTTCTCGCGGACATCTTTCGGCATTCCCGCCTTTTCGACCTTTTTCTTCAGTTCGTCGAATTCGTTCTTCTCGCCGCGTCCCAGTTCTTTCTGAATGGCCTTGATCTTTTCGTTGAGGTAATACTCTTTTTGCGCGCGTTCCATCTGCCGCTTTACCCGCGACTGGATGGTGCGGTCCATGTTCAGCTTTTCGATTTCGATATCGAGAACATCCGCGATACGGGTGAGACGCTCGGCAGGATCAAAGATTTCCAGCAGCTCTTGTTTTTCTTCAATCGAAAGCTGCAGGTTCGCAGCGATGGTGTCAGTTAGCTTGGCCGGATCTTCCATGCGCACGGCCGCGATCATGGTCTCGTAGTTGAGCGATTGGCAGAGCTTCACGTATTGCTCAAATAGCGTCGTAACCCGCTGCATTGCAGCTTCGAGTTGCGCGTTGGTTTCGACGGTGTAACGGGCGAGGCGGACCGTCGCCTGCATGAACCCTTCGGTATCGATGATCTGGAGGACCTTGCCGCGTTCGATGCCTTCTACAAGGACCTTGATGTTGCCATCGGGCAGCTTGAGGCTCTGCACGATGTTGACCACAGTCCCAATCTGATAAATCTCGTTCGCCTTAGGCTCATCGACGCTGGCATCGTGCTGCGTGGCGAGAAATATCTTCTTGTCCGAGGCCAGCGCTTCTTCCAGCGCGCGAACGCTCGATTCACGACCCACCACGAACGGCGTCATCATGTAAGGGAAGATGACCACGTCCCGGATGGGCATCATGGGTAGCTTTCTGGTCTCGAATTTTTCCTTGGGTGTGGTCACGAAAACTCCCGAACGACTTGGGTCTAGCTCCCAGCTACTAGCTTAAACCTTTATTGGGCAGTGCGCCTCAAAGCCCGCGGTACAGCCAAACAGCCAACGAGCTTCTTACCCTGCCTTCTCCATCATAGTAAGCGAAACGTTACGTTTTTCAACCATTTCGCGAGTGACTTCGAATTCTTTTACTTTCTTTTGGCTTGGCAGGTGATACATGAGGTCAAGCATGAGTTCTTCGAGAATCATTCGCAAACCGCGCGCGCCGACTTTCCGGACCATGGCTTGCCGGGCGACTGCGCGGAGAGCGTCTTCGCTGAACTTAAGGCGCACGTTCTCGAACTCGAAGAGACGCTGGTATTGCTTGACGATCGCATTCTTGGGCCGAGTGAGGATTTCCATGAGGGCAGCCTCGTCGAGGTCCTCCAGTACGCCCACCACAGGCAAACGGCCTACGAACTCTGGAATTAGTCCAAACTTGATCAGGTCTTCCGGCTGGATTTC